>OHAT01002334.1_pt1 | contig 14450 bp, 8 predicted proteins | sample 1577141 | NCBI WGS metagenome assembly OHAT01 (sample SAMEA3541578, study PRJEB24748) | human gut metagenome | biome: human gut; feature: human-associated habitat; material: faeces | place: China | collected 2012
CATGACCGATGTGAAGGTATCCGTTAGGCTCGGGCGGGAAGCGCGTCTGCACTTTTCCTCCATTTTTACCTTCTTTCAAATCTTTCTCTACTGCTTGCTCAATAAAGTTCAAGCTTTTCTTTTCACCTGCTTCTTCGTTTTTTATATCTGTCATAACGGTAAGTGTGTTAGCTCTATTTAAGAGCTGCAAAAGTAACAATAAAAAGTGGAAATGAGAAAAACGGAGCCATAGAATTAAAAAAAAACCAGAATAATGGAGTAGGTTTTTTTATCCATTCCGTCTTTATTATAAAACGAACTCTAATTTATGCAGAAAAAAGACACTATACAAGATAAAGATAATGAACGTGATCCGTTGATTTCCTATTTCCGGACTTTGGAGAAAGAAGTACCCGAAGCGGATATAGAAAAACGCTGGAATGCTTTAATGCAAAATGTAAATCGCGAGCCTGTTTCCAAACGACACAGGTATTTGCGAATATATATGTTAGCGGCAGGGGTGGCTGCTTTATTTGCAGGTATCGCCTGGGGAACAAAAATATATATGGATCATCATTCACATTCCATAGATACTGCTATTGCATTATTGGAACAATGTACGACTGATACGGTGCAACAGGTGCTTCTTATCACTCATGCACAGCAACGGATAGAAGTGGATAAAGGCGCCCGTATCAGTTATTCGCAGGAAGGAGAGGCTTCGGTCAATGAGCAGCAAGTGGAAAGTAAACCGCAAAAGACGGAGTATAACCAATTGATTGTTCCTAAAGGGAAAACATCGCGGTTGGTACTGGCTGACGGGACTTCGCTGTATGTAAACGCTGGTACTAAGGTCGTATATCCTAGTGTGTTTGAGGGTAAATCCCGTGAAATCTATGTAGACGGCGAGATTTTCATTGATGTAAAGAAGGATACTGAAAAACCATTTATTGTGAAAACTTCCGGTTTTGATATCCGTGTGACGGGAACTGCTTTCAATGTCGATGCTTACAAAGCAATGCGTGAGGCAGAAGTGGTTTTGGTGCGTGGCTCTATCATAGTGAAAGATCATGCAAATAAGGAGACCGCCGTAAAACCGAACGAGTTGTTGAAATTATCCGAAGGGGTGGCTAATGTCAAACGTTCTGTTAATGCGGAAGAATATACGGCATGGACGAAAGGACACTTTCCTTTGGAAGGGCGTGATATGAGTACTATATTGCAACGACTTTCCCTCTATTATGGTTGTGAAATTACTTGTGATCCGTCTATCGAAAATTTCCCTTTACAAGGAACGATTGATTTAAGTGTGCCACTGCAAAAGGTTCTTGAAAGAATTTCAAAAATACACCCTATCGGTATCCGTGCAACTGCTAATGGATATTATTTGTTTATTAACCGAAATACTAATCTTTAAAAACACACGATGCCTATGAAAAAGAAAAAGTAACACTTCACTCAACTTCTGGTAGAAGATATAGTCAAAGACTGCTCTACCTTTAATCTTTTAATTTATTTTATTAATCCCTCGTGGTATTTTTCATTCAAATAAAAAAGCCCGGATAACCTCACATTATCCGAGCCTGGATGAATGACATTTTATGCCATGAGCATCTAAACTATTATGCAAAAATATGGATTATTTTAGAAGAAAACAAATTTCGGCAATGTTATTGTTCTTTGCATTGCTTCTTCCGATTTCCATGGTTGCCATGGAACAAAACAATGGAGTATTTTCATTCAAATTACAGGATGTTACTGTGAAAGATATATTCAAGTATATCGAGAAAAACAGTGAATATATCTTTTTATATTCTACGGATAAAAACTTATTGAAAAAAATCAATGTGGATGTCAATAAGAAAGATATTACTCAAGTTTTGGATGAAACACAACACTAATCTATGATATAGACGGGAAGCAGATAATTATACGAGAGAAAAACGCTTCCGAAAAATCGCAGCAAAAGACAACGCAAAAGAAAAAAACAATTCGTGGAATCGTTTCCGATGATAGCACACAGGAACCTATTATCGGAGCTACTATAAGGGTGAACGGAAGTATGACAGGAACTACCTCGAATATAGAAGGTGACTTTGTTTTGGAATGTGCTGTGGGAGATACCTTGACTGTTTCCTTTGTTGGTTATCAGGATCGGTCGGTTTTGGTAAAGAGTGGTAATATTTATGCTATTGCTTTAAAAGAGTCTGCAGCAGAACTGGGAGAGGTAGTCGTTACTGCATTTGGTGTAGGGCAGAAGAAAGAATCGCTTGTGGGATCTATTCAGCAGATCAAGCCGCAGGAACTTAAAGTACCTTCTTCGAGTTTGAGTACTGCTTTTGCAGGACGTATGGCCGGTGTGATAGCGGTGCAACGCAGTGGTGAACCGGGAGCTGATGGCGCTAACTTTTGGATCCGTGGTAAATCGACCTTCAATGGTAACACTTCTGCTTTGATTATCATGGATGGGGTTGAAATTAGTTCAACGGAATTGAATGCGTTGGATCCTGAGGTTATTGAAAGTTTTTCTATTCTGAAAGATGCTACTGCTACGGCGTTGTATGGTACACGTGGTGCCAATGGAGTGATGATTGTTGCGACTAAAAACGGTAAGAATCTGGATAAGCCTATTATTAATTTTCGGTTGGAAGGAGCTATATCTACAATGACGCGTGTGCCCAATATGGTTGACGGTCCCACGTATATGAAAATGTTTAATGAAGCGGTATCGCGTCCGGGATGCGATGTAAGCCCTTATTCACAGGAAAAAATTGACGGTACTATTGCAGGATTGAATCCTTATATTTATCCTAATGTAGATTGGTTTGATGAAATATTTAATAAGAGTGCTTTTTCTGAACGTGCCAATTTTAATATACGTGGAGGTAGTTCGAAAATGGATTACTTTATGAGTGCCAGTTTCAAGCATAGTAACGGACATTTAAAGTCATTAAGCAAGGACTATTTTTCATATAATAATAATGTGCGTAATTATAATTACGACTTTATAAACAATTTGAATATTAGTGCGACCAGAACTACTAAAATATCTTTAGGGTTGAATCTTTCTGTTGCCGATAAGAAATCTCCTTTAATGGATGTGAATGATATTTTCCAACTTTCTATGGAAGCAAATCCGGTAGATTTTCCAGTACGTTTTCCTGCAAATATGTCAGACCGTGATTTTGTTTTATGGGGAGACAAACCTGGTGGCATTCATGGACAAGGATGGTATAGAAATCCGGTGGCGGAATACGTGACAGGATACAAAACAAATTTGCGTACTACTATTACTGCTAATTTCAAATTGGCACAAGAATTAGATATGATTACTAAGGGTTTGAAATTTACAGGATTATTTTCATTTAAAAATTATAGTAGTTCATCTACAGAACGTAGTGCTAGCTATAACCATTACTATATGTCTTCTTATGATCCTTCATCCATGGAATATAAAATAACCCGTATTGGTGACGAACAAAGTACCGCATTGACAAATGACGGTAGTCGGAACGGGGATAGGAAAATGTATTTTCAGGCTATCTTGGACTATAATCGTATTTTTAAAGAAGTACACGATTTGAATATTATGTTCCTTTATAATCAGGAACAATATGATATTAATGGTCCTACTACACTTTTTTCATCTTTGCCGCAACGGAAGCAAGGAGTAGCTGGACGTGTATCTTATTCTTATGATGGCCGTTATTATATTGAGGGAAATTTTGGTTATAACGGTTCGGAGAATTTCGCTAAAGGACATCGATTTGGCTTTTTCCCTTCAATAGCTGTTGGTTATAACATCTCAAATGAAAAATTCTGGCAGCCAATAAAACCGGTCATTTCAAATCTGAAAATCAGAGGTTCGTGGGGATTGGTTGGCAATGATGCTACGAATGCAGGGCGCTTTGCTTATATGGAAGATCTTGTATTGGGTGGTAGCGATTCCTATACGACGGGTATTAGGCAAGATACGTATTATTCCGGTCCGTCATGGAATAGATATTTTAACCCTGATTTAACTTGGGAAGTTGGTGAAAAAATTAATTTGGGGCTTGATTTACAGTTATTCAATGACTTTAATCTGACATTTGATATATTTAGAGAAAAGCGCCGTGATATTTTTATGACCCGTGAAAATTCCATTCCGGAAATTGTTGGTACAGGTGAAACTAAAATTACTTCCAACAATGGAGAAATGGAGAACAAAGGATTAGATTTAGCTATAGACTACAATAAACAAATCACGAAAGATTTTTTCCTTTCTTTCAAAAGTACATTGACTTTTGCTCGTAACAAGGTCTTGAAAATGGATGAGCCTCCGTATTTTGAATATCCGGGATTGTCCGACGTAGGGCATCCATTGGGTACTTACTGGGGATATGTAGCTGATGGACTTTTCCCCGACCAAGAAACTATTGACAATTCTCCGCGCCAAGATTTAGGTTATACACCACAGCCGGGTGATATTAAATATGTAAATCAGCCTAATGCAAAAGGAGAATATGATAATGTAATTAATAGTAATGATCGTGTGGCTATTGGTCATCCTTATGATCCGGAGCTTGTATATGGTTTCGGCCCTTCTATGAAGTGGAAAAACTGGGACTTTTCTTTCTTTTTCCAAGGAGTGGCTCGTACCTCTTTCATGATGTATGGTATGCATCCCTTTGGTACAACGAGTATTAAAAATATGTTACAATTTGTGGCTGATGATCATTGGAGTGTTGATAATCCTAATCCAAATGCAGCGTATCCACGCTTGACTAAAGATAGTAATGGTAATAACGATCAGTATTCTACTTATTGGTTAAGGAATGCAGCTTTCTTGAAATTAAAAAATGCGGAGATAGGTTATACTTATAAAGGTATGCGCTTTTATTTAAGTGGGGTTAACTTACTGACATTTTCTCCTTTCAAGCATTGGGATCCTGAAATGGGAGGTGGTAATGGTCTTTATTATCCTACCCAGAGAGTGTTCAATATTGGTTTTCAAATGACCATACAGTAATCAAACGATACAAAATTATAAAACTATGAAACTTAAATATTTGTTCTGTGGACTTTTTTTGCTAGGCTTGTCAGCTTGTAACTATTTGGATATTGTACCAGATGAAGTTGTGAAAGAAGAAGATTCTTACGAAACTCCGGATTTGGTACGGAATTACCTTTATTCATGTTATTCTTTTCTTCCTACCAACAGAGCGATTAGTAATAATGCTTATTGGATGATGTGTGGGGCGGAAACTTCTTTTTATCGTAAAGAAATGTTTTCTACTTTTAATGAAGGTACATACGGGCCTTCCAGTCTGCACATGACTTCTGATACATGGTCTCCTATCTGGGAAGGTATCCGGCAGTGCTATATGTTTCTGGATATCCTGGATAAGGCAAAAAATCTGGTTCCTACAGATAAGCAACATTATCGTGGCGAAGCTAATTTTTTGATTGCTTATTATCATTTTCTGTCCTTGCGTTCTTACGGTCCTACATGTATTATTGATAAACTTTATGACCCAAAGTTGGATGTTGAAGAATTTCCTGAACGTAGTAGTTATGATGAGGTGGTAGAGTTCATAAATCGCAAGCTTGATGAAGCTTTTCCTGATTTGGCTACTACATATTCCGGAAAAGATTTTGGGCGAGCTACACAAGTAGCTGTCTATGCATTGAAATCCCGGCTTTATTTATATGCGGCTTCACCGTTATTTAATGGTAACAGTGAGATGTATGCCGATTTTAAAAGTAAGAAAGACGGACGCCATTTGATTGCACAGGAATACTCGGAAGACAAATGGAGAAAAAGTGCGGAAATCTCTTTGCAGGCTATTACAGAACTGGAAAAACTGAATTTCCGGCTTTATGATGATAATGATGCAGGTACTCCTGACGATAATCGTCCGGGATTATCTAATCCGGCACAACGTAGAATACGTTATTCTGTGATTGATTTTTCAAATCCAAGTCCGGAAGTCATTTGGGCTGATACCCGGAAAGAAGGATACTATGATATTCAGAATCGGTCTATTCCTCGCCAATATATTGACATTGTGTATGATGGTTCAGGCGGTATAGCGCCTACATTGCAAATGGTGGAATCGTTTTATACAAAGAATGGATTGCCAATGGATAAAGATAAGACGTATGATTATGACGGGAGGTTTAATATTGTTGAGCTACCGGTGAATTATGACGGAAACAATTACTCGAATGTTAGTAATGGTACTTCTATAAAAATGCATCTTGACAGAGAGCCGCGTTTTTATGCAAACATAGGTTTTCATCATGGTTTCTATGAAATCACGCAGTATGACGGCGAGATAACGAGTGATGATCCTGCCAAGCGGGTCATTGTGGAGGAATTACGCAATAATGACCGTCATGGTAAGCGAAATCAAGATCTTTATTATTCTGTTACCGGATATCATAACAAAAAACTGGTGCATCCTTCGTATGAAGATGGCGTGGTGCACTATCCGCTACCTCTTTTCCGTATGGCTGAAATGTATTTGAATTATGCAGAAGCTTTGGTGGAGATTGGAGAATTGGATAAAGCTAAAGATTATATCGATAAAGTGCGTGTACGTGCGGGCATTCCCAAAGTAGACGAGGCCTGGGATAATTTTTCTACTAACCCCGGTTACCAAGACACAAAAGAAGGATTGAGGGAGATTGTCAGACAGGAACGTTCTCTTGAATTTTATCTTGAAGGTCAGAAGTTCTTTGATATTCGTCGGTGGAAAATTGCAGAGAAATATTTGGGGATACCCGATTTAGGTTTGAATGTGGCTGCCAATGATGATGCAGGATTCTTCCAGGTAAGAGAGATTCCTTTGATCCGTAATTTCCATAAAGGACAGTACTTAATGCCTATTCCGATGAAGGAAACTAATAAAATGCCACAATTAGTGCAGAATCCATATTATAATTGATTCTTTCTCTCTTAACTTTTTTATTTAGTGGCCGGGTCGACCGCAGTTATTCTTTGGTCTTCCCGGCCCTACTTTTTATAATAAGTATTATGAAGACATTGTTATATACTATTTTTTTTAGTTTGTTTGGAATACATTTATTGGCACAATCCAACAAGGTTGTCTGTTTGGACGGTAAAGACAATAATCTGCGTATAGGTATGGATACCTTATGCCGCCATTGGACATTGGAAGCATGGATTAAACCTGATAATAATGAATGGAAGTCGCAGGAAGTGATTATTGGCGGTGGAGAATACAGTGAACTCAATTCGTTGGACTATCTGCCGTTGGTGATAGATCATGGACGATTGTGCAATGTAGCTACAGGATTGGTTGGGGAAGAAATTCCTAAAGGAAAGTTGACGCATGTAGCAGCAGTCTGTAATGGACGTTGTACCTTGTTATATATTAATGGACGGGAAGTCGCTCGTAAAGATACTGCCACTGTCATTTTACCCGGAGCAATCGGAATCAATGAATCATCAGAGAGCGCTTTTGGTGGTTGCATTGATGAAGTACGCATTTGGAAAACAGGATTGACGGAAAAGGAATTGAATGAATGGATGTATCGTCCGGTCACAGCACGGCACAGTCAGTTTGATTATTTGAAAGGTTATTATAATTTTGATGATTTATCGGAGGATATCTCTATCAATAGAGCTGCGGAGGGACGGTTGTCATTTCATTTGCGTAACGGCCGTCTGGAGCAATATAAGTCTGCCCCTTTAGCTTATGCGGTTGAAAATGATAACCCTTTATTTCGTGCGGAATATGGAGAACAAGAATTGTTCAAGGTAGTGGCTTTGCCTGCCGAATGGGATGTTGACCGGGGAAAACGAGACTTTCAACTGTTAAAACTACGTATAGAGACTCAAGGTGAACAGTCGCCTAAAGCGGTAAAAGAACTGGTGCTTGATTTTGGAAATTGTACTTCGTTGAAAGATATCGAACGGATCCATATTTATAATACCGGGTCGAAACCTCGTTCGAATGTACGGATTGAATTGGTAAAAGGCGGATTGGTCCCGAAATCCGGAAAGATAAAGATACGTCTTTCGGAAAACGAATCCACGCGGTTGAAACATGGTACCAACTATCTATTAGTTACGGTCGATGTCAATGCTGAGGCTGTATTGGGTAATTGCTTGGGAGTAAACGTTCAGTCTGTAAAAATAGGCCGTCGTTCTATTACTCCCATATTATCCGATGATTGTCTTCCGGTAATGATTACATCTGATAGCCGGAATAATAAGAAATATCTGAAAGTACTCCAATGGAATATTTGGCACGGAGGTAAACATTTGGGCAAAGATGGGCGCGAACGTATTATCGATCTGATTAAGCAGTCCGGTGCTGATGTTGTTACTATGCAAGAAGGATACGGTTCGCAAGAAATGATAGCAAAAGCTATCGGATTTAATTTACAGACTCCTTCTCCAAGGGATAATTTGTGTTTGTTTAGCCGTTATCCTATACAGAAAATTAAGACGAAGAATACTTTTTATTCAAATCCTGCTATAATCACGCTCCCTTCCGGGAAAAAGGTGTATGTGAATGCTTGCTGGTTGCGTTATGCCTACCGGCCGGAATATACTTGTTATTATGCTAATTATGGAATGGATACTCATAGGTGGGCTGCGGAGGATAGTATATTAGCTTTGGTCGATATGAAACGTCTGTTGGAGAATGACTTGATTCCTTATGTGGATTCTTCTATGCCGATCATTATCGGTGGGGACTTTAATTCGTGCAGCCATTTGGATTGGACGCATAAGGCGGCTCCTATTCATTTCGGATATATAGCTGAGGAACTGCCCGTGTCACGTTATATGCTTGATAAAGGTTTTAGGGATACTTTCAGAGAGATAAACCCGGATGAATTGGAGCGGGGAGAAGGAACGTATGCGGTCATTTTCGGACAGTCGCAGACTTCTCGTGTTGATTTTATTTATAGTAAAGGTAATGGAATAAAAACTGTTGCTTCGAAGATTGTACGTACAATGCCTGAGATAGATGACGTATGGCCTGGAGACCATGCTGCTGTATTAACAGTGTTCGAACTTGAATAGAAAGGAGGAAATTGTGAAAATATATAATATCATAAGATTAGCTGGATTCATTGGAGTTTGGTTGTTTCTATTGCAATCTTGTAAAGATGAGGAACAATTAAATTCAAAATTTGAAATTGAGGGAACTGCTTTGCAACAGAGCTTGGACGGGAATGCTTCTACCGTTGTCGTTCAGGTAAAGACTACGCTTCCTATGTCGGATTGGCAGGTGGAAAGTGATGCGGACTGGCTTAAAGTTTATAAAGAGGCTGATCCGGAAAAAGGACAGGTTATAGTGATGAAGGCAGAGTCTAATAATACTCGTGATAATAGAACTGCTACGATATCCGTAACATCTGCTATTCATGATTATACGATTACGGTGTTACAGTTTTCTACCTTCGAGGTGCCTGAAGATATCCAGGTAAAGGTTATTGGAGGCAAAGATTCGGAACATCAAAATGGTCGTGGAATTGAATGTTCTTTTGACGGAAAGTTTACTCCTGAAGCTGATGGCTATCATTCTTTATTTGGAAAATCAGCAAATTTTCCAGTGTCGCTCGAATATTATTTTGAACCGGATACAGAGATTGATTATGTGATTTATCATACCCGTGCCGGCAATGGTAATTTTGGTCGGGTGGAAGTTTATACGGCCACTGATATCGGACATACTGATTGGGTGAAATATGGGGAATACGATTTTCGTGGACAAGATATGGCGTCACGGGTTTTGTTTGACGAGACAAAGCGTGTTAGCGGCATTAAATTTATGGTATATTCAGGATATAATAACTTTGTGAGTTGTGATGAAATGGAGTTTTTCCGATATAATAAAGAAAGCTCGGTGAATGACCAATTACTTAAAGTCTTCACAGATCTTTCATGTACTGCCTTGAACGAAGGTGTCACAGAAGATGTTATCAATGAATTGCCGGGATACTTTGCCCGTTTGGCTTTAGCTCTGTATAATGATACATACGATACACATGAGAAAGAGTTCCGAATCAGAAAGTATGCCCCGTACAGTGATGTTGTCGAATGGGCAGACAAATTGATGACTAAAAAATATGGCAATCTTGATAATCCTACCGGTATATCGGTGGAGAAAGATGAAGAAATCATCGTATTGGTCGGAGATACATACGGACAGCAACTCTCTTTGCAAGTGATAGGAGAGACTTATACGAATGATGAAGAAGATAGAGGTTGGATAGTCAACTCAAGTGGTTCTATTTATTTTCTATCTCCGGGTATAAACAAATTGACGATGAAAGAATCCGGGCAATTATTTGTGATGTATACAGCTATGCTCAATGATGACAGGGCTAAACCTGTAAACATTCATATTCCTTCAGGTAGTGGAAAAGTGACCGGCTTTTTTGATTTGAAAGATCATAAGACGGATCAGAAATATGCACAGTTGTTGGCTGCGGCAAACCATAAGTATTTTTGTGTTCGTGGTAATAAGATCATGTTTTATTTCCATACTGAAAAATTACGGAGTTTTGTTCCCGATAGAATACTTTCCGCCATTAACTTGTGGGATGATATTGTTGGCTGGGAACAGGAATTAATGGGGATTGAAGATGTATGGCCTTCACAAATGAATAATCATATTTTTGCTATTTCACCGGAATATGGGTATATGTGGGCGTCGGATTATCGTGTGGCTTTTGTTTATACTTATCTTGATAATATCTTATTGAGGGATAATGTAATGGCAGATAAAGATAATGCCTGGGGACCTGCACATGAGATCGGACACATTCATCAGAAAGCGATAAACTGGCCTGGTTGTACTGAATCTTCCAATAATTTATTTTCTAATTATGTGCTTTATAAATTAGGCAAATATTGTTCTCGTGGTAGTGAACTTTTTCATTTGGCTGATGCGCGTTTTGTAGAAGGACAGGCTTGGTTCGACATGGGAAACCCACATCACATGAATGAAGATACCGAAATCCATATGCGTATGTATTGGCAACTGTGGAATTATTATCATCGGTGTGGTTATAATGAAAAATTTTGGCAAACGCTTTTCCAATTATTACGGGCAGATCGTATTGATGAGAATAACCCGGGAGCTGCTCAATTGAAGTTAGCGGTAAAGGCTTCACAGGCTGCTCATGAGGATTTGAGTGACTTTTTTGAATTGTGGGGATTCTTTATACCGGGAAAGGGTGTCATCGAACAATATGGAACTTATGATTATCTTGTAACAGAGGAAATGATTCGGAAAGCAAAGGCGGAGATGTCTATCTATCCCAAACCGAAACACGCGTTTCAATATATTGAAGACCGTAAAGCCGGAGATATTGGTTTGGATAGTGAGCCTTCGGATGTCGGGTATTATACACAGTTTAAAGGTAGTGTAAAACCGGTCAGCAGTGAAGTATATTGCACGGTTAACGGTCGTAGATATTCAGTGAAGAATGGAGAGAATGCTGTGGCTTTCGAGTTACGTCGTGGGGCAGCGGACGGTGACCTGCTTTATTTTTTTAATATGTATGGGTATGATATACCTGGTGGAATTGATCTGGCTGATGCTAAGCTTTATGCAGTCCAGGCCGATGGGAGGCGTGTAGAAATACCTGTTCGTTAATATATTCGTCAGATATTAATGTTTTAGAAAAACCTTCATTTTCGGATATTTACAAAATAAATCCGTCGATGAAGGTTTCTCTATTTTTCGGATATCTGCCCGAACTGTATGCGTAGCTTGCGGATAGATTTGGCAAGGGAGTTCATAGATGATTGCGGATTGATATCCAACACTTCGCTAATCTCTTTATGAGTTAATCCCTTTATGTAAAATAAATAAAGAATTTGTTTCTGTTGATTGGGCAAAGAATTGATTGTCTGCAATAAGGTTTGATATTTTTGCAGTTCCTCATCATTTTTAGAAAAGAATGTCTTGAATACTTCAGCATCATCAGGAATTAAGAATTCCATATCATCGATGCTGACTATATCTTTTTGGGCTGCGTAATAATCGTAGATTATATTACGCATAGCACGGAGTAGGTATATCTTTATATTAGAAATGTTATCGATATTTTCACGTTTACAAAGTTTAGTGAATATTTCTTGGATAAAGTCCTGAACCAACTCAGAATCGTTGGTTAGTTTTAATCCATAGTTATACAACAAATTATAGTACTTCTTATAAGAAAGTTCTAGTATGTATAGTAGTTTATCTTTTTTTCCATGAAAAACCTTTGCAGCAAGGTCTTTTTCCTCAAATTCCATATTTAATGCTCTGGTGATAATTATATTCATCGGCTATATTATGAAAAAAAAGGAATAAAACCTCAAAAATAGAAAAAAAGTTTAGACTATCTGCCAATTGCTTTCTAATTCAGGTTTTTAACACATCTTCTGATAGATACGGATGTGATTACTTAACCGGAATATAGCCGCTCTTTTTTATAATCTCCTGTCCTTCGGGTGAAAGAATAAACTGAATCAAGGGGGTGACTGCCTCTTTGTTTTTTACATTGTAATAGTAATAAAGAGGGCGCACGATCGGATATGTTTTGTTGGTGGCATTTTCTACCGAAGGCGTAGCATAATGGCTTCCGTCATAGGATACGGAGAGAGTCTTGATACGTGGAGATACATAGGCCAGACCGACATATCCGATGGCTCCTTTTGTCTGGCTGACAGACTGGATAATGGCACCGGTGGCAGGCATGGAAAGGCTGCTCGACATATAATTTTTGTTTTTCAATACGCTTTCCTTGAAAAATTCGTAAGTTCCGGAAGATGTTTCACGGGAGTACACTACTATTTTGCGGTCGTCTCCGCCCACTTGTTTCCAGTTGGTGATCTTTCCACGGAAAATGTCTTCCAATTGCTGGCGGGTAAGTTGTTTCACAGGATTGGAAGGATGTACCACTACGGCAAGAGCATCATAGGCTACAATGATTTCGTCTACATCCTGTCCGGCTTCCTTGATTTTCATCTTTTCGCTGAACTTGATCGGACGGGAGGCCATGGCGATGTCCGTTGTGTTATCCATTAAAGCGGAGATACCTACACCGGTTCCTCCGCCGGTCACTGTGACACGGGCGTCAGGGTGCTGGTTCATAAACCGTTCTGCTGTCTGCTGGGCGACAGGCAATACAGTGTCGCTGCCTTTGATACGTTGTGCATTGACACTAAGAGAGAGTAGGGAAAAGGCGATTAATAAGTTTCTTCTCACTTTCATAAATTATTCTTTTTATTGCTGGTGCAAATAAAACAATTGGATATTACATTCTTGTTTCATGTAGGGTGGAAATAGATGTTGTAATACAAATGTAATATGATTGAAACATTTCCTTCAAACGTTAGTCACATCCCCTTAATAAGGAGATGCTTTCTTTGCATCAGAATTCAAATAGGTATGAAAAAGTTTTTTGAAAAGATTATAGAAGGTGTCCTGACTTGTAGCGGTTTCGTAACGAGTATTACAATTCTGCTTATCGTTCTTTTCCTGTTTACTGAAGCTTTCGGGCTATTCAAAAGTAAAGTGATTGAAGAAGGATATGTGTTGGCGCTGAATAAGAGTAATAAGGTAAGCGTGCTGACTCCGGCGCAGATAAAGAATGTTTTCGATGAGGAGATAACGAACTGGAAAGAACTCGGCGGGAAAGACCTGCCTATCCGGGTTTTCCGTCTGGAGGATATAACACAGTATTATACCGAAGAAGAACTCGGCCCCGCTTATGAATATGCAGGTGAGAAGATAACGGAACTAGTGGAAAAGATGCCGGGTATTGTGGCATTTGTTCCGCAGAAGTTTATCGTTCATCCTGACTCGGTGCATCTTATAGAGGATAACACGATCTCGGTAAAGGATGTTTTTGCAGGTGCCGAATGGTTTCCGACGGCAACTCCGGCAGCACAGTTCGGATTTCTGCCTTTGATTGCCGGTACGTTGTGGGTAAGCTTGTTTGCTATTCTTTTTGCATTACCGTTCGGACTTTCGGTTTCTATTTATATGTCCGAAGTGGCAAATCCGAAGGTACGGAGCTGGCTGAAACCTATTATTGAATTATTGAGTGGTATTCCTTCCGTTGTATACGGCTTTTTCGGATTGATCGTTATTGTTCCGTTGATTCAGAAACTGTTTGATCTTCCGGTGGGCGAGAGTGGATTGGCAGGAAGTGTCGTGCTGGCTATTATGGCATTGCCTACCATAATTACGGTGACGGAGGATGCGATGAGAAACTGTCCGCGTGCTATGCGGGAGGCGAGTCTGGCATTAGGAGCTTCGCAATGGCAGACTATATATAAGGTAGTGATTCCTTATTCTATTTCGGGGATTACTTCCGGAGTAGTGCTTGGCATCGGACGGGCTATCGGTGAAACAATGGCGGTGTTAATGGTGACGGGTAATGCTGCCGTAATTCCGACTACTATTCTCGAACCGTTGCGTACCATTCCGGCTACTATTGCGGCG
>OHAT01002345.1_pt1 | contig 14395 bp, 9 predicted proteins | sample 1577141 | NCBI WGS metagenome assembly OHAT01 (sample SAMEA3541578, study PRJEB24748) | human gut metagenome | biome: human gut; feature: human-associated habitat; material: faeces | place: China | collected 2012
CAGAGGAAAGCGGGAGCAACGTAGCGGGCGAGCGCCCATCCGCCGGCGATGAGCCATACAAACAGGATGAACGCCAGAATAAACGGCTTGGCACCGGCTTTCTTGAATTTGTCGATGCTTGTCTCTGCTCCGAGTGCCGTCATGGCCATGGTGAGCAGGAAGGTGTCGATATATTCGATTATGTCGAGAACCGGCTGTGAGAGAAATCCGAACGAGTTGAATATGATAATTCCGAGGAAGCCGAGGGCAAACCATGGTATGGCGATTTTGCCCCCCTGGGCGGTTGTTCCGGCCGAACGGGCTTTGATGGCAACCCAGTAGCCCAGGGCGAACAACACGGGGATAAGCAGCATCACTCGTATCATCTTGACGATGATGGCGACGTTCGACACCTCTGTGCCCATGGCGTTGCCGGCGCCTACGACGTGGGCGACCTCATGGAGTGTCGAGCCGGTATAGATACCCATCTGGTTGGCGTCGAGGCCGAGCCAGCCGGCGCGATACATTATAGGATAGAGGAACATCGATATTGTTCCGAAGATTACAACCGTGGCGACTGCGACGGCTGTCTTGTAGGGCTTTGTCTGGATTGTCGACTCGGCTCCGAGGACTGCGGCGGCGCCGCAGATTCCGCTTCCTATAGATGTCAGCAGGGCTATGTCGGAGTCCATCTTCAGCAGCTTGCCTATGTAGATGCCGCCGATGATTGTCACCATAACTATTATTATGTCGACCATTATGCCGGCAACGCCGACATCCATAATATCCTGGAAGGTCAGACGGAAACCGTAGAGTATGATGCCCAGGCGAAGCAGCTTCTTGGAGCAGAACTGAATGCCGGGCACCCATGTCTCAGGCAGATGGTTGCGCAGCGAGTTGGCGTAGAGCATACCGAGTATGATACCTATTATCATCGGGCTGAATGACAGCTCTTTGAAAATTTGCGCTCCGCCGATATAGAATGCGGCGCACGAGAACAGTCCTATCAGAAGGACGCCGTGAAGCATATTGGCGCGGGATGATTTCATGTTTGTCAGGTTTGTTGGTGTTAATGATAAAGTTTTGTGAGTTTTTTATAGTAAGTATCTGCGTTAAAACGCGATATGGCGTTGTGCGATATGGCGTTGCGGTCGAATGTCATGTCCCACAGGCGTTCGGTGGCATCCGACAGGGCGCGCGGGTTGCCCGATTCGAAGATGTCTCCGCTGACTCCCGGCTCGATGAGTTCGGGAATACCGCCTATGTCGGCTCCGAGGGTGGGGGTTCCCATGATCTGGGCTTCGATAACCGAAAGCGGATTGTTTTCGTAACATTCCGACGGCAGAACCATCATTCGGGCGCGCCCGACAAGAACGCGGACGTCGGCCGGAGTGCGGAATCCGGCGAACACTACGTTCCGTCCGGCTTTCGAGCGCAGCTCTGCCTCGAGCGGGCCGTTCCCGATGAGAATAAGTCGGCGCGAATTCATTGCCGCGGCCTCGACGAGTGTGCGCACCCCTTTTTCGCGCGACAGGCGTCCGACATAGCAGTAGTATGGCTCTGCGGTGAGGCTGTCGATGTCGGCCGACGTTGTCTCGGTGGAGGCAAGCCATCTGTCGGTGTCGATGAAGTTGTTGAGCACTGTCAGCTTTGCCGGGTCAAAGCCTCCGGCTTTCATATTTTTGGCCATGAAGGCGCTCGGACAGATGAACATGTCGACAGCGCGCTCCAGGCGCCGGCGGCTCCAGTGGCGGGCCTCACGGTAACCTACGGCTGACTGCAGTTTCGATCCTTTTATGCAGCTGTAGTCGAGACAGCCGCGCTTGTTGTCGCCGAAACAGCGCTGGCAGGGATTCATCCCTCCGAGCATACAGTCGTAGCGCGGACAAAGAAGCTTGTAGTCATGGAGTGTCCACACGGTTCTGATGCCGCGCGCATGGGCCAGTTCGGCTATGACCGGCGAGATATGGGTGTGGATATTGTTGAGATGGACAACGTCGGGAGCGAAATCGTCGAGCAGCGCCGAGAATTTGCGGCGAACTTCGCGCGATCCGAACGGACGCGTCAGCGCCATCAGGCGTGTCATGTTCTTCGGGAAATACTTCTGCCACGGGGTCGGAAGGTTTTCGGGATAGCCCATGGCGAAGACCGCCACTTCGTGGCCCCTGTCGCGAAGCATTTGCTCGAGATTGAGGGCATAGATGCAGTCGCCTCCGCGACGATAGTAGAATTTGTTGGCTATCAGTATCTTCATTTGCGGTAAACTTCAACTATGGTGTGGGGCGAGCAACGCTCTCCTTCGGGAGGAAGTTGCATGTAGTCGCCGTAGATGGCCCTCAGGTAGGTGTCGTAACCGGCTATGGCCATCGCTTCGGTATCTTCGAATCTGATTCTCCTGATATTCTCGAAAAGCGTGCTTTCGAAGATGTCGCGTGAGCCTATCGTGCTTCCGGCATATCCCGAAAACTTCGCGCCCGGTTGTCCGCCGCGCATCTTCCTGTCGATTTTCAGGGCAAGACTGCGTGCGGTGAAAGGGAGCGACACCATTTTCGCTGCTATTATTCCGATTTTCTTGGCAAAGGAATTTTTTTTGGTCGGCCTGACGATTTTCGAGCGGTAGAGAAGTTTCAGCCTCTTCATGGCGTCGACATACCGGGCGCTTTCGATATGGCTGTCGAAGAGCGGATCGATAGGAAAGATGTCGATATTTACGCCTATGGGTTTCGTGGAGCTCTTTTCGACGAGCACTGTCGAGGTGTCTTCAATCTTGGCGTAGACGGCCGCATAGCTGTTGTCCGAGGCAAGGCAGTGCAGTCTCAGGCCGGCCGGCGCGGCGTCGTTGAATTCGTCGGTGAGGCGGTCGTAGTCGGCGCGCGGCATCAGCAGGTCGATGTCGTCGTCCCAGGGGATGAAGCCCCCGTGGCGCACGGCTCCTATCAGCGAGCCGTAGGCCAGCGAATAGCGCAGTCCGCGCTCGCGGCAGAAACTGTCGACCGCGCGCAGAATGTCGAGCTGTATCTTTTTTATGTCGGAGAGTTGTAGCGGTGTCATTGGCCGATGCAGCTTATTCCCCAGTCATAGACATTCTTCATGACCGGCACGGGGAAGTTGTTCCTGGCGGCGGTGTCGATGATGAACCGCAGCCCGTAGGGGAAATCTTCCGTGAAATATCTGTTTGAGAAGTCGGGGACGAATCTGCCCGGTTCAGAAGCAGGTTTCATGGGCGCGGCGATATTGCGGAACGCTTCGATAGAGCGGATCTTGGCCGTCAGGGTGGCGGCGTCGCTGACTTCGTAATAGTCGGTTATCGACGGAACGGCTCCCTCTTTTATGCCTATATGCCGCAGCAGGGCCTGGAATTCCAGATCCATGTCGATGAGCAGCTGTGCGGCTTCGGTTGTCCAGCCTTCGTAGAATCCGGGCACTTTGTCGCAGGTCATGCCGGGGCGCCACGAGCCCCAGAGCGTGTAGAGTCGCGAGGGATGGAGAAGCGGGTTGCTGTTTGAGAGCGCTGCCTCATAGAAGCTGTCGAGAAGTTCTGTCGGAGTTTCGAAGAGTCTTTCAAAAATGGCCCGGAGTTCTTCGGCGTGTTTGCTGTCGCAGCCCGTGACGGCGAGTTTCAGCAGGCTCTTGTAGCCTTTAAGCTTGGCACTCTTGCCGTATTCGGTTATGCGGCTTATGAACGGCACGCGCTGGAATCCGAACAGCGTTGTCGACTCAGGCAGTGTCTCCATGGCCTCGAAGAAGAACCCTGTGTTCGATATTATCGACCCCACTGGAACGCCCGGCCGCAGCCACGGTTTTATTTTCTTAAGTTCGGGGGCGATCGCGAATCCGGGGAGGCAGAGAATAACGATGTCGGCGTCGGCCACCGCTTCGGCGGCATCGGCCGTCACCTGAGCAAACCGTCCCGCAAACAGGCGTCCGTGGCTGTCGGTCACTTCGACGGTGTCGCTCCAGCGTTCGGGGCGACGTGTCATGACGGTTACTTCGCAGTCTTTTCGGGCGGCAAGAAATCCGGCTGTGACATGGCCGAGATTGCCCCCTCCGCAAACACAGATTTTCATTTTCCGAATTGTTTAAGGGCTTCGATAAGACGGGAATTGTCGGCGTGGTCGCGCACGGCGATACGCAGGAACTGACCTCCTTTGAGGCCTCCCTTGTCAGAGCAGTCGCGCAGCAGAATATCGTGGCGCTTCAGTGTGTCGATGACTATCTCGCGCGCTGTCAGCGGCGCTTTGACTTCGCAGAGGAAATAGTTTGCCTGAGAGGGGATCACGCGCAGGAAAGGAATCTCGCGTAGCCGCTTCTCGAAGTCGTTGCGCTCGGCGATGAATTTGTCGCAGGCGCGGAAGTAGTCTTTCTCGTATTTGGTGAATATCTGCATGAAATATTCGGCGAACGAGTTGATGTTCCAGATGCTCACCATCTTTTTGATGCGCGCTATCAGGGCCTCGTCGGCCGAGCAGAGTATTCCGAGGCGTATGCCGGGAACGCCGTAGCTCTTCGAGATGCTTTTCATGACGGCCATCGTCGGGTAGGCTTCGAGAATGTCGTCGTGGAGCAGGCTGTTGTCGCGCCAGCCTTCCGAGAAGTCGACGAAACTTTCGTCGACAACGAGCCTGACGCCGTTGTCGGCACACCAGCCGGCGAGTCTCAGAACGTCGGCCTTCGGTATGAAGTTGCCCGACGGGTTGTCGGGGTTGATGAGCATTATGGTGTCGGCCCGGTTGCGCGAGAAGAAGTCGATGAGGTCGTCGGCGCCGTAGCTGAAGTCGGGATTGTCGGGGGTGAAGGTCACCAGTGTCGCGCTGTCGCGGCGGTTGGGATATTCCTCGAAGGTGGGGCGCACTATTCCGAGCGTCCCCGGAAGAATCTCCATCAGAGCCTTGATCAGCTCGGCGGCGCCGTTACCCGGAACGATATACTTCTCGGCCACTCCCCAGCATTTCGAGGCGAGCAGAGAATTGACTTTCATGCCCGAGGGATATTCGGCGATGAGGGTGGGGAAGAAGGCCTGCATCTCTTCTATAATGCGCGACGAGCTGAAATAGGGGTTGACCAGATAGCAGAAGTCAAGCATGGCCGGGAACCGCCAGAAACCGCCGTAGCGGCCGTAGTATTTGCGCAGAACGTGGTCTTCGTCGGCGAAGATGGCTTCGGCGATGTCGAGATCCTGCTTGTCGTCGATCTCATACCATTTCACATTGCCGACCGGAAGAGCTTTCAGATCGCCGCCGCCGAGGAAGGTTATGATGCGGAGCACGTTTTCGTAGTATTCGTTGTTGCCCAGTGCCTTCATGTAGGCGTCGAGAAACGGAATATACTTGTCGTTGAGAAATTCGCGTGAGAATTTATAGATGTTTACGGTCTTGTAGTAGTCGGAGGTCTCTTCGTAGCGGAACGCCGCTTTGGGCACGAAGTTGACGATATTGAGGTCTTCGTCGATTCTGACCATAGTGCCGTCCATCCAGCTCTCGTATTTGGCCACCAGCGCCAGGTTGGGCTGAGGGTTGTCGAGAAGCAGGCTGAGCATCGTGTCGTCGAATATCAGGTCGCTCTCGAGCAGAATAGTGTCGTCGGCGCGAAGCCATTCCTTGGCCAGCGCAAGTGAGTAGATATTGTTGGTGCGGTCGTAGACGGGGTTCTCGACATATTCGATTCTGAGGCCGTAGCGCTCGTTGCCGAGATATTCCATCAGCTCGCGGCCATGATAGCCGACAACCATCACGAGCCTGTCGAGTCCGAGCGGCGCGAGCTGTTTGATCATTCGGTCGATGAGGCGCGTGCCGTTGACTTCCACCATGCATTTGGTGTTGTTGCGGGTGTATTCGCCAAGGCGCTTGCCCATTCCGGCGGCTAAGATCAGTGCTTGCATATCAGATTTTTTTAATTTCCGTAAAGACAGAGGTATCGGCGTGCGGTGACGTCGACATCATAGTTTTCGATAACATGTTTTCTGGCGCGCTCAGCTTTTTGCAGAGCATCGCCGTAGTTCGCCTTGAGGTCGGATATTTTCGCGGCGAGCGCGCGGGCATCGCCGTTGGCGAAGACATTCCCGAATGTGTCGCCCATCGTGACCTCGGCAGGCCCCTGTCCGGCGCTGACGGCCACAGGCACCCCCGCTGCCATCGCCTCGGCCACGGTCAGCGCGAAGCCTTCGTTGCGCGAGGGCTGAACAAAGAGGTCGTAGTCGTGCAGATGCTGCCGCAGATACGACTGGTCGCGTTTGCCGAGCAGCCTGACGCGGTCGCCGACGCCGTGGCGCGCGATAAGCTCTTCGAGCTGTTGGCGCCCCGGGCCCTCGCCGATGAAATCCACCGACACGTCGGGCAGCATCGCGGCAGCCTCGACGAGCAGATCCTGTCCCTTTGTGGCGACATCGAGGCGGCTGACCTGAACAATCTTCATCTGACGGCCCGGAGCGTGCCCGTCGCGGCGAAGGAACTCAGCGGTCGTGATCCCGTTCGCGACTACGCGGCTTTCGATGCCGTAGTTGGCGAGAAGGTCGGCGCGGACGGTCTCGGAGATCGAGAAAACCCTCGGAATAAGGTGGAGATTGGTCACGTTGCCGTTCGAACTGAAGTTGAACAGCGGAAACATGCGCCCTAAGATTCCCCGGCGGCGGAGGCGTCCGCCCGTGAGGCCGTGGACAGTCGAATGGAGGCGGCTGCGCCAGCGGCGCGCAATGAAACAGGAAATTTCGGAGCGGTGGAGGTGGATGGCGTCGGGGTTCAGGCGCCGCAGTTCGGCGTTGAGCCTGAAAGCGAAATTTGGCGACAGCGAGTGGAGCCGACGCCCCAGACGGATAACCTCGACAGCCTGATCGAAGCGGCTGAGCAGCATCGGCTCGTTGAGGTCGTTGATAATGATGACACTGACGCGGGCTCCGGCTCGCGCCTGACAGTTGGCGATATTGACGAGCATTGTCTCAATACCGCCGATACTCAAGCCCCAGAATACGTGTGTAATCCTCATCTAACCCGCAAAGGTAGCAATTTTTTCTGTCGGCTGCAAAAAGCTGTGGCGGACGGTGGGAGATGTAGCTGATGTTATTGATGTTATTGATGTTATTGATGTTATTGATGTGTCTGATGTTTTACATCCGTTACATCTAATAACCGCGCCGGCTGCGCCGCGCTTTGGCCATATTCTCCTTGATGCCGCCTGAGGCAATGAATTCGGCTTCCATCCCTTTGAGGACTTTGGCGAGCATAGCCTCCATCTGATAGATCAGCGTCAGCATTATGTTGGCTACCGTCTCATCGCTGCGGGCCTCGCATTTTTCGACATATTCCTCGGGTCGGTAGTGGTCGCGGCTGTAGTTTCTGACCGAAACAGTGCGTGCGTCATCTTTGACCCATGTCTCGAGTTTATGCTGTCTGAGAAAGTCGGCATAGTCCTCGCGGAGTTCCCTTACCGACCCGCGGGCAACGCCTATGAGCTTGATGCACATCTCGGCGGAAATAGTTCCGTCGCTGATTCCTTCGACAATATTCTGTTTGCAAGAGCGGGCAGCCTGACGCATCTGGTCGACGGTACGCGAGCCGCGCGGAAGAGCGCGGTTAATGAACATCTCGGTGACATCGCAGATTATCACCGACTTGCGGTAGACGCTCCACGACGTATAATCGCCCGCGATCTTCAGGAAGCCCATTGCGATGGAAGTTTATGTTATTGATATTATTGATGTGGCTGATGTATCTGATGCTTATAAGTCACATCAGCCACATCAGCCACATTAGAAACAGTTACTATAGAAAACGCTTAATAGACGAGCTCGAAGTCGTCGAGGTAGAGCAGCGAGCCGTTGCCGCCGACGAAGTAGTCGCCGTAGCGCGAGGCCGAAGCCACTATAATGATATTCGAGACTGTCAGGTTCGGGTTGACATCGTTAAGAGGAATGGTAATTTCTACGAGGCCCGGCTCGGTCGTCGCCGACGTGAAGACATGTTCGCCGTAGGCGACAACATTGCTTCCCGAGGGGTTGAAGAGCTGTCGACTTGACGAGCTGGTCTTGACAATCTGCGGCCAGGATTCGCTATTGTAGCTCATTGTCTGGTCAGTGACAAGAGCGATATAGACGATACCATTGTCGGGATCACCCTTGCTGACAGAAGGAAGTGCGCTGGTGTCGTCATGCGTGATATTCACAGGCTCATATCTTGCCCATACTTTCAGGGCTTTCGGACGGATAGGGCAGTTGAAGGGACGTCCCCAGCCGAGCACGCCGTCCATACCTTCGGTGGCAAGATATTTGCCGACGAAAATGTTGCCGGCGGCAAACTTGCCGAGCGCTCCGAAGCCTACGAACTGGCTGTGGAGGCAGAGACCCTGCTTGCCTGAGTGGAAATACTTGGTGGTTACCTCGGTAACGTTCTTCGACATCTTCTGCGAGCCGTGGTTACCGCTGTCCCAGTAGAAGTCATTGGGGTCGGCGCTGAACATGAGAGCCTTGTCGCTGGCGGTGCTTGTCTGCTCGAACGAGGCGTTGGGCAGCTGCGGAGGTGTCAGCGTAGTGAGCTCTTTGGCGGGCGAGGTGTAGCCGCCGGCCACGGCGCAATATTCGTAGGGAGTGCCGAACTTGAGATTGTCGACGGTGGCTGTCAGTGTCGTGCCGTTGTTTGTTCCGGCTACGAAGATCCAGTCAGAGGCGCCTTTCTCGCGGTAGTTGAAGCCGACATTGCCGGTCAGCTCGTCGGGCTTGACGATGGTGGCGACGAATGTCGTGGTTGTGTAGCTGACGTCGGTGGCCTCCTGAAGCTCAACAGCGGCATTGCTGAGGCGCAGCGACAGTGTTGCTTCCGATGTCTTCTCGGTGCCGTCGCCGTTGTCGCCGGCGATGAACTTGAAGGTGTGGAGACCGCTGACGAGATTGTTGGTGAAGTCAGCCTCGAAATTCACGCGCACACGGTTTATTTCGCCGGCTTCATTCTTATATGTCATGAAGTTTATGCCTGCGGCGGCGAGGCGGGCGAGTGCCGATTCGCTGAGTGAGAACACGTCGGCTGTCGAGCCTCCGAGATAGTGCTGGAGGTTGGCGCTCTCGATAGTCAGCGAGCTGAGACGGTCTACGGCAGAGATGAAGACACACTTGCGGCCCATCTCGCCGGTGGCGGCTGCCTGTTCCTGGGCGATGTCGAAGTCTATGCCGAAGATTTCGGGAGCGAGGGTGATGACCAGCTCATCTTCGACAACGATCTCGGTCTCGTCGACAGTGATGGTGAAGAATGCACCGCCGTCGTTGAACGAGCCGGGGGTGTGGCTGAAGTTCACTTTATATTCATATCCGCCTTTGGGAGCCTCGATGTCGGCTGTCTGGCTGTAGGCGTCGCCGTTGGAGGCGGTGCCTTCGAGGGTCAGAGTCAGCTTTTCGTTGTCGGCTTTCTTAGGCATCATGAAGTAACCCTTGCGGGCGTCGTGTCCCTCGTAGGTTATGCTCTCTTCGCCGTTGGCGACGGTGACGGTCCACGATTTCAGGGCGGCGTCGACCGATTCGTCGAAGCTGAGGCTTACGACAACGTTGGCGATGTTGCACTTAACCTCGACTGCGGTAGAATTGCCGTTGGTGATTTCGAAGGGGGTGTAGCCCTTGAAATATTTCTTGTCGAACGATGCGGCCACAGAGTCGCCGGCCCATGCCTCGGCCACGTAGCTGCCGGAGTGGAGGGTGACGGGGTCGGTCGGCACGTTGTCAATGCCGTTGTACTGGCGCACGGGGCCTTCGCCCGGCTTTGTGATCCAGAGAAGGAGCGATTCGCCGTAATCGGCGCGGAGCTGGTCGGCGTCGGCGCGCGACACAACCTTGACGTCGTTGCCTATTGAAGCTGTCAGGCTGAGGGTGCCTTCGCCGTCGCGCGGCCCGAACAGGTCGTCGGCACTACACCCCGCAAGCATCATCGACGAAGCTGCCACAGCAAGCAGCCCTAATGATTTGATATTCTGTTTCATTGTCTTTGTCTCTTTTGGGGTTAATTACTGATTGCCTTTGGCTTCGAAGGTCAGGGTGCGCACTTCGGTGTGGCCCTGGGCGTCGGAAACGGTGATGACGAACTTATGGACGGCCGGATAGATGTTCAGCAGCGGAATGAATTCCGAGATGTTGAACGAAACGTCGTTCTGGCCCTTGACCTGTTCGTTGCAGGGGAAGTTGAAGGGATCGCTTCCGAGAGCGGCCTTCAGCTCGTCGCTCATGTCGGCGAGGTCGAATTCGAGTGTGCCGAACAGTTGCATCAGCACGGTCTTGAATTCGTCGTTGCCCGGAACAATCTTGACTTTCAGCGACTGAATCGAGTTGCCGCCTTCGGGATCGACTTTGACGTTCACGCGTCCGTCGAGTCCTTCTTTGGCTTCCATCGTCTCGGTGAAGCTCAGGGCTGAGGTTATCGTGATGGGGCCGTCGCCGATCGGGGGCTGGGGATCGTCGCCTCCGCCGTTTCCGCCGGGACGCTGGGCGTTGCCGTCACCTTTCTCATCGCTGTCGACATTGCCGTTGATGGTCTCGTTGACGACGTCGGCCACGAGGTAGAGGCCGTTGCCGAGCGGAGTGCCTTCACTCTCGCCGTCGAGAACTATGTTGCCGTTCTCATCGGGAATGCTCGGGTCGCCCGAACGGACGTCGAAGGTGATCTTGCGGTGTTGTCCGGCAGCCACGTCGTTGAGGGCTTTGACGAAGGTAACCCGTTGGTTCTTCACCGTGCCGGTGAAGGTGGCGCCGAGGGTGGTGCTCCCTTCTACAGCCTTGAAGTAGCCCGAGCGGGTTTCGTCGGGGGTATATTCGAGATGGCTGTCGGTTTCGGAGCAGTCGATATTGACGCGGACGTCGTCGGCCATCAGGCGGCGCAGGGCGTCGCTGTAGAACACGCTGACACGCACGTTGGCGAAGCGGCAGGTGACGGCGCCGATCTCGGTGATCTGGTCTTTGGTGACCGCGAAGCTCTTCGAACCGGCGTAGTAGGGCTTGGCCCATGCCACATTCTCAACTTCGTGGCTCTCGACCTTGACGGTGTAGTTCTCGCCTACGGGGAGCACTACGATGTCGGCGTTGGCAACGGTCGAGCTGTAGACCTGATTGCCGTTGTTGTCGGTGATGGTGACGAGGAAGTCCGAGGTGTCGACGCCGTCGGCGCGCGACAGCTCGATCTCGTCGGTATTGAGTTCGACGCCGAGCTCGCTGAGATTCACGCGGCCTGTGGCGTCGTTGCCGTCGAGGTTATAGTTGGGGTTGTCGTCACACCCCGTGGTCAGAAGCGCTGCGACAGCAATGGCAGCCCACGACCGTATATATTTTTTCATCTTCATGTTGACTTAGTAGTTAAGAGTGATGTCGTCGATATAGAGCTGCGAACCAATAAGTTTGCTTCCGGTTGAAGGGAATGAAATATTGTCAAGACTTTTAACCAGAAATTTTTTATCATAGGTCGAAAGGAATTTTATATATAATTTAGCTCCTTTCGCGGCTCCTGCTTTGTAGTTCAGCTGTATGGTCTTGTCTTGATAGGATGAGGCGGGTTCGAGAAGAAGATTCCCGGAAGCAAGAATGTTGCCCGAAGCATCTTTTACCCAAATTTCTGCGTAGCCTTTGTCTTCACTGTTTTTATTCAGATATTTATACTTGAACGTAAGCGATGATGGACGAGATGCAAAAGAGATTCCACAATCAAGATCATCGGTCGAAATGATTCCCGCTTGTTCGCTATTGCCATTACGACTGCTGCGATTGCTTCCGAGATGGAGCAGACCGGGGTCAATATATTTTATTTTACTTGCATTTGCACCAAACACGGTTAAAACAGTTGTGTTCCCGCTTCCCCATCCAGCAGTCTGGAGTAATGCGGCTTTACTGCCAGATGCGGCGTCTGAGGTTTCAAGAGTGCCTGATATTCTTTGGTTTACTTTGTTGTCGCCCTGCGAGGTGGTCATCGGATTGTTGGTGCCCCATACGGCGTCTGATTCCGACGCTCCTGCGTAGAAAACGCTCCAGTTGCTCTGCCCTGATTTCTCATACCATGTCTCCATTCCGTTGTTGGGAACCTGAAGGGCGGCTTCGGTGGTGAGGGCGGCTGTGGCCTCTTTGTCGGAGACGGTGGCGCGCACGCGATAGGCGGTGCCGGGGGTGAGGCCCTCAAGACGTGCGCTGGTGCCGCTGACAGTGGCGCTTACGTTAGTCCAAGAGTTGCCGTTGTCGGTCGATACGGCCCACCGGGCCGAAGAGGCGAGGTCGGTGGCAACTTCGTCGTTGATCGACGACAGTCTGACCACGGCATGCTTGGCGAAAACGTCGTTCTCGGGAGCTACGGCGGTGAAGTCGGGGGTCTGACGCTCAGCGGTGAAGGCCGCTTCGGTAGCACCGACGCGGGCCTTGACCTCGACATTCTTATAGGTGGCCTCGACCTTAAGGGTGACGTTGTAGTTGGCTGTGGCGCGCGAGGCGGGGGTTGCCGAGATGATTTCGGCATCTTTCCATTCGCCCGAGCGGGCCTTGTAGCTGAAGCGGACGTTGTTGATGTCGCTTCCGTTGTAGCCGACCGAGAGGGTCACTCTGTCGGCGCCGGCGGCGAGAACCTGCTGTCCGTTGATGCTGATGTCAGCCGGCTCGGCATTGACGGTTATCGACGGAGTGACATCGGCCTCGCTGACCTTTCCGTAGGCGTCGACAGCCTCGAGGGTGAAGGTGGCGGTTCCGGCTCCGAGGGTCGAGATGGCGTCGGCGAGATCGACAACAGCGGCAGTCGAGCCTGCCTCGCTGAGGCCACGGAGCCCGAGCGACGGAATGACGGCACAGCCTCCGACAAGTTCAGCCTCGGCGGGCCATCCGGCCGGCAGCGCGTTGCCCGAGCTGATGAGCTTGACGCTCTTGAGACCGCCGTGGGCTATGATGTCGAAACGTCCGTTCCCCTTGTCCCCCTCGACGATGTTGACCGTCGTGGCGGTGGCGCTGATAGCGGGCGCGGGCGCGTTGAGAAGTTCTTCGCTGAGCACAATCTCGATCGGCTCGGCAACCTGGGCGGTGTCGTCGAAGGTGATTGTCAGAATGGCGTCGCCCATGTTGCCGTTGTTGAGGTCGACGCTTATATTATAGCGGTGCTGCGCTTCGGCGGTGAAGTCGACGACTTTCAGTGTGGCCGTCTGGTTCTGAGGCGTTGTGAAGGTCACGTAGAGCGAAGCTTCGCCGGCATTGACGAAGAGATCGTCGGTGGCCGACGACGGATAGTCGAGACCGTCGGTCGAGCCGGCGGTGCGTATCGAAGCGCTGTAGGCCGTCATGTAGTTTTTGAAGGTGTCGGAATAGCTCACTGTCACGGCGGCGTTTTTCAGGCTGGTTGTTACTGCGGCGTGGGTCGACTCATCGCTGCGCACAACAACCTGAGTTGAGCCGGCGAAATAGGGCTTTTCAAATCCTTCTTCCCCTTCTGTGCCGTAGAAAGCCTCGAGTGTGTAGGTGCCGGCGGCGATTTTCTCGCCGGAGAAATCGGCGTAGCTCCACTGTTGCGACTGTCCGTTGGAGGCCACGAGGCGGATGGTGAAATCATCGGCAGTGAGGCCTTCGACAATCTCCGGAAGCGAAGCCCTCGACGGGGTCGCTGTCAGCACTTGCCGGTCGACGTCGAGCTGAAGTTCGACAGTGCCGGTTCCGTCCGACGGCGCGAAGCTGTCGCTGCTGCAGCCGACGAGCGTCAGGGCCGAGCATAGAACGAATGCACTGTGCCAAATCTGTTTTTTCATACTCTTTCGAATTACTGTATTTGATTGTAATGTGTAGATACAAATTTGCGCAAAGTTAAGAAATATTATCGATAAACATGCTTGTGAGTGCTAAATATTTCGAGAATCTTAATTTAATTTAAAATCATGTTTCCGATTAAACGTCGGGCGGTTTCTGTTGTCATATAAGCAAACGAATAAGCAAACGAATTAAATTAACCGATTAAATGATGAAAAAGAAACTGATGATTTTGGCCGTTTCGGCTTTTGCTTTCCTCGGCGTGAACGCCCAGAACAATAATAATTGTGGCAACTGTGCCGAAACGCCGTGTGCAGAGGCTCCCTGTCAGAAGAATTGCGACAAACCCTGCGGCGCGGCCCGCTGCCTGCGCCAGTTCGAAGGTCTCGGCCTGACCGACGCGCAGAAGACTCAGCTTATTGAGCTCAATAAGACGCGCGCCGCCGAGTTCAAGGCTCTTCGCAAGGATTGCCGCGACAAAAAGAACCGGTGCGATTCCACTGCCCGAGTCGACCGCCGTGCGGCTCAGGCGAAATATCTTGCCGAGCTGAAGAAGGTGCTGACTCCCGAGCAGTACACCCAGTTCCTCGAAAACGCCTATCTGAACGGCGGACGCAATCTGAAGGTCAAGGCTCAGATGCGCGGCAAGCATCACGCTATGTTCGGTGACCGCAAGTTCAAGAAAGACTGCCA
>OHAT01002347.1_pt1 | contig 14384 bp, 10 predicted proteins | sample 1577141 | NCBI WGS metagenome assembly OHAT01 (sample SAMEA3541578, study PRJEB24748) | human gut metagenome | biome: human gut; feature: human-associated habitat; material: faeces | place: China | collected 2012
GGGAGTCGGAACACCCCTCCCTGCCTCTGGCCCAGCGGAGCGTCTTTGCACGCTGAAGGCAGGCAGAAAGTTGCCCCGCGGAGCGCGATGCATTTTAAATCGTCCTGCCCCCGGCAAGGGTGACTCTTCAAAAGTCCCCTATGACCCATAGAGTTTTGAAGAGTTACTTTTTCTGCGCCAAAACACGCAGAACCTTGCGCTTTTTGCCCCGACTCTTCAAAAGTAGCTAAAGTTTTGAAGAGTCGCGAACATAACGAAATTACGTCACTTTTAGATACTATTCAATATAAAAAAGTGGTAATAATGTCCGACTCTTCAAAAGTCCCTTTGTATCATAGGGCTTCGCCGCCTGTTTTGAATAGTCGCATTTGCTGTCAAAGCGGCAGCTGCGTCTGTTTGTTGAGGTTGATGATCTCAGCAGCAACAGCCGCCGGTTCAAGCTCTGGACGATGCCAGTAGATCTTCTGGTTCGGCGGTTTTCCAACGCGCAACAGCTTCAAATCCAGCGCGATGCGTGCCCTGCGGATGGTACTGTCCGAGATATCCCGCTCGGCGCACAGGCGGTACACCTCGCCCGCCTCTACCCAGCCCACAAAGGACAGCTGCTTTTCCAGCGCCTCGATGGCGTTGGCAAGGGCGGCAGAGGGGCGGCCGTTGCCGGTGGCGGGGGTGCCCGCCTCCCGGATGATGGCGTCGGCGGTAAGGGTGCAGGGGCCGTCGTAGGCCACCGTGCCCTGCGGACAGATGCGGTAGCGCTGGCTTTCGCCGGGCTGGCCAAGGCTGTTTTTGGCGTGGGCCACCACCCGCACCTCCGGGTGCTCCGGGTCCCGCCCGGCGATGAGGATGCTGCGGGCGGCGTTGCGGAAATCGCTGGAGCCAAGCAGACGGTCCAGCGCGCTGCACACCCCGGGGCCGGGCTTGCTCATGTGGCTGATGAGCAGCACTGCCATGTCCAGCTCCTTGGCAAGGGCACCCAGATGGTCAAGCAAGGGGCGCACCTGCTCGGCGCGGTTCATCTGCACCCCCTGCCCCAGATAGCTCTGGATGGGGTCGAACACCAGCAGCGCCGGGCGGTACACCCGGCACAGGGCGGCAAGCTCCTCGTCGCCCATGCTGTAACTGGCACCATCCTGAAAATACAGCCGGTCAAGGTCTGCCCCCATGGCCTCGGCGCGGGGACGCAGCACCTTGTTGGGGTCGTTCTCGGCGGTAAGGTAGAGCACGGTGGCGGGGGGCTGCGGCGGAGTGTCCGGTGCAAAGGCTGCGCCCCGGGTAAGCCGGGCGCACACGTCCAGCGCAAGGCTGGTCTTGCCCGCAGCGGACACGCCGCCCAGAATGCTTACCATGCCCCGGGGCAGGTAGGGCTGCACCAGATAGGCAGCGCGCTCCGGCGCAAAGGCGCTGGCGGGACGGATGCGGAACCGCCCGCGCCCGGCCTTCTGTTTGGCTTCGGCTTCGGCGCGCTGCTCCTCGGCAAGGCCTGCCTGCACATACTGCTGGCGGGCGTTTGCCACAAAGCCCTCGATATCCTGCCCCATGCGCGCCCCGCAGTCGGTGAACCAGCTCTCCACCCGGCCGGTGTCCCGCAGCTGACGGCTGTACAGCTGCCCCCGCAGCAGCCGCAGGGCTTCCTCGCGGCGGTCTTTGTCCAGCGTATACACCAGTGTGGCGGTGTAATCGCTGAGCAATTGGGCGTCCGGCGCGTGCTCCAGATGCTGGCACAGCTCCGTCCACACCTCGTGCTGGACGGCCTGCGCCTTGTCGTAGGCGGTACGGTACTTGTTTGCGTCCATGTAAAAAACCTCCTTTGGACATAAAGTATCTACCCTTATCCTAAGGCGATGGACGCGGAAAAACCAGTGTGTACTTTTTGAGGGCCAGAGGGTATTATTGCACGCTGAATATACACGTTGTAAATACAAGCGCGGCCGCTGCAAAACAAAAACCAACGCAGCAGCGCACAACCTCGCCCGCCGCGTGGGAAAGCTCTGCCAAAAACTGGCGAAGTATTTCACCCCGCGTAATCCACCGAAAACGTGCGATTTTTGGGGGAGACAGCAAATGCCGGACAGCCTGCAGGCTGCCCGGCATTGTGCGTTGTGGTTATTTTTTGATCGCCCGCAGGATGCGGTTGGCGATGTACTTATGCCCGCTCACGGTGGGGTGGGCATCGGCGGCGGTCATGGCAAAGGGGATGGGCACATAGGTCACATTCTCGTTCTGGGCGGCAAGGCTCTTGCTAAGGGCATTCAGCCGCCGGAACAGCTGTGTCCACTCCGGCAGCAGGGGCACAGGGTTCGTGTAGCCCAAAAGGATGATCTGCGCGTCCGGGTTCAGCGCCCGCAGCTCCGCTACGACCTGCGGCATATGCACGGCGGCTTCCTGATACGCCTGCTCGCAGATGGCGTCCGTGCCGCCGCCCAGCAGCAGCTGGGTGGTGGCCTGTTTTTCTTCCCTTGTCAGCCGCAGGCGGGAAAGGTCGCTGTTCAGCCGCTGCAGGTTCTCAAAGCTGGGCTCGCGCAGCACGCCGCTGACCATGGTGGCTACCAGCTGCTCGCTCTTCCAGTTGGTGGCGTTGCCCAGCGCCACAAGGGCGGGCACCAGCGCATCGTTGGAGCCGATCTGCACGCTGATGACATCCGCGCGCTTGAGGTAGTCCAGCATCTGGGGGTAGACGTAGTAGGTGCCCGCCTGCTGGTTCATCTGGGGCATTGCGCCGGTGTGCAGCATATCCGCAAGGTCGCCGGTGGTCAGCCCGGGCAGGCCAAGGTTGATGGCGTGCTGGCAGTCCAGCCCAAGGCCTTTGCCCACCAGCGAAACATAGCACTGCTCCGGGTAGCCCTCGAAGTTTGGGGCCGCGTCTATGCCGATGGCGGCTTCGGCGTACTTGAAATCCGGCAGACCCACGCCGGAAACGATGCTGTCGCCCAGCGCCACATAGGTGCGCTGAGGATCGGCGGCAGGGGCTTCCGTGTCCGGGGCAGCTGCCTCGGCGGTCTGCTCCTGCGCGGCGGGGGCGGTCTGTTCCGGCGGCAGGGCGTCGGGCTGCTGGGCAAAGGCAGGCACAGCCAGCAGCACCAGCGCAGCGGCGCTGCACAGCCATGCGGTAAAACGGGGATGTTTCATGGATGATTCCTTCTTTCTCAAGGGCAGGGGGGTTACCCCACCTCTTCTTCCAGCTTACGGTAGTCGGCCTTACCGGCGGGGGTCAGGGGCATTTCGGGGATGATCTTATAGGCCGAGGCGGCGGGCTGCACATACTCCGGCAGCTCCTCAAGGCACAGCTGGCGCAGCTCCCGCAGGATCTGGCGCTTTTTGCCGGTGGCGGCAGGCTCCAGCACCACAAAAACGAAGGGCAGCCGTCCCTGGGTGTGGTCGGTATCGGCGTAGCCCACCACGCAGCACTGGTGCACGGCGGGGTGGCGGCTGATGACGTTTTCGATCATGGAGGGGAACACCTTGAAGCCGTCGTGCCGGATGATGATGCGCTTGATGCGGGCATCCAGATACACAAAGCCGTCCTCGTCCATATAGCCGATATCGCCGGTGTGCGCCCACAGCTGGCCGTCCGCGTGGCGGCGCAGCAGGTAGGCGGTCTCCTCGGGCTTGTTGTAGTAGCCCTTCATGGCGGTGGGGGTGCAGATGCAGATCTCGCCGCGCTGACCGATGGGCAGCTCGGTCTCGGTGCCCGGCTCGAAGATGGAGACCACCGTGTTGACCATGGGGATGCCCACGCTGCCGGGCTTTGTCACGTTGCCGGCGGCGATGGTGGCAGCCGAGGATACCTCGGTCATGCCGTAGCCCTTTGCCAGCGGGTACTCCACCCCGTGGGCTTTGAGGAACCGGTTCACCGTCTGCTCCGCGCCCAGCGAGAGGGAATCGCCTCCGGCGGCGTAGTTGCGGATGAAGGAGAGGTCTTTGTTTTTCAGCAGCGGGTCGGCGGCAAGCTGCTGGTAGTGGGTGGGCACGCCGAACATGTGCGCGGGCTTGTACTTCCACACCAGTGCGCCCAGCTTATCCGGGTCCAGATTGGGGATGATGATGATATGCAGCCCCATGACCAGCGGCATGTGGATGCCGCAGCTGTAACCGTAGGCGATGAAGGGCGGCATGACGTTCAGCAGCTTCTGCCCGCGGTGGAACAGACGGCTCTGGGCGGCAAACTCCTGTGCAAGGGCGTTGAAGCAGTAGTCGGTCAGCATAACGCCCTTGGGCGAGCCGGTGGTGCCGCCGGTGTGCACCACCACGCAGGTGTGCTGGGGGTCGTAGGGCACGGCGGCGGGGCTGTGCCCTTTGCCTGCGGCGATAAAAGCCTTCCAGCGCAGCACGTTGGAGGCGTAGCGGTTTTTATCCGGCTCTGTCAGCTTGTAGCCCACGGCTTTGGCCAGCGGCAGACTGTCGGCGGGGCTGAGCACCACCACCCGCTCCACGCTGGTGCGCTTTGCGGCCTGATGGCAGCGGGGGTACACCACGTTCAGGCAGATGAGCAGGCGGGACTCCACCTCCTCGATGTACTCCCGGATGCCCTCGGCGCTGTACCGGGGGTCTACCAGATTCAGGGTAGCGCCCAGCAGGTCGGCGGCGTAGAAGGTGTAGACCACCTCCGGGGTCATCACGCTGACCACCGTGATGATATCGCCCTTTTTCACCCCCAGCGCCTGCAGGGCGGCGGCGGTCTTTTTTATCTGCACGATCAGGTCGGCGTAGCTGAACTTGCGGCCGTAGTATTCCAGCGCGGTGTCGCCCAGATGCCGCTCGTTGTTGCGGCAGACCAGCGCAAAGGCCGAGCACTCCGGCACGGATTGATGGATGTACTTTTCCTCATAATATTTCAGCCATGGCTTTGCCTTGGAGGCGTAGACCGGCTCCTTGCCATCTTCCATCATAGGATCAGACCTTTCTTTATCATCATTCGGAGACCGGCTCTCCGAGAGCAGGTGCAGTTACATTGGCAGGGGCAGCGCTCTGCCCGGCGGGGATGGTCTCCGGCAGGGCGGCAGCGGTCTCCACAGTCTGGGCTGCGGCCTCGGCGGTGGCTTCGGCAGCGGTCTCCGCAGCGTTTTCCGCTGCCTTGGCGGCCTCCTCGGCGGCCTTGGCGGCGCGCTCGGCCTTCAGCTGCTCGGCGCGCTGACGCGCCTCCTCCTGCCGTTTCAGGGTGCGCGCCTTGATGCGGCACACCGAGCACAGACCCTCGGCGCTGTCCGGGGCAATGGGCTTGCCGCACTGCTTGCACAGGGTCTTGGTGCACTTGTACAGCACCACGGGGCCAAGGGTGGTAAGCTGGTACAGCTTCATGCCGTCAAAGCCCTTGTTGGAGCACACGTTCATGCACACGCCGCACTCGCTGCACTTCCACGGGGTAAGCACCATGCGGGTCTGGCCGTTGGGCATCTCCTCAAACTTCAGGGCATTGGCGCGGCAGGCTTTCTCGCACCGGCCGCAGCCAAAGCAGTTGTCGGTGAACTTGGGCATATAGTAGCCGTACTGCAGGGGCGTTTCCATGGCGGCTTTCAGCTGCTTTGTGCGCTGGTGCAGCAGCAGGCGGAAGTCCACCCCGCTGTCCTCCTCGCTGCGCAGGCCGGGCAGCATCTGCAGCAGCTTTTTGGTGCCGCTCTTGGAGCCGTGGCTCACCTGTTCCAGCATCTCGCGGCGGGTCAGCTCCTGCACATGGTAGGGGTACTCCTTTTCCTCATACGCCAGCGAGAACCGCGCTTCGAACATCGGCTGACCGAAAAAGTCCACAAGGCGGGTCAGTTCTTTGCGCAGCTGCTCGGCGCAAAGGTCGTTCTCGCACTGCCCGCAGGGGGTCAGGTCCAGCACGATCTTTTTGTTCAGTGCCAGATACGCCAGCGCCTCCCACGAGAGGGCACAGATGCAGCTGCGCACCACGGTGTTCTTGCGGCTGGACTTCTCACAGCCGATCCAGATGGTATCGTTGTCGGTGTCCGCTGCGGCGGTATCCCGCTGCACCTGCTCGGGCGAGGGGGCAATGCAGCCGCTGCGGCAGGCGGAAACGCACAGTCCGCAGTCGGTGCAGGGGTCCCAGTCCTTGACGAGGTTCGGGCGGGTAAAGATCTCCTCGCCGTAGGGGCAGATGTCCTTGCAGGTCGTGCAGGGCTTGCGGTGGGGGTGCAAATTCCAGCACTGGCGGCGGTTGATCTCGGGATGGCTGGTCTTCATCAGGGCATCCATTGCAGTTCTGGTAAAAAAGCCCATGGTCTTACTCCTTTTCCACAACAGAGGTAAGGGCAGCGTGGTCGAGCAGGAAACGCTGCACCTTCTGGTTGGTCACGGCGGCGGCGATGGCGTCCCGGCTGAGCACCTTGCGGATCTCTTCTTCCGGGGTGTCGTGCAGCTTGGAAAGGCGGGCGATCTCGGCGTCCACCTCCTGCTGGGTCACGGTGATCTTTTCGGCTTCGGCGATGGCGCGCACCGCCAGCATGGCCCGCAGCTGGCGCTCGGCTTCCCTGCGGTAGCCCTCCCGCACCTGCTCCGGGGTCAGCCCGGCGCTCTTGCAGTAGAGCTCCATGGTCATTTTGCTCTTGCGCAGCCGCTGGCGCAGCTGGGTCATCTGGTATTCGGCGTTCTGCGCCAGCAGCTCTGCGGGCAGCTCCACGGTCAGGTTCGCCCCCGCCATATCCAGCAGCGCCGCCCCGGCAATGCGGTCGGCGTTGGCCTCGTGGGAAAGGCGTTTTTTCTCCCGCAGGCTCTCCCGCAGGGCCTCCAAGTCCGCATAGCCCAGCGATTTTGCAAGGGCATCGTCCACCGGGGGCACCTGCTTGCGCTCCACCGTGTGCAGGCAGATCTCAAACTGCGCGGTCCTGCCGGAAAGCTCCGGCACCCGGAAATCGGCGGGGTAGGTGAAATCGAACCGGAAAGTCTCGCCCGCGCAGTGGCCGTACACGGCATCCTCGGCGGCGGGCATCAGCTGCCCGGTGCCCAGCACTACGGTCACCTTCTCCATCCGGCTGTCCGGGATGGGCGCACCCTCCAGAAAGCCCTCGAAATCCAGCGTGACCCGCATCCCGCGGGCGGCGGGCGCGTCAGTGGGCACAAAGGGCGCGTGGACCCGCGCCAGATTGCCGATATCCGCCTCTACGGCCTTATCCGATACCGGGCGCACCCGGCGGGTGAAGGCAAGCCCCTTGTACTGCCCTAAAGCGGCAGCGGGCATGGTGTTTGCAGTTTGTTCCATAGTCGAACACTCCTTTTTACAAAAGCGGCGTTACAGCCCGCGGGCGGCCAGCCAGCTTTCTGCGATCTGGGAGAACATCTCCGGGTACTGGGCATCTTCTTCCTTAAAGGCGCTCAGGTAGTACTCCACCTCGGCGCGGGTGGGGGCCACGGTGCGCCGCCAGATGGTAAAGGTGGTGCCGTTGCCCATATCAAAGGTGGCTTCCTGTGTAAAGTACTCGTCCCGCACCGCAAGGAACCTCTCGTTCAGCTTGTGGGACATCTCGCCGTTGCCCACAAAGGTCTGGGGGAAGGGGTCGGCGGTGAGGACATATTTGGCCTCGAAGAACTGCATGGGGAAGTTGTGGGTGCCCGGCACCGAGAAGCCGAAGGCCAGCTTGTCGTTGATGGGGGTTGCGGGCAGCTGGCAGTTCTTGAAGTGATCCGGGCAGTACAGCATATCGTGGGGGATCATGTAGCTGATCTCGCCCTCGGCGCAGTGGGTGTCGATCCAGTTGGCAATGGCTTTGATCTGCGGCAGATCCTTGCGGTCATAGATCAGCTTGTCCAGCCGGACGAACTCCTCGGTGACTGCCAGCGGGAAGTGATCCACCAGAAAGCCCGGCAGGGCAATGGTGGTCAGGGGAGAGCAGCGCACCGAGGTGGCAAACACGAGGGTGAACACCCAGAACACGACCTTTGCCGTCCGGAAGCGGTTGATGCCCTCGGCCAGCGCCGCTGCGCCCAGCAAAAACAGGAGAAACCACCCCGGGAGGAACAGCAGCATCTGGTGGGAGCCGGTGTTCTGGATGCGGGTGAACAGCAGCATGCTCAGCAGGATTTCCAGCCCGGCAAGGCAGGGCAGGGCTGGCATCTTGCGGCGCTTCAGGCAGAACCACAGCCCCATGCCCACGAGCACAAGGTTCATCAGGCCCATGCGCCAGAACTGCAGGCTGATCTCGGCCACAAAGCCGCCGCCGTTATAGTAGGAATAGCGCTCGGCGTAGCTGTAAGCGAGGATGCGGCTGACCATCGGCCACAGCAGGATCAGCATGGCCACCATGCTCATCAGGCCGAACAGCACGAGGTTGCGCACCTGCAAAAGCGCCTGCTTTTTCTGCCCGGCGCGGGCAATGCGCGCGCTGCTTACCAGCACCAGCACCGCGTAGGCAAAATAGTAGCCCACCACAAAATATAAGTACCACCGGCGGGAAAGGATGATGGCTGCCGTGGCGGCAAACAGCAGGCAAAAGCGCACCGGCTCCAGCTTTTCAAACCGGAAGTCCAGCGTGAGCAGCAGGATGCTGAAGCCGAAGATGAGGCCGAACCAGTCCGGCTGGCTGAGCATGGCGCTCATGCGCAGCCACGGGTAGGTGACCATCCAGGTCATGCCGATGAGGAAGTACCAGAAGCGGTTTTTCACCCGCAGCATCTGCCCCACCTTGATGGTAAGCCCTGCCAGCAGCACCAGCAGCATGGGCAGGATGCTGAACACCTGACAAAAGGCAAAGCTGTCGCCGGTGCGGTCGCTCAGGCAGAAGGGAAACTCCAGAAACAGGGTGATGAAGTTGGTGTAGTCCTCGGCAAAGGAGCCGAAGATGAACTGGAAGCCCGCCGCCGGGCTTTGCAGAAAGGCAGCTTCGGCCCAGTACTGTTTGTTGATATAGTTGACGTAATCCCAGATATACACAAAGCTGCGGCGGCCAAGCGCCCAGAAAAAGTAGACCAGCGCCGCCGCCCACAGGCCGACGAGCACCGCCTTGTGGAAGAGGTCAAATTTGATTCCCGCCACCCGCAGCACCAGCAGCACACAGGCAAACAGGGCAAGGTTGCACCACAGGCTCACCAGCGGGAAAAAGAATTTGCTGCCGGGCGCAGCCTGCGCAAAAACGGCCAGCAGCACCGCTGCTGCCGCCAGCACCAGCACGATTTTCGCCGCAGCGGAAACGCGGGGCTTTGTAATGGGTTCGGACATGGAATAGGACCCTCCTTGCAAAATTTCACACCTTACAGTATAACAACTCCCCCGGGCACTGTCCAGCACCCCGGCGGCGAAAAATGCAGAATGTCCCGCCGCTTTCAAAGCAGACGGGACATTTTTGCATAAATATTACTTATCGGAAACTTCTGCAGCGGTCTTAGCAGCCTTTGCCGCCTTGCGCTTTTGTGCCAGCGCCCTGTTGGCGCTCAGGCGGGCGGCGTCCGGGTTCGGGGCTTCCGGGGACAGCCGCAGCAGATAGCTGCCCATGGCGGGCAGGTCCAGCGTCAGGGTGTAGTCCCGGCCGAACACACCGCCGTCGGTGGTGTGGAAGCTCTGCTTGCGGTGCGCCTTGTGCACGCCGCCCCAAGTGCCGGCCTCGGTGTCCAGCACCAGCTCTGCGCTGCAGGGGAACTTGAGGTACAGGGGGAACTTTTTGTGGGCGTGGTCCTGGGTGTTCATCACGCAGAGCAGGTTCTGCCCGCGCCCCTTGCGCAGCCATGCGTACACGCCCTCGGCGCAGCTTTCGCTGGCCACCCACTCAAAGCAGTCCGGGTTGTACTCGCCGTCATACAGGGCGGGCTCGGAGGCGTAGGTGCGGCTCAGAGCGGCAAAGTACTTCTGGAAGGCATCGTGGAAGGGGTATTCCAGCAGGTTCCAGTCCAGCTCCCGCTTTTCGTCCCACTCCCGGAAGTGTGCCAGCTCGTTGCCCATAAAGTTCAGCTTTTTGCCGGGATGGGTATACATATAAAAATACAGGGTGCGCAGCTGGGCGCATTTTTCCGCGTAGCTGCCCCACAGCTTATCAATGATGGTCTTTTTGCCGTGCACCACCTCATCGTGGCTCAGCGCCAGCAGATACAGCTCGTTGTAGAAGTAGTGCATACTGAACAGCAGCTTGCCGTAGCAGCCCGGGCGCTCGCCGAAGGGGGTGGCAAAGTAGTCCAGCGTGTCGTGCATCCAGCCCATGTCCCACTTGTAGTCAAAGCCCACGCCCTCGTAGCGGGTGGGGGCGGTCACCTTGAGGAAGTTGGTGGAATCCTCCGCCATGTAGATGCCGGTGGGCCAGCGTTCGTTCAGGCCGTGGTTCAGGCTGCGCAAAAAGTTCACCGCGCCCTGATTTACGCCGCGGTTGGGGTCGCCCTGCCAGTACAGCGCCCGGGAGATGGCGTCCATGCGGATGCCGTCGCAGTGGTACACGTCCATCCACAGCCCGGCGGCGCTGCTCAAAAAGCTGCACACCTCCCGGCGGTAGTAGTTGAAGTTGCAGGTGCCCCACTCGCTCTGCCCCACGTCGCTGTCGTACTCGTACAGGTAGGTGCCGTCAAACTTTGCCAGTGCGTCGGCGTTGGCGGCAAAGTGCACCGGCACAAAGTCCATGATGACGCCGATGCCCATGCGGTGGCAGGCGTTGACAAAGCCCGCGAACTGGGCAGGGGAGCCGTAGCGGCTGGTCACCGAGAAATAGCCGGTGGTCTGGTAGCCCCAGCTGCCGTCAAAGGGGTGCTCTGCCAGCGGCAGCAGCTCCACATGGGTAAAGTGGTGCTCCAGCAGCCACGGGATCAGTTCCCGCGCAAGTTCCTCGTAGTTGTACCACCCGTCCGAGCCGTCCGGCCGGGCTGCGCCGGGCTTGTGCTTCCAGCTGCCGACGTGCAGCTCGTAGATGTTCAGCGGGCGGTTGCGGCATTTGTCCCGCCGCTCCATCCACGCGGTGTCGTCAAAGGTAAAATCCAGCTTTGTCAGTTTGCTGGCGGTGCCGGGGCGCAGCTCGGTGGCAAAGGCGTAGGGGTCGCTGCGCATCACGGTGCTGCCGTCCGCGCCATGCACGCGGTATTTGTACAACTCGCCCTCCGCAAGGCCGGGGATAAAAGCGCTCCACACGCCGGTATCGGCTTTTTCCATGGGCACGCCGCGCTCCCAGCCGTCAAAGCCGCCGCACACCTCCACGGCGGTGGCACCGGGTGCCCACACGGCAAAACGCCAGCCCTCGGCGCCGTTTGGGTCGGTGCAGGGGTGCGCACCCAGAATGCGGTAGGCATCGAAGCAGTCGCCACTGAAAAACGTGCGGGGGATCACAGGGTAATTCATGCAAAGATCTCCTTACTTCTCTATGTTGACCGGCGGTGTGCGCCGGTTGATACAAGGCTGTTTGGGCAAACTATCCAAGAAAAACGCTTTTTTACCGGCACAGTGGCCGATAATCTTAGCGAATCTTGACAAAAATCGGCAAAAATACACATATTTGCCAGAGGGTGTGGTATACTGTTGCTACCGCCTTGCGGGCGGTGCAACTTTTTAGAGCAATAGAATGGGAGCGAATGATCATGGCTTGGTATGACGAAGCAGTATTTTATCACATCTATCCGCTGGGGCTGTGCGGCTGTGCGCACGAAAACGACGGCCAGCCCACCCCGGGCGCCTTTGCAAAGCTGGAAGCATGGGCAGCCCACGCGGCAAAGCTGGGCTGTACAGCCATCTACATCGGCCCGCTGTTCGAAAGCGGCTCCCACGGCTACGATACCATCGACTACCGTCTGGTGGACCGCCGCCTTGGCACCAACGAGGAATTCAAGGCTTTTGTGGCGTCCTGCCACGCCCGCGGGCAGCGGGTCATCGTGGACGGCGTGTTCAACCATGTGGGCCGCGATTTCTTCGCGTTCCAGGACCTGAAAGCAAACCGCGAGAACGCCCGCTATAAGGACTGGTTCTGCGATGTGAACTTCTGGGGCAACAACGAGTATAACGATGGCTTTTCCTACGGCAACTGGGGCGGCTACAACCTGCTGGTCAAGCTGAACCAGCGCAACCCGGAGGTGCAGCAGTACCATTATGATACCGTCCGCTTCTGGGTGGAGCAGTTCGACATCGACGGCATTCGTCTGGACGCAGCCGACGTGCTGGATTTCGACTTCATGCGCGGGCTGCGCCGTCTGGCAAACGAGATAAAGCCGGAGTTCTGGCTGATGGGCGAGGTCATCCACGGCGATTACAGCCGCTGGGCAAACCCGGAAATGCTGCACTCCGTGACCAACTACGAGCTGCACAAGGGCCTGTGGAGCGGCCACAACGACCACAACTATTTTGAAATTGCCCACACCATGCGCCGGCTGCAGGGGCTGTGCCACGATACCCGGCTGTATCTCTTCTCGGATAACCACGATGTGGAGCGCCTGCCCAACAAGCTGCGCAACCGGGAGCACATCCGGCACATCGCCATTCTGGTGTACAGCCTGTGGGGCATCCCGTCCATCTACTACGGCTCAGAGTTCGGTATCGAGGGCAAAAAGGAGTGGGGCAGCGACTGGCCGCTGCGCCCCTGTCTGGAACTTAGCGATTACGCCGATGCAGAACGTACAAATCCTGTTACCAGTGTATACAAAGCGCTGGGGAAATGCAAGGCTGAATTGCCGGAAATGACCTACGGCGAGGTAAAAGAGCTGCAGCTCACCACCCAGTGCTACGCCTTTGCCCGGGTACTGGACGGCAAGGCCGTGGTGGCGGTGCTGAACAACGGCGATACCCCCGCACAGCTGGAGTTCCAGCTGCCGGTGGAAACCGCCAAGGTCACCGACCTGCTGGCGGACACCGTGGGCGCACAGGAGGTGCTGGTCTCCACCGAGTGGAACCGCATGAAGGTGCAGCTGCCCTCCAATTACGCCACCCTGTTGAGATTGGAATAAACCCACGCCTGTGGCGTGACCGGCGCAAAAGCCTTTACCCTTTGGAGATAGGTTTCCCCCTTCCGGGGGAAGCCTTTGTTCAGAAAGCTGAGATTGGAATAACCTTGCACATTTTGCCGCGTTTTGCTACAATAAGGAGAGAAAAGTCGTTTTACGGAAAGGAAGCCTGACCCCCTATGAATGCAGCACAGCGCAGAGAACGCATCCTGACCCGGCTGAACAGCGCCGGTGCCCCCTTAAGCGCCAGCACGCTGGCGGCAGAGCTGGGGGTGTCGCGGCAGATCGTGGTAGGGGATGTGGCGCTGCTGCGCGCCGGTGGGGCGCAGATCGATGCCACCCCCCGGGGCTACCAGCTGCACCCGGCAGAAAAGGGCTATACCGGCATTCTGGCCTGTGTGCACCGCACACAGGAGGAGATGCGCCGGGAGCTGTACACCGTGGTGGATCAGGGCGGCACGGTGGTGGATGTGGCGGTGGAAAACAGCCTGTACGGCGAGATCCGCGCCACATTGAACCTGTGCAACCGGTACGACGTGGATAACTTTATCCGTCAGGCTGCGGATGCACCCGAGAGCCTTTTGAGCCGCATGACCGGCGGTGTGCACCTGCACACCCTGCGCTGCCCGGACAAGGACACCTTTGCCCGCATCCACGATGCTTTGGAGCAGCAGGGGCTTTTGTACCGCAAGGAGTAACGCCGCTCCGCTTATACCCAGTATAAAAAGGGCTGCGGGGCTTGTCTATCCGCAAAACCGGAAAAATGTTGGAAAATCAACAAAAATGCAAAAGAGGTGGGTTTTCTGGATATCCGCATTGAAAAGACCGAGCGCGCCATCAAGCAGGCCTTTATGGAGCTGCGCCGCGAAAAGCCGGTGGAAAAGATCCGTGTCAAGGAGCTGTGCGACCGCGCCTGCATCAATAAATCCACATTCTACGCCCATTATCAGGATATCTATGCGCTGGCCAACGCCATGGAGGACGAGATGGTGCACGCGGTGGTGGAAAGCCTGCCCCGCCTGACCGCCAGCGATGTGAGCGAGCGCACCGAGTGGCTTGCGCGGGAGATGTTCCGCGCCTTCACCGCGCATCAGGCCGAGATCAGCGTGCTGTTCTCCGGCTCCCGGCAGGGGCTGTTCATCAACCGGGTGGAACAGGCCATGTGCCAGTGCATCGCCCAGACCGACCCCACCTTTGAGACGGACGTAGTGCGCAAGGTGGTGCTTTCCTTCTGCGTGCAGGGGTGCTACTACACCTTTACCACCTACTGCGGCCAGATGGACGAAAAGCGCCTTGTGACCCTGCTGGCCTCCATCGCCCGCGCCGCGCAGCGGATACGCATGTAACGGGACTGGCTTTGCATGCGCTCCGCGCTGCTCTGCGCATAAACAGCGGAAAAATTAGTTCTGCTATCGGGAGTGCGGAGCGTCTGCGGACGCTCCGCTATCCCATTTTCACGGGTGGGGTCGTAATGGCAAACGGCATTTACAGCGCCTGCTTCCTGCGGAAGCGGCGGCGCTGCGGGGAATCCCCTCCTACACAACGCAGCAAGGCCG
>OHAT01002355.1_pt1 | contig 14360 bp, 10 predicted proteins | sample 1577141 | NCBI WGS metagenome assembly OHAT01 (sample SAMEA3541578, study PRJEB24748) | human gut metagenome | biome: human gut; feature: human-associated habitat; material: faeces | place: China | collected 2012
TTTCCGGAATCAACCGAAAAGAGGAAAAATAAAAATCAACAACATCATGAAAAAATTTTGGATACACAATTTATCCATCACACTATCCCTACTCGTTGTTTTCCTAGTCACCTTGTACTTGATAGGAATATACAACAACCGTTTCGGCCATTATCTTGCCCTAGCGATCTTCGGGATTTCCGGATTGCAATCCATAGCCAGTTTGATCATAGGCCTTTACAATATCAAGCTCCAAACTGCCAATATGATTTTACTGGGAATTTTATCCGTAGCATTTTCCTCTCTAATAACCATTTACACGTTCAACTGTTTATTCATATCGTGCTAAGAACAGCATACTTCAGGATTAACGAATTGTAATTATTAGCTTTATTCCTCGATTTCTTTCTGAAATTAACATTCCTCTTTTTTGGATTTCACCGAAAATGTTTAGTTTTGTGCAAACGAAATTGTATGGAGATAAAGATTCCGATAGAGATCGTTGAACTGGAAGATAACAGCTTTCACATCATCGTCTCTCTGCAAATCGGTAGCATTGAGGGAGATTTCATTATAGACACGGGAGCATCCGTGACGGTCATAGACAAACTGACACCGTTTTCCTATGAACCGCTGGAAGATGTTTCCGAGATTAACTCCGGGGGTGTGTGCGGAGAAATCAACGAGGTTGAACTGGTGAATATCACAACCTTACATATCGGCGGACACACGATAGAGAATGTACACGCGGCAGTCATAGACTTGCAATACGTGAACTCTTTATACGATAAACACCTGCGTCGTCGGGTTGCCGGATTGTTGGGAAGTGATTTTCTCGTGAAGCACGAAGCCGTCATTGATTATAGAAATAAGGAGTTAACATTAAAAGTATCTGCCTAATTGTATAGCTATTTTGAAAAAAATGTTATACTTTTGCGCACTAAAATATGTGTTAAAGCGAAGAATTGAAACATAGTATATTATAAATTATTTAACAGATGCAGAATAAAGGAGCGATTACACTACTCGCTGTTGCACTAGCATTGGTGAGTCTTTATCAGTTGTTTTTTACTTATAAAACCAACCAGGTAGAGAACGCGGCGAAGGAGTTCGCCAACGGTAACCCTATTAAAGAGAAAGAGTATTTAGATTCGGTTGCGAACCAACCCGTCTACAATTTCCTCGGTTTAGCCAAATTCACTTACAAGGAATGTAAGGAATTAGAGTTGAACCTCGGTTTGGACTTGAAAGGCGGTATGAACGTAACCATGGAAGTTGACGTGGTTGACGTGGTAAAAAGCCTTGCCAACCACAGTACGGACCCCGCTTTCAACCAAGCGATAGAGGAAGCCGTTAAAATGAGAGTTTCCAGCCCGAAAGACTTTGTTACCCTTTTCGGTGAGGCTTTTGAAAAAATAGCCCCGGGAGCACAGTTAGCTTCTCCGGCAATCTTCGGTACTCACGAGATGAGAGAAAAAATCAAAGTGGGCGCGACCAACAAGGAAGTTCTCGACGTGGTTAGAAAAGAAGCGGAAGGAGCTATCGACAACACGTTTAATATTCTCCGTACTCGTATCGACCGTTTCGGTGTGGCACAACCCAACATCCGTAAAGCAGATATTTCCGGAAGAATTATCATCGAGTTGCCGGGTATCAAAGAACCGCAACGTGTAAGAGAGTTGTTGCAAGGAACGGCTGCATTGGAATTTTACGAAACATACGATAACGGCAGAGCATTCGATGCCGGCGACCAAGCATTTTACAACTACCTTGCCCAAGCAGACCAGAAGTTAGCTGAAGTGTTGCAAGCACAAGCCAAAACTGAGGTTGTGACTGACACAGCGAGTCAAGCGGGAGTAAAACAAGAAGAGAATAAAGAATCCGCCATCTTAGACGCTATCAAGGGTGAAGCCGATTCATTGAAAAATTTAAGCCGAAACGATATCGCGAAAGAACACCCGTTATTCGCTTTATTGCAACCTAACATGACACGCGAAGGTTTGGGAACCGGTTCATGTGTCGGTTACGCTTTCGCGAAAGATACCGGGACTATCAACGCTTATTTGCGTATGCCGCAAGTAAGAGCGTTATTCCCGCGCAACTCCCGTTTGTTGTGGGAAATGAAAGCTACTCCCGAGGGATTAATCGGGTTGCACGCGATTAAAATCACGACCCGTAACGGAAAGGCTCCTCTTGAAGGAGACGCGGTTGTGGACGCCCGTCAAGATTACGACCAACAGGGAAAACCGGTTGTTTCCATGAGCATGAACAGCGAGGGAGCCAAAACTTGGGCTCGCTTGACCAAAGATAATGTAAACCGTAGCATCGCTATCGTTATTGACGGAGTGGTAGCCTCTTCACCCAACGTGATGAACGAAATCAAGGGCGGTAGCTCTCAAATCTCCGGTCGTTTCGACGTGAAAGAAGCAGGTGACCTTGCCAACATATTGAAATCCGGTAAATTGCCCGCACCCGCACGCATCATCGCTGACGAGGTTGTAGGAGCATCTTTGGGACAAGAAGCTATTCAATCCGGTATGTGGTCATTCATCATCGCCTTCGTGCTGGTATTGGCTTACATGCTATTCTTCTATAGCAAGAGCGCCGGATTGGCTGCCGATATCGCGTTGCTTGCCAACTTGTTCTTCTTGTTCGGTATTCTGGCATCCATCGGAGCCGTGTTGACACTGCCCGGTATCGCCGGTATCGTGTTGACCATGGGTATGGCGGTTGATGCCAACGTGTTGATTTACGAACGTATCCAAGAAGAGTTAAGAGCCGGCAAAGGCTTGAAACTCGCTATCAAGGAGGGTTACAGTAACGCGTACTCCGCTATCATCGACGGTCAGTTGACCACGTTGATCACCGGATTTATCCTGTACTATTTCGGAGAAGGTCCTATCAAAGGATTCGCGACCACGTTGATCATCGGTATCTTGTCTTCTCTGTTCACGGCAATCTTTATCACCCGCTTGCTCCTCGAGAGAGCAGCCAAGAAGAGTGATAACGTGACATTCACTACACCGTTGACCGCGAACTGGCTGAGAAATACCAAATTCCCGTTCTTGCAAAAACGCAAGATCAGTTACACTATTTCAGGTATCGCTATCATCATTTGTTTCGTATCTCTGTTCACGAGAGGTCTGGATAAAGGTATCGACTTCGTCGGAGGTAGAACTTATACCGTGACTTTCGCCCAAGACGTACAAGTTGGAGACGTCGCAGAACAATTGGCTGAAGTTTACGGAAGCGCACCCGAGGTAAAAACCGTGGGAACAGCGAATAATGTCAAAATCACGACTAAATACAGGATCGAAGAAAGCGGCGCTGATGTTGACGCTAATGTAGACTCCTTATTATACGTGGGATTACAGAATATTCTCCCTGCCGGAACTGATTATGAAACATTCCGTTCCGTGAACTTGCAACAGACTCAAAAGATCGGACCCGCCGTGGCTGAAGACATGACGAGAGCCGCTATCTGGTCGGTATTGTTCGCGTTGCTCGGTATTTTCATCTACATCATGGTGAGATTCTCCAAATGGCAATACGGAGCCGGAGCCGTTGTCGGTTTGGCACATAACACGATTATCGTAATCGGAGCCTTCTCTCTGTTTGCAGGCTTGTTACCGTTCTCAATGGAGATCGACCAAGCGTTTATCGCTGCCGTGTTGACTGTTGTGGGTTACTCAATCAACGACACCGTGGTTGTATTCGACCGTATCCGTGAATATCGCAAACTGTACCCGAAACGAGATGACGGGCAGGTGGTAAATGACGCGTTGAACTCCACACTACGTCGTACGTTCAGTACATCATTATCAACAATCGTCGTGTTGTTAGCGATATTTATCTTCGGTGGGGCATCTATCAAGGGATTCATTTTCGCCTTGTTAGTCGGTATCGTGGTCGGTACATACTCGTCACTGTTTATCGCGACTCCGATCTCTTTCGACTTAAGCAGAAGATTCGGGAAAAAATCAGAAGAGAAAAAATAGTACTATTTTACTATATAGAAGAAACCGCCTCGACCGAGGCGGTTTTTTTATACCAAAATCTTTATTTCACTTACAAATTGAAAGCAAAAAACGGCAAATAATATTAAAGTTGCAATTTACTTGGGTTTATTGCGATAAATGTCTTATTTTTGCAACGCAGAAAGTATCAACCTGAAAATCGAAGAAGTACAAGTATGTCAAAGCGCCAAATCAGAATCTGTTTAGGAAGTTCCTGCTTCTCCCGGGGAAATAACACGAACCTCGGGGCAATCAAGAAATACCTGAGTGAAAACAACTTGGAAGCAGAGATCGATTTTTGTGGACATTTGTGTGAAGAATTGTGCAGCAAAGGTCCGATTATTCGGATTGATGATAAAGTGTACGAAGAAGTGAATCTCTCTCGTTTATATAAAATCTTACAAGAAGAGTTCCCATGCAACTAAGACCTATCTACACGGAATCGGACAATTGTCAGGATTGTTACAAGTGCATACGGGAATGTCCCGTGAAAGCAATCCGAATGGAAAACAATCAAGCCTCCATTATAGAAGACCGTTGTATCTATTGCGGACATTGCACGCAGATATGCCCCACTGGAGCAAAAAAGATTCGCGACGGACTGACCCGGGCGAAACTGACATTGGCGCAAAACCCGAAAGTATTGCTCTCCCTCGCCCCCTCGTACGTGAGCGAATTCGAGGGAATCCATTCCAGCGTACTGATTGCCGCGATCAAGAGATTAGGATTTGCCGACGTGTCGGAAACCGCACTCGGGGCGGAAATCGTTTCAGACCGGACGGACAAATTCCTACAAGAAGCGGAAAACGGAGTTTATATCTCTTCAGCCTGCCCGGTTGTAGGAACAGATATCCGGAAATACTCGCCGGAACACGTGCATAACATTACGCCGATCATTTCCCCGATGCTGGCTCATGCCAAAATATTGAAACAATTATACGGGGATGATGTCAAGATCGTGTTCGCCGGTCCCTGTATCTGCAAGAAACTGGAGGCAGACACGTTCAATCACTTGATCGACGTGGTGATCACATTCAAGGATTTAAAGAAATGGTTCGAGCAGACCGAAATAAACCTTCATCAAATCGCACCGGGACAACCGAACGCGCATTTTATCCCTTATCGTTCGGGATTGGGCGCGTACTATCCTATCGAGGGCGGAATGTTGAAAGGCTTGCATGAAGGGGGAAAACAAATACACAACATGGCCTTTTCCGAATTATCGACGGTAAAAGATGTGCTGAAATCTCTGGATACACACCGGGAAAACGATTCCATTTTTCTGGAACTATTGGCATGCAAAGGCGGTTGTATCAACGGTCCCGCGAAATTAAGCCATATTTCCCCGGCGTTAAAAAGATACGAAATTATACATCAATCGGAACTGGGCAATCCCAAGGATGATTTTAAAGATATAGACCTTCAGATACTATTCTGCAAGGACCCGCATATCCAAGACCATATCTACACGGAAGAGGAAATTAAACAAGCCATGGCAGTAGTCGGGAAAACCGGACCGGAGGACGAGTTGAATTGCAGCGGTTGCGGGTATGACTCTTGCCGGGATTTCGCCATCGCCATGCTGGAAGGAAGAGCCGAGGAAAACATGTGCGTATCCTATATGCGGAAAATCGCACACGATAAAGCGACGGTTCTCCTGCAAAAGATACCCGCCGGTGTGGTATTGGTCAACTCGGAGTTGAAGATCATGGATATGAATCAATCCTGTGCCACGATCATGGGCGAAGACATAGCCGCCATATACGAGGTTACCCCCGGATTGAACGGAGTTCCGTTGAAAAACATCTGTTCCTTCGAAGACTTGTTCCGTGCCGTGTTGACAACCGGCAAAGAAATTATCGAGCGGCAAGTGCGTGAAGAAGATCACACGTGGATTATTTCAATTTACAATATACAACCTCATCATCTGGTATTCGGGTTACTGCAAGACCTGCGGGAACCTTACGTGCGCAAGGAATGGATGCTTGAAAAAACTCAGGAAGTAATCAAAAAACACATGGAGACCGTTCAACAAGTGGCTTGCTTACTGGGAGAAAACGCGGCATTTACCGATGCCATGCTACGTACCGTTATGGATGCTTACAAAAAGGATGACAAGAAACCACTTTAATTTCATTTGTTTTGAGAAATAACGGTAATTTCATCGAGGTTGACTTCTTCCAGAAGAACAAAGCAGGCAATGTTGTTTGCGGGGATTGTTTCATGTCGCAGAAGTTAAAAGGCGAAGGACGCGTAATCAGCGTGTTGTCCGACGGGTTGGGCAGCGGGATCAAAGCCTGCGTGCTATCCACGATGACCGCTACCATGGCCATGAATTTCACCGCCATGAACGAAAGCATCCTGCGTACTTCGACTTCTATCATGAACACCTTGCCCAAGGATATGGTGCGCAAGATCAGTTACTCCACGTTCTGTATCTGTGATATCGACTGTTTCGGAAGCGTGAAGATCATCGAGTACGAGACTCCCTCGTACTACCTTTACCGTAACGGCTCATTCGTGAACATACACAAGGAAAAGATCCCCGTGGAACGCGAAGATTTAGAAAACACATGCCTGTGGATTTCCGAATTTACACTGGAAAAAGAGGATCGAATCATCTTCTTCAGCGACGGAGTTTCGCAATCCGGGATGGGTTCCCACAAAATGCCTTTCGGGTGGGAAGACGGCGTTAAAGATTATGTTGCCGGTTTAATAGAACATTATAATGATATATCAGCCAAGGAACTCGCGCATAAAATCGTGAGTCAGGCAGAAAAAAACGACGGGTATTCACTGAAAGACGACACGAGTTGTTGTGTCATCTACATGCGGAAACCCCGGAACCTACTTGTATGTACAGGTCCTCCCTACGACGAGAAAAATGACAAATACCTTGCCAACCGGGTACGGGAATTTCAAGGTAAGAAAATTCTCTGCGGAGGAACGACAGCTACCATCCTTTCACGGGAACTGGGGGCAAGCATGGAAGTAGATATGAATATCGTGGACAAGGAACTCCCTCCCATTTCCAAAATGGAAGGAATCGATTTGGTCACGGAAGGTATCCTCACGCTCGGGAAAGTGGAACGCATCCTGACCGCCGGGGATATAGACAAACGCCGTGAAGCCGGACCGGCCGAAATGGTGGTAAAAATGTTGTTGAATAGCGATAAGATCACGCTACTCGTGGGAACCCGTATCAACACGGCGCACCAAGATCCCAATCTACCTGTAGAATTAGAGATCCGGAGAAACGTGGTCAAAAAAATAAAATTTTTATTGGAGACAAAGTATCTGAAAGATGTAGAGATTATGTATATTTAGGGGCAAAATTCAAAAAAATGGCTCACATTATGGAAAAAGTAAATTTAAAAATATGCGTAGGCACCATGTGTTATGTTATGGGCGGCGCTGAATTGAGAGACGTTATTGAATCTCTTCCCCACAATATTATCGAACATCTGAACGTTAGCTATTCTCCATGCCTCGGGTGCAGTAAAGGCGAAGAAGCACCCCCGTTTATAGAGATAAACGGCAAACGAGTCGCCGGCGTTAGTAAAAATAGTTTAATACGAATTATAAAAGAGGAACTTAGAGATGTTGTATGACAATTTTGCAATGCTCACGAAACGTGAGCTACTGATTAGAATTGTAAAACTTTTAAAAGAAAAGAATTTAGTAGACGGCGTGAAGTACATCCCGGTGGAAATGCGTCCAAAAAATAAGCGACCGATAAAATGCTGCGTGCATAAGGATCGTTATATCTTGAAACACAAGATTATTTCAATTTTGGGTTTCGAGATCACGGACGAGGAAATCGACTTAATCCCGTTAGCTGAATTCGCACAGAAAGCCTTGGACAACAAGAACACGAAAGAGAATATTCTTTCCGTGGTACACGAAGCTTGTAGCGCGTGTATGCAATCACAGTATTTCGTGACCAACATGTGCCGGGGGTGCGAGGGACGTCCTTGTTTGATGAACTGCCCGAAAGCAGCCATCTCCTTCAAAGGCGGCAAAGCATCTATCACACAGGAAGACTGCGTGAGTTGCGGACTTTGTGCCAAAGTGTGCCCCTACCACGCGATCGTGTACACTCCCGTACCTTGCGAGGAAGTATGTCCGGTAAAAGCAATCTCCAAAGGAGAAGACGGCACGGAACATATTGACAAAGATAAATGTATCTATTGCGGAAAGTGTATGCAAACCTGCCCGTACGGTGCCATCATGGAACGCTCCAAAATCATCGACGTGTACAAAGGCATCACGAACCCGGATAAAAAGATTATTGCCATCCCTGCCCCGGCTATCTATGGGCAGTTTAACGCTACCCCGGGACAGATTCTTGCAGCCATTAAAGCTATCGGATTCGACGAAGTAGTTGAAGTAGCTCTTGGTGCGGAAGACACTTCCCGCAACGAGGCTGCCGAATTCATGGAACGCATGCACGAGGGCAAACCTTTCATGACCACCTCATGCTGCCCGGCATACGTGGGCTGGGTAGACAAACACGCTCCCATGGTGAAACCGTTCGTTTCGGACACCCGTAGCCCCATGGTATACGCTGCCCGACGCGTAAAAGAACAATATCCTGACGCTGACGTTGTATTTATTGGTCCCTGTCTGGCAAAGCGCTACGAGGCAGAAATGTACGTTCCGGAAGTGGATTACGTGATGAGTTTCGAGGAACTCGGTGCGTTTATGGTCGCTTACGACATTGATGTAGAGAAATGCGAAGAATTACCGTTAAACCCGGAAGTAACGAAATACGCCCGCGGATACGCCCAAGCCGGAGGTGTTCGTGACGCTATCGTTCAAGCGGTAGGTAACGGTTATACCACCCTCTCGATCGAAGGATTAGATAAAAAGAACCAAACCTTGCTGAAAATGATGCCGAAGAAACCCGAAGCCCAATTCGTGGAAGTCATGGCTTGTGACGGCGGTTGCGTGAACGGTCCTTGTTCTCTAGCCCCGCTGACGCTGGCAAAACGGCAGATAAAGAAGGCGTTGGATAAATAAGAAATAAGCTATTTAAAAATTCCCGCTTTATAGAATAAAGCGGGAATTTTAGATTTATTTATCTTCCTCTCCTTCTTACCCACAGGAAGATCGTAAAGAATAACAACCCGATCGGTAGTATCCATTTGAAAATAATCTTAAAGACACCCATGGCTGCCTCCCCGATAAATACGGCATCATCAGGCATTTCCGGACGACGGACATCTATCGGCACTTCCTCATCGGAAAGCCAATAGAAGACTCCCGAAATCAAGATATAATTTGCAGCTTTCACGTTAGCCCTTCCCCGACTTAATTCAATATTACTCAAACAATCGGCATCACCCAAAACAACAATCTTTTGTTCTTTTTTACCCACTTGACGAGATAAAGCCAATGCTGTAACATAAGAACGTTCTATCTCACCTGATTCCGGATTAAGGCGTACCGTATCATCGATAAAATTAACGGTTTGTAATTCATTCCATCCGTTTATCGTGTCACTCATAAATAAAGGAGTTACTTTATACCCCTTATTATCAATGTACTCCAAAGCAGAACACCCCGGCATAGCAATAACGCCATTTGCATATCTCAAACTATTAAAAAGATAAGACATCTCACCTGCCTCCTCGGTGGCTCTCGCAAGTACAAGATCCGGAGTAAAATGCTCTGTCGGGCGAACTAATTGACCGGACATAAGCTGAACACCAAACTGTTCGATAATCGGATTCATTATATTTTGCCTCCTCGGTTCGCCTACTATCAACAAATTCCCACCTCGCTCCACGTAAGCATTCAGACGATTCATCTCCCCCGCGGATAGTGGAGTTTTCATATCCGCAATCACGAGTATATCTAATTTTTCCGGGAGTGCTTTATCCAATGACACTTCCACGATATCAAATCCATTATTAATCAATGCATAGCGATACGTTTTTGCCCAAGCGAAAAGATTGTAATCACGATCGCCTTCCTTTACACAGTCCCTCTCCCCATGTCCTTGCAAAAACCCGACTGTGGGTAAATTCATCACCAATCGTTTGAAAGCGGCGGTAATCTCGGCTTCAGTAGGGAATAACATTGCATCATCGAAAATCCGCAAGAATGTCTTCTCTCCGCTCCCCCGCTCTACCAGTCTGACAAAACGATTATTCTCACTGGAAAGATCTATCATCTTACGAATCTCCTCCGGAGGCATAAACATATTTGAATCCAAATCATAATTCTTCGCAATTTTCACCATTCGTTCCCGATCCGAAAGCGTGGGATACCGCTCATCCAAGCTCTTGTTATTAGCCTTGTCATAATAATAAACATATTTCAATTCTATCTCCGGCTTAAAACGGGTATAGCGTTTGAATCGGGATAAATCCCGATTCCTCTCTTCCGGAAGTCCTGCCCGGAAATGCTGGTCCAACAAATTGACATAAGTTGTTATCGTAAGCCCTCCTTTCATCTTGGCAACTATTTCTTGGCTATTTTCAGTCAACGTGTTCATCTTCGTTTCCGTGACATCGCAATAAAACCTCATCTTCGGACGTGATGAAACATATCCTACTACCACGGCCATCATAAATACCCCGACATATTTTCCCCAAGTCACAGTCCATGAACTTTTTTGACGCACAGCCTTCAATTTGATAATAGCAAACATCAGAAAGAGAGAGATTACTACCAGAAAGTAAATAACATCTTCGCTGCATATCAAACCGTTAAGAAAAGTTTCCGACCGTCCCGAAAGAGCCAGCCACCACGTGATATCCCGAACAAAATCAATGCCTTGCCACCATCCCTTGATATAATTCAGAATGGCCAGCATAGCTAATGTCAACATGGCCGCAACAACTTGATAGGAAGTTAGGCTGGACATAAACAAACCGACCGCAGCATAAGCACAAATTAATAAATATATACCTAATAATCCCGTCAGAATCAAAGGAAAATCAAATGATTTAACCGTAAAAGCGGCAAATAACACGTAACAAAAAAGAATCCCGACCAGCACCAAACCATAAATCATCATGGATATGAACTTACCCAGAATAATCTGTGTATTACTTATGGGTGACGAATAGAGTAACTTTATCGACCCGCTTCCCAGCTCCCGGCTCATCAGTCCCATCGTGATCAAAGGGATATACAGATAAAGATACCCCAACATAATTCCGAAAATCCCCGCTCTGGAAGAGAAAACCTGATACGAGAGTCCTCCCGGCAAAGGATTGCCTATCGCCTGACTGGTAACTAATCCCCCGAAAGTTGAACAAAAAAACATTCCCACCTGAAAGGTGAACATGATAAGAATAAACCAAGCTATCGGGGAATAGAATAAAACCTGCAATTCCACTCGAGCTATATTAAATGCTGTTTTCATAATTGACGTAGTTTAAAATTTCACTTTTTAGAAAGTTCGGCAAATACAACATCCAAAGAGTTTTTCTCTAAATAGACCTGACTCAATCGCCAATTATTGACACCACAGGTTTCTATAATTTCATCCACCATATTCCTCGCATCGGCAAATTGTAGACGATAGTCCGTCTCACCCAGATGTTCCGCAGACAACAGACCGGGAATCGTTTTTAACTCTTCCACGGAAGGATTAGCCAAAAGACTAACCCGGATCGTGGTCGGCAGGATGTAATTATCAAATTCGTCAACCGTACCTGAAAATACCATCTTACCCTTTTCCACCATATAAATATACTCGCAAGTGGCTTGCACTTCCGGCAATATATGTGTGGAAAGAATCACGGTTCTCTCTTGTGCTATCTCCTTGATCAAGCCGCGAATCTCCACGATCTGATTCGGGTCCAAACCATTCGTCGGCTCATCAAGTACCACAAAGTCAGGATTGTGGATAATAGCTTGAGCTATCCCTACCCGTTGTTGATACCCGCCGGAAAGATTACGAATCAATCTTTTTTTGAAATGCGAAATACCGCACCTTTCAACAACCTCCGAAATAGCCTTCGAAATCTCTTTATGAGGAATATACCGCAATCGGGCAGAATAATCCAAGTATTCTTCCACCGTGAGATCCAGATGTAACGGCGGCTGCTGAGGCAAAAAGCCTATGTGACATTTTGCCTCGACAGGATCGGTCTTCGTGTTTATCCCTTTAATAAATATATCACCTTCCGTCTGTTTTAATACACCGCACATGATATTCATGATTGTTGATTTTCCCGCTCCGTTAGAGCCTAGAAGTCCATAAATACCATGATGCATAATTTCCAGACTAATATCCCGAACAGCCCACTGCACGCTATAACGATGGGATAGTTTTTCTATATGTATAATTGGAGTATCCATATCTTCATTCATTAATTTATGCCTATCTTCCTTTTCTTCTTATCCAGATTAAAATTCCTATACCCAAAAGCAAAATGGGGAATATCCAAAGGAATGCTATCTTGACAATACCCATGCCTTCCATTCCGACACTAACCTTATTATCCACTGCTTTAGGACGACGAACGTCAAAAGGAGCTACCCCGTCCGATAACCAGAAGAACGATCCGGTAATCACGGCATAATTATAAGCCGGAATACCTTTACGTTTAATACTATGTTCCGCATTACTGATACAATCCGCATCACCTAATATAATAATCCGTTGCTCCCTACCGTTCATTTCTCTGGCCAACGCAATTCCCGTCGCGTATATATCCTCCTTCTCTCCGACCGCCGGGTTCAGCACCACCGGCTCATCAATAAAATTAATCGTTTCCACTTCGTTCCATGTTTTCAACGTGTCACTGGTAAACAAGGTGGTAACTTCAAATCCCTTTTCCGGAGCCAAAGAATAATCCAAGCCCACGCAAGTCGGCATCGGAATAAATCGCCGGAACAAATAACCGAAAGGATAAGAAAGTTTCCAAGGCGCCGGTCTTGGTAAAGAAAAGATCATGTCTGGATCATAATGCTCTGACTCTTTCACTAACCGTCCGGGCATAAACGTCACACCAAATTGCTCGACAATCGGATTCATGGCATCCTGCCGTGTAGGCTCACCCGCAATAAAGAGATTCCCACCCCGGGCAATATAATTCTTCAGATGCCGCATCTCCGTTTCTGACAATGGAGAATGCATATCCGCGATAACAATAATATTTATATTATCCGGGATATCCTTATCCAAGGTAACCTTCGTCACATCAAATCCCTGATTCGGCAATGAATGACGGAACAGCTTATTTTGAGCAAACAAATTATACCCTCTATCCCCGATCTGATCCATATCACGCTCCCCGTGTCCGGTCACAAAGCCAACCCAAGGCATATCCATAACCAAACGTTTAAAGGCGACAGAAATCTCCGATTCAAAAGGCATAAGCAAAGGATCATTAAAAACACGCAAAAATGTTTTCTCTCCGCTTTCCCGTTCCAATACCCGCACGAAACGATTGTACTCTCCCGAAAGATCAATAATCTGCTTCATCTCTTCCGGTGTCTTGAAATCGGTAGAATCCATATTATAACGAGGAGCCAATTCCAACATTCTTTCCCGATCCGTGAGATTAGGAAATAAACGATCAAGAGAAGGACTATATCCCCGATCATAATAATAGACATACTTCATTTTAATCTCCGGCTTGAACCTCCAGTACTTCTTAAAGTTCTGAAAGTCGGCGTTCACGCTCGACGGTTGCCCCAGATAAAATAAGTCATCCAATATATTAACGTAAGTCGTTATGGTCAAGCCACCTTTCATCTGTTCGACAATCTTCTGGCTATTCGGGGTAAGAGTATTTACTTTCAAGTAGGTTGCATCATAAAAGAACATCACCTTAGGTCTTGAAGTAATGTATCCCAAGGCAAACGTAAAAAGAAAAGCCAGCACGTACCCGCTCCAAGCTTTTCGCCAAGACTTCTTTTGACGGATAGCATTTAATCTCAGAATAGATAAGGACAGGAAAAGTCCGGTTACAAAGACAAAATAGAGAACATCCTCACTACAGATCAAACCGCTGATAAATTCATTCGCCCTTCCGCTTATCGACAACCACCACGTGATGTCACGTACCCACTCCACGTCCTGCCATAAACCACCCACCATATTCAGCACGAAAAGGATACTTAATGTTCCCAATGCCGCAATAATCTGGTACGACGTCAAACTGGACATAAACAATCCTATTGCCGCGTAAGAACATATAAGCAAGTAAATCCCTAACACACCCGCAAGTGCTAATCCGATATCAAAATTCTCTATAGTACAAGCCCCAAAGATGATAAAAACGAATAGAATCCCGATAAAAGCCAAAGCATATATCATCATGGACAGGAACTTCCCGAAAATAATCTGTATATTATTCACCGGAGAAGAATAAAGTAATTTAATAGAACCGCTACTTA
>OHAT01002358.1_pt1 | contig 14337 bp, 9 predicted proteins | sample 1577141 | NCBI WGS metagenome assembly OHAT01 (sample SAMEA3541578, study PRJEB24748) | human gut metagenome | biome: human gut; feature: human-associated habitat; material: faeces | place: China | collected 2012
GAGCCGGTCGCGCGCCGCATTGGCAACACTGAGGGCATTGGCTCCGGGCAACTGATAGATTCCCATGAGCGCACATTCATGGCCCGACACTTTCGAGACAGTGCCGTACTGCTGGCTGCCGAGATCTATCCGCGCAACATCCTTAACATATTTCAAATACGTTTTAATAACTTAACCAGTTTTGCCACTCGATTGTTTAAGAAATCTCAGAAATCGGCCCTGCTCTGCCGAGATTCTATAGCGAATATAAAACGCCACTATCGAATATAAATTTACGCAATAATCAATATGAAATTTGCAAATACAAAGGAAATGTTATATCTTTGTGAGAGATCATCACAATTATTATTGATTATGAAAATTTCATTTCTTGCTCTGTTAGCAGCCGCCACTGTCGCGCCACTGTCGGCCGCACCGCCGACACCGCTTGTCGACGCCGTTGCCGGAACACCGGCAATAACGAACCGCCATGCCACTCCGGCATCAATGAGAGTAACCTCTAACCGCCAGCTCGGCCCGTCGGCAAGGCTCCAGATTCTGCGCGACGCCAACGGCAACTCCGTCAAAAAATTTGTAAAAGGCTCCATGGCTATCACTCCCCGGCTGCGCAACCTGCCGGCGGCAGCTCCCGACGCCAATGGAAACGTCCTCAGCGAAAACTTCGAACACGACGGAGCGACTCCCGACGGATGGGCCGTCGATTCCAAAAACAATCTCGAAAGCGATCTGACCTGGCACGCCGACAATCCGGCATTGCTGTTCATGACCGGATTCGAGGGCGATTATGCCTTCTACTGCCCCTTCAACGGCGACGTCGACCTTAACGAATGGCTCGTCACTCCCGAGATAGAGCTGCCCGAAGGAATGGGACTTGACTTCCTTCTATATGCCGACGCCGTCTTCTTTTTCAGCATGGATAATGTTAATTGGGACACCTATGAATATATCGGCGACCCGGTCGTTATCGGCGATTTTAAGGTTAAAGTATCGGCCGACGGCGGAACGACATGGAACGATCTATACAGCACCGTCGAATCGAGCAAAGACAAATCTTTCGAAGAACTGCTCAATGAGTCGGGCCAGCCGGCTAAACAGATTTCCGTCAGCCTCGCCGAATATGCCGGCAAGAAGGTTAAGATCGCTTTCGTCAGCTCGGGAAAAGACACCAATTCTGTCTTCGTCGACGCTGTGCGCGTAGGCTATCCCAGACTTTCGGCGTCATACGCCCACCCGGGGGGCACTCTCTTCTTCGGCTATGACAAAGAAATGACCGGACTGACCATGCCTGTGGCCGTGAACGGAGTAAACATCCCTCTGACATGGACAGCCACGAGCGACGACAGCGGCGTCGACTTCGTCTGGTCATACATGAATAACGAGGGGGAGACAATGTCGGCCGAAGGCGAAGAGCTGACCGTCACCTATCATCCCGACTACACGTCGGAATTCACCACCCGCAACAACCTGTTCCCCGTGCCGGAGGTTACAGCAACCCGCGACGGCGCCGCTCCCGGCTCGTTCAGCCACGCATCTTATATCCAGGTCGGCGGACGCCCCCAATTCGAGGCAAAAGTCGATGGAACTCCGACTCTGCTTGAGCTCGGGCTTATGTCATTCCCATATACCGACGGATTATACAATCAGCTTGGCGGCGACGACATGACAATTCCCGTTCTGGGCCACAGCCCCGGAACCGATGCCTTCTGGACCGACTACACCTTCAACGGCGATCCCGAAGACGGCGACTACTCCAAACTCATCTCTCTCATCAATATGTATACGACAACGGAAGCGCCCACGGTTGTGCGCGGGCTGCACTTCGGTGCTTACGCCGACTTTGCCGACGGTGCCGAACTGACAGCTGAGATTCATCTCGCCGATATTGACAAGGAAACTGGCGGCTACATCATCCGACCGACAGCCCTCGCCTCGGCAAAGAGCGTTGTCAACACCGTTATGGAGGAATCGACAGGCAAAGACCTCGTAACAATCATGTTCACGTTCGACAAGCCCGTTGTGCTTTCCTCTGACGTTGCTCCCGGATATGTCGTTAAAATCATAGGGTTCAACAGTCCCGACGTCAATTACTTCTCGCCGTTCGTCGGCATGGCCGACGACTATCGGGGCCTCGCCTACGGATGGATCGAGAAAGAGATATGCTACTCCGGCAACGAACCGCGCACGACTCTCAGTCCTATCGCATACATGACCGGGCTGATGAACTCATTCGCATTCGTGCTCGACGCCGAACTGCCATGGCTGACCGGGCCCGAAGAAATCGGAGTTATTCCCGCTGCGCCGACACGCCTCGTTCTCGACAGCTTTTACGATGCCCCGGAGCTGACCGTCGAAGGGCTTCCAGACGGGGTCAGCTGCGCCATCGAAGGACGTTACGACAAATGCACGGCTACACTGACAACAACGCGCACCGACAAAGCCACTGCCGACATAACCTTCAGGGCTCCGGGCGTAGAACTGCCCGTCAGACTTCTGATCGGAACGGCCGCGATAGACAATATCGAGGCCGAAACCTCAGCAACGGTCGCCTTCTACGACCTCTGCGGACGCCGCATCTCAAGCCCGACAACTCCGGGAATATATATCGAAAAACGCGCCGACGGCTCGACCGTCAAGCAGATTCTCCGCTGACAGCTCCGCTCTCCCTTAACAGACCCTGTCCGCCTCACAGCGGCCGGGGTCTGTTGCATTTGACAATATGTTAGTCATATTTAACAACATGGGGCGGGAAGTTCGATATTATTTGTATACATTTGCAATCAAATTAAATATCTTTAACCACAACCAGTCTTTCACAATGAGATTCAGACATCTGCTTTTCGGCGCGACCGCGCTGATAGCCCTCGCAGCGGGAGCCGTCGATCTGTCCGCCGACATCTCACTGCGCTATCCCGAGTCCGAAGCCTCGGCCCGCTCCTACAATCTTATCAACAGCGATGCCCTTCTGTTCAAACAGCCGGGCTTGGGCATGACCGTCAGCTCCGACAGCCGCAACGAACGTCAGGCAATACGCCCGCCGATGGCACCGCCGGCCCCCGGCTATAATGTTAAGCTCCGCGGATGTAACCTCAGACCGGCCAACACAAACAACACGGCAATCGTCACTTTTAGGGCCAACGCCGACTACGGAATGACTACCCTCGTCACCGGCGACCAGTTCCGCGCCAACGGCGGCGGATGCTATAACGGCAATGACTATTACTTTATCGGCTACACCCAGCTTTTCGGTTCAAGCATAGCCCAATACTACCATTACAATGCATCGACCTGGGAGATGCTCAGCGTCAGAGATGCCGAGGAAGGATGTATCGGCTACGATATGACCTACGACCCGACCGACGGAAAAATCTACGGCATTTTCTACACCGACGACATGACGGGCTATGTATTCGGAACATTTGACCCCGAAACGGTAACCCGAACAGCTATCGCCACTCTCCCCTGTGAATACTTCGCCATCGCCGCATCGCCCCAGGGCGTCATTTACGCGATCGACGAAGACGGCGACCTCAACACTCTCGACAAGACTTCGGGAAAGGCAACACTCGTCGGTTCCACCGGCGTTAAGCCGCACTACAAACAGTCGGCCGACTTCGACGACACAACCGGCCGCCTCTACTGGGTTGCCGCGAAAGCCGACAACACTTCGGCATTCTACGAAGTCAACACGACTACCGGCGCCGCAACGAAAATCTTCGACCTGCCCGACGAAGACCAGATCGTAGCCCTCGACGTCATGACGCCCGAAGCCCCTCAAGGCGCGCCCAACACCGCCGATGCCCTGAAAATCGACATTACCGACGGCTCTCTGAAAGGAAAACTGACTTTCACCGCGCCCGACTACACCTTCGGCGGTTCTCCGCTGACCGGAAGTCTCAGCTATGAGGTGACCGTCGACGGCACGCCGTGTGAGACAGGAACCGTAGCCGCAGGCGCTACAAAGACTGTCGACGTCGAAGCCACCACTGCAGGCTTCCACACTCTCGGGGTCACCACCTCGAACTCCACCGGAAAATCTCCCGTGCGCGAGCTCAAAGCCTGGTTCGGCAAAGACACCCCCTCGGCAGTGGCGAATATGCGGCTGACCTCCGACAACACCAGCCTCACGCTCAGCTGGGACGCCCCGACACAGGGTGTCAACGGCGGATATATCGACGCGGCAGCCCTGCGATATACTATTGTGCGACAGCCCGACAATGTCACCGTTGCCACTTCGCAGACTGCCACAACTTTCTCAGAGCCATTCACGGCTTCGGGCACAGGAGTCTGGTATGACGTCACCCCTGAAGCCGACGGCCTCACAGGTCCGACAGCCTCATCGCCGAAAGCTCTGACAGGGGGAGCCATGTCGGTTCCCTACAGCGAGAATTTCGACAATTCCTCGGCCAGCGACTTCTTCACTGTCATCGACGTCAGGAAAGACGGCAAGACATGGGAGTTCGTCTACGACGAAGACTACAACGAAGGCGACATGCAATGCAAATATTCGTCGGAGAATGCTAAAGACGACTGGCTGATAAGTCCGCCCATACGTCTCGAAAGCGGACGTCTCTACAATATCTCGCTCGATGTCAGGGCCCGCTCCGGCTCGCTCTATCCCGAGACGATGGCGATAATGATGGCCACCGCCGCCACGGCCGAAGCCATGAAAGCCGACAACGCCGTCACGGTCATGGAGGAACAGACATTCCGCTCGTCGAGATTCACCACCGTGACCAATCTCGTTCAGGTTCCGGCCGACGGAATATATTATATCGGAATCCATGCGACAACCAAGGCCGACAGTGACGTGCTCGCTATCGACAATCTCAAAGTGACGCAGGAAGCCGGCTCGAACGCCCCGGCCGCAGTGACCGACATTAAGATTGTTCCCAATCCCGACGGCTCGGAAGGCCTGACACTGACTTTCACGACGCCCTCACTCTCGATTGCCGGAAACAACCTCAGGTCGCTTTCGAAAGTCGAGATCTACCGCGGCGAAACTGTTGTCCACACCGTTGCGCCCGTCGAGCCGGGCAAAACCTACACATGGTATGACGCCACTCCGGCGAAGGGTCTCAACACCTACGACCTCCGCGCCTTCGACGGTGATCTGCGCGGTCTTGCCGGAACTGCCTCGGGATTCTCGGGATTCGACGTGCCGGGTCGTCCGAGAAACGTGCGCGTGACCGAGAAAGACGGATTCGTCGGACTGTCGTGGGAAGCCCCGACCGAAGGCGAACAGGGAGGCGTATTCGACAAGAACGATCTCTCATACATAGTGCTCGACTCGGAAAGCAACATAATAATGGAAGACCTGACCGACACTCGATGGGATTTCCGTCCGCAGCTCGAATCGGAGCAGAATCTCTATGCATGGAGCGTTGCCGCCAAGACATCGGCAGGCGTAGGCTATCCGGCAAACTCCAACGTCATTGCCCTCGGAACGCCTTATGCCCTACCGTTCAAAGACTCGTTCCCCAAGGCCATCAACCAGACGACCCCGTGGGGACAGTATATCTCAGGACAGGGCGGCCGCTGGTTCACCTCCGACACCGGCGTCAGCCCGATAGCCAATCCCCAGGACAACGACGGCGGTCTTCTGACCTTCATTCCCAAGGCTGATGACGACGAAGCTCTCATTTATTCAGCCAAAATAGATGTCAGCGACGCCAAAGCGCCTGTTGTCGACTTCTGGTACCACTACGCAGCCGGCATGACAGGCAATCTCGCCATCGAGGCAGCCGCAAACTACGGAAACTACACCGAAGTCTCGCGCATCGACTACACCAAGGCCCGTGAAGGCTGGAATTTCACGAGAATACCGCTTGACAAAATCGATTGTTCGGGATTCATCCAGTTCGGTCTGCGCGCCTCGACAGGCGATGCAACCCGCCATCTCCATATCGACAATCTCGTCGTCCGCGATCCCGCCGCCAACGACCTTCTCGCCCTTGATGTCACTGCCGCCGGTGATCTTAAAGTCGGCTCGGAGACAACCGTCACCGCCACAGTCCAGAATATCGGCACAACTATAGTGTCGGACTACACCGTCGAGCTGTGGGTCAACGGAATGCAGCTCGAAAGCACTCCCGGATCATCTATTGAACCGCTGAAGACAGCCACGTTCGACTTCAAAGTCACTCCTACGGTGGCTATGTCGGCAAAAGCGTCGTTCGGAATAAAGGTCATAAACTCGGGCGATGCCAACCTCGCCGACAACACCTATATCGGCTCTTACTACGACGTCGAAATGCCGCGCTGGCCGGCAGTCACGGATCTCACAGGCAGCTACGACGGAAACAACGTCAATCTCGAATGGACGCCCATGACAGATGCTGTGCTCGAGCCCGAACATGTGACAGACAAGGTAGAGACCTACGAGCCATTCATAATCGACAACATCGGCGACTGGACGACTGTCGACGTCGACGGTGGGAAGGGCACTTTCACAATCAAGAACACCTCGAGCTTCAATGTCGACTATCCAAACGCCGGCAAGCCGATGGCCTTTCAGGTATTCAACCCCTCGCAGGCCGGTCTGCTTCTTGTCAACGGCGAAGGCTCGCCGACAGGATGGATGCCTCATTCGGGCAACCAGTATTTCGCAGCCTTCGGCGACATCGACGGAGCCAACGACGACTGGCTGATCTCGCCCGAGCTGTCAGGCGAAGCCCAGACTATAACTTTCTTCGCCCGAAGCTACTCCGACATCTACGGGCTGGAACAGATCGAGGTGCTGACTTCGGCTACCGACCGCAACACCGAGAACTTTGAGCGCGTGAAAGGAATCGCCCGCGACGTTCCCGCCGCCTGGACGCAATATACCATCGAGCTGCCCGAAGGCACGCGCTTCTTCGCCATACGGTGCACATCGCGCAACCGCTTCGTGCTTCTGGTCGACGACATCTCGTTCATTCCCGCCGGCGCCACACCGACCTCCATCGCAATCAAGGGCTACAATGTCTATCGCAACGGCATACTGTTAAATGACGAAATCATCACCGAACCGCGCTTCTCTGAGCCGTTCGCTAAGAAACAGTCCCCCAAATATGCCGTTACAGCCGTCTACGACAAAGGTGAGTCGAACTTCTCGAACATCGTGACAGTCAATACCTCGGGAATCGACGCCGTCGACAGCGACAATCTGCGCGTCATGGCCTCGGAAGGCTGCATCGTCATAGAGAACGGCCGCGGCATAGACGTTACCGTCTGCCGTCCCGACGGCATAACCGTATGGAAAGGCACGCCGGCAACGGCCCGTCAGACCATCGGACTTCCGCAGGGAATCTACATTGTCTCGACAAAGACCAATACAGTCAAAGTGCTTGTCCGCTGACAACAACCGTCAATATTCAAGCGCGCCCGTGCCCCATCCCGGCACGGGCGCGTTTCATGTCCGCAAGGATGGAATCCGAAGCACAACGGAATAGACCGACGATGAAGCGCGGCTCTGATAGCTGAACTCCGAGCCGTAAAGCAGTTCAAGACGCCGAAGAGTGTTGGCGAGCCCGAGTCCGCCGGCCTTGTCGCTGCGGCAGTTTTCGACCGGCCCTATAGTGTTCTCGCAAATAAACACCAGGCCGCAGCGTGTTTCCGAAAATCTCACCGAAATCTGTCGCCGCCCCCCTGAGGGCGCGCTATGTTTGACAGCATTCTCGACAAAGGTCGCAAACAGCAACGTCGGCACGGAAATCTGCCCTACCTCGCCATCTGTCTCTATCTTATACTCGAGGCCGTCGATACGTGTGCGCGCCAGATTCAGATAAGTGCGCAAAAATGCTATCTCGCTGTCGACCGTTGTTTCTGAGTCAGAAGCGTGACGGAGCTGACACCCGATAAGGCGTCGAAGTTCGGCAAGCATGGCCGATGCCTCGAAAGGCTCGTCGGCGGCAAGAATCCCAATATTGTTGAGAACATTGAACAGAAAATGCGGGTTGATCTGCTTCTTCAGAAAAGCATATTCCTGACGGACAGTCTCGGCCCTCAGCGCGCCAGCTGAGATACAAGCCCCTGACTCCGAGACCGAGCAGAATCAGCAGAAGGAGCATCGAATCGCTGAAAACACTGACCCACACCCACGGATTAGAAAATGATCCGACCCGTTGCGGAAAACCGGCGGCCAAGCGGAACAGACTGTCGCTGACAAGAGCGACGGTCGAAGCCGCGTATGCCACACCGACGATAAGCAGACAATAGAGAAAATATCGCCGCCGGAGAAGAAGGCGGGGAATTGCATAAAACATGTCAATGGCCACCGCGACCATGAAAAACAGGGTTACAGGAACGATAAGCCACATCGTTTTAGCTCCTGCGCCGGGATTGTCGAGATAGGCGGCGATAACCGCGCCCGAAGCCAGAAAAGCGAAAACGGCCGTCAGCAGGGCATAGGCGGCAATGCGTTTCATTGTCCGAACAGAATTTTCAGTACCTCCGGCTTATACGACACTCCGACAGGAACTACCGACGAGCCGATATAGAGATCGTTATTGTCGAACGAATCGATTTTGTCGCGGTTGACTATATATGATTTCCCGACCCTGAGAAATTGCGGCGGAAGAGCCTCTTCGAGCGATTTGACGGTCATGCGCGTTACAATACGCCGATCGGCAGTATGGATTATCAGACAGTCCTTCAGCCCCTCGGCAAAGGTTATTTCGTCGATACGAAGCCTTACATAACGTCTGTCGGATTTCACTGTCAAAATCTCTTCCGACGCCGATGCCACAGGAGGTGACGGCGTCTCGGCGACAGCCATCATCCCCGCGAAAGTCAACGCCTTGTCGACAGCCCGGTTGAACCTGTCAGAGTCGATAGGCTTCATCAGATAGTCTGTTGCATCGACATCGTAGCTCTCACAGGCATAGTCGGAATATGCCGTCGTGAAAACTATCTGACACCGTTCGGGAAGGCGCCGCGCAAGCTCATCAAGCTCACGCCCGATGGTGCGGGGGTCTCTTCGGCCGCGGCGGTTCCTGCCATTGTAATAAGTCACACAAATCTGAAGTATCAGTCTGTCGAAAAGCGACAAACTGATTCCCGGCTGCGACGAATCATCGCTGAAGATAAATCAATATGGATTCAGGCCAGCTCGTCGAGTTCAAGCCAGCGGAGTTCTTTGGCGTCGAGCTCCGAGCTGACGGCTTCGTATCGCCGTGAAGCTGCGGCGAAGTCTTCAGCCGTTCCGTCGGCGAAAGCTGCCTCAAGAGCCTTTTTCTCAGCTGTCAGAGCGTCGATTTCGGCAGTCAGCGCCTCATATTCCTTGCGCTCTTTGAAACTCATGCGCGCCGGACGTTCGCTTCGGGGCTTCGTCTTTTCGGCCGGCGCCGACGGCTCGTTGCGCCGTTCTTCGCGGGCCCGTTCGTCGGCCCAGCCGCGATACTCTGTATAGGTACCCGGAAAATCCTTGACAACGCCGTCGCCTTCGAGAACAAAAAGATGGTCGACGATAGAATCGAGAAAAAACCTGTCGTGGCTGATAACGATAGCGCATCCCTCGAATTCGCGGAGATACTCTTCGAGAATGGCAAGCGTAGGAATGTCGAGGTCGTTGGTCGGCTCGTCGAGAATAAGAAAGTTCGGCCGGCGCAACAGAACCGAAGCGAGATGGAGGCGGCTGCGCTCGCCGCCGCTGAGAGTTGAAATATATTTTTGCTGGTCGGCCGGATCGAAGAGAAAACGGGTCAGGAACTGCATCGGCGAGAGTGTGCGGCCTCCGTCGTTGAGACTGACCTCTTCGGCCTGGCGGGTTATCGCGTCGATGACACGCATTCCGGGATCGAAGGCAATTCCGTCCTGACTGTAATATCCGAAACGCACCGTTGTGCCGACATCGAAATGTCCGGCGTCGGGACTGACAAGCCCCTGAAGCATCTTGACAAACGTCGACTTCCCCACCCCGTTGGCACCTATGATGCCGAGCTTCTCGCCACGGGCGAAAACATAATTGAAACGGTCGAGAATTCTTTTCGGTCCGAAGCTCTTCGACACGTCGACAGCCTCGAAGATTTTCGAACCGATATAGCTTGAACGGCTTTCGAGACTGACATCGCGCTGACGCAGATCGACGCGCGAACGCTCTTTTAGGTCGTAGAACGAGTCGATGCGGAACTTAGCTTTCCCGGCACGCGCCTGAGGTTGCCGGCTCATCCACTGCTGCTCGCGGCGCAATGTATTGCGCACGCGGTCGAGCTCGGCGCTCATTGCATCGAGGCGTTCGGCACGACGTCGCAGATAATAGTCGAAATTGCCCTCATGGACGAATGCGCTCTTATGGTCAAGCTCGATTATCCTTCGGGTTACGCGATCGAGAAAATAGCGGTCATGGGTAACCATCAGAAGCGTCAGGCGCTGACGCGACAGATATTTCTCGAGCCATTCAATGGCGGAGATGTCGAGATGGTTCGTAGGCTCGTCGAGAATGAGAAGATCGGGACGCGACAGAATGACGGCCGCGAGAGCAACCCGCTTGCGCTGTCCTCCCGAAAGAGTATCGACCCGGGCGTCGGCGTCGGCGAGCCCGAGCTGTGTCAGTGTGCGCCGCGCATCGTCGGGCAATGTCGGCTCTTCGGCCGCTACTTCGGCATCGACAAGACTCAGGCAGGCTTCTATGGCCGTCGCCCCGTCGGGCAACGGAGGAATCTGCTGAAGGAATCCTATCCGCAACCCGCGCGAACCGACAACAGAACCACTGTCGGCCTCTTCGAGGCCGGCGATGATTCTGAGCAGTGTGGATTTCCCCGTTCCGTTGCGGGCTACGATACCGATCTTGTCACCTTCTTCGATACCGAAGGTGACATCGGCAAACAGCAGGCGGTCGCCGTAGCTCTTCGTAAGGCCGTCGACCTGAAGTCGGATCACTGACCGAGGTAGGGTTTGAGAAGTTTGCTGCGCTGGCCTTTAAGCCTGCGGATAGCCTTTTCCTTGATCTGACGCACGCGCTCGCGGGTAAGATCAAACTTGGCGCCGATCTCTTCGAGTGTCATTTCCTGACAGCCTATGCCGAAGAACATTTTCAGGATGTCGCGCTCGCGTTCGTGGAGCTGACGCAGAGCGCGGTCGACCTCTTTCGACAGCGATTCCTGAGTCAGAGTGGCATCGGCCATGGGAGAATCGTCGTTTGTCAGAACGTCGAGAAGACTGTTGTCCTCCCCCTCGACAAACGGAGCGTCGACAGAGATATGACGGCCGCTTACCTTAAGGGTATCGGCGATTTTGTCGACAGGGACATCGAGCCGTTCGGCCAGTTCCTCGGGCGACGGACGACGCTCGTTCTCCTGCTCGAACTTGCTGAGAGCTTTACCTATCTTATTGAGTGAGCCGACCTGATTCAGCGGAAGGCGCACAATGCGGCTCTGCTCGGCAAGTGCCTGCAGAATCGACTGACGTATCCACCAGACGGCGTATGAGATAAACTTGAAACCACGCGTCTCGTCGAATTTGCGGGCGGCCTTTATAAGTCCGAGATTGCCCTCGTTGATTAGGTCGGAAAGGCTCAGACCCTGATTCTGATATTGCTTGGCTACCGACACCACAAAACGAAGATTAGCACGGGTCAGCTTCTCAAGGGCGCGCTGGTCACCCTGACGGATACGCTGAGCCAGTTCAACCTCCTCTTCTACCGAGATAAGCTCTTCACGGCCAATTTCCTGAAGATATTTGTCGAGCGATGCTGTCTCACGGTTGGTGATTGACTTTACTATTTTAAGTTGTCTCATTCTTTTTTGGCTGGTAAATTTCGCGCGAATTTACGATTTTTCTGTTAATATTCGGTTAACGACGGCTGAGTTTTCACAATATTTAGCAGTGTGAAGCTTGCTTTATTGCCGTCAGTAATATAACGCATGTCCGGCCCGCTATGTGGCGCCGGACATACGTTATTTAACTTAAAGGGGCCTTTTTTATTTATATTTCACCCAACGCATCAGCTCTTTAAGATTCGGTTTCTTGCCATACATGAAGATTCCGACACGATAGATCTTTCCGGCCATCCATATAATGAACAGGGTCGAGACTATCAGTATGGCGATCGACAGCACAATCTCCCAGGCGGGGATTCCGAACGGAACGCGGGCCATCATTACCATGGGCGACGTCAGCGGGAACATCGACAGCCAGAAAGCCACGGGTCCCATCGGGTCGTTGGCAGCCTGGAAAGAGAATATCAGGCCGAGGATGATTGGGATAGTGATAATCGTAGTGAGCTGGCTGGCATCCTGAATGTTGTCGATGGCCGACCCGATTGCGGCGAACAGAGCCGAATAGAGAAGGAAGCCGAACACGAGGAAGAGCATCAGCACAAACATTATTCCCATCATGTAGCCGACATTGCCGAACATTGCGAAAGCTTTCACGAGATCGATGTCGGAGCTGACGGCGTCGAGATTTCCGGCATTGGCCGATGCGATGTCGGCGGCAAGCTCAGGCGGTATGACGGCCGGCAACACAAACGTGATCATCGCTCCCATCAGAACAGTCCAGATGACAATCTGGGTCAGCGCCACCAACGCGACACCGACAATCTTGCCCATCATGAGCTGAGAGGGCTTGACACTCGACACAACCAGTTCGAGCACACGGTTGCCCTTCTCTTCGATAATCGAGGTCATCACCATCTGACCATAGATCAGCAGGAACATATAGAGCACGAATGTCAGCAATATGCCGAGTCCGAAGCTCAGTCCGGCCGACGATTCCTCGTCGCTCTCCTTGTCGTTTCGCTTGCTCGAAAGAACAATTTCGCTGTGGACTTTGTCGAGAATCTCCGACAGATTGTCAATATTATACTGACGCAGACGGATATCCTCGATAGTGGAGTTGATCTGGCCGGTAATATTCTCTTCGAGCGATATCGAAGAAGGGCCGTTGGTGAAGAGCCGCACTTTGGCATTCTCAGCCTCGACGACATCGCGCGGAATCACCAGAACACCCGTGCAGTCATCGCGGCGGAGAGCCGAGTCGACAGAAATGCCTGAGGTGGCGGTGTAACGCACATTCTCGTCACTTTTAAGATGAGGGACTATCACTCCCGAATTGTCGATTACAAGTATATCGCTCTGCGACTGGCCACCGAAGAAGAGCATGGCCGAGGGCGCGACCATCAGCATCAGCATCAGCACGGGCATCAGCAGAGTGGTTATCAGAAAGCTTTTCTTGGCGACGCGCTCGCGATATTCGCGTTCAATAACAATGCCGAGATTATTCATTGGTAAGCTGATTTTCGGATTCAACATTCGCGCCGGCATTGTTGCTGCCGACGGCGCGGATAAACACATCGTTCATCGATGCTGTCGCAGGTGAGAACGAACGCAGTTCGACAGCCTCGTTGGCCGCAGCGATAAGTTCACGCTCGTTTTTATCGGGATTGATCTTCAGCGACAGCTCGAAGTAGTCTTCAGGGAGTTGCTTTATGTCGAACTCACCGGCCAGAGGGGTCAGCGCTCTGACAAGCCCGGTGGCGTCGCCGCGGAACCTGAAGGCATATCGTCCGTGGCAATAGGTGCGCCGGATTTCTTCGACACTGCCCGTCAATATGTTGTGGCCGTTGTTGATAAGCGTGATATTGTCGCATATTTCTTCGACACTCGACATATTGTGGGTGCTGAATATGATTGTCGACCCATTGTCGCGCAACCTGAGAATCTCATCTTTCAGAAGATTGGCGTTGATCGGGTCGAAACCGCTGAAAGGCTCGTCGAAGATAAGCAGTTTCGGCTCGTGGAGCACAGTGACAATGAACTGCACCTTCTGGGCCATACCCTTCGACAGCTCTTCGATTTTCTTGTTCCACCAGTCCGAAATGCCGAACCGCTCGAACCATGAGCGCAGACGGCGTGTGGCCTCTGCCTTGCTGAGTCCTTTGAGGCGAGCAAAGAACACAGCCTGATCCCCCACTTTCATTTTTTTGTAGAGGCCGCGTTCCTCGGGCAGATAGCCTATGTTCGAGACAAGATCGGCGGTCAGCGGCTTTCCATCGAAAAAGACTTCGCCGGAGTCAGGTGCCGTGATATGGTTGATGATACGGATCAGTGTGGTCTTGCCGGCACCGTTCGGACCGAGAAGACCGTAGACACTGCCACGCGGCACTTCGAGCGACACATCGTCGAGAGCCACATGGTTGGTGAACGCCTTGGTGACGTTTTTAACAGACAGGATTGATTCCACCTTAATAAAAGAATAGAGAATAGATTACTTGTTACTTTTACCTCATTAGACGCAACTTTTCCCCGAAAGTTTCACCGGGCAGTTATAAAATTTATAAATCTTATAAGTCTTATAACTCCTATAATGTCTTTGGGGGGCAGGCGATTGAAATAATGCAGCAGGGCGGCGCTGAGCGCC
>OHAT01002364.1_pt1 | contig 14296 bp, 10 predicted proteins | sample 1577141 | NCBI WGS metagenome assembly OHAT01 (sample SAMEA3541578, study PRJEB24748) | human gut metagenome | biome: human gut; feature: human-associated habitat; material: faeces | place: China | collected 2012
CGGCCTGTGGGCCGCCCTGCCCTTTGTTGCGGAGTGCCCCCTTGGCAAACCCGGCGGGATTGCGCTATAATAGAGCCGTAACAGTTCCACAAAGGTGTGGTAAGGGAGGTGTGGTCATGATCCGGGTGGCGATCGTAGAGGACGACGCGGAGGTACAGGGGGTATTGCAGGAGTATGTCCGGCGGTATACCCGGCAGTACGGGACAGAGTTTGAAGTGACGGTCTTTGCGGACGGGGTGGATATTCTGGAGGATTACCGCGCGGTCTACGATATTATTTTTCTGGATGTGGAGATGAAGCATCTGGACGGCATGACCACGGCAGAGCGCATCCGGCAGATGGATGCGGACGTCATCCTGATCTTCATTACCAATATGGCGCAGTACGCCATCCGGGGCTACTCGGTGGGAGCGCTGGACTATGTGCTGAAGCCAGTGCCCTACTTTGCCTTTTCGCAGCAGCTGCTCAAGGCGGTTGCCCGGCTGGAAAAGCGGGCAAAGCACTACCTGACCGTGCCGGTGGAGGGCGGGCTGCGCCGGCTGGACACCGCAAGCATCTATTATCTGGAAAGCGAGGGGCACCGGGTGCATTTTTATACCGATGAGGGCGATTTTTCCGCCCCCGGCGCCCTCAAGGCCTTTGAGGAAAAGCTGGCAGACTGCCCCTTTGCCCGCTGCAACAGCGGCTACCTTGTCAATCTGGCACAGGTGCGGGAGCTGCGGCAGAGCACCGTGCAGGTGGGCCCCTGCGAGCTGCAGGTCAGCCGTCCCAAGCGCAAGGCCTTTCTTGCCGCCCTGACCGATTACATCGGAGGTGAGGGTTCATGACCGCGCTGCCGGATATCCCCCGGCTGTACACCGCCCTTGCCGAGTGTCTGGCGGTATTGCTGGTCACCCCGGCGCTTGCGCCCCGCTTTTCCAAGGCGGTCACCGGGGGCATCACCCTGCTGTGGGCGGCGGTGCTGTCGGCCTTTCTGGGGCTGACGGGCAACGTGCCCGGCGGGCTCTGGATCCCCTGCATGGCAGCGGCCATCGGGCTTTCCTACTTATATTTATGGGGTGTGTGGAGCATCACCCTGCTGGAAGCCGGGTATCACTGCGCCCGGGCGTTTATTCTGGCAGAGCTTGCCGCCAGCGTGGAGTGGCAGCTGCACTGCGCCCTCTGGCCCGCCCGCGGCCCATGGGAGCCGCTGTCTTTGCTGCTGCTGGCGCTGGTGTATGGGACGCTGTTCGGCATTATGTGCTATCTGCAGCACCGCCGTCCCCAGCCCGCCGGGCACTTACAGATCGGCGGCAGCGCCGCCCTGACGGCGGTCATGCTGGCGCTGACTGCCTTTGCGGTGAGCAATCTGGGCTTTCTGCCCGGCAGCGAGATCAACATGAGCATTTTTTCCATCCGCACACTGGTGGATTTTTCCGGCGTGCTGATCTTATCTGTGCAGCACGAGCAGCTGCAGGAGAACGCTTTGCACAGCGAGCTTGCCGCCATGGACGAGGTGCTGCACCGCCAGTACGAGCAGTACAAGCGCAGCAAGGAGGGCATCAACCTCATCAACCGGCGGTACCATGAACTGAAAGTCCAGCTTGCCCGCATCCGGGAGGAGCAGGACCAGACCAAGCAGAACGCCGCCATTGCTGCCATGGAGCAGAACATCCGCCAGTACGAGGCCGAGAACAAGACCGGCAACCCGGTGCTGGATACCCTGCTCACCGCCAAGACCATGGAATGCCAGCAGGAGAATATTACCATCACCAGCGTAGCGGACGGCAGGATGCTGGGCTTTCTCACCATCCGGGAGCTGTGCACCATCGTGGGCGTGGCGCTGGACAACGCCATTGCCGCCGTGCGCGCCGAGCCGGACCCCGAAAAGCGGCTCATCAAGGTGGCGGTGTACAGTCAGGGCGGTTTTGCCATGCTGCGGTTCGAGCATTATACAGAGGCCGCCCCCGCACTGGATGCGGACGGTCTGCCGCAGCAGGGGTCGGACCTGAAAAGCGTCCGCACCACCGTCGGGCAGCACGGCGGCAGCATGACGCTGCACTGGGAAAACAACTGGTGCACCCTGCGGATCTTATTTCCGCTGCCCAAAAACAAATAATTTTTACGGCAGGTATCCCCTGCCGTTTTTTGTTTGGCGGAATGCACAAGATTCCCCTTTTTAAGTTGTGGATAAGCACAATAAAAAGGGCGGCGTCTCTGAAACTTTTTGCAGATTGTGCTTCAGAAGCAACAGATTATGCAGAAAACGTCCCACCGGGCGGCGGACGTGCTACAATACATCCAATGAAAGAACGGACGCGTTCTGGACAGCAGGCACCGGCCCGGGCCGGTGTAGGAAAAAGACAAGGAGAAATCGAGTTATGGCACAGAAAAAGAAAGGCGGCAAGATGGTCGGTAAGATCGTCAAAACCGCTGTTTCCGGTGTATTGTGTATCGCGCTGGCCGGTGGCATTGTCGCGGCCAACGTGCTGATCCCGCCCAACGCAAGCAGTGTGCAGAGCATCCTGGGGCTGAAGAGCGGCGGCATCGACAACAGCAAGGCCAAGACCGAAGGCATTAATATGGAATACAGCAAGCCCGGCTTTGACACAGAGGATGCGCTGGTTGAGGATGAGATCGCCCTGAACAAGCAGATCGCAGCAGAGGGCATCGTCCTGCTGAAGAACGATGAAGGCAGAATGCCGTACAGCACGGATACCACCTTCAGCTTTGTCAGCCATTCTGCTGTCAGCTACATCGGCGGCAACAAAGTTGATATGAAAACGGCCTTTGAAGATGCCGGGTTCGGTGTCAACGAGGACCTCTGGAAATTCTATTCCGAAGGCAACGGCAAGGATTACGGTCTGGGTGTCGGCTCGGTCTCTTTCGGTGATGACGAGGACTTCTCCATCAACGAGTGCCCGCTGTCCGTCATGCAGGCGGAGCCGGGCCTGACCGATTCCATGCAGGGCACGGTGCCGGTCTTTGTGTTCAGCCGTGTGGCGGGCGAAGGCCGCGATATGCCGCGCTCCATGTACAACCACACCGATGTGGAAGAGGACAAGACCAAGACCTACCTCGAGCCGGATTCCGTGGAACTGGAGATCCTCCAGTACCTGAACGACAACTTTGACGATGTCGTGCTGCTGCTCAACTCCAGTGCAGCGGTCGATCTGAGCTGGGTGGAGGATTATCCCAGCATCCACACGGTCATCTCGGCTCCTGCCATGGGCGACTACGGCCTGTGCTCTCTGGCCGAGATCTTCTCCGGCAAGGTCAATCCTTCCGGCCGCACCGTGGATACCTATGAAGTGGATGCCATGAACAGCCCGGCGGCGCAGAACTTCGGCGACTTTGCCTACTACGATGAGAATGGCAACCTCACCAAGTACAACTACGTCAGCTACAAAGAGGGCATCTATGTTGGCTACCGCTACTACGAGACCCGTTACGAGGATAAAGTCCTCGGTCAGGGCAATGCGGGCGATTACAACTACGACGATGCTGTGATGTACCCCTTCGGCTACGGCCTGTCCTACACCACCTTTGACTGGTCGGATTACAACACCAGCTGGGATGGCGATACCTGCACCGTGACGGTCAAGGTCACCAACACCGGTTCTGTTGCAGGCAAGGACGTTGTGGAAGTCTACGCACAGAGCCCTTACACCGATTACGACAAGGCCAACAAGGTGGAAAAGGCTGCCGTTGAACTGGTCGGTTACGCCAAGACCTCGGAGCTGGCTCCCGGTGCAAGCGAGACCGTGACGGTCACCTTCGACCAGGAACAGCTGAAGTCCTACGACTACACCAACGCCAAGACCTACATCTTGGATGCCGGTGACTACTACATCACCGCAGCTAAGAATGCACACGATGCTGTCAACAACATCCTTGCCGTCAAGGGCAAGACTGTGGAAGATGGCATGACCGCCGATGGCGACGCCGGGTTTGTGGCGACCTATACCCCGGCCAACGGCACCGTGGATACCACGACCTATGAGAACGACACCACCACCGGCGTGGAGATCACCAACCAGCTGGATCAGGCAAACGGCGGCTTCCAGTATCTGTCCCGCAACGACTGGACCGGCACCTGGCCGACCACCGATGGCGAGGTCAGCGACCAGATCAGCACTTGGGGCAACCCCATCAACGGCACCGATGCAAACGGCAACCCCGCTTCCTATACTTACTATAAGACCATCAGCAGCGAGGATCTGGCAAAGCTGGATTCCTTCGATTCCCTGAACCCCACCGATCCTTCTACCCTGACAGATGAGCTTGTCTACGGCAAGGACAACGGCCTCGGCCTGATCGATATGCGTGGTCTGGATTACAACGACCCCAAGTGGAACGACCTGCTCGACCAGCTGACCCCCAGCGATTACCAAACCCTGATCACCCAGTCCGGCTATGGTACGGCAGCCATCAAGTCCGTGGACAAGCCTGCTGCAACAGACCGTGACTCGGCAACCGGTCTGGTGAACTATGGTTTTGATGCAAGCGGCAACTTTGTTTTCAGCAGGAACATCGCCCACTGCGGTGTCATCGTTCTGGCCCAGACCTACAACGATGATCTGGCCACTCACTACGGCGAGAACATTGGCGACGAGTCCTACTATCTGGATGTCGATGGCTGGTATGCACCGGCAGTCAACATGCACCGCACTGCATTCTCCGGCCGCAACAGCGAGTATTACTCCGAGGATCCGTTCATCGGCGGTCACATTGCTTCCCTCGAGTGTGAGGGTGTCGCCTCCCGCGGTATGTATGTCTTTGTCAAGCACTACGCCATCAATGATCAGGAGGACCACCGCGGCGACCGTGAAGGCCAGTACAGCATTGCGACCTTCCTGAACGAGCAGGCGGCCCGCGAGATCTACCTCAAGCCCTTTGAGATGTGCGTCAAGTCTGATAAGGTCGAGATGAACTATGCAAAGGACAACGGCGACGGCACTTACAGCAATGCCACCACCGAGATCCCGTCCGTCACCGGCATCATGACCTCCTTCAACCGCGTTGGCTATACCTGGGCCGGCGGCAACTACAACATGATCACCGGCCTGCTGCGCAACGAGTGGGGCTTCCACGGCTTTATCATCACCGACAACGCAAACACCGGTGTCTTTATGGACGCTGGCCAGATGATCCAGGCCGGTGCAGACGGCAAGCTGACCAACCTGCCCACCGGCGCACGTTATACCTTCAATAAGGATGATGTTTCGGATTATCACTACGGCCGTGAGGCAGTTCACAACATCCTGTACACCATTGCAAACTCCAAGGCAATGAACGGCGGTATGCCGGGCAGCCGTTATCTGGCAAAGGTCGAGCCTTACCAGAAGGTCATCTACGCTGTGGATGGCGTCTGCGGCGGTCTGATCGCAGTCTTGGTCATCCTGACCATCTTCCGCTTCCGGAAAAAGAAAGAGGACGACATCAAAACCGTCTGAGTAATACAAAAAACGGAAGGGGCGGCGGGCAAAGCGCCCGTCGCCCCTTCTTTTTATCAGGAGCGATCCATGAAACACACAGATATCATCAACAGCTTGGATCTGGAACAAAAATGCGCCCTGCTGAGCGGCGGCACGGTGTTCACCACCCGGGCGCTGCCGGGCAAGGGCATCCCGGCCATTACCCTGTCGGACGGCCCCAACGGCGTGCGCAAGCAGGCGGGCGCGGCTGACCATCTGGGCCTGAACCCCAGTGTGCCCGCCACCTGCTTCCCCACCTCGGCCACCGTTGCCAACAGCTGGGACCCGGCACTGGGCGAGGCTATGGGCGCAGCCATGGGCGAAGAAGCAGCAGCACAGGGCGTGTCGGTGCTGCTGGGCCCCGGCCTGAACATCAAGCGCAGCCCCCTGTGCGGCCGCAACTTCGAGTATTTCTCGGAGGACCCCTACCTTGCCGGTAAGATGGCGGCGGCCTACGTCCGCGGCATCCAGAAAAACGGCATCGCCGCCTGCCCCAAGCACTTTGCTGTGAACAGTCAGGAGCTGCGCCGCATGGCCTCGGATTCCATCGTGGACGAGCGCACCCTGCGGGAAATTTACCTGACCGGCTTCGAGATGGTGGTCAAGGAGGCGCAGCCCAAGACCATCATGTCCGCCTATAACCTTGTCAACGGCACCTACGCCAACGAGAACGCCCACCTGCTTATGGATATCCTGCGCAAGGACTGGGGCTTTGACGGCGCGGTGGTCACCGACTGGGGCGGCAGCAACGACCACGCCCTCGGCGTAAAGAACGGCTCTACGCTGGAAATGCCTGCCCCCGGCGGGGATGCCATCCGGGAGCTGATGAAGGCGGTGCAGACCGGCAAGATCACCGAAGCGGACGTGGACGCCCGGCTGGAGGAACTGCTGGAGCTGGTGTTCACCACCAAAGCAGCGGTGGACGCCGCACCCGGCAAGTTCGATGCCGACGCCCACCACGCACTGGCACGCCGGGCTGCTGCCCAGAGCATCGTGCTGCTGAAGAACGAAAACAGCCTGCTGCCCCTTGCAAAAGGGGAAAAGGTGGCGGTCATCGGCGACTTTGCCCAGACGCCCCGCTATCAGGGTGCAGGCTCCAGCGCCGTCAACTCCATCAAGGTGGATTCCTTCTTGGACTGCCTTGCCGAGAGCGGCCTGAACAGCGTCGGCTACGCCAAGGGCTTTGACCGGCAGGGCAAGCCCGATGAGGCACTGAAAGCCGAGGCGGTGCTGCTGGCAAAGAACGCCAATGTGGTGCTGCTGTGCATGGGTCTGGACGAGATCAAGGAGAGCGAGGGCATCGACCGCGCCGACATGAAGCTGGCAGAAAACCAGCTGGAACTGCTGACCGCTGTGGCGGCAGCGAACCCCAACGTGGTGCTGCTGCTGAGTGCAGGCTCCTCGCTGGAAAGCGATTGGGTCAAGGACTGCAAGGCGCTGGTCTACGGCTGCTTGGGCGGTCAGGCCGGTGCGGGCGCACTGGTCGAGGTGCTCACCGGCGCGCAGAACCCCTGCGGTAAGCTGGCTGAGACTTGGGCGCGCAGCTACGCCGACACCCCCGCAAAGGAGCATTTCGGCGGCGACGGCCCCACTGTGGAGTACCGCGAGGGTCTGTATGTGGGCTACCGCTACTACGACACCGCCGGTGTGCCCACCGCCTTCCCCTTCGGCTACGGCCTGAGCTATACCAGCTTTGCGTACAGTGACCTGAAAGCAGACGAAAAGGGTGTGACCCTGACCGTCACCAACACCGGCAGCTGTGCAGGTGCCGAGGTGGTGCAGCTGTATGTGGCAAAGCCGGATGCAAAAGTTTTCCGCCCCGTCAAGGAGCTGAAGGGCTTTGCCAAGGTGCAGCTGGAAGCCGGAGAGAGCAAGACCGTCACCATCCCGCTGGACGATAAGGCGTTCCGCTACTGGAACGTCAAGACCGACCGCTGGGAGGTGGAGGGCGGCAGCTATCAGCTGCTGGTGGGCGCTTCCAGCGCCGACATCCGCTTGACTGCCGCCGTCACGGTGGCGGGCACCGGCGCACCCGACCCCTACGCAGGCAAAGACCTTGCACATTACCGCACCGCACAGGTGCAGAAGGTGCCGGACGCGGAGTTTGAGGCGCTGCTGGGCCGTCCCATCCCGGAGAACAAGGTGCACATCGACCGCAACATGACGCTGGGCGAGATGGGGCACGGACGCAGCCCCATCGGCTGGCTGGCGGCTGCCGTGCTGGGCACCCTGCTGCGCCGCAGCATCAAAAAGGGCAAGCCCGACCTGAACATCCTGTTCCAGTACAATATGCCTCTGCGGGCGCTGTCCAAAATGACCAACGGCGCTATCAGCATGGGCATGGTGGACGGCATCGTGATGGAGCTGCAGGGCTTCTGGATCATCGGTCTTGTGCGGGTGATTTTTGAGGCTGTGAAGAACCTCGTGCTGAACAGCCGCATGGAAGAGCGCTTGAAAAACAGCTGAAAGGAAGCAGGCTATGAATTTCTGGAATAACTTTGCGGCAAAGCACCCCGCCGCTGCCAAGTGGGTGCGCGAGGGCGGCCTGTTCGTCATCGTGTCCAACCTCATCACGGTGTTTAAGTACCTGCTGCTGCAATTTCTGCCCAAGGCCTTTGCAAGCCTGCCGGTGGTGGATTTCGGCTGGCCGGGCATCGACATTACCCTGTTCGGCGAGACCTTCAAGTGGAACATCCTCGGCTACGATGCCGCCCACGGCGGTCTGCCCTACTTCTGCGCCTACATGATCGCCATGGTCATCGGCGAGTGCATCAACTTCCCCATCCAGCGCAATTTTGTGTTCCGCAGCAAGGGCAATCTGGCAAAACAGATCGGCTGGTATGTGCTGGCCTTCTGCGTCATCACCTGCATCGTCAACTCCATCAACTGCATCTGGGTGGCGGTGGCAGGGCTGCTGGTGCCGGACTTCATCTACAACATCGGCACCACCGTGCTCAACGGCGGCATCTCCATGGTCATCTTCTTCTTTGTGAATAAGATCATCTTCCCGGAGGGCGAAAAAGCCGCCAAATAATAAGCCATTCTCCTTCATTTTCTTCTTCTCATCATAAGCCAGAAGGGCTGCTCCGTTCTCCGGGGCAGCCCTTTTGGTTTGGGGAGAGAACCCCCTCAGTCATCTTATTTTTGTTTTTTCTGCACAAAATGTTCTGCGGGCAGGGTTTTCCTCTTGACAAGCGGGCAAATGTTTCGTACTATATTTAGTAGTATGGAATCAAAGACGCTGTACGCAGGTTTCAGTGTGACCCTGTACCCGTTTCAGGCAAAGCGTGCCTGTTTGATATAAAATGGAACCGTAAAGAGAAAAGCCGTATGCTTTTGCCCGTGCCGCCGGTTTTGGGTGGTGCGTATGGTTTTGGTGTCACTTTTTGCATTGAAAGCTCTTTCTATATCATTGCCCGTGTCCTGCTGCGCAGCGTCTCCTGCTTTTAATTTTGCATTGAATTGAAACAAAGGAGAGTGAACGCAATGACCGCGATCGGAGTGATCGTGGCCTTGATCGTTGCTGTTGTCGGCGTGGCTGCGGGCTATTTTATTGGTTACAACAACCGTAAAAAGACTGCCGAAGCCCAGATCGGCAGCGCCGAGGCCGAGGCTACCCGGCTGGTGAACGAGGCGATCAAGACCGCCGACCAGAAGCGCAAGGAAGCGGTTCTGGAAGCAAAGGACGAGGCTTTCCGTCTGAAAGCCGAGGTCGATGCCCAGAAGGCAGAGGCCGACAAGGAGATCAAGCAGCGCCGTGCGGAGATCAGCCGTCAGGAGAACCGCATCGACCAGAAGGAGACAGCGCTGGACCGCAAGACCGAGGCGCTGGAAAAGAAGGAAGAAGAGCTGAAAAAGCGCGCTGCCGAGGCCGAGGAGCGTCTGGCAGAGATCGACGCTCTGCGCGCCAAGGAGATGGAGCGTCTGGAAACGCTGGCCGGTCTGAGCCAGGAGGACGCCCGCGAGGTGCTGCTGCATAAGGTGGACGAGGAGCTGACCCACGAAAAGGCCGTGCGTGTTGCCGCCTACGAGACCGACCTGAAGGAAAACTGCGATAACATCGCCCGCAACCTTATCGGACAGGCCGTCAGCCGCTGCGCTGCCGACCATTGCAGCGAGACCACCGTCAGTGTGGTGCCGCTGCCCAGTGATGAGATGAAGGGCCGCATCATCGGCCGCGAGGGCCGCAATATCCGCGCACTGGAGACCGCTACCGGCGTGGATCTGATCATCGACGATACCCCGGAGGCCATTACTCTGTCCTCCTTCGACCAGACCCGCCGCGAGGTGGCCCGCATGACGCTGGAGCGCCTGATCGGCGATGGCCGTATCCACCCCGCCCGCATCGAGGAGACGGTGGAAAAGTGCCGCCACGATCTGGAACTGCAGATGAAGCGCGAGGGCGAGCGTGCGGTGATGGAGCTGGGCATCCACGGCCTGCACCCCGACCTGATCAAGCTGATCGGCCGGCTGAAGTACCGCACCAGCTTTGGCCAGAACGCCCTGACCCACAGCATGGAAGTGGCTTGGGTGGCCGGTCTGCTGGCAGGCGAGATGGGTGTGAACGTTACCATGGCACGCCGCGCCGGTCTGCTGCATGATATCGGCAAGGCACTGGATCACGAGATCGAGGGCAGCCACGTCCAGATCGGCGTGGACATCTGCCGCAAGTACAAGGAGAACACCCAGATCATCCACGCCATTGAGGCACACCACGGCGACGTGGAGCCCAAGACCCCGCTGGCCTTCATCATTCAGGCTGCCGACGCCATCAGCGCCGCCCGCCCGGGTGCCCGCCGCGAGAACGTGGAAAGCTACGTCAAGCGTCTGGAAAATCTGGAGGAGATCTCCTCCAGCTTCGAGGGCGTGGAGCAGGCCTTTGCCGTACAGGCAGGCCGCGAGGTGCGCATTCTGGTCAAGCCCGACGTCATCAGCGATGATCAGGTCATCCTGCTGGCACGCGCTATCGCCAAAAAGATCGAGGATACGCTGGATTACCCCGGCCAGATCAAGGTCAACGTCATCCGCGAGAGCCGCGCTGTGGAGTACGCAAAATAAAGCTTTTCCGCAGGCTGCCGTGTTTTTTGCACGGCAGCCTGTTTTTTTGCGCCAAAACGATTGCATTTCCTGTTAAAAAAAGGTATCATGGATGCAGAAGAAAGCAAAAGGAACTGCGTCCGTGCGGACGCAGACCCGCAACGACCCCGGAACGGAAAGGAGCATCGTTCTATGAAAAACTGGAAAAAATTACTGGCCTGCCTGCTGGTCAGCCTGATGGCACTGACCGTATTCACCGCCTGTGACGCCAGCGTGGGCGCACCCATGGGTCCCAAGCATTCAGATGCCAGCAGTGCAAAGGCGCTGTGCGAACAGTTCAAGATGACCTACAGTGCGGAGCTGAGCGACAAGGCTTACAGCGTTGCAAACTGGGTCGCCGGCACCTCGGTGTCCTGCTCCACCAACGCCAATAAGACCGAACTTTACCGCGTTGGAAATGCCAACGATGTCACCAAAACCAACCTGTTGCAGAACAACTATGCCACTGCATTTGAAAGCATGAGCATGGGCATTTATGGCGAAAATAATTTTGTTCCGGGCTTTGGCATTGATACAGATCTGGATTCCAGAAAAGACTACATCCGCTTTGTTCTGCCGAAGGACGGCACCGTGACCGACACCATGACCAAAGCCGCAGCAGGCAAGACCAAACTGGGCGTTGCCTATGTGGTAAAGGACGGCGTAAGCTACGCCGTGGTGCTGTTTGGGTAAATTTCATTACAGCAAAAAGCAGCCGCCGCACTTTCTCGTGCAGCGGCTGCTTTGTTTATATTAGGTTATCAGCCCTTCAGGAAAGCCGGCAGGGGCTTGCCCTCCTTGAGCCACTGGTGATACTCGGCGGTGGCGGCAAATTCCACGTCACCGGCAGAGTTCAGGGCAGTTTCCACCGAGTCCTGCACCACGCCGATGATGAAGCCCACGCCCACCATCTGCATGGCGATGTCGTTGGAGATGCCGAACAGCGAGCAGGCCATGGGGATCAGCAGCAGGGAGCCGCCAGCCACGCCGGAAGCACCGCAGGCGCCCAGAGCGCTCATGGCGCTCAGCACGATGGCGGCGGGCAGGGACACCTGAATGCCCAGCGTATTGGCCGCTGCCAGCGTCATGATGGTAATGGTGATGGCGGCACCGTCCATGTTGATGGTAGCGCCCAGCGGGATGGACACGGAATACATATCCTTGTCCAGATCCAGCTTTTCACACAGGGACATATTCACAGGGATGTTGGCGGCAGAACTGCGGGTGAAGAAAGCGGTCAGGCCGGATTCCTTCAGGCAGCGGAATACCAGCGGGTACGGGTTGCAGCGCAGGTAAACGAACATGATGAAGGGGGAAACGATCAGTGCCATGAACAGCATGGTGCCCACCAGCAGCGCCAGCAGCTTGCCGTACTGGGTAAAGATGGCAAGACCGTTGCCGGAAACGTTGGTGTACACCAGACCCATGATGCCGAAGGGAGCCAGATTGATGATCCAGCGCACGATCTGAGAAACGGCATCGGCGGTGTTGGCCAGAAAGACCTTGGTGCTCTCTGCGCCGATGTTCTTCATGGCAATGCCGAACATACAGGCCCAGAACAGGATGCCGATGTAGTTGCCGTTCATCAGGGCGCTGACGGGGTTGGCCACAAAGTTGGTCAGCAGGGTGCTCAGTACCTCACCCAAGCCCTGCGGGATCACATCGGACTGTGCCGCATCGGCCAGTACCACCTTGACCGGGAACATAAAGCTGGTGATGACCGCAATGGCTGCCGCCAGAAAGGTGGTGAGCATATACAGCCAGATCACGGTGCCAAAGCGGCGGTCCAGCTTGGACGAGCCCTGTGCCAGTGCGCTTGCCACAATGACGAACACCAGCACCGGGGCAATGCCCTTCAGCGCACCGACGAACAGGCTGCCCAGCTCGCCGACCCAACCCGCGCCCGGCGCAACAAGCGCCAGCACCGAACCGACTGCCAGGCCGATCAGGATGCGCAGGATCAGGCTGGTCTGGTTGTATTTTGCTACAACCGCTTTCAAGGTTTTCATATCGTAACACTCCTCTTACACTGTACGCCTAACGCGCACACTTTCCTGTTTCTTACGCGAGAACAGTTGTCATTATAGCATATACGGCAAAAAAGAGGAAGTGTTTTCAGGCATTTTGACGCCTCAAATCACGTTTTTTGTAAGCTTTTGCAAAATTGCCTTGAAAACTGTACTTGCGGAAAATACAGTTTTGCGGTTTTGACGAGGAACAGAACCCTCTCAGGGAAGTACCCCTTCGGTCTGCATCCCCGGCTCCCCTGCCATACCGAATTTACATATAATGCAACTTTTACTTGCCAAACTATTGTCTTTTACTGGAAAGTATTGTATACTCATCACGTTAGAAGCAAGTATTGCTTGCCAAAATGTTCACATATTTGAAAAGAAACACTTGTCAATACAGACGAGAAAGAGAGGACACCCCTATGAACGAGACCGTAACCAAGCGTTTCCTGCTTTACTTCCGCCTGATGCTGCTGGTCTGGATCCTGATCGCAAACGCCGTCATCCACCTGACCGGCATGGAGTACAGCTGGCTGATCTTCCTGAGCAACATCATGATGTTCACGCTGGAGGGTGATGTGAAGGATCGCCTTGTCACTGTGGAGCTGGGCGGCCTTGTGGGTCTGGTGCTCACTGTGGCGGCGCTGCTGTCCATCAGTGCCCTGACCCCTGTTCTGGGCGATTTCCTCGGCTTTATCCTGCCGCTGGCCGTGGTGCTGTTCATCCTCATCATCCTGCACCCCTACGCACCCAAGGTGCTGAACAACGTGGGCTTTGCCTACCTGACCGTGGCCTGCATCGATATCCCTGCCCTGACCACCCATCTGCCGCAGTTCTTTATCACCTTCATCGTGGGCTCTGTGCTCTTTAACGGTGTCTGCGTGCTGCTGATGAAGCCCGCTAAGGCGCTGGCTGTGCGCAGCGTGGAGAAGCAGGGTGCATAAAAAAGTATATTTCTGCCGTTATCTCTTGATTTTTTTGCTCCGGCGTGCTACAATCAGCGTAGTTTCATCCTGTCCAAAACATTGATGCGGACAAACTGAAGCCCCGCTTTTCATGCCGCAGAGAGGGCTGCCCCGGGTTTCCGGGTGCTGCAAGCAGCCTGCCATGACCCCGGCTTCTACCACCGCAGAGTGCAGAGGCGAACCTCTGCCGGGCGTGCCCGTTACAGCACTGCGAGGGGCGCGTTTCCCCGCCGGGGAGCGCGCAATTCGGGTGGAACCGTGGAACGCAGACATTTGATCGGCGCTTCATCCCGTGAGTTTTACGGGGTGGAGCGCTTTTTGTTTTTGTTCAACACCACATTGTCAAAGGAGAATCTGCTATGAAGATCATCTACAAGGACGGTCATGTGGACGAGTGCCCGCAGGATCAGGAGCTGCACGTTATCCGTCACACCGCTGCTCACGTTATGGCACAGGCCATCAAGCGCCTGTATCCGCAGGCTGATTTTGCCTTCGGCCCTGCCACCGAGAACGGCTTCTACTACGATGTCGATCTGGGCGACCAGAAGCTGAGCGATGAGGATCTGGCCAACATCGAAAAAGAGATGCGCAAGATCGTCAAGGAGAACCTGCCCATCAAGCCCTTCATCCTGCCCCGCGCCGAGGCTGAGAAGCTGATGGAGGAGCGTCAGGAGCACTACAAGATCGAGCACATGGCTGATCTGGCCGATGAGACCGAGTTCAGCTTCTTCCAGCAGGGCGAGTACGTGGATATGTGCATCGGACCCCACCTGACCTACACCAAGGC
>OHAT01002376.1_pt1 | contig 14246 bp, 9 predicted proteins | sample 1577141 | NCBI WGS metagenome assembly OHAT01 (sample SAMEA3541578, study PRJEB24748) | human gut metagenome | biome: human gut; feature: human-associated habitat; material: faeces | place: China | collected 2012
GACTGCTTGCCGTCGATGACATTCAGCACGGACTGCCGGTCGGGCATCGACGACTGTGCGACCAGCGCGCGGCACGTCTCCCAGTCCTCGGCGACGGAATTCACCGTCACGTCGTACTTTTTCGAGAAATCGTACTTCTTATCCACATAAGCCTTGAAATCGTTAGCCCGCTTGGCAGCCAGCGCTTCATTGAATTTCAGCGGGCCGTCGGGAGACGAATAGCCCGTGATCGTCACGGCGCAGACCTGCCGGAGCGTGTCCTTCGCGAGGTTGCCCGCAAAGGCGTTGAGTCCGTCCAGCTCCTGCGAATTGCCGTTGAGCGTGGCGTTGAGCGTCGCCAGATTGATCTGGTAGCGGATCGAATAGTCTGCGTACGATGTAGTCTCCGTCGGTGGTCTCCGACAGCAATACGGTATCGGCCGCAGGCGCCGGAACCGCACTCTTGGTTTGGGCCGTCGCTCCGGCAGCGGCACACAACGCGAGAGAAAGAGCGAAAGTTGATACAAATGTTTTCACGCTAAAATAGTGTTAGTTAACGCCCTCGTCTCTCGCAAGATTCGTACCACGCTAACGGCACGAAAAAACGGAAGCTTCGCCGAAACCTCCGTTTTTCATTATCACAGAATGCGTTACATCCGTTCGGGAACGTCGATGCCCAGCAGTTTCATGCCCTCCTTGATGACGCGGGCGACCTGCTGCGCCAGTTGGAGGCGCATCTTGCGCACCCCGGCATTCTCCTCCTTGAGGATCGAATGGTCGTGGTAATAGCCGTTGAACTGCTTGGCCAGTTCGTAAACATAGGCCCCGACGACCGACGGCGCGAAACTCTCACCTGCGGCGCAAACCACCGACGGATACTCCGTCAGCGACTTCACCAGGTCGATCTCCTCGCGCAGGTAGTCCGCCGTGGCGGCCCCACTGAAGTCGATGCCCGCCTCGGCGGCCTTGCGGTACCATTCCACGGCCTTGTTGTAGTCCTGCGGCACGCCCCGGCCCTGTTCGTACATGAAGCCCAGGTTGTACTGGGCCTCGGCGTAGCCGCGCTCGGCGGCGCGGTTGTACCATTGCACGGCCTTGACCGGGTCCTGGGCGTAGCCGCGCCCTTCGGCATACATATAGGCCAGGTTGTTCTGGGCCTTGAGGTTGTCCTGCTCGGCGGCCTTTTCAAACCAGTGCACGGCCTTGGTGTCGCTCTGATTTTCGCCCTTGCTGTTCAGGTAGGTCCAGCCCAGGGAATACTGGGCGTCGGCCAAACCCTGGTTGGCGGCGCGGCTGTACCAGTCGATGGCCGCGTTTTCATCCTTGGGCACGCCCCGGCCGTAGGCGTAAAGATAACCCAGATTGTACTGGGCCATGGCCAGGCCTTGCTCGGCGGCCTTGCGAAACCAGCGCGCCGCTTCGCGGTAATTGCGGCGTACGCCCTGGCCCGAGGCTTGAGCCGTTCCCCAGGCGTTCTGGGCGCTGATGTCGCCCTTTTCCGCCGCCTGGCGGAAAAGCTGGGCCGCGCGCTGCTCGCTTTTTTTGACGCCTTTGCCGTCCAGGGTCAGGCGGCCCAGCACATAGAGCGCTTCGGCATTGCCCTTGTCGGCCAAGGGTTTGAGCAGAGCCACGGCCTTGCCGTAATCCGCCTTTTCAATGGCGGCCTGGGCATTGCGCAGGTCGCCCGCCTCGTCGGCCAGAGCTGCGGGTACCAGGGAGGGCAGTCCCGGCGCGGCCGGGGAGCAGAGCAGCCCGGCGGCCAGGAGGAAAAACAGGAAACAGCGGGAAGATAGCTTCATAGTTTCGTCAGGGTTTGGGTCCAGTAGGGATTTTCGCTGCCCTTGACCATCATGGCCTGAAGGGCGCAATAGGTACGGCGCGCGGCCTGCACGGCGGCGCTGCGCCACCAGGAAACCGGGTCTTCCCAGACCTGGTTGACCTTGGCGGCGGCTTCCTCGGCGGTGCCGAACCAGATTCCGGCCCGCGCCAGCACGTCCAGCAGGGCTTCGCTTTCCGGCGTGAGCGGCCAGGCCTCGCGCGTCCAGAACATGACTGTGGGCACATTGGCGGCCAGGGCTTCCAGCATGGTGGTGCCGTGATGGTCCAGGACCAGCAGGCGGCAGGCCAGCATCTGCGGGGTGAGCGGGCCGGTGCTCAAGCGTACGCGGGGAAAGCGCGGCAAGAGCCATGTGGCGTCCTGCAGGGCGCCGGGCACGTCGAAATAGGGGCGGTAAAAGGCGCGGGATTGCAGCGAGCGGCCCAAGGCCTCGAAGAACCACTGCTTGTCCTCGCGGTACTGGATCATCTGGAGCGGCGTGGGATGGGCGTCCAGGCGGTAGCCGTAGGCGGGCATCTCCGTGCCCACAAAGAGCAGATGGCGGCCGTTTTTGCCGTGCCAGCGTCCGGCGATGCGCGCGATCTGGGGATAGGGCAGGGGGATGAAATTGCCCCGGCTACCCGCGTGCTCGCTCCAGCCCCAGGTGCCGAAGGCATGTTGGCTGTATTCCACCAGGGCCGTATCGCAGGTGACCCGCACCTGTCCGTAGTTGCCGCCGTGCTGCACGTACATCAGGCGGTTGCCGTGGGCGCGCCAGACGGCCAGGCGTTGGCGGTAGGCCGCGTCCTCATAGGCCGCCACGCTGGCGACGCGCAGGCAGGGCGGGAAGAGGTGCTTCTTGAGCCGTTCCGGGTGGCGCAGCCGCGCCAGGGATTGCGGCAGGGCGGCCAGAAAGAGGGGCAAGGGGTCCAGGGGCAGGTCGGCGCGCGCGCCCGTGGCCCGGCTGCCGTAGGTTTCGGCCAAAGGCTGGGAGCGGTCCGGACCGTCGCTCACATGCACCAGCGAGAGGGAAAAACGCAGGGCCTGCCGGATGCTCATGCCTTTGAGGCGCGGGAAGAGCAGGCGCAGTTGCGTGCGCCGGGCCCACTGCCGCAGACGGCTTTTCAGATCCGCAGGGGCCTCGTCGCCGTAAGCCTCGCTGAGCGGGGGCAGCATTTTCTTTTGCCAGGCCCGGGGCCAATGGGCCTCCAGCAGGCGGGAAAGCAGCCAGTGGTTGAAGGTCTGGCCCAGCGCGCCGTGCAGGGTGAAATCGTGCTCGCCGTGGAAGCTGAAGGTGCAGTTTTCCGGCAGCAGGGGCACGCGCAGGGGCAGATGCCCCCAGGCCTCGGTCATGGCTTTGACCCGCTGCCAGCGTTCCACAATCTGCTTGGCGACGTCGATGGCCCAAGGCGTGAGCAGGGTTTCCCAGTAGGGGGACGGCAGTTCCGCGCTGTGCGGGCAGAGTCGGGCGGCCAGGGCGGGCAGGCTGTCCACGCACAGCGCCTGGGCCTCCTTGGCTGTGCGCTCCAGCACCTTGAGGTCGCGTAACGGTTCCGGCGCGAAGACGAAACGGTCTTCCCAGTCCGGGAAGAAATCCTCCTCACCGGCAAAGCACCAAGGCCCGGCGGCCCAGTGACTTTCCGGCTCGGCTCCGCGCGGCATGGCCCCCAGCACCAGGCTGACGCCGCCGTGTACCGCGCCGGACGCCGTATCCACAGACGTGAGCGCGCTCATGCCCGGTCCAGATCCGCCCAGGTCAGCACCGTGTCTTCCGGCAGATCGCGCCGGGCGCGCAGGCCGAGCACTTCGTCATAATTGCGCGGGGAAATGCCGTGGGCCGGGCGCTTCCAGGTCAGGTCCGCCGGAGTCAGCGCCTGGCCGGCGGGCACGGCGCGGGTCGTGACCAGGGAACGGCGGGCGTGTTGCCGGGCCGGTTCCTCCGCGGGCAGGGCGCGCACGTCGAGATCGCCCACGCTGTCCAGCGTGCGCCGGAGCCGGGCGTAAAAGCGCTTCAGATCCTCTTTGTCCATGGCGTGGTAATGGTCGTTGCCGGGCAGGGCCTTGTCGTGGCTGAAATGTTTTTCCAGCACGCGCGCGCCCAGCAGGGTGGCCGTTTCGAGGATATGCATGTCCTGCGGCAGGGTGTGGTCGGAATAGCCGATGACGTGTTGCGGGAAGTGGCGCTTGAGCGCGGGAATCATGCCCAGGGCCGCGTTTTCGTCGGCTGTGGGATAGTTCAGCACGCAGTGCAGCAGGGCCAGCTTGTTGCCCTTTTCCTCGATCCATTCCACGGCCTCGGCGATTTCGTGCAGATGGGCCGCGCCCGTGGAGAGCAGGATGGGCTTGCGGAAATCGCAGAGAATGCGGATGAAGGGCTTGTTGGTGATATCGGACGAGGAAATCTTGAACACGTCCATGAGGTCGTTGAGGAAATGCGCGGATTCCACGTCAAAGGGCGTGGACAGAAAGGCGATGCCCGCCGCGTCGCAGTGCTTCTTGAGGGCTTCGAATTCGTTTTTCCAGAAGGAGTCATGCCGCTTGAACAGCTCGTACTGGCTTCTGGTGGGCTCCTTGCTGGTGTCCCAGTAGGCGGGCGAATCCTTGGAGGCCAGGGTGGCGGCCTTGTAGGTCTGGAACTTGATGGCGTCGGCCCCGCCCTCGGCGGCTTCGTCGATGAGGCGGCGGGCGATGTCCATGCTGCCCTCATGGTTCACGCCCGCCTCGGCGATGACGTAGGGCACGGGGATGCGTTTTTCCGGCGCGGGAATATCGAATATATCTGTAATTTTCATACGGATTTCCTCACTCTCTTGCGGATGAAGCGCGCATTATACGCGCTTGGGGCGCAAAAGAAAAGCATGGTGAGGGCGGCGTGGCGGGCGTCAGGCCCCAAAAGGAGCTGTTAACATTTGCCGCGAGCGGCCTACAGCAACAATACGTCCACCACGCTGCCCTGTTCCAACCCTTCCAGGTCGGCGTCAATGCGTACCAGGCCTTGGGCGTCCAGCAGGGTGCGCAGCAGGCCGGACAGGCCGGGCACGGGCACGGCAAGGGGCAGGCCGCCGGTGGGCTCCGGGTCGGCCGGAGCTTCCAGGCGTACCCGCAGATAGTCCTCGCGTCCCTGCTTGGAGGCCATGTTGCGCGACAGCACGGCCCGGCGCGCGGGCCAGAGGTTCTGGTCAAAGGCATCGGACCGCCCCGCCAGATGGCGCAGAAAGGGCGTGCCCAGCACAAACATGACCACCTGGGCCGAAGCCACCTGGCCAGGCAGGCCCCAGACGCATTTTTGCCCCACGCGGGCCAGAATCAGCGGCTTGCCCGGCGAAAGGGCCACGCCGTGGCAGAAAATTTCCGCATCGGGCAGGCGTTCCAGGGCCGCGACGGTAAAATCGCGCGCGCCCACCGAACTGCCGCCCGAGAGCAGCAGCACGTCCACATCGGCCAGGTGTTCCCGCAGAGCAACGGCAATGGCTTCCAGGTCGTCGGGCACAATGCCCAGCAGGCGCGGCTCGGCCCCGGCTTCGCGGCAGATGGCCGCCAGGGCGTGGCTGTTCACGTCGCGCACCTGGCCGGGCCGGGGATCGGCGCTGACGGGAATGACCTCGTCGCCTGTGGAAAGGATGCCCACCCTGGGCCGGGCGCGCACGCTCACGCCCCGCGCGCCGCAGGCGGCCAGCAGGCCGATTTCCTGCGGGCGGAGCAGAACGCCGGATCTGAGCGCCGGGCGGCCCTCACGCGCGTCGTCGCCGCGCCGCAGCACATGCATGCCCGGAGCCACGGGCCGCCGGATTTCCACCAGGGGCTCCCCATTTTGGCCGTCGGCCAGTTCGGCACTGTGCTCCATCATGACCACGGCGTCGGCCCCGTCCGGCAGCGTGCCGCCGGTGACGATGGCCGCGCATCGGCCCGGCTCCAGACTGAAGTCGGCCGGGCGGTCCACGGCGATGCGGCCCGTGAGGGCCAGATAGACCGGATTGCCCTCGGACGCGCCGAAAACGTCCGCCGCCTGCACGGCATAGCCGTCCATGCCGGAGCGGCTGGTCAGGGGCACGTCGTCCCCGGCAATGACGTCCACCGCCAGCACCCGGCCTTCCAGGCCGCGCGGGTCGGTCAGGGACGCCGTTTCGGAGGGCAGGGGGGCAAAGGCCGCCAGGCGGCGGGCCACTTCCGCCACGGGCAGGACCACAAAAAAGTTTTGGGGCATGGCTCTTCCTCCCATCCGCCCGTGTACAGCATCCCCGGCGGCCCGGCAATACGGGCCCGGCAGTGCTTCATTCCAGCCGGACAATGTATTTCGCCACATAGACCGCGCCCGACCCGGTCAGCAGGTGGCTCATCAGATCATAACCGTAAGCGTCGCCGCGCATGCGCAGCCCCGAGTCGGCAACAGCCCTGACCATGCGCCCGAAAGCGGCGGCTTGGCTGGATACCTCGCCCTTGTGGAAAAAGGCCGCATAGCGTCCGGCGGGAATTTCCCGCACGTCCCCCGCGTCGCCCGCTTCCGCCCGGGTAAAGAAAAAGCAGGGCCGGAATTCTCCTTTTCCGGCGTGTTCCGCCGGGATGATCATGCCGAGAGGGGCGTCCGTGCTGTTGCCGCGCTCCAGATCATGCGCCAGGCAGGCGGAGTAGCATTCGACGCTGCCCGCGCCGCTGAGAATTTTTTCCGGGTCCGTGGGCACGGCAATGATGCGTTCCGCCTCCTTTTCCTCAAGCAGCAGCCTGTCGAAGTCCGCACCAATGGTCTCTTCGGTCAGGGCGATGAGCCTGCGCAGCATGGCTTCGCGCCGGGCCAGACGCGCCCGCTCTTTCTCGAGGATTCCGGCGCGCTCGCGGAGCAGGCGCAGATAGGCGCGGGGATCGCGCATTTCCCGACAGGCCCGGATTTCCCCAAGCGTGCTGCCGGTCTCTTTAAGCAGGGATATCATGTCGAAATCGAAAAACTGCTCCAGGCCGTAGCGGCGATAGCCGTTGCCCGAGACGTGCCTGGGCTTGAGGATGCCTTCCCGGTCGTAGTGGAAGAGCGTTTCCTTGGTTGTATGGCACAAGCGGGCGAATTCCCCGGTTTTCAGAAATTTTTCATTTTTCATGCAATGCTCCTTGACCCTTGCCTTACCTCATAGTTTATAGTGATCCATTACAAGAGGGAAGTCCGCGCGCAGAGGGCGCCCGGGCCGCATCCTCCGGGCATTTCAGAGCAGCTTTCCTTTGAAAGGCAAACTGCTTTAAGGAAGTGACGTGTCATGAAATGGTCCGAGTTCAGCACGGCCCGCGCGGCCTGTGCGTATTTCTTCATCTGTCCCGGCCTTGCCTACGGCCTGCTGACAGCGCGCCTGCCCGCGCTCAAGGCGCAGACCGGGGCGGACGATGCCCAGATAGGCCTTATCCTGCTCTGTCTCGGCGTGTCCGGGCTGGTCGCGCTTTTCGGCAGCGCCTGGCTCATCGCGCGCTGGGGCAGCCGTGCGGTTCTCCGTCTCGGCACCCTTGTGCTGCTTTTTTCCCTCCCGTTCTGCGGGCTGGCCTCCACGCCGCTGTTGCTCGCCTTGGCCTGCGTACTGGTCGGTTGCGGCACGGGTTTGGCCGATGTCGCCATGAACACGCAGGGGATACAGATTGAACGGCGTTACCATGCCCCGTGCATGGCGCTCATGCACGCCTCCTACAGCCTCGGCGGCGTCATGGGCTCGCTGATGGGGGCGCTGTTCGCCGCTCTGGGCTTCAGCCCGCTTGTCAATTTTATCGGCGTGCTCGGGGGCTATGCCTGCTTCCGGCCGCTGGCCGTGCCCCGCCTCCAGCCGGACGGCGCGACGGAACAAACGGCGCGGAAAAGAACCTTTCGCGCCCTGCCGCTTTTCGTCATCGGCTGCGGTCTGCTTGCCATGTGCACCTACGCGGCCGAAGGCTCGGTGGCGGAATGGGGCAGTCTGCTGCTCTTCAGCGTGAAAGGGGCCGATGAACAGACCGCCGCCCTGGTCTACGGCGCCTTTGCCGGAACCACGGTGCTCTGCCGCGTTTTCACCGACCGGCTGCGGAGCTGGGCCGGGGATTTTCCCCTGACCTGCGGCGGGGCATTGCTCGCGGCCTGCGGCATGGCCCTGGCCCTGTTTTCTCCCAGGGCGGGCGTCTGCCTTCTGGGCTATGCCTGCATGGGCGCAGGGCTTTCTCCCATTGTTCCCATTCTGTTCAGCCGCGCCGGGGAATATCCCGGCGTCACTCCCGGCGAGGCCAGCGCGGCCGTCTCCGTGCTGGCCTACGGCGGCCTGCTGTTCTTTCCGCCCACCCTGGGCTGGCTTGCGCACAGGGTCGGGCTGGGCAACGCGCTGCTTGTGGTGCTCGGGCTCTGTTGCTGTCTGGCCCTTGGGACGTTTCTGCTCCGGGGCGGTTCCAGGAGCGTAACGCGGGCATAAGGGCGGCATATGGCGCAAAGCGGGAAGCGGAGCACCGTCGGTCGATGGCGGCTGTGCTCCGCTTCGGCTGTGGCCCGTTTTTGCCTTTGCCCCGGGAATCGGCTATGCTGCCTGACCGCGCGGCGGCTTGTTCCCTTTCATTCCCCCGGCCGCCGTCCGGCAAAGGACGACTATGCAGCAAACCGCTTTGGGCTACGGCAGCGCCCTGCTTGCCACCATCATCTGGTCCGGCAATTTTGTGGTCGCCAGGGCTCTGGCAACCCTGATACCCCCGTGGCAGTGCAATTTCTGGCGCTGGCTGGTGGCTCTTGCGGTGCTTTTGCCTTTTGCCTGGCGGCACCTGAAGCGGGACTGGCCCGGCATCCGCAGGCACTGGCTGTATCTCTCGCTCATGGCCGTGCTGGGCGTCACCCTGATGAACACCCTGATCTACAAGGCCGGGCAGACCACGGAAAGCCTGAACATGGCCCTGCTGGTGCCCACCGCGCCTATCGTGATCCTGCTTTTTTCGCGTATCATCTACGGCGAGCCCATCACCCCGCGCCGCCTGGCCGGGATGCTGGTTGTGCTGGCGGGCGTGATCATTCTGGTCAGCCGGGGCGACTGGCAACGCCTGGCCGGGCTGCGCATCAACAGCGGCGACTTCTGGGCCCTGGGCGGCGCGCTCTGCTTCGGTCTCTACTCGCTGTTCATGCGCCAGCGCTCCGGCGAGGTGTCGCCCCTGGGCTTTAATGTGGCGACCTTTGGCCTGGGCCTGCTCTATTCCCTGCCCTTTACCGTGGCCGAGGCCTGCCTGTTGCCCCGGCCCGAGATTTCCCCGGCCCTGGTCACGGGCATCCTGTATGCCGGGGTGGGCTGTTCCTTTTTCTCGTTCTGGTTCTGGACCCTGGCCGTGGACAGAATCGGCCCGGTGCGCGCGGGCATTGTGTATTACAGCCTGCCGGTCTTCGCGGCCGTGGCCTCGGTGCTGGTGCTGGGCGAAAGCATCGCCCCGGCCCAGGTGGCGGGCGGCGTGCTGGTTATCGGCGGCATCCTGGTCGCCACGCTGATTATTCCTCATCATCGCAAGCAAGCGTAACGCGTTCCAAAGGAGCTGACATATGGCGGAAGAAAAACAGCGCGTCGTCCTGGCGACCCATAACGCGGGCAAGGTGCGCGAACTGGCCGGGCCCCTGGCCGATTTCGGCGTGGAAGTCATCGGGCTGGAGGCCTTCCCCCAGATTGAGGACATTGAGGAGACCGGCACGACCTTTGAGGAAAACGCCCTGATCAAGGCCCGCGCCGTGGCCGGGATCACCGGCCTGATCAGCGTGGCCGACGATTCGGGTTTGATGGTGGAGGCCCTGGGCGGCAGGCCCGGAGTCTATTCGGCCCGCTATTCCGACGACTGGCAAAGCCTGCCCGGCGAAAGCCGGGACCAGCGCAATATCCGCAAGCTGCTGCACGAGCTGGCCGCCGTGTCCGAGGGGCGCCGGGCCTGCTGCTTTGTGAGCTGCATGGCCGCCGTGAAGCCCGACGGCGGGGAGATGGTGGTGCGCGGCACCTGGGAAGGGCGCCTGCTGGCCGCGCCGCGCGGAGAGAACGGCTTCGGCTATGATCCGATTTTTTTTGATCCCCTGATCAACAAAACCGCGGCCCAGCTTTCCCGAGAGGAAAAAAACGCCCGCAGCCATCGCGGCAATGCCCTGCGAGCCTTGCTGGCGCGCTGGGGGGCGTTCATGGCCGGGTAACGCGGTCTTTGGCCTTTTCCCGCGTGCTGTTTCCGGCAGCCGCGCGGCGCTCGGCGTTCCCGTTCTAAACTTTTTTGCGTTCCGGCCGTTAGAAAAGGAGAACGGAAGATCCCGGTGTCCGGGGGCGCGGCGGCGCGCCTGTCCGCACCCGGCAAAAAATTCTTTGCACGCATTTTGCATGAGTTTGTGCGCACCGCTGTTTTTTGGTGGCGGGCCCGCGCCTAAGGCGCGGCAGAGATCTTTCGCAGTGCGAGGCGCATATGGCAATCAGCATTTCCGGCTCCAACGCCATTTCCGGTCTGAGCGGCAACGACACCAACTTCGACAAGGTGCTGGAGCAGCTCAAAAAGATCGAATCGTCGCAGCTGAACCGGCTTGAAGCCTGGAAAGGCGACTGGAACCTGCGCTATGAGGCCTTCGGCAAGATCATCGAGCAGGTGCAGGCCGCCAGCAGCATGCTCTCCGCGCTGAGCGACAAGAACAACTTCGTCACCAAGAACGTCAGCAGCAGCAACGAAAACATCATCACTGCGGTGGCCAATGCCTCGGCCCAGGATGTGCAGCACACCATCAAGGTCAGCCAGATGGCCAGCAACGCCATCTGGGCCAATACCGGTTGTGTGTTCGATTCCAAGACCGATATCATCAACGACACGGGCGACGTGCAGTACTTCCGCTTCAATTACGCGGGCAAGGACCACAGCATCAAGGTGCCGGCCGGTACCACGCTGGAGTCGTTCGCCAGCATGGTCAACAATTCCACGGAAAATCCGGGCATCAAGGTCAGCCTGATCCAGACCGGTTCCGGCTATGTCTACCAGGTGGCGGGCAAGGATACCGGCGCGGACAACAACCTGATCATCTACAACAACAATCTGAAGGGCATGGGGGCCTCGGGCACGAACTCCACCTGGCTGACCAACGGCAGCCTGGATACCAGCCAGTCCCTCACCAACCCCACGGAATATACCTATGACCTGGTGTTGCGGAACGGCGCCAAAAAATCCGTGACTGTCAAGGGCAACTCCACCGCCGACCAGTTGGTGACGGCTCTCAACGCCGCCGCCGGCGGCATCAATGCCCGGCTGGACGCCGACGGCAACCTGCTTATGGACGGCGTCAAGTCTTTCAGCCGCCGCAAGAGTTCGGACGAAGCCTATACGCCGCCCTCCACCTGGGTGGGTGTGGGCAGCGGCAGTCTGAATGACGACAAATTGAATGCCGCCGGAGGCATGGCCGAGGGCAAGGGGGACAATGACCTCCTGACCTTCACCATGACCATGGAAGACGGCAGCACGCGCGAATTCAAGATCAAGGCCGGGGCCAGCAAGCGGGATCTGCTGGTACAGATGGCCCAGGCCACCCAGAGCGGCGACAGCGTGGACATCGGCCTGAACAGCGCTGGCTCCTGGGGCGTGAACCTGAGCGGCGTCACAAATGTGGCGTGCGCCGACCTCACCGACGCCGGCAAGCTGCAGAGCAATCACACGCCCGCCAAGGGCGTCCGGGACGAGTTGGGCGGTACGCTGGACTCCGCCTCCGCCACCCTGACCTTTGCCGCGGGCAAGCTGGGCAAGCGCATTGACGGCAAGGACGACGAAACCCCGCCGCCTCCGGGCTCCGAACTTGTCTTCACCATCACCAAGAAGGACGGCAGCGTCGTTTATGTGGATCAGCTGGCCGACGGCACGCCGCTGACAAGCGACATGACCAACCAGCAGTTGCTGGATGCCGTTAATGCCGCCTATCCCGGAACGCTCACAACGGACGCCGACGGCAACCAGGTCCTGAAACTGGACGGCGTGAAGGATTTCAAACTGACCACCGGCGCCAGCGGAACCGCCGGTTTCACAACCTCGTTTGAAGCCAGCACCAAGGTGCCCAAAACGAATACCGCCGGAAATTCTCTGTTCTACACTGACGGCACGGGCACCTACCTGGAAGAGCCGCCGGATCTGGTCTACACCGTTACCACCAACGACGGGAAGACCGGAACCCTGACCCTGACGTCTCCCCAGACCATGAAGGATGTGCTGACAAAACTGAAAGACGGTACGGGTATTGTCTGGAAGGACAAGGACGGCAATTCCACCTCTGCGCCCGCCGACTGGGGCGTGGCCTATACGGACGCTGACGGCAAGGAGTATATGGCTGCCGACGGCACCACCCCTCTCACGCTGGACGAGATTGCCGCCGCCGGAAAGCCGGTCTACCTCCAGCTCAAGAACGTCCAGAACCTCGAAGGAGCGGCCCTGCAGGGCCAGGTAGCCACGTCGGACAACTGGACCATCCAGCGGTCGGCCAACGCCCGCTATACCGTGGACAACTGGCCCATGGAAATGGAGTCGGCCTCCAACAGCGTGAGCGACGTCATTGAGGGCGTGGTCTTCAGCATCCAGAACACGGGCGATGCGCACATTACCGTCAGCACGGACATTACTTCGGTGGAGCAGTCCATCCAGAATTTTCTGGACGCGGTCAACTCGGTGCTGCTGACCGTCCGTGACTATACCTCCTATGACGAGGACAAGGAGGTCACCTCCAACGACCCCAATGATATTGAAAAGGACAACTACAGTCCGTCGGGCCTGACCAACCAGAAAGGCGGCCTGTTGCAGGGCAACTACGGGGTGCAGTTGTTCAAAAGCCGCTTCTCCAGCGTGCTCAGTTCCTCGCCGCCCGGCTTCAAGAGCCGCCAGTCGGCGGACGACATTCTTTCCGGCGACGTCCTGGCCAGCCTCGCCAATCTGGGCATCAAGACCGACACGGATGAAAGCAGCGAGACTTACGGGCTGCTGGTGATCGCCCCCAAGTCCGGCATTGCGGAATTGCAGACGCTGGACAAGGAAAGCTACAATGACATGATCACCAACAACCTGGAAGCCGTGGTGGACTTTTTCTGCGCCAGCGGCACGGGTTCTTCCACCAGCGCCGATTTCCGCTACGGCAGCCATGTCGAGGGCATCACCAAGGCGGGCAACTACGAAGTAAAGTATCGTGTGGAGACAGGCAGCGACGGCAAGCCCCAAATTACCAATGTGACCGTCGGCGGCATGGAGGCCACGCGCGACGAAAGCATGCCGGGCAATTATTTCAGCGTGGCCAAGGGCGACGCGCGCGGTCTGTCCATCCAGATTGACGACCTGAGCCTCGGCGATCACCCCCAGGCCGGCGAAGAGCCCATGTACGTGCGCATCAAGCAGGGCCTGACGCAGACGGTAAACAGTTTTTTCAAGGACGAACTGAATTTCACGGCCGTGAATATCACGAGCAATATGACGCAGTCTGAAATAGACGACGCCATTGCCCTGAAGTCCAAGAACGGCGCCCTGATGTCTTTGCGGGACAACTACAAGAGCATCATGGAGAATATCGACAAGAAGATCGAGCGCGAGCAGTATCGTCTGGAAACCTGGGAGGCACGGCAGAAGGCGGTCTTCGCCAACCTGGAAACCCTGCTCAAGAATTACAGCGAGCAGCAGAAGACGCTGGAATCGCAGCTCAAGCAGTTGAGCGGCAACGACTAGGGCCTGTTAACGCTATGCCTTTTTGCCCTCCTGCCGCGTCAGATTTCACCTGCTTTTTCGGTCGAGTACCAGAAGAGTACACTCCCTCAAAGCAGGTTTATCTTCCTTGCAGGCGAACAAAAATTCTATAGTGTTAACAGACCCTAGAGCGGGTCAATTTTAAAAAGTTACCCGCACTGAACAGTGCTTTCCGCTCCGGCACGGCGGACCGGCGCGGGCAACGAGAAGGAACAGCCTATGAACAAAGCGGCGCAAGCATATTTCCAAACCAAGGTCAGCACCACGGATCAGGGGCAGCTTCTGATCATGCTCTACGACGGCGCGCTCAATTACCTCCAGCAGGCGCGCGACAAGATGCTGGCCAGGGATTTCGCGGGCAAAGGCATTCTGATTTCCAAGGTCATCGACATCGTCAATGAACTTTCCGCCTCCCTGAACATGGACAAGGGCGGCAGCCTGGCCGTGAACCTCAATAATCTGTATATCCTTTGCACAGCGCGGCTTTTGCAGGCCAATCTGAAAATGAACGTGGAGTCCCTGGACAGCGTGGTGCACATTCTCTCCGGCCTGCGCGGCGCTTACGCCCAGATCATCGAAACTCCGGAGGCCCGCCGCGCGGCGGCGGAAATAGCCGGGCGCATGCAGCCGGCGGGCTCGGCCATGAAAACCGCCCAGCCCATCATGCAGGCGCCGGTGACGGCGGTGCCGCGCGCCCATGCCCGGGCCGCCTACGGCAGAAACGCCATGCAGCCCGGCATCCCGGCGGCCGCGCCCGCCGCTCCGTCCGCTC
>OHAT01002389.1_pt1 | contig 14151 bp, 9 predicted proteins | sample 1577141 | NCBI WGS metagenome assembly OHAT01 (sample SAMEA3541578, study PRJEB24748) | human gut metagenome | biome: human gut; feature: human-associated habitat; material: faeces | place: China | collected 2012
TTTCTCAAGAGTTGGGATGAGTGAAAAGGAAGCTGTTGATGCAGGCTATCATGTGAAGACAGCAAAGCTTCCCGCAGCGGCAATTCCAAAGGCGCAGGTACTGGAACAGCCGGACGGACTGCTGAAAGCCGTTCTTGATGCTGACACGAATAAAATACTTGGTGCACATCTTTTCTGCGAGGAGTCACATGAATTGATAAATCTAATAAAAATGGCAATGGATGCAGAACTTGCAAAGCTATGGAGGGCCACTCCCCAAATCTTGGATTGACAAGCATATCGTTTTGGGAAAACAGATTATCGACCGGGAGTTGGAATTGGGGATGCAACCCATTCAACAAGGATTCTCCGGCTATGTTCCGCGTGAACTGAAAGAAAAATACCCGGATGCCAAGATACAGTTGCAGCCTTCCTGGTGCGGTTTTACCGGGGCTGCACAGTTGGACCCGACTGATTCTTTATTCACAGTGATCGGACGTGACTTCCTGGAAGAAGAAAAGAAACTCTACGGAGCGCACGGTGTTTATGCGGCCGATCCGTTTCACGAAAGCCAGCCGCCTGTCGATACACCGGAATATCTGCGTGCCGTTGGTAACGCTATCCATAAACTTTTCAACGATTTTGATCCGAATTCGATTTGGGCCATGCAAGCATGGAGTCTTCGCGAACCGATCGTGAAAGCTGTTCCGAAAGAGAATCTGCTGATCCTGGACTTGAACGGGGCCAAAAGCCAGCAGGAAAATGCTTGCTGGGGGTATCCGCTTGTTGCCGGAAATCTGCATAACTTCGGGGGACGTATCAACCTGCACGGAGATTTGCGTCTGCTTGCTTCCAACCAATATGTAAATGCGGTGAAAAAGAATCCGAATGTTTGTGGTTCCGGTCTCTTTATGGAGTCTATCGAGCAAAATCCGGTATATTATGATCTGGCTTTTGAAATGCCTCTCCATAAAGATGAAGTCAATATCGAAGAATGGCTCTGCCGTTACGCAGACCGTCGCTACGGAAAACCGTCCGAAAACGCGCATCAGGCTTGGTTGCATCTGTTAGAAGGGCCCTATCGCCCCGGAACAAACGGGACAGAACGCAGTTCCATCATCGCCGCCCGTCCAGCTGTGAACGTAAAAAAATCCGGCCCGAACGCCGGCCTGGGGATACCCTACTCTCCTCCAGGCCGAAGGCTTATTGCTGAAAGATGCCGGCAGACTGAAAGGTTCCGATCCTTATCGTTTTGATATTGTCGATATTCAGCGCCAGCTGATGTCCAACCTCGGACAGGCTATCCATAAACAGGCGGCAGAGGCGTTCCGTAAAAAAGACAAGGAAGCATTCGCCCTGCATAGCAACCGTTTTCTCGAAATGTTGCGCGATGCCGATGAACTGTTGCGTACGCGTCCGGAATTCAACTTTGACAAATGGTTGACGCAGGCTCGTAGCTGGGGGGATAATAGCGAAGAAAAAGATCTATTTGAAAAAGACGCAACCGCGCTTGTAACAGTGTGGGGGGCCGATGGCGATCCGCTTATCTTCGACTACTCATGGCGGGAATGGACGGGATTGATAGACGGATATTATCTGAAACGCTGGGAAAAGTTCTACGCTATGCTTCAGGATCATCTCGATGCCGGGACAAATTACAGCGAAAAAGATTTACCGCAAACGCACGGCCGTGAGTCTTTCCGTGCCAATGATTTCTACAGCACTTTAGGAGACTGGGAACTTCAATTTGTTTCCACTCCGGATAAAGTCCGTACCCCTATCACACAAGGAGACGAGGTGGAAACCGCTACCCGCCTGTATAAAAAGTATGCTCGTCTTGCTACCGAGTATTATAAGGATGAAATCGAGGCAGATGAGATTCATGAAGGTAACATCTTTGAGAATTTGGGTGAATAACTCCTCAAAAAGATTATATTATGACAATAAGACAAATCCTTCTTGCTTGTTTCTGCTGTGTGACTCCCTGTCTGACGGCACAGACAAGCAAGATAAAACTATCGGAGATGAACCTCTCCTCCATCTATCAGCCATACGGGACTCCGGCATCCGGCAAAGCAGTCACAGGTGAACCTTTACGGGTAGCTGGTACGTTTTTTACGGATGGTATCGGTGTACAGGCAAACAGCAAAATAAAGATTTCACTTCAGGGAAAATCATCCCTTTTCACATGCAAGATCGGTATCAACGACCAGTCGGTTAATTACAAGGACAGCCATCTTGCCAAGATTCCTTAAAACGACGGGACGATGCTCTTTTACGACCAGACAAACGGCCGCAAACAATATGTCGGTACGGGAAAAGGAAACGGGGAAGTGGAAAAGGGAAGTGTAGTCTTCAAAATCACCGGAGACGGGAAAGAACTGTATAACAGCGGGATCATGCGTGGAGGCGAGACTGCCAGAGCAATCTCTCTTCCCGTCGAAGGAATCAAGATCTTGGAACTGGAAGCGGAAAGTGCAAATGATGGACTTAGCGGTGATCATGCTGATTGGTTGGAGGCCGTCATTACCTATTTCGAAATTCGACCGTCTCTAGTCGCTCCCGAATACCAAGGAGAGATTGCCTCCATGTCTAAAGAAGTGGAACGATCCCTGCAACAGAAAATCGGACAACTCGAAACAGTCTGCCTGCCCTTGCCGTCACCTAGTTACGATTGGCTGATCTGTAACCAGGAAGCCAAAGCAAAGGTTTATCAGGCAAACCAAGGAAAAGATATCGTATTGAGCAATGGACTAGTCAGTCGCGTATTCCGCATTTTTCCAAACCTGGCGACAGTCGATATCCAAAATCTGATGACCGGAGAGAATATGCTGCGTGCCGTGAGCAATGAAGGGATTTTGACGCTTGATGGCAAAAACTATTCGCTGGGTGGCTTGGACGGTCAACCCGAATTTGGTTACACCCAGTACAAATGGCTCGACCGGATGGAGCCTTTTGCCAATTCGTTCCGTGTCATCGATTTTCGGATTTCAGAAATCACCCCGCGTATTAACTGGAAAAGTAGACGATGGGCATTGGAAAAAAAACGGAACCCGTCCGGCAAACAGCTGACCTTTCTATTAGAAGGGCCGGACGAACTGAAAGGCGTAAAAGTCAAACTACATTACGCCCTTTATGACGGTCTGCCTTGTATTTCCAAATGGTTTGAGATTGAAAACCGGACAGGTGCGGATATCAATCTCGATTCTTTCGTCCTAGAACAGTTAGCTATGGCCGAGCCAGAGTCTCCGGTGGAAGCCAAGAGTCCGGAAATGTTCCGCAAACCCAATATCCATGTCGAAAGCGATTGGGGTTTTCTGGGTTTCATCGAAAAGATTGCCGACAAGACGGAGCACTGGAATCCCGATCCGCGCTACACTTCGCAGTGTAATTATCCACTGCTGACTCCTTGCCTGTTAGAGGTCAAACTGCCAATGGGACCGGACGAGCGAATCTGCAATGGCGGTTCTTTTTCCAGTTTCCATACTTGGCTGATGCCTTTCGATAGCGAAGACAGAGACCGAAAAGGGCTATTTGTCAAACGGATGTACCGGACGATTGCTCCCTGGACAACCGAAAACCCGATCTTCATGCATTGTACATCCAGTGATCCTAAGATCGTAAAGCAGGCAATAGATCAATGTGCTGATACCGGCTACGAAATGCTGATCATTAGCTTTGGCTCTGGCCTTAACATGGAAGACGAATCACCGGCCAACTATGCCAAGTTTAAGGAATTGCGCGACTATGCCGACTCCCGCGGTATCGAGTTGGGGGGATATTCGCTGCTATCGAGTCGTTGGATCAGCGATGATGTGGATGTGATAAATCCCGAAACAGGTAAGAGAGGCGGAATGATTTTCGGCAGTTCTCCCTGTCTTTGCAGTGATTGGGGCTATGACTATTTCCGAAAGATCAAACAGTTTTTCGAAAAGACAGGTATGACCGTGTTTGAAAACGACGGTTCCTATCCGGGGAATGTTTGTGCTTCAACCGTTCACGCTCACCACGAAGGGCTGAAAGATTCCCAATGGAAACAACGTAAACAAATTGAGAACCTATACCAATGGATGTGTGAAAATGGTATCTATATGAATATCCCGGATTATGGCTATCTGCTGAACGGAGGCAATAAAGTCGGAATCGGTTATCGTGAAGTCAACTGGTCTTTACCGCGTGAACGGCAGTTGGTTCTGGGCAGACAAGTCATGTATGACGGTCTTTGGGAACGGCTTCCGAGTATGTGTTGGACTTTTGTGCCTCTCACCCAGTATCATGGCGGTGGAGCAGCCGCTACATTGGAACCGCTCAGCGAACATCTTGCCGACTATCGGGCACACATGATGCAAAACTATGGAACCGGTGTACAGGCTTGTTACCGGGGACATCGGTTATGATACCGAGGAGACAAAACAGACGGTAAAAGAAATCATCGACTGGTATAAACGATATCGTTATATTCTAAACAGCGAAGTGATCCACTTACGCCGTCCTGACGGTAAAGATTGGGACGGAATCATGCATGTCGCTCCCGGTAAAAAAGAGAAAGGTTTTGTCATGGTCTATAACCCTACCGACGAGCCGATGGAGCGTACCGTCAAACTACCTCTCTACTATACAGGATTGACCACGGAGGCGGTTGTAAAAGAGCAAGGCAAAGAAGGGGTTCTCCATACTTTGTCGCGCGATTATACGATTCTATTGAGAATAAGGATTCCGGCAAAAGGTTATAATTGGTATATAATAGAATAAAAAACAAACAAATATGAAGAAAACATTCCTAACAGTCGTTGTATTGCTCCTTGCCTGGAGTAATGTTGACTTGAAAGCTCAGGAGACAATCACGAATGCTTTCGACGACTTGAAGCGTACCGGAACTGTTAATGAACAGGACTCCGAAATGCGACAGGCTACCTCGGATACGGCTCTACAAAAATTGCTGACACAGAAACCGGCAGCAGGCTATTTTTGTTTTGCTGAAGATCGGATGCATGATATCCGTCTTGATCAAATCATTCCGGCCCGTTGGACGGAACGCGTTTTCGACACTTGGCTACAATTGAAAGGAGACTGTCAACCTGGTGAATTCTATACGTGGCAAATCGGTGTTTTCACACCTTTCAAAGAGTTGAAAGGTGTCTCCGTTTCATTCTCCGACTTGGTAAATGCCGATGGAAATAAAATAAAATCCACCTCATTCCAATGTTTCAACCAGGAAGGCACCGATACCGACGGACAAACATTCCGGAAAACCGTCTGTATCCCTAAAGGATATGTACAGGCACTCTGGATCGGGATGGACATCCCTGCATCAGCCAAAGGGATATATAAAGGAAAAGCTTTTGTGAAGGAAGGAAGCTCCCAACCTGTCGAAATAGCAATTGAGCTAAACGTGTCCGGCTCACCGATCGCCAATCATGGAGATAACGAAGGTTGGCGGAAAACCCGTTTGCGCTGGCTCAACTCCACACTGGGAAATGCCGATGAACCGACTGCACCTTATACACCTGTAACTATCCGGAAGAAAACTCTTTCCTGGTTGGGCGGCGAAATTGAACTTTCTTCGAGCGGGCTACCTTGCAGGATAACCACTTGTTATGATGCCAATAACAGACTCAGTGATTCTATCTCAAATGCCGTACTGGCAAAGGAAATGGCATTTATTATCGAAACTTTCAATGGACAGGAAGCCTTGAAGCCAGGAAGTCTCCGTATCACTAACCGTAATAACGCTTCCATTAGTTGGGAAACGATACTAAAGAGCCAAAACTTCAATGTAGTATGTCGGGGAACTTTCGGGTTCGACGGTATTAGTAATATCCGTCTTCAAGTCAAACCGAAACAAGATATCGAAATCAAAGATATACGTTTGGAAGTCCCTTACACGACTTATGCATCCAAATATATGATGGGATTGGGGCACAAAGGCGGATTTCGTCCAGACACACTGATATCATGGAAATGGGACACCGATAAACAACAGGACAAAATCTGGATGGGAAATGTCAACGCCGGCCTTAACCTTCATTTCATGGATGAGAATTTTGTGCGTCCGTTAGTCAATATCTATTACGCACTTGGTAAACTGAACCTGCCTGTTTCCTGGGGAAATAACAACAAAGGTGGTATCCGCATCCAGCCGGAAAAAGATGGTGAAACACGAATGATCGTTTACAGTGGCGAACGCTGTTCACGCAAAAACGAAATCCTGCACTACAATTTCGATATGCAAATCACCCCTGTTAAACCGATTGACTTGAAATCACAGGCAACAGAACGTTTCTACCACTCGAACAGCGACGTAAGTGCTGGTTATATTCCGGCAGCTTTGAAAGCCGGAGCAAACTTGATCAATGTCCATCATAAGAAAGATATTTATCCTTTTATCAACTATCCGTATTATGACGAATCAGTCGCCGATCTGAAACGTTTCATCTCTGAAGCTCATAGTAAGAATCTCGGTGTCCGTTTATATTACACGACACGGGAACTGACCGTGAAAATCCCCGAACTATGGGCTTTGCGTAGTTTGGGCGGAGAAGTGATCCATGACGGTCCCGGAAAGGATACGCGTACATTAATTCATCGTAACGGACCGAACGAGTGGTTGAACAAGAACCTTGCCACGCATTTCATCCCTGCTTGGTATAACGCTTTCGAAGAGGGAAAATATGCAGGTGATATGGACATTTCTGTTATAACGACTCCCGATTCCCGTTGGAACAACTATTATCTGGCCGGACTGGATTGGATGGTGAAAAACTTGGAAGTCGACGGCATTTATATTGACGATAGCGCTCTTGACCGTAAAACGCTGCAACGTGCTCGACGCATCCTCGATGCAGACGGCAAGCGACGCCTGATCGACATTCACTCTTGGAACCACATGAACCAGTGGGCTGGTTATGCCAACTCCCTGCATCTTTATACAGAGCTTCTCCCTTATATCGATCGCACTTGGATTGGCGAAGGTTTCAAAGCTGACAACTCGGTAGACTTCTGGTTGGTGGAAATGTCTGGTATTCCGTTTGGCTTGTTAAGCGAGACACTGGACGCACGCAATCCTTTTCGGGGTATGGTATTTGGAATGCTTCCCCGTTTACCCTGGAGCGGTAATCCTGTCCCACTCTGGCAATTGTGGGATTCGTTCGGAATGGATAAAGCAACCATGCATGGCTATTGGGATGAAAACAACCCTGTTAAAACGGACAATGCAAATCTCCTTGCAACCGTTTATACGAATGAAAATAAAGCTCTTCTCGTGATAGCCAATTGGACGGATCTACCACAAAAGGCAAAAATATCCATCGATGAGAAAGCATTAGGTTTCCACCCAGCTACGATTTCATTGCCGGAAATAAGGGACATACAATGGGGTAGCCGGCTGAACAACTTGGAACAATGCGAAATTATGGGGAGAAGTGGTATGATCATCCTGCTTGAAAAATGAATATTCCCTGTTATAAGGTAAGGTATGGAAACAGGACATTCAGCTTACGTTTCAAGTATAAATATTACAACCATGACAAAATACGCAACAAATCACTCGATTATTTTATGCAAAAACGGCTGTAAAATAGGTAAAACCGGGTGGTTTTCATTGCTCGGCAAGGCACTTTAGTTGCCGGACACCCCCATGTTGCCCCCTCTTACACCCGGATGTACCGGCTCTCTACACCCGGATGTTAAGGATGGCAACATGGGGGTGTTTACGGAATTATGTGCTTGTCTTTGCTAAAAAAAGAGATAGCTTTTGTGGAATGAAGAACCGTATTCCGCCAATTTAATACCTGTTATATTCGTTTTTACATTTGTTTATTCGATTATTTTATATGCTTTTTCAAAAGCAAAAGAAGGCAATACACTGGTTTTCAATTATATGATAAAAGCACCATGTGTCAGAAGTGATAGAGGAGTGATAGAGGAAAACGTCCTGTATCACTGCCTCTGACGCTTGAATATGAATAGCTACAACCTTCGTAGTGATAGAGTGATAGAGGATTTGCAGAAAACTTCGTATGCAGATCACGACCTTGGAAAATTTTGATACGGTTGCTCTGTTTTTCTTTTGAGAGCGGAGTAATAGTAAAAGATTATTCTTACTTTTGTCAAGAAATCCCGGTAACAATTATGGACGAAAAAGTGCTCGAAAAACTGAAAGTACTGGCTGAATCGGCCAAGTACGATGTATCTTGCGCTTCCAGCGGAACGTCGCGAAAGAACAAGAGCGGCGGGATCGGAAGTGCGGCAGGGTGGGGCATTTGTCATAGCTTTGCCGAGGATGGCCGTTGCATTTCTTTACTGAAGATTATGCTGACAAATTACTGCATGTTCGATTGCGCCTACTGCATCAATCGCCGCAGTAACGATATTCCCCGTGCCACATTGACGGTGACGGAACTGGTGAACCTCACGATCGAGTTTTACCGCCGTAACTATATCGAAGGGCTTTTCTTGAGTTCCGGTGTTGTGCGCAATGCCGATTACACGATGGAGCGCCTCGTCAGGGTGGTAAAAGACCTCCGGACAGTATACCGGTTTAACGGCTATATCCACTTGAAAAGTATTCCCGGCGCCAGCCAGGAACTAGTGAATGAAGCCGGACTCTATGCCGACCGTATGAGTGTGAATATCGAGATCCCGAACGAGAAGAGTCTTCAGCTATTGGCTCCTGAAAAGGATTTTCAGAGCGTCTTTCAGCCGATGCGTTATATTCAGCAAGGTGTTTTGCAGAGCGCTGAAGAGCGGAAACGTTTTCGCCATGCTCCGCGTTTTGTGCCTGCCGGGCAGAGCACTCAGATGATTGTCGGGGCGACACCCGATTCGGATAAGGATATCCTTCGTCTCTCATCCGCCCTCTATCAGCGTCCGACGATGAAGCGTGTCTATTATTCCGGTTTTATCCCTGTCAATGAATACGATAATCGGTTGCCGGCCTTGAAGCAACCGCCGTTGGTTCGGGAGAACCGTCTGTATCAGGCGGACTGGCTCTTGCGCTTCTATCAGTTCAAAGTGGATGAGATCGTGAACGATGCCTATCCTGACCTCGATCTGGAAGTCGATCCGAAGCTCGGTTGGGCGTTGCGCCATCCGGAGCAGTTCCCAGTCGATATCAATAAGGCGGATTACGAGATGCTTCTTCGCGTACCCGGTATCGGGGTGAAGTCGGCGAAATTGATCGTCGTCTCCCGCCGATATTCCCGTCTGGGGACAGGGCAATTGAAGAAGATGGGTGTCGTGATGAAGAAAGCCCAGTATTTCATTACATGCCACGAGTTGCCAGTCCGCACGATTAACGAAGTGTCACCTGAGGTGGTCCGTCAAATCCTTATCCGGAAAGCGGGACGTAAGAGTACCGACGACCGTCAGCTTATCCTCCAATTTAAGGAAGAATCATGACGGTATTCGTGTACGATAAAACCTTTGAAGGGCTGCTGACCGCTGTTTTTGATGCTTATTCACGTCGCAGCTTTCCCGATCTGCTGTTAGCAGAAGGAGAACCTTTTCCCTTGTTTTATGATGAGGCAGTGACGATCTGTACGGACGATGCCAAGGTGGATCGTGTTTGGAAAGGTTTGCAGAAGCGGCTTTCCGCTATGGCTTTGTCTGTGATTACCGTTACTTGGCTATCTGAACTGCCAGAAACGGACATGCTGCTTTTTCGCTATATCCGTAAGGCGATCGACGCTCCGCGTACGATCGAACTGAACTTTGGCGATCCCGATGTTCTCGAAGTCTCCAAGGTATGGAAAAAGGTGACGAACGAGCGCCTGCGTGTCATCCAGTTCCTTCGTTTCCAAAAAGCGGCGGACGGGACTTTCTTTGCTGCTCTTCCGATCTTATATAATGTACTCCCTCTCACTCTTCCGCATCTGAAAGACCGTTTTGCCGACCAGTGCTGGTTGCTTTACGACCTGAAACGTGAGTACGGTTACTATTACGACTTGAAAGAAGCTACCGAAGTTCGTTTCGAAGAGAAAGAAGCCCACCTTCTTTCCGGCCTGCTCGGTGAGGAACTGATGGATGCCGATGAGAAACTTTTCCAGCAGATGTGGAAAACTTACTTCAAGTCTATTGCCATCAAGGAACGTCTCAATCCCAAGTTACACCGCCAGCATATGCCTGCCCGGTTCTGGAAGTATATGCCGGAAAAGTTGTAAGTCAGGATGCGTTACTCCTTCTTTTCGGTGGAAAAGATTATGCGTTTAGGACATTGTTCGAAATGCACAGTACGGACTGGCAAAACAATAGTGTACTTCTGTACTCCGGCAGCTCACCTATAGATGTCTTTACTTGTTTTGGAACTCTTCCTGCGAATAGATAGTCTTCCCCCGTTGACTGATATTCCACTTTCCGTTTATGCGGCGTACATTCTTTGTATCGTCGTCCTCTACGTTCCAAGCATATCCACCGGATGGGAGTGAGCGCCTATCCAGTATCTCGTTTTTATCTCCCGAAGAGAAGAACAGTTCGACTTGGGTGGAATCCGGACTGAAAACGATGAAAGCAGACTGGCTGCCGTCGACAGCTTTCATCCGGATACCCTTTTCGAACACACGGATGCAATCTTGCTGCACTTCGCTCCATTGGTAGCCGGCCGAACCGATACAGCCGTGTTTGTCCCGGTCGCCGCCAACTATGTTTCTTCTTCCGGGGACAACCACAATCTTTTGCGCTTTCATCCCTGTCTTATATTTCCCGCTATGATATACGATGGCCGTATCATCGAGCAAGATACCATTCGTTACGACCCTTTCTGCATCCAACGTACTGAAAGAAAGTGTGTCACCTTCCTCGGAAACAACTGTCAGCGTATTTATGGTTGCATCGCAGATAACTCCTTTTACCATCGAAGCTTTTGGTGAACAGGCAAAAGTAATGCCGGTACATAAAGCGATTGCCGCAAGATTCAATTTATTCATGTTTCTGTTCTTAATTGAAGTAGTACAGGAAGATTGCAACACCTTCCAGCGCTTTCTTCGGTTGGTCCTTGATCTCGATGGCAAACTTGATCTCAGCCTTGGCTACGCCACGCAGATTTGTCAAAGTCTGTAGTTTGGCGATCAGGCGGATACTTTGTCCGGTCAATACGGGCTGTCCGAATTTCATCTTGTCCATGCCGTAATTAATCATCATCTTCAGGTTGTTCACCTCGATGATCTGGTTCCAGAGGTGAGGAAGGAGTGACAGCGTCAGGTAGCCGTGGGCAATTGTGCTGTGGAACGGGCTTTCCACTTTGGCGCGCTCGGGGTCTACGTGAATCCACTGGTGATCCAGTGTCGCATCGGCAAAAAGGTTGATGCGTTCTTGTGTCAGTTCTACATAATCTGAAATCCCTATTTGCTGGCCTACCAGCTTTTCAAAGTCTTCGTACGAGTTGATAACTACTTTTCCCATTATTTTTTTGTTTAGTGATTTATGATCTTATACGTCCGCCGTCAGGTAACTGCGATCTGTTTTTATCGCCGGTTACAGGGGTGTCTCTGCAATTTTCGCAATAATTCCTGGAATAAACAAATATTTTGGCAAGATTGGACAATACGTAGGCGCAGACGGGATTATTACCGACTTTGCAACTTAACTCTGTTTATATTGTTGATTTTATATAGACGGAGTGAAGTTATAATCTTATTTAAGTCTTATGAGGAAGATAAAAAGAGTCATAGGGTACACGTTGGGGATCGCAATGGTGCTGATTGCCGCTATATTCTTGCTTAATCTTCATCTGACCAAACGCCTCGAACGGTATCTTCGGAAAGAACTGATCCATCGGACGGCCGAGGCTACGGATGGCTTTTATAGGCTTTCTTTCGATAACCTTTCTATCAGTTTCTTCAAAGGTGAACTGACGCTTGAGGGAATAAAGCTATGTCCCGACTCGGCGGTTTTCCGGGATTGGGAAAGAAAGGACAGCTTGCCGTCTGTCTATGTGACAGCCGAGGTCGGCATGATCGACTTTAAAGGATTGAATCTTACGTGGCGTTGGAGTTACAAGCAGTTGCATTTTGACTCATTTGAAATTAGGAATCCTGATATACAGGTGTTTAATCCTTACTATTCGACGCGGGCGGAGGTGAAGGAAAGGAAGGAGGCGGAGATCAAGACCTTGTATGAGGTGGTTTCTCCTTATATTAATGTATTGACTGTCCGGATACTGAATCTGGAGAACGCCAGTGTGTCCTATTCCGTGGAGAATCCTGTTTCTCCGATTGTCTATGCCCTGAATGATGTCAGTTTCCATGCGTATGGTTTTCGTTTGGATGAGAATTCGTCTGAGAGTGGAAAGTTGCTTTATTGTGATAATTTCGATTTCATTACTAAGCGGTCGCAGACGCTATTGGCCAATAATGACTTTCGTTTGCAAACGGATCGGATCCTGCTGAGTACGGAAGATTCTATTATTTCTATCTCTAATATTACGCTTACACCCCAAGGTGAATTGTGGGGGGAACAGAAAAAGCGGCCGGACAGCTATCTGAATGCGTTGATCAGAGCCATTGAAGTGAAAGGAATACAGTTCCGTCGTGAAAATGCGCTGAATTACCTCACGGCGCGCTCGTTAGATATCATTTCTTCGGATATACAAGCCTTTAATCTGGCGGGGGAAAGCCTGCCGTCTGCTAAAAAAACGGAGAAGAAAAGCTTGAATGAGGCGGAGGCGGATTCTTTGGTCCGTTCCCTGTCTCTTTATGAATTGATCTCGCCTGTCTTACATACGGTTTCTATTGGTACGGTCGGTATCGGGCAGGCAAAGTTGCAATATTCTTTTGCGGTTAAAGATAAGATCGAGGTGTATAAACTGGCGAACTTCGATTTCCAGGCAAACGATTTCCGGATAGATTCCCTATCGGAGACTCAACGCGGGTTCTGGTATTCGCGTGGTTTCTCGTTTGAAGCGACTGGTATTGAGGGGCTGATGACGGCACGAAACCACCGGTTTACGGTGAAGCGCATGACGTTGGACACGGAAAGCGGGGATTTCAACCTGGAACGAATCAGGTTATATCCCTTGTCGGTTTGCGGACAGAATGATTATATGGCAGGAAGCATTGATACGGTTGGAATCCGCGGTTTGTTATACGACAAGGGGATCAGTGCGCGATTGCTGAAAATAGACCGCCCGAATCTGCGTTATGTGCTGGTTTCTTCCTTCAATAAGAAAGATGTGAAGTCGGTAAAGCCGGCAAACAGCCGTGTCGATGTGGAGTCGATCTTGAATCCTTTCCTCCGTTATTTCTCTGTTAAACGGTTGAGTCTGAATCATGCATCTGTGACGATCGATGATAAAAGCATGTCCGATCCGGTTACTTATAAACTGAATGACTTTAATTTCTTTGCAACCGGCATTTGGGTGAACCGGCAGACGGGGAAGGGGAGTGGACTGTTTTTCGATTACGGAAATATGGGATTTAATTTTAGTCGGTTCGATAACTATTTGCCGGGAAAAGAATATCGTTTGTCTGTGCGGAAAGGGCAATTTTCGACCGTAAAAGGAATTCTGGAATTACAGGATATCAAACTGCTCCCACAAAATACGATGGAGAAGAAGGCAAAGACATATATCCGGTTTTCTTCACCGGGACTTCGTATAGGCGGGCTGAAACGGATACCTGAAAGGCTGGACCGGAATATTCGGGTAGCATCGTTCCGGGTAGATTCGCCTGATGTCCAAGTGTGCAGATCGGACGGAAGTGGCATGTCGGCTTCACTTAAAGGCCTGGCATTGGAAGGGGTTTCCTGGGATAGCACTTTGTTGAAGTTGGGTTCGGTTCACATGGAAAGTCCTGTGGCGGATATTTATTCCGGTCATTTTCTCGATACTCTACAAAATCAAACGAAGTTAGGTTCGGTTGATTTATATACAGCTTTGGAGAAAGTTGCCGGACGAATCTTTTTAGGTCGCTTTAGCTTGAAGGATGCGAACATCCGTTATGCCTATTATGGGAAGAGCGATTCTTTGCAACATCAGAAGTTAGATACGACTAACCTGTTTATTGAGGGGCTGGCTGTTGATACTCGTCTCCGTACATATAAATTGGATGATATTCGTTTCTCTACCCGTAACCTGGAGCTTCCTCTGGATAACGGTTTTTACACGTTAAAGGTAGGTGCTGTGGATTTGACCGGATCAAGTGTAGTCATTGACCGTATTCGTCTTATATCTCCTTATCC
>OHAT01002391.1_pt1 | contig 14144 bp, 16 predicted proteins | sample 1577141 | NCBI WGS metagenome assembly OHAT01 (sample SAMEA3541578, study PRJEB24748) | human gut metagenome | biome: human gut; feature: human-associated habitat; material: faeces | place: China | collected 2012
TGGCAGGTCTGATCTGGGCCAAACCCGTCTTCGGGGCCACGGTCACCGGCGACCCCAAGGAAGTCATCAGCATCGTGGTCTGGCTGCTGTTCGCGGTATTGTTCCACAACCGTCTGGCTAACGGCTGGAAGGGCCGCAAACCGGCGCGGCTGGCCGTTTCGCAGGTCCTTCTCTGTCTGTTTTCAATCATTGTGGTGAACACCTTCATGGATACGCATCACGCCTTCATCCGACGCTAACCGGGCATTGCTATGGACTGCGATATCTTTCTTGTGGGTCTCAATCACCGCACGGCGGGCGTGGATGTGCGCGAGCGCTTCGCCCTGGTAAACCACTGTGACGAGGAGCATTGGGCCCTGCCCTGTGCCGGGGCGGTGAGCGAGGCCATGATTCTTTCCACCTGTAATCGCGTGGAACTGTTGGCCGCGGGCACGGGCGACGTGTCCGGCCAGGTGCTGGAATGCTGGGCCAGGGCGCGCGGCGCGAAAGCCGACGAACTCCGGCCTTACGTCTACATTCATCAGAACCTGGAAGCCGTGCGCCATCTGTTTTCCGTGGCCTCCAGCCTGGATTCCATGGTCCTGGGCGAACCCCAGATCCTGGGTCAGTTGAAGAACGCCTACCGCAAGGCTGTGGACAGCCATGCCACGGGCGTGATTCTCAACCGCCTGCTGCACAAGGCATTTTCCGTAGCCAAACGGGTGCGCACGGAAACTGCCGTGGCCTCCAGCGCCGTATCCATCAGCTACGCGGCAGTGGAGCTGGCTAAACGAATCTTCGGGGATATGCATTCCCACAAGGCCCTGCTGGTGGGCGCGGGCGAAATGGCCGAACTGGCGGCCACCCACCTGCTGCAGGCCGGTATAGATGAAATTCTGGTAGCCAACCGCACCTTCGCGCGCGGCCAGGAGCTGGCCGAACAGTTCCACGGCCGGGCCATCCCCTTTGAGCAACTGGCCGGGCATCTCACGGAGGTGGACATCATCATCACCTCCACCGGCTCGCCGGAACCCGTCATCCGGGCCCGTGACATCCGCGCCGTGCTCAAGGCGCGTAAAAACCGGCCCATGTTCTTTATCGACATTGCCGTGCCCCGCGATATTGACCCGGACGTCAACGGCCTGGACAACGTCTATCTTTACGACATTGACGATCTTAAAGAAGTTGTTGAAGAAAATCTGGCAAACCGCCGGGACGAGGCGGCCAAAGCCACGGAAATCGTCAATGAGGAAGTGGAATTTTTTGCCCACTGGCTCAGCAGCCTTGACGCCCAACCCACTATCGTGGACCTGATCCAGCGCGGGGAACGCGCGGCACAGGAGGAGCTGACCCGAACCCTCAAACGCCTGGGCCCGCTGGACGACGCAAGCCGCGAAGCCCTGGAGACCATGGCCAACGCTTTGGTGCGCAAGCTGAACCACGATCCCATCATGTTTCTCAAAGGCGACGGCATGGCTCGTGAGGGGGCGGCGTCGCGCATCAGCACTGTGCGGCGGATTTTCAATCTGGACAAAAACGTCTGTACCTGTAGCGGGAAGAACTGATGCGCTGGTATGGCATTGACGACCTCAGCGCCGAAGACACGGCGCGTCTGGCTCAGGCCCTGAAGGATATGGAGCTCAGTTCGGGCATGGACGGCCTTTACTGGCTGCCCGTGCCCGAGGCCCGGCTTTCGCCGGTACAGCGCGAGCATCAAGCGGACTGTGGCCCCTATGTGCTGGGCCTGGAGCTGGAAGAGCACAGTCTGCGCCTGGAGTTGCTGGTACGGGCGCGGGGCCGCCTGCGTTGCGACTGTGTGCACTATGCCGGGCCGGAACTGCGCGCGCATATGATCGCCTATCTGGAGCAATTACTGGTTGATCTGGGGATCACCGGTTAACCTTCATCTGCTGCATGAACTCTTTGCTGGAACTGCGCAGCCTGCCCCCAGCTTCCGCCCGGCTGTGCCTCGCGGTGGAACGCTTCTGCCTGCGCCGTCTGAAACTTCCGCGCGGCACCCGGTTGGTGCTGGCGCTTTCCGGCGGGGCGGATTCCACGGCTCTGGCCTGCATCCTGCATATTCTTTCCCCGCGTCTCAGGCTTGACCTTTTCGCGTTGACCATAAATCACGGCCTGCGACCCGAGGCCGACGCGGATGCCCGTTGCGCGCGCGATCTTTGCGCGCGGCTCGGCATACCGTGCGTACAACGCCACGCGGATGTAACCGGATTGGCGTCCGGCAAGGGCTGGGGCCTGGAAGAAGCCGGGCGCCACGCTCGCTACGCTCTTTTGGAAGAGGAGCGCCGCGCGCGGCAAGCGGATTTTGTGGCTCTCGGCCATCATAACGAGGATCTGAGCGAGGACGTGCTGCTGCGCCTTACGCGCGGCACGGGCTGGCCCGCGCTGGGCGGCATGGCGGCCCGCGACGATACCCGCCGCCTGCTGCGCCCCCTGCTTTTCACCTGGCCGCAGGCGCTTAGGGAGCTGTTGCGCCAATGCGGCATCGCCTGGCGGGAAGATGCCAGCAATGACAGCCCGGCCTTTACCCGCAACCGCCTGCGTCACAATGTCCTCCCCCTGCTGCGCGCGGAAAACCCGTCACTGGACAGAAGCATGGCCGCGCTCTGGCAACTGGCGCAATGGGACGCGGACTACTGGGAAAAGACCCTGTCTGAAGCGCTGGCCGCGCATCCCTGGCAGGAGGAAGAACACGACGGGCGTCCCTGCCTGATTCTTCCCCGCGCGCTGTTGGCGGCGTTGCACCCGGCGGCTCGTTTACGTCTCTACCTCAAAGTTGTGCGTCTGCTGCTCGGCCGGGCGACCGGGGACTCGGGCGGGCAAGCCCGCTCCCGCACGCTGCTGGATTTGGACGCCGCGTTGCGCGAGGGACGCGGCAATACCCGCTTTCAACTGCCCGGCGGCATTGAAGCCGGACTCAAGGGCGGCGCAATGCGTTTTTCCCGGACGCTCGTCTCGCATGAGGTGGGCAGCCTCAATGCGCAAGGAAAAATATGATCCACGTGGCCCTGGCTTTCCATGATCACGACGGCAACTATGCATTGCATGCCGCGGCTGTATTTTCAGGCGCACCGCAAGCCCGGTCACGGCCCTTCTGCACGATGCCGGTCTGACGCCCGTCGGCAAAGCGCGGCTTGCCACGGTTGCGGAATATTTCGGCCAGAGCCTGCGTCTGCATGCGGTGCCGGAACCGCCACCGGAGATTGCCGCCGGCCTGCCCCCGCAATTCGGGCCCGGTTCTCTCTACCGTCTTCATCTGCCCCGCCTGCTGGACGAGGGACAGGTCATTTATCTGGATTGCGATGTCTGCTGCACATTGGACATCAGGGAACTGTGGGAGGAGGAGGCTCGGGAGCAGAGCCGCTGTTGTCCTGCGTGCGCAATCAGACGGCCGAAGGCGCGGGCGGGCAATAGTGAAAAAAGGCCTGGACCCTGCGCACTACTTCAACAGCGGCGTACTGGTCTTTCATCCGCACCGCCTGCGCGCCTTGTTTCCGGATCTCATGGCCGCTGTCCTGCGCCTTTTGCCCGAATTGTCCCGCCCCCTGCTCTATCCGGATCAGGACGCTCTGAACCTGCTCTTCCGCCGTCTGCCGTTGCACTGGCTGGGGGAACGCTTCAACTATCAGCTGCACGTGGCCGGACGCTGGCTGCTCCGCCGGACCAGCTTGAAGGCAGCCTGCTCCACTTCTGTGGCCGTAAACCGTGGTGCGAGCCGCTCTGCCCTTCGGCTCTCGGCCATCTGGAGAATTACCGTTTCTTGGAGCAATGTTGCTTTGAAAAATGAGATCATTCACCCCGGAAAATCCTTAATATTCACGGGCCAGCTCCATGGCGGCGCGGGCAATGCCCCGGCTGCGCAGCCCCACCAGCTCACGTAGCTGCAACTGTTTGCCGTGCTCCACAAAACTGTCCGGCAGGCCCAGACGCCGGATACGCTGGCCGCGCAGCAGTCCGTGATCATTGAGGAATTCCAGAACAGCCGAGGAAAAGCCTCCGGCCAGCGCGCCTTCTTCCACAACCAGCAGGCGGTCAAAACGCCGGGCCAGATCCGCCAGTTGCTCTTCCGGCAGGGGCTTGAGCCAGACAGGGTCAAAAACCAGGGGGCTGAAGCCCAGTTCTTTTTCCACCAGTGTCGCGGCCTCCAGAGACGGGTGCGCGCGGTTGCCCACGGCGATGATGGCGATTTTTTCGCCCTGGCGCAGCACTTCGCCCATGCCCGGCACCAGCAGACGCGGCCCCCCTTCCAAGGGCACGCCGAAGCCCGCGCCGCGCGGGTAGCGCAGGGCGCAGGGGCCGTCGCCGTTCAGAGCTGTTCTCAGGCTGTGACGCAGCATGTCCTCATCGCGCGGGGCCAACAGCCGGATCTGCGGAATGTGCCGCAAGTAGGCGATATCAAAGGCCCCATGGTGTGTGGCCCCGTCCTCGCCCACCAGCCCGGCACGGTCCACGCAGAATGTCACGGGCAAATTTTGCAGGCAGACGTCGTGGATCACCTGGTCATAGCCGCGCTGCAAAAAAGTGGAGTAAATAGCCAGCGCGGGCCGGTAGCCCTGGCTGGCCAGCCCGGCGGCAAATGTCACCGCATGCTGCTCACAGATGCCCGTATCCACAAAACGCTCCGGAAAGCGCTCCCTGAAACAGTTGGTGCCCGTGCCTTCGGGCATGGCCGCCGTGATGGCAATGATCCGCTCGTCCTTTTCCGCCAGTTCCAGCAGGGTGTCGCTGAAAACGCGGGTAAAGGTGGGCAGCGCCGCCGAGGCCACGGGCAGGCCGGTTTCCGGCGTGAACAGGCCCACGCCGTGGTATTGGGTGGGATTCTTTTCCGCCGGGGCGTAGCCTTTGCCCTTGCGGGTGCGCACGTGCAGCAGCACCGGCCCGTCCTCCACGGCCGCGGCCATTTGCAGATGCCGCCGCAGGGCCGGGATGTCGTGCCCGTCCACCGGGCCGATATAGGTGAAGCGGAAAGCCTCGAAGAGCATACCCGGCGTAAAGAAGGACTTGAAACTCCATTCGCCGCGCATGGCGTAGAGCGCCAGCTTTTGCCCGATGCGCGGAATGGAGCGCAGGAACCTGAGCACTTCCCGGCGGGTCTGGCGCACCCAGCGCCGCGAAAGCGTGCGGCTCAAGAACAGGGACAGCGCGCCCACATTGGAGGAAATGGACATCTCATTGTCGTTGAGCACCACAATAAGCCGACGCCCCATGTGCCCGGCCAGGTTGAGCCCTTCAAAAGCCTCTCCGGCGGTCAGCGAGCCGTCGCCGATGACCGCCAGCACATGGTGGCGCAGACCCGAGAGATCCCGGGCCAGGGCCATGCCCAGCGCTGCCGAAATGGATGTGGAGGAATGGCCCACTCCGAAGTGATCGTAAGGGCTTTCAGCCATGCGCGGAAAGCCCGACAGGCCGCCCAGGGTACGCAACGTATGGAAGCTGTCGGCCCGGCCCGTGAGCAACTTGTGGGCATAGGCCTGATGGCCCACGTCCCAGATCAGTTTGTCCTTGTTCAGGTCAAAAGTGGAAAGCAGGGCCAGGGTCAGCTCCACCACGCCCAGCGAGGGGGCCAGATGACCGCCGTTGTGCGCCACCACCTCAATGATGCGCCGACGCACCTCTTCCGCCAGCTCGGTCAGTTGAGGCTCGGAAAGAGCCGCAACCTGCGCGGGGTCGGTAATGCCGTCCAGAAGGGACGTTGCTGCCGTCTGGCTCATCTCAGGCCGCCCGGTTCACGGTATAATCGGCCAGAGCGCGCAGGAAATCGGCCTCCGGCCCGGCAAAGCCCGCCAGCGCCGCCTGCGCCGCGTCAGCCTGGGCGCGGGCCAGCTCACGGCTCTTCTCAAGGCCCACCAGGGAAGGATAGGTATTCTTGCCCTGCTCCGCGTCGCTGCCTGCGGGTTTGCCCAGCGTGGCCGTATCCGCCACCACATCCAGAATATCGTCGGCGATCTGAAAGGCCACACCCAGAGACGAGCCGAAATCGCTGATGGCCCGCAGCGCCTTGTCCTCAGCCCCGGCCAGCAATCCGCCGCACACGCAGGAGGCCCGCAGCAGGGCGCCGGTCTTCATGGCGTGCATGCCCCGCAATTCCTCAAGGCTGACCCGGGAACGGCCGGTATAAATCATATCCCATTCCTGCCCGCCCACCATGCCGGACGCCCCGGCGGCCAAAGCCAGTTCGGCCACGGCCCGGAGCAGCCTGTCGGGGGGCACGGGCGCACGGCACATGATCACAAAAGCGTCGGTCAGCAGGCCGTCCCCGGCCAGAATGGCCGTGGCCTCGTCAAAAGCCTTGTGGTTGGAAGGCTTGCCGCGCCGCAGGTCGTCATCATCCATGGCAGGCAAATCGTCGTGGATCAGGGAATACGTGTGAATCATCTCAATGGCCGCCGCAAGGGGTAGCGCCTTTTGCGGCTCCAGGCCGCAGAGGGCGGCGCAGCTCAGGCAGAGCACCGGGCGCAGCCGCTTGCCCCCGGCCTGCAGGCTGTAGAGCATGGACTCCTTAAGGCGCGGCGGCATGGGGCGGCCATCCAGACAGGCGGACAAATACGTTTCCACTTCCCTGCCCCGGCTTTTGAGCAGAGCTTTCATTTTTTCTACGGGCATCACGGCTATTCCGCCTCCTGCGGCCCTTGGCCGCGTGCTGTACTCCCTCCCTCATCCGGATTCAGAGATTTCAGCTCGCCGTCCTGCCAGAGGGAGAGTTCATGGCGAGCTTTTTCCAATTGTTCACGGCAAAAACGTGAACATGCCGCGCCTTCCTTGTACAGGGCCATGCCCTCTTCCAGCGGAAGGTCGCCGGATTCCAGGGCGCTGACAATTTCCTGCAAGCGGGCCATTTTTTTCTCGAAAAGATTTTCTTTCTTGGGGCTCATTGGGCCTGACTCCCGGAATTAGCCGAATTGGCGGACGGAAGGCCCTGGACGCCGGAAACGCCGGGCAGACCGTGGGCGGTCCGGGTCGAATCAGCTCCGGCCGGGACGTATGACGCGGCGAGAAAAGGCTGCGGGTCCACGGACTGGCCCTGCACAATGAGCGAGAGATGCAGATGCGGCCCCGTCACCCGTCCGGTGGCCCCCACCAGGCCGATGATCTGGCCCTTGCGCACGCGCTCGCCGGGCCGGACTTTGGCTTCGGACATATGCAGATACGAGCTGAAAACGCCCTCACCGTGGTTGATGTACACCACATTGCCGGAAAAATACAGATTGTCCACCAGAGCCACCTGGCCGTCGGCGCAGGCCTGAATGGGCGAACCCTGCGCCCCGCGCAGATCCAGACCGCGATGCACGCTGCGCGGCTGGCCGTTGAACACCCGCTTCATGCCGAACAGGCTGGACACCCCACCCGGAACGGGTCGCGCGAAGGGCATTGTCCAGAGGCGCTCAGGCAGGGGCTGGGCCAGAGCCTGACGCACTTTTTCGCGGTCATTTTTGATTCGGGCCAGCTGCGAAGCAGGCGGATTGACATATTTTTTGTCCACCGTGAGTTTCTGCACCGGCCGGTCTTTGTCATAGAGGGCCAGGCTGGTTGCGCCGTCGGCGCTGCGCTTTTGGCCTTTTTCACCTCGGGCACGGCAGCCACGCCCAGTTCCAGACCGGCGGCCTTTTCATCCAGGGGCACGGGCAACAAGATCACTGCCCGCCACTGGCCGCTGTTTTGGCTGTCAGCCTGCGCGGCAGCCGTAAAGGTCTTGCCCATCCAATGAAAAACAAAGTGCCGGACCGGCTGGTCGCTGATGGCCTGCGCCAGAAAGGCGTCGCCCCTGGCCGCCTTTTCAGGCGCTTCCAGGCGCACTCCGGCCAGAACCGGAATACTGAACATAAGACAGGTCGCCAACAGCACCAGACGGCGCATGGCCATGCTCAACAGAGTTTTCATTCTTTTTCCTCACCGGATTGCGCTTCTTCCGGGCTGACGCTCCTGACCACGGCGGCCAGACGGCCGTCGGCCAGGCGCACTTCAATATCCCGGCCGGGAGCCGTCTGCCCCACCGAACGCAGGATGCCGCCCTGTGCCGTGCGCACCAAGGCGTAACCCCGATGCAACGGAGCCGACGGATCATTGGCTGCCAGTGCCGATTCCAGGCTTTCCAGACGGCGGGAGCGGTTTTCCAGCCAGGCGTCGCTCGCTGTTCGCAAACGATTTCCCGCCAGGGCCAGCGTATGTTCCGCATCGCTCAGACGGTGCGGCAGGGCCGCTCCCAAGGCTGCATGCAACAAGGCAAGATGCGCTTGGCGCACATCCAGCTTCTCCGGGGTCAGCCCGGCCCTGCGGGCCAGTTCCAGGCGTTCCCGGGCGCTGCCCTTGTCCGCGAGCCATTGCCGGGCAGCGCGCTGCAAAGCCAGGGAAAAGCGCGTCACCTGCTCGGACAGGCGGGCCTGATGGCGCGCGGGCGAAAACCAGCGCAGGGCGTTTTCCCGCTCCCGCAACAACAATTCCGCGTGTTCAAGGCGGCTGGCAGCGGCCCGCCGCAAAGCGGCAAACGCCTCGTCCAGGCGTTGCCGGAGTTCCGCGCGCAAAGGCCAGAGCAGTTGCGCCGCATGGGAGGGCGTGGCCGCGCGCAGGTCGGCGGTCAAATCCGCCAGGGTCACATCCACCTCATGGCCGATGCCCGCCAGCACGGGCAACCGTGAACAAAAAACAGCTTCTGCCACGGCCTCTTCATTGAAGGACCAGAGATCTTCCAGCGAGCCGCCGCCCCGGATCAGCACAATAACCTGGGCCCAGCCCTGGGCATTGATCTCGTCCAAGGCCCGGATGATTTCCGGAGCGGCTTCCTCGCCCTGCACCGATGCGGGGAAAAGGCGTATCTCCGCGCCGCAGCCCCGATTCTGGGCCAGCTCCAGAAAATCGTGGATGGCCGCGCCGCTGGGCGAGGTGATCAGGGCCACCCGTTGCGGGTTCCAGGGCAGGGGGCGCTTGCGTTCCTGAGCGAAGTACCCGGCTTCCGCCAGTTTGCGCTTGCGCTCCTCAAAGGCCTGGGCCAGCAGACCCTGGCCCGTGGGCTGCACCAGTTCCACCAGCAGCTGGTACTGGCCGCGCGGGGCATAGACGCTGATCCGCCCGGCGCAGAGCAGGTCCAGGCCGTTGCGCAACAATTCCAACGGCGAGGGACGGGGCGTATCAAAAACCTCGCCGGTGAGCGGGTCAAAGGCCTGCCCTTGCTCGGCTTGGCGCTGCTGCCCCCGGAACCAGACGCACTGCAACTGGGCGTCCTGGTCCTTGAGACTGAAGTAAATATGCCCGGAACCGGGGCGAGAGAGATTGCTCACCTCGCCGCGTACCCAGACGAAGGGAAAGCGCCCCTCCAGACTTCTGCGCAACTGTTCCGTGAGGGCACGGACCGTCAGTATGCCGTCCTGCATAGGCCTCTGGCCGCAGCCGGTCCCGTGCGGGATCAGGCCTGCTGCGTCTCCCAGCCGCGCCGCACCCCCGCGGCCCATTGGGAGAAATCCTCCTCAATGACGTCCGCGGAAAGTTCGCCTCCTGGTTATCTGCGGCGGTCCTTGCATTCCACAATGCCGCGCGCGAGCCCCTTGCCGCCCACCACGAGCTGCATGGGCGCGCCCAGGAGGTCCGCATCCTTGAATTTGACGCCCGGCCGTTCTTCCCGGTCGTCCAGCAGCACGTCCACGCCCATATCCCGCAGCATGGCGTAGATCTCCTCGGTTTTGGCCGTGACTTCGGCATTGCGGGGGTCGAGGTTGAGCAGGATGCACTCAAACGGGGCCACCGGCGGCGGAAAGACAATGCCGTTCTCGTCATGGTTCTGTTCTATGGCGGCGGCGGCCACGCGGGACACGCCGATGCCGTAGCAGCCCATGATCATGAGCTTTTCCTTGCCGTTCTCGTCCAGGAAGGCCGCGTGCATGGATTCGCTGTACTTGAGGCCGAGCATGAAGATGTGCCCCACCTCAATGCCCTTGGTCAGCTCGATGCGGCCGCCGCAACGCGGGCAGACATCTTCCGGCGTGATGGCGCGCAGATCCGCCCAAGCCGTGATCGCCGCGTCGCGGCGCAAATCCACATGCCTGAAATGGGCGTCCGCCGCGTTGGCTCCGGTGACGTAATCCGTGGCTCCCTGCAATTCCAGGTCGGCGTAAACGGGCACATCCAGGCCCACCGGCCCGGCAAAGCCCACCGGCGCATGGGTCAGAGCCTCCACTGTGGCGGCACCGGCCAGTTCCACTTCCTGGGCCTTGAGCAGATTCTTGAGCTTGATGTCGTTGACCTCACGGTCGCCGCGCACCAGGACGGCCACGGGCTTGCCGTCCACGCTGAAAAGCATGGTTTTGACCACAGCCTTGGCCGGAACCCGCAACATGGCCGCCACTTCCTCCACGCTGTGCGCGCCGGGGGTATCGACTTTTTCATAGTCCGTGCAAGCCTCTGTGCAGGCCTCGCCCTTCCAGGCCACTTCGGCCCGCTCCACATTGGCGGCGTAATCGCAGTCATGGCAGAAGGCGATGGTATCCTCACCGGTATCGGCCAGGACCATGAATTCGTGGGAGAAATTGCCGCCGATGGAGCCGGTGTCCGCTTCCACGGCCCGGAATTTGAGGCCCAGGCGCTTGAATATGCGGGTATAGGCGTCGTACATCAGCTTATAGCTTTTTTCAGCCCCGGCGATGTCCGCGTCAAAGGAATAGCCGTCCTTCATCATGAACTCACGCCCGCGCATCAGGCCGAAGCGGGGCCGGATCTCGTCGCGGAATTTGCTCTGGATCTGGTAGAGCCGCACGGGCAGTTGCCGGTAGGAGCGCACTTCGCCGCGCACCAGGTCGGTGATCACTTCCTCATGGGTGGGGCCCAGGCAGTAGTCGCGTTCGTTGCGGTCCTTGAAGCGCAGCAGTTCCTTGCCGTAATGCTCCCAACGGCCCGTCTCCTTCCAGAGATCGGCGGGCTGGACCATGGGCATAAGCAATTCCTGAAAGCCGGAGGCATTGATTTCCTCGCGCACTACGCTGGCGATTTTGTCAATGATCTTAAGCCCCAGCGGCAGATAGATGTACAGGCCGGAAGTGAGCCTGCGCACCATGCCCGCGCGCAGCAGAAGTTTGTGGCTGACCACCTCGGCGTCGGCCGGGGATTCCTTGAGGGGGGGAATGTAACAGGAGCTGAAGCGCATGGATATTGCTTCCTTGCTATTGAGGTTTGCCGCCGCGCACAGGGCGTCAGGCGGGCTGCCCCTTTTCGTTGAGCAGCGTTTGCAATTCTTCCATAAAGGCCGCCAGCAGGGCTTCCTGGCCCTTGACCGAGCGGATGACCTCGCCTTTGCGGAAAATTATGCCCTTGTCGCGGCCACCGGCCAGGCCCAGATCCGCTTCGCGGGCTTCGCCGGGGCCGTTGACAACACAGCCCATGACCGCCACCTTGATGTCGGCTGTGGACTGGGACAGACGTTCCTCCACGGCGCGGGCCAAGGCGAAGAGATCGATTTCCGTACGGCCGCAGGTGGGGCAGGAAATGATTTCCGGCCCGCGCGAGCGCAGGCCCAGAGCGCGCAGAATTTCCCAGGCCACGGTGACCTCCTCCGCAGGGTCCGCAGTGAGCGAAACCCGCAGGGTGTCACCGATGCCTTCGTGCAGCAGGATGCCCAGGCCCACGGAGGATTTGACCGTGCCGCGCAGCAGGCCGCCAGCCTCGGTGACGCCGATATGGAGAGGATAGTCGCAAGTCTCGTGCAACAGACGGTAGGACGCGATGGTGTCCAGCACGGAAGAGGACTTGAGCGAAATCTTGGTGTCGTAAAAGCCGCGCCGCTCCAGCAGGCGTACATGCCCCAGCGCGCTTTGCACCAGAGCCTCGGGGCAGGGGCCGCCGTATTGCTTGAGCAGCGGCTTTTCCAATGAACCGGAATTGACGCCGATGCGGATCACTGCCTTATGTGCTTTGGCCGCGTCCACCACTTTGTCCACGTGCTCGCTGGGGCCGATATTGCCGGGATTGATGCGCAGGCCTTCCACGCCCGCCTCCAGGGCGGCGACAGTCAGCCGGTAGTCGAAGTGGATATCCGCGATGAGCGGCAAAGGCGTGCCCGCGCGGATGGCGCGCAGAGCCCCGGCGGCGGCTTCGTCCGGCACGGCCAGACGCACGGCCTCGCAGCCCCTGGCGGCTAAGCGCTCAATCTGGGCCAGGGTGGCGTCAACGTCGCGGGTGTCCGTATTGGTCATGCTCTGGACCATGACCGGCGCGCCGCCGCCGACAACCAGGCCGCCCAGCCGGATGGCGCGGGTTTTCGTGATGCGCATGTTCTGTCCCCCACCGCGAAAATTGCGGGCAACGGCGCGAACCGCCGTCCTTACCCCAACTCCGCACTGAGGCGTTCTTGTATGCTATTTCGGGACACAAGCCAAGCCTTCATCTGGAACGCGTTTTGCATAACTTTTATGAACCGGCCGGAACATTCCGCACTTTTTCCAAAAGAGCACTCAAGTTCGCTGCCGGGCCGACGATAAGAACGATATCACCATGATTGAGGTTGCCATGCACAGTCTGTTGCGCCTTTTTCTGTTCTGCGCGCTTCTGCTGCCGCTTCTGTCCGGCTGCAAAAGTACGCCCACGCCCAATGATCCCGCCTATGTGGACGCGGTGGAAGTGAAGCTCAAATGCCGTGAACTGGCCGATCAGATGCTGGCCACCATGCCCAACGACGCCTTGCAGGGTTTTGTGGCCATGCCCACTTCCTTTGTGGACCAGAACAACACGTCGCGCTCTTCGCCGCTGGGCAGGCTCATGGGCGAAGCCCTGTTTTACGAATTCAACCAGCGCGGCTTTCCCACGCGTGAATACCGCCTGACCGGCCATATTTCCGTGGAAGGCGGCCGCGACGATCTGGCCCTGGCCGCCAATCAGATTGTACCCACCAAGGGCCAGAAATGGGCCGCTCTGGTGGTGGGCACCTATTATGTGGATAAGGACGCCACCTTCGTCAACGCGCGCCTGGTGCGGGCCAGCGATGGCCTGGTATTGCGCACGGGCCAGCTCGTGCTGGTCAATACGCCGATTATCGCGCGGATGGGCAAAACCGATCCCGCGCCCGTGGCGGCCAAGCCGGCTGCCGCGACGGCGCAAAACAAACGCCGCAGCCTGTATCCCTCGTTGTATACTCCGGCCAGTTCCATCAGCAGCGGCAGCATTCCCATCAAACAAGGCAAATAATGCCGGAAACGCCATGCGACATCTGTTTCTTTTTTCTTTCGCGGTATGGCTGGCGGCCTGCCCGCCCGCAGTGGCCCTGGGGCAAAATCTCTCGGCCTATGACAGCCCGCCCCAAGGCGCATCTTCCTTCGGCCAGGGACCGGACATCAGCGCCACCTATCTGGAAGAGGCCCGTGAATATCGCAAGCAGGGGCGCTACGAGCTGGCCCGCCAGTCTTACGCCCAGGCCCTGTCCACCTGCCGGAGCAATGCCGGTCTGGACATCATCAAGCGCGAACTGGCCGGTGTTGAACTTTTATTGCGCACCATGCGTTGAGGTTTGTCATGAGCCGTTTTCTTGTGGTCATTCTGGTGCTCGCTGCCCTGCTCTTTCCTCTGACGGCCGCGGCTGTCGGCACGGTGCCCGGAGCCGCCAACAGCATTGCCGAGCAGTTGGACGATCAGCTGATGATGCGCTATGCGGGCGACGATCCCGGCACGAGCAAAAAACAGCGCCAGGCCCTGGCCCGCGCCCAGATCATGATCATGGGCACCACTCCGGCCAATATCAACAATCTTGAAGCGGCCTCTCCCCTGGCCCGCCAGATGACCGAGGAAATTTCGCGCTGGCTGGTCAACGCGGGCTATCGCTATCAGGAATTGCGCAAGGGCAGCTATATCCGCTTCGACAAGCGTACGGGCGAGCTGATCCTGACCCGCGACGTGCGCAAGCTCGCCAGCACCCTGGGTACCGGCCAGGCGGTCCTGGCGGGCACCTATGTGGTTAGCGGCGAACAGGTACGCTTCAGCATGAGCCTGATCCACACCACCAGCAACGAAGTGCTGGCCAAGGGCACGGCCACGGTGCCCATTACCGATGACCTGCTGCCCCTGCTGGAAGATCAGCCCGCGGGCAGCGGCAAGGTGCCCACAGTTTACACCCGGTTGCAGTAGAGCCCGGTAGGGATTTGTGGCGGAATCGCATAGATCTGTTCCTGCAGCAAACG
>OHAT01002395.1_pt1 | contig 14115 bp, 9 predicted proteins | sample 1577141 | NCBI WGS metagenome assembly OHAT01 (sample SAMEA3541578, study PRJEB24748) | human gut metagenome | biome: human gut; feature: human-associated habitat; material: faeces | place: China | collected 2012
CTTCGCCCGTCTAAGAAATACCCCCGGCTAGGCCGGGGGATATTTATTCATTGAAAAGAAAGGAAATTCACGGTTCCACGTTGGCGTGCTCCATCAGGTCGATGAGTGCGCGGATGCCCTGCAAATACGAGCGGATGAGAAGACGCTCGTTCGTGCCGTGCACGCCGGAGGCGGCCTCCGCGGGCTCGGTCATAAACGGGCTGCACCGCAGGCACGTGTCGCAGATCTCCTCATAGCGGTGCGCGTCCGTCGCGCCCACGGCCATCGAGGGAATGAACACGGCTTCGGGATAGTAGCGCTGGAAGCTCTCGACCACTGTGCGGTAGCCGTAGCCGTCGCGGCGCGCGATGGCGGAGGGATCGTTGGCCTGCAAAAAACGCATCTCAACGCCCTTATCCTGCACTGCCTCGCGGCAGTGGGCCATGACGCTCTCGGTGCTGTCACCGTCGGCAATGCGGAAGTTGATGACCGCGGTCATATCCTGCGGCATCACGTTGCACGCGGCGCTGCCGCCGCGGATCATCGTGGGCGCGATAGTGGTGGTGACAAACGGGAAGAGGTCGGGCGAGCCCATGCAGCAGGCCGCGATGGCGTCCGCGTTGCCCGCAACATCCTGCACGAGCGTTTTGAGCGGCTCCTGCGTGATATAGGGCGCGAGCGTTTCAAACGCGCCGGTCATGGCGCTGTTGAGGCGCACGGCAAACGGCGCGCGCGTGATGTCGGCGATCGCACCGGAGAGACGCCCAAGTGACGTGCCGCCGTAGGGGCGGCTCGAATGCCCGCCGATGCTGTGGACGGAGAGCGCCAAATCGGCATAGCCCTTTTCCATCAGCTGCACGCTGACAATGGACGTCTCCGGCGCGCCGAAGGCCGTGCCGGGCTCAATTTTGCAGCCGCCCTCGTCAAGAACGAATTCGAGCGTCACGCCCTGCGCCTTCAAATGCTCGGCGATGGCGAGCGCGCCTAAGTTGATGGTCTCCTCGTCGTCGCCGAAGGCGAGATACGCCGTGCGGGCAAAGGACTTGCCGCGGGCGAGCAGATATTCCGCGGCCTCCAGCACGCCGAAGACCTGCTCTTTGATGTCAAGCGTGCCGCGGCCCCAGATATAGCCGTCCGCGATGTCGCCGGAAAAGGCGGGATGCGTCCAGTCCTGCTCTGTGCCCTCAACAACGGGAACGACGTCCTGATGCGACATGTAGAGGCAGGGGCGCAGAGAAGCGTCGCTGCCGGGGATGGTGATGAGCACGGCGTGGTGGCCGATGCGCTCAAACGTGCCCACGCGCATGATGTTGGGGTAGCTTGCCTTGATGTGCGCGTGCAGTTTGTCGAACTCCGTGTAGTCCGTCCGGCTGTGGTCAAAGTAGTTGATGGTCTTGCACCGGATGGCGGCGGACAGGCGCGCGGCCGCGCCCTCGCCGTCCAAGTCGGGATAATTGCCCTCCAGGGCAAAAAAATCGGTCACTTTTTTCTGTATCATGCCATTTTATCCTCCAGATAGCGGCTGAGAAACTCACGCGTGCGCGGCTCCCTGGGGTTACCGAAGACCTCCTTGGGCGAGCCCTGCTCTAAGATAACCCCCTGATCCATGAAGACGACGCGGTCGCTCACTTCCTTGGCAAACGCCATCTCGTGCGTGACGACGACCATCGTCATGCCCTGCTGAGCGAGGCTTTTCATGACGTCCAGCACCTCGCCGACGATCTCGGGGTCGAGCGCGGAGGTCGGTTCATCGAAGAGCATGATCTCCGGTTCCATGCACAGCGCCCGCGCGATGGCGACGCGCTGCTTCTGCCCGCCGGAGAGGCGGCGGGAGTCGGCGTGGATGAAGTCGGCGAGGCCAACGGTCGTTAAGTGCTTGATGGCCGTGGCCTCGGCCTGCGTCTTGGGGATGTGCTTGACGTCCATGGGAGCGAGGGTGCAGTTGTCGAGCACAGACTTGTTGTTGAAGAGGTTAAAGCCCTGGAACACCATGCCGATCTTCTGGCGCAGGGCGTTCAGGTTGACCTTTAAGTCCATTAAATCCTGCCCGTCGAACCAGATGTGGCCCGAGTCGGCCTCTTCCAGTAAGTTGATGCAGCGCAGCAGCGTCGATTTGCCGGAGCCGGATGCGCCGATGATGCACACGACCTCTCCGCGGTTGACCTCAAGGTCAATGCCCTTGAGCACGTGCAGGCCGCCGAAGGACTTTTCGAGCTGTTCGATTTTGATGATGGGATCGTTCGTCATAGCGTCCTCCTGTCAGTTTGAGCTGGGAAGTCCCAGATCGACGGTTTGATTGCCCTGGCGCCGCTTCGTGTTGTCCGGCGCGGTCATCCTTCCCGTGATGGCCTTGAGCAGGAGCGAGGAAAGATACGTCAGGAACAGGTAAACGGTGGCGGCGATGAGGTAGCACTCGGTGCCCTTATAATAAATGCCGGCGACGGAGCGCGTCATGAACATCAGGTCGGATACGCCCAGCACGCACAGCACGGAGGAATCCTTGATGTTGATGATGAACTCATTGCCGATGGCGGGCAGCGAATTTTTGATGGCCTGCGGGAAAACGACTCTGCGCATGGCCTGCCAGTGCGTCATGCCGAGCGAACGCGCGGCCTCCATCTGCCCCGCGTCGACGGCGAGGATGCCGCCGCGCAGCACCTCGGCAAGGTACGCGGTCGAGTTGAGCGAGACCGTGACAAGACCGGAGATGAAGAGCGACCAGACGCGGTTGATCTCCGTGACGCTCATGCCGGTGCGCTTGAAGAGATTGAAGATCGCGTAGTAGAAGATGAGGGACTGCACCATCATCGGCGTGCCGCGGATGACGAAGATGTAGAAGCGGGCGAATTTGTTCGCGACGATCTTGATAAGCTTCACAAAGTCGTTGTTGCGCTTGTCGGGTTCCTGAATGCGGAGAAAGACCATGAGAAGCGCCAGCACGAACGCGATCGCCGTGCCGGCCAGCGCGAGCTGAACGGTCGTCCACACGCCGGTGACGAAGAGCGAGCGCTGGTTGTAGGCCATGTAGACCATGGAGGAGAGCGTGCCGGTGGGGTTGCTCTCGGCGTGGACGGCGGCGTGGACGACGTAGGCGAGCTTGAGCACGAAGCGGTCAAGCGCGAGCAGCGCGGCAGCCGCGGCGTCCAGATAGGAGAGATAACGGCTCAGACGCACGATGAAAGGGTGCTTGAGAATGGTTTCGCCGTAGCTGCTCCAGTGCGTCCATTTCACGAGCAGCGCCAGCGTGCTGACGGCCAAAAAGAAATAGCAGACCGCGGCGAGCGCCGTACCGGGCACGGAGCCGGCGGGCAGAAAGCTGTACGGACTGGGCGCGGAATACCACAGGCTCAGGCCGACGAGGGCGATGACGCTGCCGCCCAGATAAACATAACGGTGGTCCCGTGCGATGAAGCTCTGACCGCGGGACGCGGGGGTTCCTCTCATGGTGCTTCCTCCTTATGCGGCGTGAAGCCGCCGGTTACTTCGGCTGGTTGGCGACGGCGGTGTTCCACATCTCGGTGCGCGCGTCGCTGTCGATGGTGGCAAGGATCTCGTTGATCTGCGCGAGCAGCTCGGTGTCGGACTTGCGCAGGCCCACGCAGGAGCCCTTGGCGGGCAGCGTGAAGCCGTTGCCCTCGCTGAAGGTGATGAGACGGAAATCGGGATTCGAGGCGAGGTAGCCGGGGGCGCTCTCCTCGTTGATGACGATGGCGTCGCAGGTGCCCTGCTGCAGGCGGGAGATCATGTCGGGTACGCTGCCGACGGGGCTGAGGTGCTCGACGCCCTCGATCTGGTCGATGACGTCGTCGAGCGCGGTGCCCTGCTGACCGAGCACGGCGGCGCCGGAGAAGTCCTGAATGGAGGTCGCGTTTTCATACGGCGAGCCGGCGAGCACCATCATGCTGTAGATCGTCTCCTTGTACGGGTCGGAGAAGTTGATGGACTCGCGGCGCTCGGCGGTGTCCATCATGCCGGCGATGATGGCGTCGATCTGGCCCTGGTTGAGCGCGTCGATCAAGCCGTCCCAGCTGAGCTTGACGATGACCAGCTCCTTGCCGAGCTGATCGGCGAGAATGCGCGCGATCTGCACGTCGTAGCCCTCGGCGTAAGCGCCGGCGACGTTTTCCACGGGAACGTTGGTGTCGGTCGCGGCGCTCTCCTGCCAGTTGCTCGGCGCGTAGGCGCATTCCATGCCGACGCGGAACTGGCTGCTTTCGGTCGTGGAAGGAGCTGTTTCCTCTGCCGGGTCGTTTGCGTCCTGCGCGGGGGGCGTCGTGCCCGCGCCGCAGGCGGTGAGGGCAAGCAGCATGAGGGCTGCGAGCAGGGTAGCGATGGTTCTTCTGAGGTTCATGGTGTTGCTTCCTTTCTGAATGGAAATTGGCTCCGTGGGGGGGAGTCGGCCCTTCGTTGTCCGCGCCAACGAGTTCGGAAACAGAAAAAGCCGTAAATGCTCGTGTGGAGCATTTACGGCAAATGATCTGCAATACCGGCAAAACCGAAACCGGCCTGCCGACTCTTCGATAGCGCTCCACAAATTGTGACAGTCCGGCGGATCTTCTCCGACGAGCCAGCGGAAAACGGCACAGGAACCGTTCCCCACTTCGGCGGCTTCCCCTTTCCCTTTGTCCCGGATCTCTGCTCCGTGTGAACTCGGTACTCTTGTCGGCCGCGCCTCTATCTCGCTCAACTGAATTGAGCCTATTCAATTGTTGACGTGAAGATACTACGGCGGCGCGCAAATGTCAAGCCCCCGCGGAGCGGTTCTCAAATTCTTGACAATCTTGCGCCGAAAATCCTCGCTGGCTTGTAGAATTTTACCATTCGCGCGGTTATTTATGCGCGGCAAAAGCGCGCAGAAAGGCTCGAAACGACCGCTTGACAGAATATTTATGCTCTCCGCCGCTCTGCGCCCTCCGTTTTAGGACGCTTTCACATAGTGCAAAGCGGGCGCTTTGCCAAGTAAATACAGCAGCGACGCGAAGCGGCAAGGCGACTTTGGCGAAATGCACGGATTCTCGAAAAATGTCGCGCGAAATTTGTCATTTCCTTACAGGAAAAAGGTTGATTTTTTTACACGGGCGTGCTATGATATCGCCATAAAGTGCAAAAAGGGGCCATGGCCCCTTTTCTGTTCCCGACCGGGAACAGATGTGCTGTGCTCGCCCGCGGGGAGCCGCGGAGAATATACATTGTGGGAGGACATTTTATGAAACGTAAATTGCTATCCATTTTGCTGACGTTTTGTCTCGCGTTCAGCTTGCTGCCCACCGCCGCGCTGGCGGATGAGGGGGAGGCCAGCGGGAATGTTGCCAAGATCGGCGAGCAGGGTTATGCGACGCTGGCTGAGGCTGTTGAAAAAGCAGATTCTGGCGCGACTGTTACGCTGTTGAAGGATACCGCTGTTTCTGCAATGATCATGCTCAAAAAGAGCCTGACACTCAACCTAAATGGCCATAAGCTGAATAACGAAGGCAACATTAACTCTTGGGTTCAGGTGATTGACAATGCAAAATTAACCATTAACGGTACGGTTGAAGGTTCTGCGGCATATGGCCGAATGAATCTCGGCATTGCAACCAACAATAACGGTTCCTTGGAGATCAACGGCGGTATTTATGCTGTTGGCGATGACCAGACGGTGCTTCATATCAACGGCACTTGCATGTCATCCGATGTGACGATCAACGGTGCGACCATTAACGCAACAAACGATAATGGCATCCAGTTGAATGGTAAGGGTACTTTCAGTATTACCAACAGTATGATCACTGGTGGTACTGGTATCTATATTAAGGCCGGTACATTAACTTTGGAAAATACGAAAGTTACTGGTACGCTTTCCCCCGTGAACTATTCGTACAATGGCAATGGTGCAAACGCCACTGGTGATGCAGTGGTCATCGATGCCTGCAACTATCCCGGCGGCAACCCCACTATTGCCATCAAGAGTGGTGAGTTTACTGGCAGCAAGGCCGCTATCGGCTATTACCAGCATTCTGGTAGCGATTCCACGGCAGCTCCGGGAACTGCTGCAATCTCCATCACCGGCGGTACGTTCAATACTGATGTGTCCGCGTATGTTGCAGATGGCTATATTCTGAACAATGGCACTGTGGAAAAATTGGGCGAGACCAACGCAGTTGCCAAGGTCGGCGGTACCTATTATAAGACGCTGGCTGACGCTGTTGCCGCCGCGCAGGACGGCGATACCATCACGCTGCTGAAGAGCTGCTCGTCTGAGCGCGTTAATCTGGAAAACAAGTCCATTACGATTGATCTCAACGGAAATACACTGACCTCGACCTCGGACTACGGCGTGATGTTCTGTGCCAAGAACGGACACAAAATCACGGTCAACGGAACGAAGGAAGGCTCCAAACTCGTCGGTACGCTGATGGTCACGAGTGGCACGGACGGTCATATCGAGATCAATGGCGGCACCTATGAAAGCAGCCAGTATTGCCCAATTTACATCAACGGCGCTGTCAGCTCGGAAAACTCTACGCTGACTGTCAAAAATGCTACGATCACGGCTTCTAACAGCGGCTCCAATCAGGATATGGGCTGTGGCGTGTATCTTGCGGGCTATAGCACAAGCGTCTTCGAGAACACCACGATCACCGCGCCGGTCACCGGCATCGAAATTCGCGCCGGTAAGCTGGCGCTGGAAAACTGCACCGTCACCGGCGGCAATGGCACAGTCACGACCAAAGCGAACGGCAACGGCACCACCGTACAGAATGCGGCGCTTGCGATTTCCCAGCACACCACAAAGAAACCCATTGATGTGACCATCAACGGCGGTACGTTTACCGGTAATGCGTCGGTTTATCAGACCAATGTGCAGAATACCGGCTCTGCGAATGTTAAGGCATCTGTCAAAAATGGTAACTTTAACGGCATGGTCAGCGGTGAGACCAATGGAACCATCGCTGTCTCCGGCGGCACGTTCTCCAGCGCAGTCCCTGACAATTGCTGTGCCCCCGGCTTTGTACCTACGCAGAACGGCAACACCTATGGCGTGAAGATCAATGAAAACATGGCTGCCGAAGTCCTCGACGCACAGGGGAAAACCGTAGGCGCTTATGGTACCCTTGCCGCCGCCATCACGGCGGCCAAGAACGGCGAGACCGTGAAGCTGCTGAAGGATGTGACCGAAAATGTCACCATCCCCGCGGACAAGACCATCACGCTCGACCTGAACGGCAAGAAGCTGGTAAATAGTGAGAACGCGCAGGATGATAAGGTTGCCGATGCTGATAGAAAGCACACCATTACCAACAACGGTACGCTAACGATCAAAGACAGTGTTGGCGGCGGCATTGTGGATAATGTCAGCCATGGTCGTGCCGCCATTTATAACGCGGGCACGATCACCGAAATCAAGGGCGGCAAGTTCACTCGAAGTGTAGACAACAGTACCGACGCAGCGAGCGCGAAGGGAAATAGTTGGTACGTTATCTATAATGCTGAAAACGCAACCATCAACAAGATTTCCGGCGGCGAGTTCCTTGCAATCGGCAAGTTCTCTTCCCTATTCCGTAGCGACGGCACGATCGACGAGATCAGCGGCGGTACATTCACACAGGACGGTTTTATTGCCTTCAAGAATCAGGGTACTGTGAAAAAAATCAGCGGCGGTACATTCTCCTCCAAAGAGCAATCCTGCATCCAGAACTGGGGCACCATCGACGAAGTTTGTGGCGGCACTATCACAGCCGGCAGTATTGGCATTTGGAATCTGAGTTCCGATAAATATGCAGCGCCCGGCAAGGTCGGTGTGATCTCCGGTGGAAGCATCAGCGGCACGACTGCCGCGATTCGTTTGACGGATTACGATAATACACCGGATGGCGGCAATAAGCCTTCCACGACATGCAAGGCATCGGCATCCATCACCGGCGGCACGATTACAGGTGCGCTTGATGTACGCGAAAATACCAAACTTACTATTTCCGGCGGCACGTTCGACCGTCCCATTGATTCCAAGTACTGCGCCTCTGGCTTTGTTCCCAAGGCTAACAGCGACGGCACCTATGGTGTCACCAGACCTTCTTCCGGTTCTTCCTCCAGCAGCTCCTACGACCCGACCTACTCCGTCTCTACCCCGAGCAAGACCGAGCACGGCACCGTGACCGTCAGCCCCAAGAACGCCTCCAAGGGCGACCGGGTGACCGTGACCGTCAAGCCCGACAGCGGCTACGTCCTCGAGACCCTGACCGTCACCGACAAGAACGGCAATGAGCTGACGCTCAAGGACAAGGGCAACGGCAAGTACACCTTCACCATGCCCGCCGGCAAGGTCGAGGTCAAGGCGACCTTCATGGAGGACAACTCCATGCTGAACTTCTTCTACGATGTGCCCAACAACGCCTACTTCTATGAGGCCGTCAAGTGGGCGGTCAAGAACGGCATCACCACCGGCGTGGGCAATGACCTGTTCGCTCCCGAGCAGCCCTGCACCCGCGCCCAGATCGTGACCTTCCTGTGGCGCGCCGCCGGCTCTCCCGAGCCGAAGGGCGCTGCGTCCGGCATGACCGACGTGGTCAGCGGCAGCTACTATGAGAAGGCCGTGGCGTGGGCCATCGAAAACGGCATCACCACCGGCACGACGACCAGCACATTCTCTCCCGACGCGACCTGCACCCGCGCGCAGGCGGTGACGTTCCTCGCCCGCGCCCTGAAGGCCAAGGCGGCGAGTGCGGCGGAGTTCTCCGACGTCCCGACCGACAGCTACTTTGCGGACGCGGTCGCCTGGGCGGCGGCCAACGGCGTGACCGAGGGCATCGGCGGCGGCCTGTTCGGCTCCGACAACGACTGCACCCGCGGTCAGATCGTGACGTTCCTCTACAGAGCGTACAACAAGTAACGGGAACACGCTCCCTCAGACAAAACAAAGAGAAGAGGCCCATCTGCTTTGGCAGATGGGCCTCTTTGTATCTCGCGGCGGTTCAGCTCCTGCTGAGCTGCGCGGCGTGTTTGCTCATCGTGTTTCCTCGGTCAAAACTCTTCCGGAAATGTTCCGCTGCGGGACGGGAGGCGACCCGGTACGATCGTTCAAAGGCTCTTCACGAGCGTCAGGATGTTCGACCCGTCCGCGTATTCATAGGTCACCTCGTCCATGAGCTTCTTCACCATGAAGATGCCAAGGCCGCCGACCTCCCGCTCCTCCGCCGACTGCGTTGTATCCGGGTCGGGCTTTTCGGTGGGGTCATAGGGCCGTCCGTTGTCGGAAAAGCGAAGCGTCGCCTTGCCGTCCTTCAGTGAGCAGCCCAGCACGACGCCGGTCGCGCCGCTGTAGCGGGCGATGTTGGAGAAGATCTCATCCACCGCCACGTTGACCTGAGCGATCGCCTTCATGGGGGCTCCTGCCTCGGCGAGAATGCCCTCAAAAAAGTCGGTGGCCTGCGGCAGCTGCTCCAGCGTCGGCGCGAGACGGATCTTTTTCATGCCCGACGACTTCATCTCGATGCAGAGCATGGTGATATCGTCGAACTGGTCCGCGCCGCCCGCGAACTCGTCCACATCGCGGTGCAGAGCCTCCAGCAGCTGACGGCACGAGCCGCCCTCGGCGGCGTTCAGCGCACGGAGCATCCGGTCAGTCCCGTAAAGCGAGTTGGAGGCATTCGTGGCCTCCGGCACGCCGTCCGTGTAGACCACCAGACGGTCTCCCGCGTCCAGCTCCAGCTCGTATTCGCGGTATCGGGCGCCCTCCATGCCGGCCAGCACGAAGCCGTGCTTATCCTTGAACAGCTCAAAGGAGCCGCCGCGGCGCATGATGGCCGGATACTCGTGGCCCGCGTTGGCACACTTCATTTTTCCCGTGGAGATCTCGAGGATGCCCAGCCAGACGGTGACGAACATCTCCGCTTCGTTGTTTTCGCAGAGCTGATCGTTTACCTTCTCCAGCACGGCCTTCGGGGACAGACCGCTCTGCGCGGCGGATTTCAGCAGCGTTTTGGAGATCATCATAAACAGCGCCGCGGGGACGCCCTTGCCGGACACGTCCGCCATGACCAGCGCCAGATGGTCGTCGTCCACCAGGAAGAAGTCGTAGAAGTCGCCGCCGACCTCCTTCGCCGGAGTCATGGAGGCGTAAATGTCGAACTCGTGGCGCTCGGGGAAGGCGGGGAAGATGCAGGGCAGCATGGACGCCTGAATGTGGCGCGCCACATCCAGCTCCGCGCCGATGCGCTCCTTTTCCGCGGTGACGCGGCTGAGGTTTTGGATATATTCATTCAGCTCCGACACCATGTACTGAAACGAATGGGCAAGCTCCTCCAGCTCGTCGCCGGTGTTGACCTCCACCCGGAAGTGAGAAAGACCCTCCATCCTGCTCTCCACCAGCCCGATGGCGGCGTGGTGCAGAGTCCTCAGCGGGCGGATCAGAATGCGCCGCACATAGTAGTGGTACGCGAAAATGGAAAGCAGCAGAACGGCCAGCACCACGCACAGCGTCAGGCCGAGAAACTGCCGGATCTGCTGGTCGATCATGTCCATCGAGATGTCCACGCTGGCCAGCGCCACCGGTGTGCCGGCTTTGTTGAGGATGGCGACGTAGGCCGACGCCAGATAGCCGTACTCCTCGTTGTTGGTGATGAGGATGGTCTGCTCCGCGTCGACGGAAAAGGCCCCGTGCATCAGCTCGTTGCCGCCGCCGTAGTAGGCGTCGGTGTCGCCGAGGTCGCAGACGCCGTCCTCGCCGGGAACGCCCGCGTCCCAGATGTAGTACATGACCTCATCCTCCGGCACGACCACATAGAAGTATTTCAGCCCCAGCTTCTCCCTGGCGTCCTGCAGGTAGCGGTGGATCTCCTCGTAATAGGCGTCCTTCTCGCCGGTCCGGTAGTATTGCTCCACGCGGTCTCCGTCGATGAGATCCGCCGCCACGGAGGCCTGACCGAACGCGAGAGAGGCGTATTGCTCCTCCATCCGCGCCCGGTACAGCTGAGCGATCGAGGGGGCCAGGATCGCCGCGAGGACGGCGGCCATCGCCACCAGTCCCAGCAGCAGCTTGGGCTGTAACCGTATGCTCCTTGCTCGTTTCATGTCCGCACCTCCATCGGATGGATATGAAGCCGCAAATGACCGTCCCTTACGCGGTAGAGCGCCCGCGTGGGGGACAGACGCTGCACCTCGCAGGGCAGGGGGGCCGTGCCGGTCCCTATCGCGGTCACATAGAACCACGCGCCGCCCAGCTCCACCTGAGTCATGGAATTGTATTTTCGGAAGATCGCCAGGGCCTCCGCCCGGCTCATTTCGGAATGCAGCGTCAGCAGCTCGGACGCGGGACGCTTCCAGTAGGGCTGCTTCTCCGCCTGCGGCCGGCCGGCGGCCCAGCGGTCGTCAAGGTGCTCGAGGAGCTCCTCGACCGTCGCGCGCCCATGCCGCGCTTTGCAGATAGACGTCGATGCTGTCCGTGTCCGCGGTTATGTCAATGGTGTGCTGCGCCAGAACATCGCCGCCATCCAATCGCTGCGCCACCTTGTGCATCGTCACGCCGGTGCATGACAGCTCCCGCTCCATGGCTCCCTCGATGGGGTAATAGCTGCGCCCCTGCGGGAGCAGCGAGCTGTGGGTGTTGATGCCGCGGAACGCGGGAAGCTCCTCCGGCAACGTCAGGATGCGGTCATACTCCGCGATGAAAAACAGCTCGCAGCCCTCCTCCGTGAAGTACCGCCGGATCTCCTCCGGCGAGATGGCCTCGTAGTGGACGGGGATGCCGAGCTCTCCGGCCCGCCTTACGATGGCATATTCCGTGAAATAGTCCTCGTCGTTGTGATAGGTATACAGCGCCAGCACCTGATGCTTTTCCACAAAATATTCAAAGCACGACAGGAACACGTCGCTGCCGAAATAAACGACCTTCATCGCTTTTCCCTCTTTGTCCTCAGATCTTGATGATCAGTGTGTTGAAGCCCTGATAGCGCCGGTAGAAAAATTCCTTCGCCCGCTTTTTGATGACCAGCACGCCCATGCCGTCCATGTCGAAGGCCTCGTCCCGGCTGGCGCGGGAGGTATCTAACGCAAAGGGATTGAAGGTCGTGGCGTCGTCCCGCAGATGCAGCTCCAGCACGCCGCTCTCGTCCATGATGGCCGTCAGCTGGAGGTAGCCGTCCGTCCGTCCCTGAAAGCCGTGCTTCAAGATGGCCATGCCGAGCTCCTCCACGGTCATGGTCGAAAACATCTGCTGCTTCATGTCCGCGCCCCAGACTTCGCAGAAGGCCTCCAGCTCGCGGCACACGTCCATCACATCCTCCGCGTTGCTGAGGATCGTCCGCTGGAAAATGCGCTCCTCCGGCAGCTCTGTCTTCTTATAGCGGCCGCCGAGCCCCAGCAGCAGGAACACCGCCAGCGAGCCGGCCTCCGTCAGCAGGAACAGCAGCCAGAAGCGCTGCAACCCCAGGGCATAGCATACGAACGTCAGCGGAATGAGCAGCACCGCGCCGCGCAGCGTCTCCAGCAGGAACGACGGCTTCTCGTTCTCGCAGGCCTGATAGTAATTGCACAGCAGGATATTGATGCCGGCGAACAGCGCCCCCGCGCCGTAGAGCCGCAGCGCGGTACACGCCAGCGCCTCCGATGCCGAACCGGCGATGCCGAACAGCAGGCACATTCCCGCGGGCCACAGCTCCACAAGGACGATCAGCGCGCCGCCCACCGTCAGTCCCGCCGTGAAGCCGAGACGCACCGTGTTCCGCATTCCCTGCCGGTTGTGCTCGCCCTGATAGGTGGAGAGGATGGGCTGCATGGTGCGCCCCGTCCCCTCAAACAGGTACAGGATCAGGTAGGAGGTATTCTGAATGACGTCGAACACCGCCACCGCCGTTTCGCCGCCCAGACGGATCAGCAGATTGTTGCACACGAGGAAGAAGATCATCTGGTACAGGTACTGCACCGAGGTGGCCATGCCTGCCTTCAGCGCGGAAAGGGCGGGGGTGAGCCAGTGCCCGCACGGCAGCGCGAAGCGCAGCGTGTGCTTCTGACCGAAAAAGCCCGGCAGATAGATGGCGATGGTGATGATCTGTCCCAACGCGGTGGACAGCGCCGCGCCCCGTGTGCCCATGTCCAGCGCCAGCACCAGCGTGATGTTCAGCGCAATGTCACAGAGGTTGCCTATGACCGAACCGGCGCCAGCTCGGCGCTGACTCCCGTCGTTGCGCAGATAGTAGTTGAACACGTTGGACAGGTAGAACAGCGGCGTGGCCGCGACGAGGATCTGCAGATAGTCCCTTGTGGCGGCATACAGCGCGCCGTCCGTGCTCCGCGTGCCCAGCAGCGCCAGCAGCGGGTCCATGAACACGCTGCCCAGCACGGCGGTCGTGACGCTGAAAAGCAGCGCCAGCGCGAGCACACCGTGAAAGCTGTCCGCGGCCTCCTGCGTTTTGCCCTGACTCAGCAGACGGGAATAGCGAACGGAGCCGCCCAGTCCGAGGCCGTGGGCAAACATGCAGTTGATCATGTAGACCGGCAGGATCAGACCGATGGCGGCAAGTCCCACGGCGCCCAGCCGCTGCCCCACCACCACGGCGTCCGCCATATCGCTCAGCGCCCAGCCGAGCGACGAGAGCATGGCAGGGACCCACAGTCCACGGAACATCCGAGCGGTAAAGCGGTCCGCCGTCCGATGTGCGGCGGGGCTCATCGTCCGCATGGTGTTACTCAATGGTCAGAATGTCGGAGAAGCCGGTCACCTCAAAGATCTCCATCACCGACTCGCTCACATGGGTGAGCACCATTTTGCCCTGACGGTTCATCAGCTTCTGCGCGGACAGCAGCACGCGCAGTCCCGCCGAGGAGATGTACTCGACCTGCCCGAAGTCCAGACGCAGCTCGGTGACGCCGTCAAGGTCGGCCTTCAGCTCCGTTTCCAGCTGGGGGGCGGTGGTGGTGTCGATGCGGCCCTCGATGGCCATTGACAGCGCGGAATCCTTCTTTTCTTTTCTGATCTCCATGATTTTTCTCCTCCAAAAACGATTGAATTTTCAGTGTGCGGCGAAGGGCCGCGCGTTTCATTTTCTATGATAGTTGTATCCAGTGTAACACAAGCGCGGCTTTTTCTCAACGAAAAAAGTAAATTCTGCCGAAAATCGGTGCGCGGACGGCGGGCGACGGGCCTGTCCCGTGACGCGCACG
>OHAT01002398.1_pt1 | contig 14111 bp, 14 predicted proteins | sample 1577141 | NCBI WGS metagenome assembly OHAT01 (sample SAMEA3541578, study PRJEB24748) | human gut metagenome | biome: human gut; feature: human-associated habitat; material: faeces | place: China | collected 2012
AGATTGCACAGGCTGTTTTGAACATCCATTTATAGAGGTTCGCAACGTCAACCTCGTGCATATTGTTCTTTTCCAAAAGCATCTGTATGAGCTCATAAGTGGCAACAAAGGTCAGCACCATTCCGGCAATCGGCAGGATCACCGTTTCGGAAAGCTGTCGGATCAGGGAGAAAACCCCGGCGTGCCACGCCGCCGGGGTAGTCCCTACCTGTGCCGCAATCTCTCCGACTTGGGTATTGACAGTATCAAAAAGACCTTCGAGGTTCCCCATGATCCCGCCAATCAGAAGCTCTTTGAGCCAGTTTGTGAGCCAGTCGGTGAGAAAATCCATAAGTGCCTACCTTAAAACAGGCCAGACAGCAGAGGGATCAGTGTGGTGCCAATGACGATGATGCCGCCGCCCGCCATGAGCTGTTTCATGCCCTGTGACTTGGAGCCCGGGTTATCCGAGCCGTAGCCCTCCAGCAGATTAACCACGCCCCACACGCCAAGGCCAGCACCGAGAGCAATAACGAGGGTCTGTAAAGTGTCGATTGCAGATGAGAAAAATGCCATATAAGCCTCCATTTCTCCGGGATTTTTCCGGTAACAAAAAAGCCGCCCATATAGGCGGCAGGTTACAAACTTCGGGACACTTTGTCTCGAAGCATTTATGCAAAGGCGTCTGGATCGTCGATGTCATCATAGTTGAGGATGTCCTCGTCCTCTTCCGTGAGTGCATCGTCCGGCACAGTCACCTCATACATCGTACACGCCTCGTTCAGACCGGGCCGCCTGCGGCGGTTAATGAGCCTGTCGAGGTCAAAAGCGTTTTTCTGTTTATCGGCCTCCACCGTATAGCGGTAGTTCGGATGCCGTTTCAGATCATACTTGGGAGAGAAGAACGGGGGCAGACCCCGAAGCTGCAAAATACATTTATCTCCCGGCATGGTTGCAAGTTCGGCTGGGGTCATCAGTTCCCGGCCCAGCCGCTGGGTATTTTGACTGTAGCTTTCCGACTGGCCACGGGAGCGGCTGTCAGTCTGCATACTGATTGTGGCTTTTCCCAGCCAGTTCTCGGATATTTCCTTGATGGTGCTGGCTTCGCGGCCACCGAGGAACACCACGCTATCCATGTTGCCGAGGATTGTCTCGGCGTGTTTATCGTAAATGGCCTTGCACTGTGCCAACTGTTGATACAGCAGGCAAAGACTCACCTCGCGGGAGCGGATAACCGCGACCAGCTTTTCGAGCTGGGGCACCTGTCCCGTGTTGGCTGCCTCGTCCCACAGCACCCGTACATGGTGCGGCAGGCGGCCACCGTGAACATTGTCCGCCCGTTCACACAGGAGGTTGAACATCTGCGAAAATGCAAGTGCCACTAAAAAGTTGTAGGTCTGCGTGGTATCGGAAATGATGAAGAATACCGCCGTTTTCCGATCTCCGATGCGGTCAAGCTCCAATTCGTCATAGGCCATGACTTCACGAAGCTGCGGGATGTCAAAGGGAGCCAGTCGCGCACCGCAGGAAATCAAAATGCTTTTTGCCGTCTTGCCGCTGGCCAATTTGTACTTTTTATACTGTTTGACCGCGAAGCAATCCGGCTTGCGCTTTTCAAGCCCGGCAAACATATAGTCCACCGCGTTCATAAAGTCCTCGTCATCCTCCTTGACCTCCATGCCGGAAATCATATCCACAAGGGTATTCATGTTCCGATCCTCGGCAGGCCCCTCAAAAATGATGTAGGCAATCAGGGCGCAGTATAAAAGCGTTTCCGATTTCGTCCAGAATGGATCGCCTTCCTTGCCTTCGCCCTTTGTGTTGGAAATCAGGGCATCCACGAATTTCAGAATATCGGCCTCGTTGCGGATATACGCCAGCGGGTTATAGTGCATGGATTTTGAAAAATCTATGCTGTTGAATACCTTGATTTTGTACCCGCGTTTTTGCAGGAAAGCTCCGACCTGTCCCAGCACACCACCTTTGGGATCGACCACCACATAAGAGGAATGGGCCTGTAAAAGCTGGGGCGTAAGCCAGAAGCGGGTTTTGCCGGAGCCGGATGAGCCGATAATACAGCAATTCAGGTTTCGGGCATTTGCGGGGATTTTAGGGCGGGTGTTCATCGTGAGAAACTCCGTCCCGGTCAAAATCACGTTGTTTTCAAACTTCGGATCGACAAACGGTTTGATGTCTTTTTCCGTTCCCCACCGGGCGCTGCCGTATTCTGCATCCCGCCGAAACTTCTTAGCGTTCTTGCTTTTGAAATAGATCAGCAGCCGGAAACCAACGGCTCCTACAATACCGATAAGCCAATCCAGCGGGGCAAGACCAGGTGCAAAGTCAGCAAAGGCCGGGCCAATCGTCTGGCCCAGCCCGATGAGCTTATGTGCAAAATCGTTACCCGCTGCCAGCCGGTAGGCCGTTCCCAGCTTGAGGAACGCCCACAGGATGAACAGATAGGGAATGTTCGGAATGAGATATTTTCTGATCTTATCTGTCCTCATGGGCCACCTCCTTTGCACGTTCTTTCTGCTTCGGCTTTTCTTTGGAAAGCTGATCTGCCGCCTGTTGCAGTTGTTCCCGGATGGGAACACGGTTCGATTTTGCTTTGCTTAACACTTTCCGGGAATACTCAGAAAAGCAGGCGGTCATTGCGTCTGCCTGTCCAGCCTTGAAAAACAGCAGGTATTTGTCCGGCCCGGTTTTATAGAACGCATAGTCTACATTCCATTTCCGGGCCACGCGGTCAAAGGACTTGGCATCCCCGGATAGCTCAATGCTGTTGGTGGCTGTACCGTGGGCCATGAGCTTTCGCACACTTTGTTTGCCATGCGGTACTTGCCGCCCACGGTATGCCTTGCGTATCTTCCGACCCACCATGCCCAGCACATACGCCAGTCCCCGCGCCGTCAGCTTGGTCGTTTTTACAGATATGGCTATCGTGCGCCGGGAAATATCTTCATCAATCAGTTACACCGCCTCCTTCCTTGGGACAATTTGTCTCGAAGTGCCATCACCGATCCCCACGGTCTTTTTTCTGCATTTGACGGTAGCCCTCCAAAGAAGAACCGTCTATGATTTCCTGATAAGCGGCCATTTGCTCCCGGATAGAGAGCTTCGGGAAAGAGAATACCTTATGCTCCTTGGGAATATCCTGCAAGCCGTGATACACTTCCACGAAATGATCGCTTTCTTTGACAACATAGCCGCCCGGGGCAAAATGGCCGTTTTCGTGGATGCAGGCATCCCGGCCATACGCCTCATAATCGAAATACGGTTTTACCTGATCCGGCACATCCAACATTTCCAGATCGTCCACATAAATACGCCCCAGCGTTTCCTCATCGGATACGCCGGGGTAAAAGCCGTAACAGTCCAGATTTTGTGTCAGATTGATGATGTCCCGCACCGAAGAACAGTGATCGCCGCTGTCGAGGACGGCCTCCAGTGTTTCCAGCTCCGATGAGGTAAGCTCGGAAAGCAGGCAGGCCAGATGATTAAGCTCGTCCAGATTTTCATACTCGCTCAAATGGTCATAGAGCCCCAGCACATCCCCATCGAAAGAGGTAATAAAAATTTCCTGATAGCGGACGCCATCCACGCCGATCCGTTTCAAAAGAGCCTCCACCTCCTGGGCGGTTGTGGGAAATTTCAGTGTTTCACCCACAAGCTGGCCCTCGCTGTACTTTCCGGCGTTGGTAACGTAGGCTTCAAACAGGGTTGCCATTAGCGGCGGCCCTGTCCCTTGACGGTCAGGATGCCCTCAAGGGTTGTTGCCGTAATTCCCAGCCGCTGGGCCACGGCAATATCATTTTTCATGGCTTCGGTCATACTGTGCCCGCAAACAACCAGCACATGAGAACGGCGGAGCAGGTCACGGCTCATGTCGATGCCGCTTTTATGCTCCTCGGGAACAGCATCATTGAGAAACAGGGGCAAGTACAAAGGCAGACAAATAGGAGAAAAGCCTGCCTCATACACGGTGCGGCAATACTGCGCCGCCAGTTCTGCGTTTTCGCTATCGCCGCCGAGCCATGCAGCGGTGATATAAGCAAGGGGTCGTTTCATCGTTCATACCTCCGATATTTTAATAAGAAAGTTCAACCCAAACCCCACGCCCTTTCCCAGTCTTGGGAAAGGGGGCGGCTCTGGAGGATATACCCCCGCCGCTTGCCGGGGAAATAGCACAGCCGGGGCAGACCGTCAAGGGCGAGCCGCCGAAAACGGCGGTGCGCTGCACCCTTGACGGCCCACTCCCGGCTGTACTAAAAAACAGGCGGCGACGGGGGATATATACCACCAGAGCCTCTGCGCGAGGGCGGGGCCCTCGGGACAAAGTGTCTCGAAGTTGTTACTTGTCAAGTTCCTGCTTTTTCGGGGCTTTTGCCAGCTCCGGCGGCTGTTTTTCTTTCCAGTCATCCAGCAGGGACATAATCTGTTCTTTCATTTTGGCGGGAGTGACCTCCTTGCCAAAATACTTTTCCAGTTCCGCAGTAGAAATAATCACGCCTCGATCCTCCTTTTTCTGTTCTGATAAGATACCGTCAATGACATCGCCGTTGAGCTTGCCTTCCTTATCCAGCTCCCGGAGCCGTTTAGCCTGGGCCAGCGAGGGCGAAGCCTGCTCCCCGTCAATGGAAACAGCAATAAGCCTCTGATTTTTCGGTTTGATGTAGGAAAGCTCCACGGCAGGCATGAAGCCCATCTTTTTATCGTCTACCTTATCCAGAAGCTCCGGCACAAGGGAGTTGAGCCGCAAGTAGCGCATGACCTTTTTATAGTTCATATCATGCGCCTCGCCCACAATCTCAACCGAGCGTTTCCCAACATCGCCTTCTGCAACGCCTTTCAGCCGCCCGCCCTGATGCTTGATGTCCTCAACCTCGAGTTCCAGCAGCGCGGCCAATTCGCTGGGGAGCATCCCGTCACGCTGCTTGTTGCTGTCCTTCATGGCCTGTACCGCTTCGTGGTCGGTCATTTCACGGACGATAAAGGGCATTTCCTCCAGTCCAGCCAGCTCACTGCCGTGAGTACGGCGATGGCCCGCTACAATTTCATAGCCGTTTCCGTCTTTCTCCGGGCGGGCAAGACCGGGAACCATTACACCGTTTACGCGGATAGAAGCAACGATTTCCTGCATCTTCACATCGTCCCGTACCTTAAAGGGGTGCGGACGGAATGTGTGAAACGGATGAACCTCGGAAAGTTTCAGATAAACCAGCTTGCCTTCCTCAACCGGGCGGGGCGGTGTAGTCGGCTCGGGAGCCGTCTGTTCCACAGCAGCTTCCTTCGGTGCCGTATCCTGTGCGGGCTTAATGGGCTCCTTGGCATCCGGGGCCTTTCCATCGCTTCGGGACACTTTGTCTCGTTTGGACGGCTTGGGCTTGTCAGGGGCCGCCTTATCCGCCTTGGGTGGGCGGCCCTTGCGAGCCCCAGCCGATTTCTCCGCTTTCTGATTTTCAGTCGCAGCCTTTTCCGCTTTCGGCGGACGGCCACGGCGCGGCTTTTTCGGTTCCTCCGTATTGGCGGGCTGCGGTGTTTCTCCGGGGGCTGCCGCCTCTGGCGTTTCGGGGGTTTCCGACTTTTCGACTTCGGCGCGGGCGTTCTGCCTCTTTTCCGCCATAAGTTCATTGATTTTGTCAAAGGACACAACCACATCGCCGGACTCAGGTATGGCAGGCCCGGTCTGTTCCTGCTGGGGCTCAGACGCTGCGGCCTGTTCGGGTGTGGTGATAGGCTCGGCGGCCTCCGGGGAAATATTCTCCGCAGGGCCAGTATTCAATTTTTCATCGGCCATTTACGATCCTCCTTTTCGTTAAAGTTGCACAAATTTGAACGCTAAAATTTTGTAGTTATTTTTGTGCCTCCTTTCCGTCTATCCACGCAAAAAAGCCGCCCGTTTTTCATGCCGGACGGCTTTTTGCGTAATGTGATAGATCAAATATTATTTTTTCTGGTTTGCAGGCTCCGAAAAGCCTTGTATTTACAGTGTTCCTAATAGGAAGTAATCATAGGAAGAGAAGAAGGAATTCCAACCTTTATAAAATTTACAAAATTACTTGCTCCAAATGTCTTGGATACGTTAATAAAAGTTTTGTTTGTCATTTGAATTCCAGTATATGAGTTTATGACACATGGCACAAAAGCAGAAAAGAAAATAATCAGAACCTTTGCACGGAAGCCCACGCCCATCCAGACAACAACAATAGGAATCCACGCAACCGGTGGAATGGGACGGATAATTTCAAAAATAGGTGTCAGTATTTTATCCAGCACCTTATACCATCCCATGACCAAACCAAGAGGCACCCCTATAATAACCGCAGAAAAAAAACCGCTTAAAGAAATATGTAAACTTGCAATAATGTTTACAGATAATAAATTTCCATCAGGAGCTTTTTTTGTCATTTTCATAAGAAAGGCTTCGTAGATTTTAAGCGGAGAAGGCAATGTTCGTGAATCAACAATACCATTATCCACTACAAACTGCCAGATTGCAAAGAATAAAATAATGGTAATTACAGTAAGCATCCTGAGTTTGAATGTGTTGCGGTTTTGTATCTTTTTATTTGCAAGCCACAGTTCTTCTACATTTTTTTTATCGTTCATGTTTTTTCCTTCTTCAACATGGCAACCGGAATTTAATCCGGTTGCCATACTTTTCTAATCACATGCCTTATTTTCCGCAAATTTCATCTACAAATGATGTATCAACATGTCCAAGGAACCTCTCATCATCGCCTTCCTGATAGTTACCGGCTGAGATGAAGAACTCAAGGACATCATAAATACGCTGCTCTATAGTTACGTAATTATTGCCATCTTTTACTGTATGCAGCATATCATAATTATCCTGAAGGGAATAATAGGTCTCACTGTTCAAGATAATTTTTGCCGCTTCGAAAGAAGTAGTTTTTCCGGACTCTTCATAGAAAGTCACAAGATCATTGACCACTTCGTCTTCTTCTTTATGTGCATCAATCCATTCGACCGCCTTAAGATAAGCAGTGAGAAACGCTGTAATTTCCTTATGCTTTGCTTCCACAGAATTCTCATTGGCAATTACGACACCATCAAGTCCTGCGTCTGAACTCGCGCCATTTGCGGCAAGAACGTAATCTGCCTTATCTGCATCGAAAGAAACAACACCTGTCAATACAGCAACATCTCCCTCCCCGGACAGAAACGCAGAATTGGTTGTGGGCGTATCCATACCAACAAATTCAACATCATCAATAGTCAGCCCAAAACCGTCAAGAACCTTAATCAGCATATACTGTAAAACAGTACCGGCAGAACAAAGAACCTGAGATCCTCTCCATGAATCTGCATCACCATAGATCGTTTCATTCAGCTTATTATGCCCTTGCCCAGCAGCTACAATATCAGAATCAGGTCGAACATAGATCGTTTGAGTACCGTTATCTGTGTTAGATGATGCAATTATTCTCGCATCATATCCAATTACACCAGCGAGAATACCTCCAATACCTGTCGTGGCTATATCCCACGTAGAAATTGCCTCTACCTGAACTGGCCCGTTCTCATAAAATGTTACGTTAACATCCAAATTCTCTTCCTGAAACCACCCCATTTTTTCCGCAATATATATTGGGAAACCCTGAAGTCCGCCAGCTGTTGCCGCCACTTCAATTGTCATAGGCATGTTCGTCTCGGTTTGTACAGCATTTTCTGTTCCCGTTACTTCTTTGTCGGATCCGGATTCAGTTTTCTTCTCCCCATTGCTACATCCTACACAGGTGAGTGTCATGGCTAACAGCAGAAGCAGTGCCACAAATCTTTTACTTCTTTTCATTTTTATCCTCCTTTTATTATATCTTGGAATCTTTATATCACTAAGGAAGCTCTGAATAATTCGGCAAGAGCTGACAGCGTGAGATTTTGGCGCATCCGAAAGGTTGGAAAATGAAGGAATGCTGCTATGTATTTCCCATTTTTCAACCTGCACGGATGGGGCAAAAGATCCGCTGCTCAGCCGAAGATGAATTGTTCAGAGTTTCCCTAACTTATGAGTTGTTCCTAATCCAAAAATCCCTCAAGATTATTGTTAACATCAGGCTTTCTACTCTGATGTTACTTTTCACTTTGTTTACTTGACAGCGCACCTATTAGAACTGCCACATATATCCATTTTGTGCTGATAAATTGATTTTAATTCCTTGCGAATGATCTCTCTATACAATCTACTATCTATTAGCTCCGGATGCTCTGCAAGAACTTTTCTTGTAATTGCCGTTGAAGGTATCCAGCCGTCAGACGCAATATTTATTTTGCATACTGCTGTTTTGCTCGCTTTTATAATACTTTCATCAGGTACACCAACAGCCGCTTCAATCTTCCCATTATATTTGTTAATCATTTCAATATATTTATCCGGCAGAGCAGAACAGCCATGGAGTACCAGAGGAAAATGAGGTACAAGTTCTTCAATTTCTTTTAAAATATCATATCTTAACCCTGAAAATACCATATTTCCGGCAATGGATTTATCCAATCCGTGAATCGTCCCAACAGAAACAGCCAGACAATCTACACCCGTATATTCGATAAATTTTGCGGCATCTTCAGGATTTGTAAAAATGTTCTCAACCTGTCTGCCTTCCTTTTTTTCATCAAGATCTTCAAATCCTGATAATGCTCCGACCTCCCCTTCCACATTTACACCACGGGGATGCGCATAATCTACAACCATTTTTGTAAGCTTAATATTATCCTCCAGACTTAATCTACTCCCATCAATCATGACTGAAGAAAAACCACTATCTATTGCCAATTTGCACTCCTCAAAAGTATTCCCGTGATCCAAATGCAATGCAATAGGAGCACTATTGCCACACTTCCTGAGACGCTCAATACCAGCCTGTGCCATCCGTACAAGCATTTCTGTTTCAAACTGGCGGCAGTGTTTTGGAGCGACCATAATAATCGCTGGAGAAGTATTTTCCAAAACAGCATCTATGATTGCATTTAGCTGTTCCATCGCAATATAATTTAGCGATGGTACTGCATAATGATTATCATATGCCTCCTTCAGCATTTCTTTTGCATTAGAAAATCCGTAATTTTTATACTTGTACATATATTTTATTCCCTGCTACTTTTCATTCTTTACGATTAGATAAAAAAATTTGCAACAAATTGAAATGTACTATTGCAAATAATCAATCGTTTAACTATATTATAATTAGAGAGCAATTTTAGTCAATATATGGCGGCAAAACCGCTCATTTGAAAGCAAATAACTCAAAATGCTCAGTTTTGTTCGCACAAATGATCATTTTATCATATAGAAACAGCCGTACCAATGTTTGTTGCTTTAGCATAGAGTCCTAAAGCAGTTTCCTACAGACAGAAGAAAAAGCCAGGGATATCATTAATATATTTTGCCTCAATGAAAAAGTTTGTGTGTTTGAGCGTTCCGAAGCAAAGCAGCATCATGCAACATGAGTCGGATTCTGAACATTTCACTCCCTTGCCTACACTTTCTCGGGGCGCAGGATGCAAAATTCAACACATCGACTTCAAGATCCTATTTGGTAACAAAATGTAAATCACACAGCTTTTCTCATTGAACCTATATTTTAAAAGGAGAAAAACAAATATGAATGATCGGCAACAAAAAATTATGGAACTTCTTGATGATAACGGATTTGTGACCGTAGAGTTTCTCAGTAAAACATTGTATTGCAGCGGTGCAACTATCCGCCGCGATCTAGCTGCACTTGCTGAAAGCCAAAAAATCAAAAGAACACACGGTGGTGCAATGCATTTTAGTGGTATCAGCAATGATTCTCCTTTTCACCTTCGCAACAACCGTAATATCGATGAAAAACATTATATTGCAAATCTTGCAATTCAAAATATTCATGACGCAATGACTCTCTTTATTGATTCAAGTTCAACTGCCGCATGTTTGATAAAATATTTGGGTAACTTCCATGACCTGAACATTATCACAAATGGACTTCAGATTGTGTATGAACTGGCAGAACAACAAAATATTCAGATTTACGCAACCGGAGGGCAAATTAAAAACAATGTAACAATGTACGGAACTCCTGCACTTAATATGATTTCAAACCGTTATGCCGACTTATTCATTTTCTCATGTAGCGGTTTTTCGCCTGAACATGGAACAAGTGAAACAAATGAAGATTCCGTGGAATTAAAACGAGCGATGTTTCAAAATTCATCCCGCAGAATCCTGTTGTGCGATCACACAAAAATAGGTCTTGTATATTCCTATAAATGTTTTCCTTCAAATAAAATTGATATGCTCATTACGGATAGAAGACCTCCAGACGAAATAATAAGAAATATTCCAAGCAATCTTTCTTTAGTATATTAATCGCCTAAATCCTGGGATTTTCATTATCATTATTTTTATATTGTTTTTAAAATTAAGGAAACTCTGAACAATTCATCTTCGGCTGAGCAGCGAATCTTTTGCCCCATCCGCGCAGGTTGAAAAATGGGAAATACATAGCAGTATTCCCTCATTTTCCAACCTTTCGGATGCGCCAAAATCTCACGCTGTCAGCGCTTGCCGAATTATTCAGAGCTTCCTTAAAATTCTGCCAGAAGATATAATGTCGGTGAGCTTCACAATATTAACAATAATGCTTTTTTAATATGATTATTGACACTATCGCTCTCTTATCCTGCCATTGTCAGCCGACTGGGAGACTTTAAAGGAACCAATCTTCTGGCAGACATCGGAAACGGCACCATGAACATTCTGTATATCAACAATAAAAAGGCGATGGAAAGCCGCTGTTGGACAGAAAAATTTGGTGTCAATCAGTGTATGATTGCTGCCAAGAATGTGGTGTTGGACAGCTTCGGAGTAAAAATCGAAGAATCTACCATTGAACAAGTGCATCGTTTCGGCACCGCTGACATCAGAAAGCCGTATCTGGACTATATCACTTCCATAGCCAAGCGATATGTGGCTGATATTTTCGCCACATTTCGCCGCTATGAATATAATCCGGTTCTGATGCGACTGTATATCGTGGGTGGTGGCGGTTGTCTGGTCAAGCACTTTGGACAGTACGATGAAAGCCGAGTGACTATTCTGGACGATATTTGTGCGACAGCTAAAGGATATGAATATCTCGCCTTTGCCAGCCTTCGCAGGAAGGAGTAAGCCATGAGCGAGAATATTCCTCCTTGAAATCAGCAATGACCTTTAGATCATTGCAAAATGTTCAAGAGCAGCACGGATAGCATCTTCCTTTTCTTTCGGACATTGCGGTACTTTCTGATTTTCTTTCTGAGAGATATTATAATGCTCTCCAACATCAATACCACATTTGCGCTTGATTTGGGAAATACATAAAGGTGAAACCTTTAAACCAAACTCCTTCAGCACATAATCCTTGATTTCCTGATAGGTAGCCTTTGACTCAGCGGAGGTAATATCAAGCTCATCCAAGTCCAAGTCGACCTCAATCGTATCATCCGGAGTTTTTCTGGACAAAAGGACAACCGTCTCGACAGATGCCCCGCATTCGTCAAATTGCGTGAGCACCTTTTGCTCAATAGGGAACTTGTACGCAATCGCCTTTACAAAGCGTTTCTGCGTCTTTTGCTCCTCACGCGGGAACAACTCAACCTCGGAAATCAGGTATTTCACAAGGTCGCGCCGCTCTGCCGCATTCATTCTATCATAGATTGCGTCAAAAGACGAGAGGATTCCGATCATAGATTGCACAGACATCTGTTCACTTTCCAGAGTCGCCTTTTTCATCAGGCTCTCTTGCAGCAGATCCTCCGCCTTATAAATTTGGTCATAGAGGTCATTCAGACGGCGCGTCATATCCGCGCGGCGGCGCTCTGCATACTTGTCATCCGGAGCAATGCGGTCAATATCCCGCTCCAAGCTGTCGCGGCTGCGCTGTAAAGCGGATAGCTGGTTTTTGTAGGCGGTAATGTCATTCTCGACCTCGGTCATGTCCACGGCGGTCATTACCTTTTCCTGCAAATCCTTGATAAACTGCGGATTGCGAACAATCTTCCGGGTGTGCTCCATCACCTCGTCCTCAACCTGACTGGCTACCACGCCATTCCTGCGGCATACCGAAGTCCCTCTATGTTTAGTCGCATAAGAACAGACATAAGATTCTGTGCGGCGCTCCGTGCCGTCCTGATTTGTCCACTTGGTCATACCGATATACATAGGTGCGCCGCATTGCGGGCATTTTACGATACCGGACAACAGATGCGCGTTATACTGACCAATGTTGTGATTACCCTTTTTCCCACGAATGGCTTTGATCTCCTGCACCTTGTCAAAATCCTCTTTGGAAACAAACGCCTCATGGGAAATAACCTCACTCAAAATATACTCATCCTGCTTCACAAGTCGATATTCGTTATCTTTGCCGGGAACTTTCTCTGTCCGTCGCTTTCCCCATGCTACGCGCCCCGTATAAACCGGATTGCTAAGCATTCTCTTGATGTGGTCAGAACTCCACTCTCCATAGCTGGGGCGGATGGCATTCTTTGCCGGTGGGCGAGTATAACCGTTTCGATTGAGATAGCCCGAAATTGCCGTGTAGCCCATATTTCGGTTCAGGAACATATCAAAAACCAGTTGCACGACAGCCTTTTCTTCCGGGACGGTCTCCAATTTCCCTTTACTCTTGTCATCGCCCTTTACCAGACGATACCCATAGGGTGCAAAGCCGCCGTTCCAGCCGCCGGACTTTGCTTTTTCCTCACGCCCCAAAAGGCTCTGTGCAATGATGTTCTCTCGCTCCAACTCAGCTACCGCACCGAGAATGGTAATCATCATTTTTCCCATAGAGGTTGAGGAATCAAGCCCATCTTCTACACACATCAGGTGAACGCCATATTTCATAATAAACTCAAGGGAGTTCAGCACGTCCCGTGCGTTTCTGCCAAACCTCGATAATTTGAAAACCAGCACATAGTCCGTATGCACTTTTCCGCTCTGAATGTCATCCAGCATCCGCTGGAACTCAGTCCGTCCCTCGATGCTCTTGCCGCTTTTGCCTTCTTCAACGTAGATATCAAGAACGGTCATACCCCGACGCTCGGCGCATTCAGCCAGATAGTGTTTCTGCCCGTCCAGACTATACCCCTTTACCTGACGCTCACTGCTGACGCGGATATAGATAACACACGATTTGCCCTCTTTCGTATTATACATATTTCCTCCTATTGCAGATCCGGGCGGTCATCGACCGCCCGGAATACTCTGCTCAGATTTTCTGATTTTCCTTTTCTGCGGCAGCATATTTAATCAGGATTTGTGCCAGAACATTGATAAAGTTCTGGTAGCAGTCTCTCTGCTCTGCTGTCATCTGAATCACGCTCTCCTTGGGAAAGCGAAGCTCAGTTCCATTGTTTGCAGTGTAGCTCTTGTAGTTTTCGTTTTCTACCATGTAATCACTCCATTTGACGTTATGTTCGTCAGCCGAATGAAGTGCCGCTTTTTCAATGGTAACTCAGTAGTTACTATTAATATGCTATTTCCAGTCTTGGGTCAATAGCTCCGGAGCGATTCTCCGGTAACTCCTGAATTGACATTTCTGCTTGCTCTCATGTATAATTACTTTGAAAATTCCCGGAGGTGAAGTCAATGAGTATGGCTCAGGTTATCCGGGCTGCTATGAAGAAGCAAGGCGTAACTGTCAGTCAGCTTTCAAGGCAGCTTGGCTGCACAACCCAAAATATCAGCGGCAAAATGCGCCGTGACAATTTCAGGGAAAGCGAGTTGCAGGAAATAGCGGCGGCTATCGGCTGTCGGTTTGAGGGTCGTTTTATTTCAGAAGAAACAGGAAAGCCGGTTGAATAATATTCCTGTCTCATGGGTGGGTAAGCTGCTGCAACAGCTTACCCATTCAGCATTTCTGCGGCTTTTTTGATATTCGCCCTGGCATTGCCTTTGCGAAAGTTCTCTCCGTCGAAGCGGATTGGGACACAGACCTCCAAGATGCGGTCATAAATGCGGCGGTCATCCAGATCGACAGCTTGCTTCATAACGGAAAGCGGGATATTCGTGGTGACGATCATGGGCTTGCCGGTCAGCAGCCGCTTGTCAACCACATCGAACACTCGCTCCTTACCGAAGCTGGTGT
>OHAT01002407.1_pt1 | contig 14069 bp, 8 predicted proteins | sample 1577141 | NCBI WGS metagenome assembly OHAT01 (sample SAMEA3541578, study PRJEB24748) | human gut metagenome | biome: human gut; feature: human-associated habitat; material: faeces | place: China | collected 2012
ACTATTATCTGCAATCCGAGCTGCAGGAGGAACGCAGCTTCACCGAGCGTCTGACCATACAAAGTTGTGCGTTAGAATCAGAGGTATTCGATGAGATCACCCCCTCGATATACCCCCAAACAGAACGTGATGTCCGCGACCTGGTTACGGGAAATGCTTATTCTCCATTCCAGAATTACGATTACGGAGGTTTGTATAATGTAGCTAATGGAGTTATGCTTATTTCGGACATGGCTACCGAATATGGTTTCTGCTCATGGGGCGGATGGATTTGGGAACCTCTGGAATTTGCTCGTTGGACCCCCAGTGACGAAGATCGCATTGCTTATCCTTGGACAAACTACCTGAAAGGGATAAGTAAAATGACACTTACTATCGACCGAATAACAAACGTAAACATGAATAAAGACCTTTTGAACCAATATATAGCAGAGTTACGTTGTGCCCGCGGTTTTCTGGCCTTTTTATTATACGACCTGTACGGTCCTATTATTGTAGCCGATCTAGAGACGCTCAAGAATGCAGAAGATGAAATAATCCTTCCACGTTTAAGTGAAGAGGAAACACACAATTTCATCGTCACCGAGCTGACCGAAGCTGCAAAAGTTTTACCATATAGTTACGATAAAAGTAGTTCGGATTACGGAAGATTTACAAAAGGGTTATGCCACATGGTATTACTTAAATTCTATATGCAAACGAAACAGTGGGATAAAGCTATCACCGAAGCTCGTGAATTGCAGAAGCCCGAATATAAATACGCATTGGTGACAGACAAAGGGGCCGAGAGGTCAGCTTATGCCAATATCTTTACATACGCCAATGAAAAGAACTCGGAAACAATCTGGTCTGTAAACTGCCTTACAGGTTATCAGGTTCATTTATGGTATCCCCATGTTATGCCAAGTAACCTCAAGGCATCCGATGCCGGAAGATTTGATGGTGGCTGGGGAGGTTATAAAATGACATGGAAATTCTTTAAAACATACGAAGATGGAGATGAGCGTAAACAAACTATCATCTCCGAGTATGATACATGGGAAGGTACTACCCTTAACGAAACCAACAAGGGAGTGGGAAGTAACTCCTTACAGGACGGTGTCATTCCATTAAAATATAAAATAGAAAGTAATAATGCAGGAAATCAGTGTCAGACAGATTGGATTGTATACCGCTATGCCGATGTGTTGACTCTATTGGCAGAAGCCATTGTCAGAGAAGGAAATACAGTTACAACAGAAGCCATTAATTTACTGAATCAAGTCAGAACACGTGCCGGTTTAACTGCATATACAGCTTCTTCTTTCAGCAGTGCTCGTGATTTCCTTGATAAATTATTGATAGAACGTGCACACGAGTTTTATTTCGAAGGGTGCCGCCGTCAGGATCTTATCCGCGATGGTTCTTATGTAGCAACCATGAAACAAAAATGTACCGATTACGGACAAGTGTCTATTATAAACGAAAACTATCATCGTTTCCCAATACCGGAATCAGCTATTATTGCGGGACAAGGGATTATTAAACAGAATCCGGGATATTAGTCATCACATATTTTTAAATTAAAAGAGGAGGTAGTACATCAACACTACTTCAAAGTGGATATTTTGATGTACACTCCTCAGCTAATCATCTACCATGAAATATATTGTTCTTTTTCAGCATCTCCAGTTGAAGAACATAGGGCTAGTCTTACTATGCTCCTTTATGTTTTCCAACCTGCTATACTCCCAATCGACGAGAGAAGTCATCAACTTCGATCACGGCTGGCTATTCAACAGATACGGTCTACAGCCTGATGGTAAACGAATAGATGAGCCTTTTGGAAATGGCAGTCCGGATTCTCCATCTCCTAAAGAGTTAGCCTTTAATGACAAAGACTGGAGGAAATTGGATGTCCCTCACGACTGGGGCATTGAAGGACCTTTCAGGGAAAATCTGGATGGCTATACAGGTAAGCTACCTTGGCGGGGAATCGGCTGGTATCGTAAACGCTTCAACATCAAAAATATAGATAAAGATAAAATGTTTTTTCTTGATTTTGATGGCGTGATGGCCAATGCGGAGGTATATCTTAACGGAAAGAAGATAGGAGAACGTCCCTATGGCTACATTTCCTTCAGGGTAAATCTTACGCCCTATATTCGCTTTGATTCGGAAAATATCATTGCAGTCAGAGTGGATACGGAGAAACTGGGTTCTCGTTGGTATCCCGGAGCAGGTATTTACCGGCATGTCCGATTGGTCAAAACCAACAAGCTTCATATTCCCCAATGGGGTGTGTTTATTTCTACGCCCGAAATCAATAGCCAATATGCCACCGCATCCGTGATGGTTCAGTTGGCTAATGGAAAGAAAAAAACGGCTAGAAGCAGTTACACAATTGAAATATTCAAATTAGATAAAGCAAACATTCCCCGAGAAAGAGTTGCAGTGGGAGCTAAAGAGAATATCAAAATTGCAGCAAACGCCATCGACAGTAGCTTAGTATCTCTGAAAGTGGAGAAACCACAATTATGGGATTTGGAAAATACGAACCTCTATCTAGCCAAGGTATCAGTATATGATAGAAAGACGTTGACAGATGTATACGATGTGCCGTTCGGTTTCCGGACTTTGAAATTCACACATAACAATGGATTCCTGTTAAATGGGAAAAGAGTTCAATTGAAGGGAGTATGTATGCATCATGATTTAGGTGCATTAGGTACAGCAATCAACAAGAGTGCCATAGAACGCCAAATCAACATATTGAAGAGTTTTGGCACTAATGCTATACGTACCTCTCACAACCCACCCGCACCCGAGTTGTTAGAACTTGCTGACAAAATGGGAATACTTATTCTCGATGAAGTATTTGACTGTTGGGCTAGTGGTAAAAACGAAAATGACTACGCTGTTCATTATTCCGAATGGCATAAAAAGGACATTGAAGCACTTGTTTGCAGAGACAGAAATCATCCTTCTGTCATTATGTGGAGTTTGGGAAATGAAGTAGAAGAACAGTATCATCCCGAAAAAGGAGTAGTAGCATATCTCAGGGATATTGTGCGGCTTTACGACTCAACCCGCCCCGTCACTTTCGGTGCCTCATATCCCAGTAAAAGTGCTATCAATGGTACAGAACTCCAAGTAGATGTCCATGGCATGAACTATCCTTCGGGGGTTTATGGCGGTCCTGATTTTTATGAAACATTTCTCAACTATCCGGGGCATGAACACTTATCAGGCTTTGCCAGTGAATCCAGTTCAACAATAAGTTCACGCGGAGTTTATTTTCCAAAAGGTTATCAAGTTACTTCATATGACTTGAAAGCCCCTGGTTGGGCATCTCTTGCCGATGCCGAATTTACTGCATTAGACAAATATCCGGCTATTTGTGGTGAATTTGTCTGGACGGGATTTGACTATCTAGGCGAACCGACTCCTTTCAATAGCGATATGAGCGTCTTACTCAACCATGCCGCGCTCAGTGAAGAAGAACTGGCTAAAGCAAAAGAGGAACTAAAGAGAATAGAAAAAGAGCGTCCTTCCTCTCGTAGCAGCTATTTTGGTATTGTCGATCTAGCGGGTTTTCCAAAAGATCGTTATTACTTGTATAAAGCACATTGGATGCCCGAGCCTATGGCACATATTCTCATCCATTGGAATTTTCCGGATAGGATAGGTAAAATAACTCCTGTGTTTGTGTATTCTTCGGGTGATGAAGTTGAACTCTTTCTGAATGGTGAATCTTTGGGTAGGAAAAAGAAAGAACAGTATCAATATAGATTCAAATGGGAGAATGTTATATACACTCCTGGAGAATTAAAGGCCATTGCCTACAAAAATGGCAAACTCTGGGCAACAGAAAGCGTAAGAACCACAGGAGAACCGGCTTTGTTACAAGTCTCCGCCTATAAAGACAAGATAAAAGTAGCTGACAATGAACTGGCTTTTATCACAGTCTCCATCCGTGACAAAACAGGAAGTGTTGTACCAACGGCCAATCATAAGATTAAATGCAAATTAGAAGGTGAAGGTAAGATTGTAGCAACGGATAATGGTGATCCAACTTCACTCATCTCTTTTTCAGCGACAGAGCGCGAAACTTTTAACGGATTCATGTTAGTTGTTATAAAGGCTCATCAAGGAGCAAAAGGAAAACTACGTCTAATTGTGGAATCCGAGAATTTGAAAAGTGCCTCTGTGGATATTAACCTATTATAAATCATTCTTATTTGAACATCATGACAACAAAATTATTAAATATAAAAACAAGACTTTTCAGATCATTGACCAATTTGGGTATGATGATTATTTTATTTTCTTGCAGTTCGTCATCTATCGGAGAAGAACCGATAAACCCTCCTGCTCCTCCTGCTTCATCCGTAGAAAAGAGTGAGTATTATGTTTCCACAACCGGTAATGATGAGAATCCCGGAACACTTACATCACCTTGGCGTACCATTCAAAAAGCTGTCACCACAGTTACCCCGGGATGTGTAGTAAATATTATGGGGGGAACATACTATGAAGAAATAAAAGTAACTGTATCCGGAACTGCTGACAAATACATCGTAATCAAAAACTATAATGACGAGGAAGTTATTATAAGCGGCGACAATAAACCCAGAGAACTAATGAATCTCAATGGCGTGAGTTATATAAAGGTAAAAGGGTTAACCTTCGCCGATTGCTTGGGATCATATTCTGTGGGAATAAAAATATCCACTACATCCGACGAGGCTTCTCATCATATTGAGATAGAATCGAATACAATCAGAAACTTATATGCAAATGCCACCGCAACAGTTTATCCGCCGAATGTATATGCCGGAGGAATAACAGTAGCCGGCTATCTGGACTCAAAAGCCATTCACGACATTATAATAAGAGAAAACACAGTAAAAGACTGTCGGACAGGTTGGACAGAAGCCATTTCAGTAACAGGAAACGTAGATGGTTTTCTGATTACTAAGAACGTAGTGACTAATACAGGAAACATCGGTATAGATGCGTCAGGGCATTGGGGTATTTCGAAAAATCCTGCCACTGATTTCGCCAGAAACGGAGTCATCTCTGAGAATCATGTTTCATACTGCAAAAGTCCTGTTGAGGGAGGTGCAGGTATTTATTTGGATGGAAGTTCAAATATCCTTGTTGAGAAAAACATTTCGCACAACAATGTTTATGGTATTACCGTAGGGTGTGAAAGGGCAAACAATTTTGTAACTAATAATATAATCAGAAATAACATCTGTTATAACAATGAAGGGTTTGGAATCGGACTAATGGGCTGGTCCCCTGAAGGCAGAATCATAAAAAACTGCCAAGTTGTTAATAACACCACCTTTGGAAATGCGAAAGACAGATTGGGAGAAATAGCCATATACAGCACGGAAAATACTACGATTAAAAACAATATATTTTATTCAACTCACGCAAACTCAAATCTATTATATGTAGATGATAGTCACCTCAATCTCGATATGAATTTTAATCATTATTATTCCAGTTCTTCCGATGTTAAGTTTTACTGGAAGGGTAGCATATTTTCAACTTTCGAACAATATAAACAGAACACAGGCTGTGATTTAGCTTCGGCTTTCAGTAATCCTTTATTCATTGATACAGAAGTATTCGATTTTCAGTTACAATCCACATCTCCGTGTATAGATACAGGTGATCCCGCCTATACACCCGCAGAGAATGAACTGGACTTTAATCATAACCCTAGGAAAGTTGGAGCTTGTATTGATAAAGGCGCTTATGAAAAGCAATAATAAAAAAGCGGTTTACTAATATCGAACCTCATACAACAAATCCTCCCCGAAAGTTTTCAATACCAACCTTCGAGGAGGATTTTTTTTCATTCTTTTATTCCCATTCTATGGTCGCATTGGGTTTAGGCGACATATCATAGCAAACACGATTCACATTCTTCACTTCTTTCAGAATACGGTCCGTGATTTTCATCAGAACAGGCCAGTCAATCGGTTCAATAGTAGCAGTCATGGCGTCTACTGTATTGACAGCGCGAATGATAACCGGCCAATCGAAAGAACGGGCATTATCACGTACACCAACAGATTTGAAATCGGGCACTACCGTGAAATATTGCCATGCTTTTTTATCCAATCCGGCAATCTGGAATTCCTCACGCAGGATAGCGTCGGATTCACGCACGGCTTCCAGACGGTCACGTGTAATAGCACCCAGGCAGCGTACACCCAAACCGGGACCGGGGAAAGGCTGACGGTAAACCATTTCATAAGGTAATCCCAGCTCCAGACCACAGGCACGAACTTCATCCTTGAACAGTTGACGCAAAGGCTCTACAAGTTGGAATTTGAGATCTTCGGGCAACCCACCTACGTTATGATGAGATTTCACCATTTTAGCCGTCTTCGTTCCACTTTCCACAATATCCGGATAAATAGTACCCTGGCCTAAGAAGTCGATACCGTCCAACTTGCGTGCTTCTTCTTCAAATACACGGATAAACTCGCTACCGATAATCTTACGTTTTTGTTCCGGATCTTCCACACCTGCCAGTTTATCCAGAAAACGGTCGGTCACATCAAGATAAATAAGGTTTGCCTTCAACTGGTTGCTGAATACTTCAACGACATCCTCAGACTCCCCTTTACGCATCAAACCATGATTCACATGTACACACACCAGATTATCACCGATTGCTTTCAGAAGCAAAGCAGCAACAACAGAACTATCAACTCCGCCGGACAGAGCCAATAATACCTTCTTATCGCCTACTTGACGTTTGATTAATTCTATCTGATCATTGACGAAATTCGTCATATTCCAGTTAGCTTCAGCTTTGCAAGTATCGAAAACGAAAGCCTTCACAGCATTCTTAATAGCTTCAATATCATCTGTGAATTCAGCTAGCTTCACTTCGCAAGCCGCTTTGTCATGGCCGGCAGCCATAACGGGAATCCCCATTGCATAGATAGCCGGATTTACATCAATAGCCACACCATCAATGACATTGTTCGGGCCGCCATTGATAATAATACCCTTCACGTTAGGTAATGCTTTCAATTCTTCCACTGTGATGTCGTGAGGATAAATCTCACTATAAACTCCTAATGCACGGATGGCGCGAGCCAATACCGTATTCTCATGACTACCCAAGTCAAGGATAACAATCATGTCCTGTTTCATCTGATTCTGTTTTTTTTTATTATGTTATTGTCAATAGTTTCTTTAGTTTCAACTTATCCGCAAATATAAATATTTTAAAAGACAAAAACAAGACACTTTGCTTTATGCCTTCAGCCGTATCACAAACCGGCTTCCTTTGCCTAATTCGCTTTCCACCGTCAGCGTACCGCCATGAGCTTCCACAAAATCTCTCGAAATAGACAGCCCCAGCCCGCTACCTTGCACTTTCGTTCCGGGTACACGGAAATAACGGTCAAAGATACTTTTGTGATAACGAGGATCAATCCCTTTACCAAAATCCTGAACATACAACTCAATGATATTATCTTCTTGCTTGGCACCAATCACTACACGACCGTTTTCTTTGGAATAACGGATAGCATTACTCAATAAGTTAGTCAATACCCAAGCAATCTTTTCACTATCGACAAAGAGTTTACCGATCTTTTCCTCCGGATATTCCACTTCTATCTGAATATTAAACTTATCGGCTTGTACTTGATTGGCCTTGATAGCATACTCTATCAGTTCAATCGGTTTGGTGATCTTGGGCATTAATTGCAGTTTTCCGGCTTCCACCTGAGTCATATTGAGCAATTCTCCGGTGATACCAAGCAAGCGTTCACTATTTTCCTTGATGCTCTTTGAAAGTTGCTCCTGTTCATCATTCAATGCACCGACACGCTTATCCTCCAACAGTTGAAGACTCATCATAATAGCAGCAATCGGAGTTTTCAACTCATGAGAAATAGTAGAGATAAATGTAGTCTTGGCAGAGTCCAGTTCCTTAAATTCCGTAATATTTTTCAGCAAAATGACATCTCCCAGTTTACGAGGTTCATCTTTTTCCGCTTCTGTATTAATGATAGGAACGTAGGACGCTTTGAAATAGCTTTCTTTATTATCAGCATATATTTTCAAAGGTTCCTTTTGTTCGCTTGGTGTCACCAGTTCACGAATCAACCGACGGAGCAGATCATTCTTCAAAGCAAGTTCTTCCGCTGACTTACGAATCACATTTTCACGCTTCAAATTCAGCACATTCAATGCCTCCTCATTAATAAACAGAATCTGCCGGTCCATATTTAAACCGATCACCGGATCATCTATGCTGTTCACAATCGCTTCGATAAATTTCTTGGCGGAAAGAATATCCGAAAGAGTGCTGGCACGATATTCGGTCAACCGTTCCGCCATTCGATTAAAGCTATCGGCAACTTCGCGAAATTCCTCATTCTTATCCATATTCAAGCGCTTTTCGTAATTATGATCGGCTATTTCAAGAATCCCCTCTTTCAGTTCTTTTATCGGTTTACTAATGCTCCGGGGAAGCCAATAAAGCAACACAAGTCCGGTCAGGATACAGATGCTGCCGGTAATGGAAATCCATAGTAACGCACGTTCCAGTCCGGGCATAGCAGCAGGGCTATCCGGTTCCGTTGCCGTTAGAATTTGAAGATTTACAACCGAAAGAGTTACCAGCAGAATAATCATTCCGGCCAACATTCCAATACCAAGAATCAGTTTCGTTTTAATATTCATAACGTTCATACGATTAATATTATGCAAGTATAATCAAATCTACATTAGCTCGTGACAAATTATTCAAAAACTTTCGATATCCCAGTATGGAACAGATAGCATACGGCAATTTCAGGTCAGGGCTACCCATACATACAGTGGATATCTGCTTCTCTTTACAAATCTCCACAATGCTCCCCAGAATATCTCTAGACTGTACCTGAACAACCTCCCCTCCCAACTCTGTCACCAGTTTAAAATGATTCAGCAGATAACGCTGTCTCGCCAGACCAATTCTATCCATGCTCTCTTTCGGTGTCTGAACATACAGGGCGATAAAAGTAGTATTGTACCGGGTTGCCAACTTTGCCGCCTTCCTGATAATTCTCCGCGGTGTTTTCTCGTGACTACTGATACAAGCCATAAACTTTTCATGTCTTAACCCGACAGCCACTCCCATTACAACCTCATTCTCCACCTTCTTCTCCACCCTCAATGCAACTTCCTTCAAAGCCAACTCGCGCAATTGCAGAATATTCTCAGTTCGAAAGAAATTGTCCAATGCTGTCTGAATCTTTTCCGGACGATATATCTTTCCGGCTTTCAAACGGGCAATCAACTCCTCTGCCGTCAAGTCAATATTCACCACTTCATCCGCTTCCTGAAGAACACTGTCGGGTACCCGTTCTTTCACTTCGATACCTGTAATCTCCTGTACTTCTTCGTTCACACTCTCAATGTGTTGAATATTAATTGCCGAAATCACATTGATTCCCTCGTCCAGCAAAGCCATTACATCCTGCCAACGCTTTTCGTTCAGACTGCCCTCCACATTCGTGTGTGCCAACTCGTCCACAATGACAATTTCCGGATGAATACGGATAATTGTATCTAGGTCCATCTCTTCCAGTTCTTTTCCCTTATAGAAAATCTTACGCCGCGAAATGACAGGGAGCCCTTGCAGCATCGCCTCGGTTCCGACACGTCCGTGAGTTTCAACATAGCCGATTTGCACGTCCACTCCATTCTCCAGCAGTTCATGTGCTTCCTGAAGCATACGATAAGACTTTCCCACACCGGCTATCATTCCGATATAGATTTTAAACTTACCCCGGTGGGATCTCTTAATCAGATCCAAGAAATGCTGTACACTTTGTTCTCTATCATCCATCTTTATCTGTTTTTTAAAACATTCTAACCCGTGACAATCATCACGATCATCACGGGTTCACACACTAATAATTCATGAGTTAATTTAATTTATGGTTTTAAAGTTACGCCAAATACTAAATGGGCGTCCTCCATACGTGGATTCCATATAGCCTGTACAAATATAGGTAATGAAAATCTCTCATTAAAATTCAGCGCTTTCGTTGCTTTCAAAGCAAAGTTCGTTACTGCAAAACCATTCACATTATACTGCGGAGTTTCATAAGGAACCATGCCACAAGTAGCATTCAAATCAACTCCTTTCACGCTAAACGGATAATTCAACTCCACATACGAAGAATACGCCTGTTTATCTTCGCCTTTATCATTTATCTTTCTGTCGGCACCCGCAAACATTGTATACCACGCAATGGACAAGGGGAATTTTTCAACAGGAAGCGTATAAGCTAATCCCGCTTCAAAATGATGTCCTGTATCTCCACTCTTGAAATGGAAATAGTTACCGGCCCCCTGTCCATCCCACCAAAGAGTCGCAACAGAAAGCGCCGGTCCTGTTTCACCAAACTTATAAGCCGCAGTCAGGTCTATTTCTTTATTACTTTCACTCAAACTAGTTGATCCCCATGCAGTAAGAGAAAAATTGCCCACGCTGAATCCTAAAGTCGGCTGGAAGGAGGCTGCGCCACCCTGATAGATACCACGCCATACATACGAACTTACAAAATCACCTTGTATGGTAAACTCCTGTGCCTTCACACTAGTTGCTCCCAACATACATACGGCTGCCACAGCCATTGTTCTCAAAATACTCTTTTTGCTAAAAAAACTTTTCATACTTTTATTATCTAATCCAGATTCTCACTTACTTACCACTTTTTTCTTCCAACGCTATGTTTAATTTCAACACATTCACTTTTTCTGTCCCCAAAAATCCCAATAACGGTTTTTCTATACTCTCGTCAACTATTGACTTCACCTGTTCCTCCCTCAATCCACGAGCCTGTGCAACTCTTTTCACCTGTACATACGCACATTGGGGAGTGATATTCGGGTCGAGTCCTGAACCACTTGCCGTCACCATTTCCGCCGGTACCTCTTTACGACTCAAATAAGGATGATGAACGAGGAACGTATCGATACGCGCTTTTACTTCGTCCAAGTATTCCTGATTCGTAGGTCCTTTGTTGCTACCGGCTGAACTTGTCGCATCATATCCGTCGCCCGCACAGGAAGGGCGTCCCCAGAAGTAAATATCCTTTGTAAACATCTGACCGACATTCGCCGCTCCCACTACTTTTCCGTTTAGTGTGACTACTTCGGCATTTCCCTTGTTAGGACCTGCAACCTGTGCAAACAGCCACAAGATAAGGATATAGAACACGGAGAAAAAGACACAAAAAGCAAGTGTTATTTTTAAAGACTTCAATAAAGTTTTCATTGCTATTGTTTTTTAATTAAAAGAATAAACCTACTAATAAATCAATCAGTTTAATTCCGATAAACGGAGCAATCACACCACCTACACCGTAAATCAGCAGATTCCGGCGAAGCAAAGCACTTGCACCTATCGGTTTGTATTGCACACCACGCAAAGCCAGCGGAATCAAAATCGGAATAATAATCGCGTTGAAGATTACTGCCGAAAGGATAGCGCTTTCAGGACTATGCAGATTCATAATGTTCAGCGCGGCCAATTCGGGAATAGCTACCATAAACAAAGCCGGAACGATAGCGAAATACTTGGCCACGTCATTAGCAATAGAGAAGGTAGTCAATGTGCCACGAGTCATCAGCAGTTGCTTGCCTATTTCCACAATTTCAATCAGCTTTGTCGGGTCGTTGTCCAAATCCACCATATTACCGGCTTCCTTCGCTGCTTGTGTACCGCTATTCATCGCTACCCCTACATTTGCCTGTGCTAACGCAGGAGCATCATTCGTTCCGTCTCCCATCATTGCAACCAATTTCCCGGCCTGCTGCTCCTTCTTGATATATTCCATTTTATCTTCCGGCTTCGCTTCGGCAATAAAATCATCGACACCTGCCTTTTCTGCAATATATTTGGCAGTCAGCGGGTTATCACCGGTCACCATCACTGTCTTCACTCCCATTTTGCGCAAGCGTTCGAAACGTTCCTGAATACCCGGCTTGATGATATCCTGCAATTCGATAACACCCGTCACTTTCCGATTAACACATACCACCAACGGCGTACCACCATTGCTTGAAATAGCAGCGATCACCTTTTCCACTTCTTCGGGGAATTTATTTCCGGCAGTTTCCACAATCTTACGGATAGCATCAAAAGCCCCTTTACGAATCTGAGTTCCGTCCGGCAAATCGACACCCGAGCATTTGGTTTCGGCTGTAAACTTAATCATTCGTGCGCCTGTCGTATTCAAGCTGCGCATACGGATACCTGATTCACGTCCCAGTTCTACGATTGATTTGCCTTCCGGAGTTTCATCGGACAGAGAAGAAAGCAGACAGTTTTCTACAAAAGCGTGCAGATCAATGCCCGGCGCAGTGTGAAAATGGGTAGCTTTACGATTACCGATGGTGATAGTTCCGGTCTTATCCAGCAACAAGGTATCAATATCGCCGGCAGTTTCCACTGCCTTACCCGATTTTGTTATCACATTCGCACGTAGTGCACGGTCCATACCGGCAATACCGATGGCAGAAAGAAGTCCTCCGATTGTTGTCGGAATCAGACACACAAACAAAGAAATAAGCGAAGCAATGGTAATGACAGTATTGCTGTAATCGGCAAACGGTTTTAACGTCACACACACAATGACAAAGACAAGTGTAAAACCAGCCAGCAGAATAGTCAGTGCTATCTCATTCGGAGTTTTCTGACGAGACGCACCTTCCACCAGTGCAATCATTTTATCCAGAAAACTTTCTCCCGGTTGGGTGGTCACCATTACTTTTATATGATCGGACAATACTTTCGTACCTCCCGTCACTGAGCTTTTATCGCCGCCCGCCTCCCGGATCACCGGAGCAGACTCACCTGTAATCGCACTTTCATCGATAGAGGCCAATCCTTCGATTATTTCCCCATCGGACGGAATCACGTCTCCGGCTTCACAGACAAACACATCTCCTTTCTTTAGTTGTGAAGAACTTACAGTCACTATTTGATTACCTTCCACCTTTTTGGCAGGTGTCTCTTCCCGTGTTTTACGCAGGCTGTCGGCTTGCGCTTTTCCCCGTGCTTCGGCAATCGCTTCGGCAAAATTGGCAAACAGCAGTGTAATAAACAGAATGATAAACACAGCTATGTTGTAGGCAAACGAACCCTGAGAGGGATTGATGATGGAGTAAAGTGTCACAAACAACATGACCACTGTAGCCACCTCTACCGTATACATGATCGGGTTCTTTATCATCAGTCGCGGGTTTAGCTTCACGAATGATTGTTTCAGGCTTTCTATAACTTGCTCCTTTTGAAACAAAGAAGCTGATTTCATATTTTTCATATCTTCTCTAATTCAGAATTACAAACTTAAATGTTCGGCAATTGTACTCAAAGCGTGTACCGGGAAGAAGGACAGAGCAGCCACAATGAAGATAACGACAAACGTCATTATTCCGAAAGTCAGCGTATCAGTCTTCAGCGTTCCGGCACTCTCGGGAATGAACTTCTTCTGAGCCAGCAGGCCGGCAATGGCAACTTGTCCGATAATAGGCAGGAATCGGCTAAGAATAAGTACAATACCACAGGTCCAGTTCCAGAAATAAGTATTATCTCCCAGTCCTTCAAAGCCGGAACCATTGTTAGCGGCACAAGATGTATACTCATAAAGCTGCTCACTCAAGCCGTGGAATCCAAGATTGTTCAGCCAACCGCCCTCGCTTTCCACAAAGTCAGGATGATGTACATATATATAACTTGAGATTGCTGTGAACACTAATATGACAAATGGATGAAGCAGTGCTACTATCGTAGCTATTTTCATTTCACGGGCTTCTACTTTCTTTCCGAGAAATTCCGGGGTACGACCTACCATCAAACCGCTGATAAATACCGCGATAATAATGAACGTATAATAATTCATCCAACCTACGCCTACACCGCCGAACCAAGTATTAATCTGCATATTCAGCATCTCCATCATACCGGACAACGGCATAGTAGAATCATGCATACCATTCACAGAGCCATTGGAAGTAACAGTAGTCACAATACTCCAAAGTGCTGT
>OHAT01002411.1_pt1 | contig 14043 bp, 13 predicted proteins | sample 1577141 | NCBI WGS metagenome assembly OHAT01 (sample SAMEA3541578, study PRJEB24748) | human gut metagenome | biome: human gut; feature: human-associated habitat; material: faeces | place: China | collected 2012
CAGCACTTACTGCATAAAGGTTCGCCGGGTGTTCAACTTATTATTGCAATTCGGGTTTATTATTATCTCTATTCTTTTATAGATTCATCATATACTGCCAACAAATTCTCTACCCACTTATCCATGGAGAACTGCGTTTTCATATAAGTGTTTGCTTTCTTCATACTTTCCTTTTTATCTTTTTCCGGAAGCTTGTATACCTTCTTTATAACATCCGCTATTTCCGTACTGATATCTTTATGATTTGGATTTCCAACCCAATAAAATCCCGGAACTTTATTTTCATCCTGTCCAGGAATGCAAGAAACAACGACCTGACATCCACAATATGCCGCTTCCTCTATGGCCCAAGTCCAGCCTTCTTCGCGGCTCGGTGATAAGAATATATCCATTTTACGGTAATAAGTGGCAATATCATTGCGTGGGGGAAGCCTCTTGATATATTTCTCCCAAGAATCATTTCCTATGGTTTTAGTAAGAAAGGCAGCTAAATCATTCTGAAAATATTCATTGGCAACTATATAGAGTTTTGCTGGCCCCCCCGAAATTATTTTCTGAATAGCCTTTGCCGCTATATCATTTCCTTTTCTCTCAAAATGGTTTCCCATAATCATGCAGCGAATGGTTTCAGGTGCATCATCTATATATCGGTCCTCACCAACCTCTGCCAAACGATTGAAATCTAATGCATTATAAATGGTAAATAAATGTGAGCTGGAAAACTTCTTCATGCTCTCAGTCACACTGCAAGTTACGCCAATTTTATAAGTTCCATGGTAAAGCCATTTTTTCAAGCCGTCTTTCAGCCACAAAAGATGTCCTTTCGATGAACCAACATGATTATGAAGATGCCATACCATTGATTCAGAACATTGAAATATCAGCCTGCAGCGAATCGATAGAGAGGAAAGTTCAAACTAATCAGAAGCTAAAATATCAGTAAAATGTTAGCATTCACCGAATATTTCAGCAAGGTGTCAGATGAATTCTAGATATAAAATTACAGGACTGTAGGTTGAATGATTTTCAAAATATTCCTTAGCCTCACATCTTAAGTTCCACAGAGCAGCATCTATTCCCCAGAAAAGAGTAAGCATGTCAGTAATCCGCTGGACAGCAGCTTGGCTTGAACTGAAAAAGAATCTATTATTTATCTTCTTCATCTCATAAACCTCCTATGCTCGAATCAAAAATTTAGATATAACCAGAAAAAGAAGCTCCCCTACTCCAATGTCCATTTTATTTCATTTTACCATATACCGTTTATCTACCTTAGACAGGTCAAGCAGGTCTCCTATTTTCTTATCCCATTCCACTGGCTTGAACCATTCCATGCCATTTCCAGGGAAGAAGGTGAGCTCGCCAAAGTAGAGGTGCCCTTCGTTTTCGTAAAAATCCACTCTCACGAAGGGGAAGCGCAGGGAGAGGATTCTGGCGCAACGAACCATATCGTCGAAGAACACCGGCTTTTTCATTTTATCGCTGCTGGGATACTTGCGGATAAACGGTAGTTTATGGAAATCCATGTCAAAGAAAGTAACTTTTAACCCGGTCTCCCGTTCGGAGCAGGTAAAGAGCATTTTGGGTTCCCCATAAAAGCAGAGAAATTTATAATCAATCATCTCCCCCTGCAGCAGATGTTCACAGATAATTTTCGGCTTAATGTCCTTATAAACCCATTCACCTCCCCCCAATAATAAAAATTTTCTTTAAGCCATCTGTTAAGGGTTGTCCGTGCTTTTTGCCAATCCAATTTACTTCTATCCCTGCACAAGATAACACGACCAGAAGAATGATTGGGCTTCAGCACAAACTGATCCGGTAAAGTATCCAAATCAATCTCTTCTGCATTGTCATATACCCCATAGATAGGTACCAAATATGAACTGCCAATTTTTTCTTCTATCAGTTTTCTTACTTCATATTTATCTGCACATTGCGTCATGATAGGATCCCGGTAATACACCTTCAGCCACTGCAGTTTTTCATTGAAAGTGAGCGGATGATCCAAATGTAAGTTATAGCCCACATTTTTGCGAAATTCTTTTTTCAGAAAATCTATATAATTATTTCGTATTTCATGCTTTCTTTTTTCATAATACACCCTCATTGCTACATTGCGCATAGCATCATTTGATTTGATAATTTTCTTGATTGTGTGTAGGAACATAAAGCCGCCTCCAATAATAAAAGTGGAAAAGGTTTAACCTTTTCTATCCTCTCAAAAGCAGCTATGATAAGATCAATCCTGTATTATATCCGTTAAATCCAATAACTTCCCCAGTCTTAAATCCCATTCTTTTGGATAAAACGGAGCAAAGCCGCTTTCATGATAAAAGGTTAACTCTCCAAAATATACTTGTCCATTGATATCATAAAAATCGACCCGAACTTCCGGAATGCCTTTCGAAAGCTTCTGAGCCAATTCCTTCATTTCATCGAAATTTTCAGGCCGCTTTTTCCCCCCCGTTTTTATGTTCGGGTGCACCCATTCAAAGGGAAGGAGATTGAAATTCATATCATAGTAATTGAATGTCAAATCCCCTTTCTGCCTATCCATGCACATACAAAGCACTTCCGGTTCTCCCTTCATACAAATCCATTTATAATCCACAGGATTCATATCAACCATTTTTTCTGCAATGATTCTAGGTTTCACATTTCTATAAGGCCATTCCCTGCCAGACCAATAATAATTTTTAGATAGACCATGCTCCAATTTTCTTTTTGCAGATTCTTTATCCCAATGATCTTTATCTTTGACTAATACAACACTGCCGCTGTCATGTGTACATTTCAGCACAAATGATTTTGGAAGTTTTGAAAAATCAATATTATCAAAATGATCCCACACTCCTAAAGTGGGAATCACATATTTATCTCCTATCTTAGAGCTTACGTACTTTTTGGCTTCATATTTATCCACCATTGTTGTATAGATATCTTTTCTGTCATGAAGCTTTAACCATTGAAGTTTCTCGTTAAATGTTTTCGGATGTACCAAGTTCGGTTCATAGCCATGAAATGCTTTAAAAGCTTTTCTTAAATACATTTCGTCAGGCATATCTTTATTCATACCAAAGCGACTGGTATTAATAACCAAACGATAATTGCTATCTGAAAGATATCTTACTATTTTTCTTAGTACAGTCATCATTGATCAGCTTCTCCTCATGCTATTATTTATAATACGCTTTATACCATTTAGCAAATTTGCGAAGTCCTTCTCTCAGCGGTGTAGCAGGACGATAGCTGTAATCATCTTCCAATGCTTTTGTATCCGCATAAGTCACTGGTACATCGCCAGGCTGCATGGGTACCAGTTTTTTATGGGCTTCGAAATCATAGTCTGCAGGCAGCACGCCGGCACGAATCAGTTCCTGCTGAAGGATATCCACGAAATCAAGCAGATTTTCCGGACGACCTCCTCCGATATTGTAGACAGCATAGGGCGGGATGGGCAGTCCATCTTCACCGTTTTTCTTTTCCGGTGCTCCCTGCATGACACGGATTACTCCTTCCACGATATCATCCACATAGGTGAAATCCCGTTCGCAGTGTCCATAATTGAAAATCTGAATGGTCTTTCCTGCCCTGAGTTTATTCGTAAATCCGAAATAAGCCATGTCCGGACGCCCTGCCGGCCCATAAACGGTGAAAAAACGCAGACCCGTAGAGGGAATGTTATATAGCTTGGCATAGCAGTGAGCCAGCAGTTCATCAGACTTCTTGGTGGCAGCATAGAGAGACACCGGGTTGTCTACCTTGTCATCTGTGCTGAATGGCACCTTTTTATTCCCGCCATATACGGAAGACGATGACGCATACACCAGATGTTCGACCCCTTTGGCTCCATTATCATAGGAATGGCGGCAGGCTTCCAAGAGATTATAGAAACCCAGCAGGTTCGATTCGATGTACACATCCGGATTCGTAATAGAATATCTCACCCCTGCCTGCGCGGCCAGGTTCACTACAATATCCGGATGATAGGTTCTAAAGATATCCTGGATAACACTACGGTCCGCAATATTGCCTTTAATGAAATGATACTCTGAAGAAACATAGGCCTCTGCTTCTTTTTCCAGCTGAGCCAGTCTGTACTCTTTCAGCGTAACATCGTAGTAATCGTTCAAATTATCAATACCCACGATGCAGGCTCCCGGGACCTGTAACAGTCGTTTCACCAGATTCGCTCCGATGAAGCCGGCAGAACCGGTTACAAAAATCGTTTTCCCTTGTAATTCAATTTGCTCATTCATACTGTACTTCCTTTAACGTAACGACCTGTCTTTTTCCTCAATCTCTTTCAAACAGGTCCCTGGTATATACCTTTGCCCTTACGTCATCCAGGCAATGGTCATACCGGTTTGCCAGAATGCTGTGACTTTCTTTCTTGAATCTGTCCAGATCATTAACCACCCGGCTGCCGAAGAAGGTGCTGCCATCTTCCAGGGTCGGTTCATAAATGATGACTTCCGCCCCCTTCGCTTTGATCCGCTTCATGACCCCCTGGATAGAGCTCTGGCGGAAATTATCGGAGTTCGATTTCATGGTAAGACGATACACACCGATGGTCATGGGCTGTTCTTTGGCAGGGTCAAACTTACTGTTGCTGTGGTAGTAGCCGGCAAGCTCCAGAACCCTGTCGGCGATGAAATCTTTACGGGTACGGTTGGAATCTACGATAGCCTTGATAATGGTTTCCGGTACATCCTTGTAATTGGCCAGGAGCTGCTTCGTGTCTTTCGGCAGGCAGTAGCCGCCATAACCAAAGGAAGGATTGTTGTAGAATTCCCCGATTCTGGGATCCAGACACACACCATCGATAATTTCTTCCGTATGAAGGCCTTTCATTTCCGCATAGGTATCCAGTTCATTGAAATAGGAAACGCGCATGGCCAGATAGGTATTAGCAAAGAGCTTCACCGCTTCCGCTTCCGTAAATCCCATGAAGCGGGTAGGAATATTTTCCTTGATGGCTCCTTCTTGAAGAAGAGAAGCAAATGTATGAGCTGCCTTCACCAGTCTTTCATCCTTCAAATCCGTACCCACGATGATGCGGCTTGGGTACAGGTTATCGTACAATGCCTTGCTTTCGCGGAGAAACTCCGGACTGAAGATGATATTCTTTGTGCCCATCTTTTCACGGATGGCTTTCGTATAGCCTACCGGAATGGTGGATTTTATCACCATGATGGCGTTAGGATTATACTTCATCACCAGCTTGATGACAGCTTCTACGGAAGAGGTGTCAAAGAAATTCTTCTGCGAATCATAGTTGGTAGGCGTTGCAATGATGACGAAATCGGCATCCCTGTAAGCGGCTTCTGCATCCAGCGTGGCAGTCAGGTCCAGATCCTTCTCTGCCAGATACTTTTCAATGTAATCATCCTGGATAGGAGACTTACGGTGATTGACCATATCCACCTTTTCCGGGATAATATCCACCGCCGTCACATGATTATGCTGTGACAAAAGAGTGGCTAAAGAAAGACCTACATAACCGGTACCGGCAACTGCAATATTCATAGTTATTCTCCTTTTCTTGTTACTTTACCTTTTACATACGACCTGATTTATCTAAAAAGTATCAGTTTTTAACTGTTAAGACTGATTACAAGACAACCATAACACCCAAAAACCAAAAAGACTTTTCATTGTCTGATTGAAAACATATAAGATGAGCACTTAATATTTCTCGATATCTGACAAAATAGTTCAACTCAATATGTACAGTAACATAGCAAACAAACAATTTAAATTCATATATTTAGTTGTTAATACTCTTATTCTTTTACTTTCTTCATTATTTTAAAAATGAACTCTTTTAAGAAAAAAAACATTTTGTCTTTTGTTATCAGCAGAACAAAACCATAAACCAAGCATCCTGTCAAAATTTGCATTAACGTAGTAACAAATTTATGCGGCAATATATATCCCAAACTTAAAACTAATAAAAACATTGGTATAGATTTCCAAACATAAGAAAATGAATGTAGAATTGTTTCCTGTAAAGGTATTTTTTTTAGTAAAACTTTATACTGTATGAGTAAAATTACCCCATAAGCAAAAATTGTCGCAATAGCAGACCCTACAGCTGCATAACTTGGAATTAATAATATGTTCATAGCTACATTTACAACTGCAGCAGCCATATAAGACAAAGTCATAACTGCAGTCTGCCCCGTAGCCACCAAGTATTGGTCCCCAGAAATACCAACCATAGATGCCAATAAGATTAAAGGGGAGAGAGTCCATATGACCGGTATAACTGGTATAAATTCGTTTCCAAGAAACCAAGGTACCAATGTGGATGCAATTCCTATGATACCAAACATCATAGGAATTGCTAAAAAAGAAGAAAAACGAATCGTTTTGACTAGATAATTTTTCATAGAAATTATGTCGTTGCCAGCAAACTGGTTAGCAAGTCGGGGCATCATCACCGTACTTATAACAGTAATAAATGAAAGTGGTATCTTAATAAGTTTTTCTGCCTGATCATAATAGGCAACAGAAGCAGGTGAAATTAAATGCTCCAGCAATATTTTATCTGCGGAAAGGTATACCAGAACTGCCACTTGTGGCCAAAATAGTCCAAGAGAACCTTTAGTATGATAAATAAGTCGTGTCAAAGAGACTTTCACGAAATGAATGTGAAAATATTTCCAAAGTTGAGGAATAGCCAGTACTGATGCAAGAAAGGACATGGATGATAACAGCCATATATAATTCACATAATCCTCCTGGCATTTCACAAATACGAATATCCCAATAATATTTGCTGTCTTGGCGAAAAAATTTCTCGCCACGGCTTTTCCCATATCCTCCATTCCAATAAAAAACCAGCATGGATCTATAAACCAGGCCGCTACAAATAATGTCATAATTACCATAAGATATGGATAAGCAGCTAAATTAACATAAAATGCATAGACTAGTAATGTCAAACACCCCAATACCAAGCGAAGAGTCAAAAGCTCATAAAATGTCCTTTCCAACTTTTCAGGTGAATCTTTGACATAGGCTATTTCACGGATAGAATAATTCTGAATACCTAAAAGGCCAATAGTTCCAAAAACAGTAGCAACTGTGAGCACATAATTGGAAATACCTAGTCTCTCCGCCCCTAACACTCTCGTTAGATAGGGCGCCGTAACCAGCGGTGCAATGAACACAAGCATCTGATATAGAACATTATATATGTAATTTTTTATCAACTTTCCCATAAAATTCGCGTTCTCCTACTTTCGGGGTATGATGAATTTGTTGCGCAAGAATATCTGCAATCAACTCATACCCCCCCGATTTGGGGTGAAAATGATCATAATTATAAAATGCATCCCATCCGGAATGCTTTACAGCCTTTTCTAGAGGTGCAAGTAAATCAACATAAATAAAATGATAGTTATCAGCCATAGCAGCAATTGCCTTATTGAATTTTTTATACTGACTCAAACTGCCATGAAACAGTTTTTCGTCAATAAAAACCGTAGAACAAGCTATTACTTGAATTCCTGCTTCCAAAAGCTTGTTCACAACAAAGTTGTATGTTGCCGAAAATGTATCTATCTCAACCCATTGTTCGGAGCCATCCACCTTATAAATGACAGAGCTAAAAAGCTTACGAAGACTATTGTCGATTTTTTGCCCTAATCTCTTTATAAAAGAATGTGAATAAAACGGCCTTGGCATGAGCATTCCATTCTTACGAAACCTTCCGGGAATATAGGGAAATATGACACCTTGCCTGTTAGGCCGTATCTGTGCATCAACATTTCCATATAATATAACAACATATTTCGGTTTATGTGATATGACTGAATGTAAAATTTCCCTGGCATATAATATTGTTGTACCAGTCAAAGCCATATTTTCAACAATATAATTGCCTCCCAGTTTATTCTGCAGTGCTTGGGTAAAATTAACTTTCTTGCTCCCAAGTCCCTGCGTTATGCTATCTCCTAATAAAATCACTTTTTCTTTCTTATGCATGCAAGCTCCTCCGGATCTGTTCAGCAGCTTTTTTATAGTATCTCTCCCATGTGTATTCTAATGCCTTTTTTCTAGCTGCCAAACCCATCGGGCATATTTTTTCGGGATGATTAATAAACCACATCACTGCTTCTTCTATCGCTTTAGATGATTGGATTGGAATAACTAATCCTTCTCTCTGATTTCTAATAATATCCGTTACACCAGTATTCTCAGAAATAATAAGAGGCAATCCCACCGCTGCAGCCTCTAAAATGGCCAAACCAAACCCTTCACCTAGTGATGGAAAAACAAATACATCAGCATTTCTTAATAGCTTTGGAACTTCAGAATGCAGAACCATGCCCTTAAAATGAACTCGCCCTAAGTACGGCTGTATATCTTCATCTTGTGAATTAAATGCACCTACTACCGTAAGCTCCGCTTTATCCTGAGGAATATTCATAAATGCGTCCAGTAAATAGGAAATGCCTTTCAATTCCTTAACACCCCCTACATAAATAAAACGAAGAGGACGTGCTCTCATGGCTTTTACATTTTCATAACTCTTCTGTGAAAACTGGGAAACATCCACACCGTAAGGACAATAAAGCATTTGATTTTCTTTAACACCGGAATATTTTAATGATGTTGACACAAATCTCGATGGAACAAGAAATTTCTGTGAAGAGTCAATTTCCCTCTTTGCCCGATCCAAAATTTCAGGATCCCAGCATCTTGCCATTTCGGTCTTTAGACGCCTCCCAAAAGAAGGGGATATTTTTAAATCTTTATCATAAATTTGCCTCATATAGAGTGGGCTAGCTGCAGATACATCCAGAATTCTTAAAATCTGTGGTGCCTTATCTCTTAAAATTTCAAAAAGCAACGGCGAACAGTCATCATAGGTAACAACAGCATCTACATGATTACTAATGGCATACTGCGCCACTTTTTTAGCAAATCGATCTGCGGTATCATATTTCAAATAATTATAAAAACGAGAGAAAAAAGGCACATTAAGTGCCAATAGCTTAAGGAGCCCCTCTATCTCACAAAACTGTATCACTTCATTATCATTAAGCTCATTAGTATGTCTACCTTCAGCTTTTTCTTTAAATTTACCTTTAAGAATAGCAGAGACGAGCCATATAAATGAATATGGCTTGTAATAAACCGTTGTAATATAAGCCCCAAGTATTTTTCCCTGCTTAAATGCCGCAGCAAGTCTATAGGAGTGTTGTTGAGCCGGATGACATACTATAACTTTCAAAATTCACATATCCTTTCTTCTGTCTGAGGACAGCATCCAACATATAAATATAGGGAGAAAGCCAAATAAAAGCGTATATACTGCATTTGAAAACGACCGAGTCGTAAGCTGAAAGCAAAATGACCATAAGCAAGCATATAAAATAAGTGCGGGCTCACTTTGTATTTTATACAATTTTCTGGCTTTTGACATGACTATTCCATATATAAACATTAAAATCAATGTTCCAAAAAGTCCAAATTCACTGTAGAAAATACCTACATTGGGATAAGCATTACCATTATCCATTGCTTCCTGCCCCATGGCATCATACACAACCTCACGCTCTGGAGCATCCGGTTTATCAGGCCAAAGTACTCTAGGAACAATAAGAGCAAATGTATATCCAAGCATTCCTCTACCATAAAGAAAATCATATTGATCCGGAAATGCATTCACAATTCCATAATAAACCTTATAAGTTGAGAAATCACTGTCAAACACAGATATATATGTATCCATAGAAAATATATTTTCTGCCAAGTCTTTTCTGAAATCCTGTCCCTGTGAAACATCAATTCGAGCAACCTGGAGAACAGCAAATAGAGCTATAGCTGCTGCGAAAGCAATACAAACAGTCCTTATCGAAGGGGATTTCTTCATTTTGAGATATCTTAAAATGACCGGTGCTGCTACCAAATCAATCATCAACATGCGCCCGCCACGCATAAACAAAAATACAAAGGTTATTACGAAAGTTATTATTTTCAAGAATGGATTTTTACTGTAATTCAATATCATTACTTCTGATACTATCATTGTCGGAATAAGCATAAGCAGAAACAAAAGTCCACCGCTTGATGAGTTAACCAGAATATCATCCTGACCTGTTGCTCCCATGGATAATATAAAATTCCATGAAAAGCCACGACTCATTTGCCCAGCCATAGCTCCTACAAACCCAATAAACCAACATGCAAACGCAATGCATGTCATTTCATTCGAATTTAATCGTTCAATTCTTTTAAAAAAATGATGTCCCCTATCTTTTACGGTAGCAAAAGAATAACCTGTACAAAAAAGTATATAAGATATTATGAATATAACTGTTCCCTTTATGCATCCACTTGATGTGTCCACCCCACTTTTATACACATTAAGTTGAATATAATCAGACAGTGGATAAATCACAAATATCATCATATATAGAAAAGAAATAATTGTAAATGGATCAAAAAATTTAATTTTTTCATTACTCCACAAAAAAAATGTAATTCCACCATCAATAAAATAAGCAAGAAGTAAAATGCCATAATTCCAAAAATAAATATCCGGTATATCAAGCCAAGAATAAGAGAATACAGCTCCTAATAAAGCATAAATCAATAAAAAACCTGCCCGGCTCCTTTTTATGGAAATATTCATATCTGCTCCCTCTATTAATGACTATGTTTTTGCATGAACAATTTTCTTCAATTTACTATAGAAACAACATCTTCGTTTATCCAATATTTCATACTCATATTCCCTAGCTTTATGTATATTCATCTTACTCATCTGACTCATTTCTTCTGGATTCGAAATTAATTGAATAATCTTATTTGCAAATCCATCAACATCCATTGGATTAAACATATATTGAGGAGGTAATAATTCAGGTATGCCATTTACCGGGGTTGATAAGCATGGCAATCCGACGGCCATTGCCTCAATAACCGCCCTAGGCAGTCCCTCTGCTTTTGTAGGGAATATAAATAAATCCGCGCCAAGAAGCCTGTCCCTCACTTCACGTGACGAACTTAATAAACCTGTGAACCTAACTCTATCACCAATTCCAAGTTCTTCCGCCATATGTTCCAGCTCTACGCGACGATCTCCATCTCCAATAAAAGTGACCGTAGCATTAATTCCTGCATCAGATAACTTCTTGACAACTTTAATAACTACATCATGGCCTTTTACATCATTATTTATATTATTGGCAGTATGAATCAATCGAATTCTATGATGCATAGGCCCATAATTTCTAGGACCGGTAAAGAACTCCTTTCTTAAGATAATTGAAGAATAATAACTTTCAAAGTATCTTTCATCCTGGTACGATTGAATGCGAGCTTTGCAAGGATAATCATTTTGCAATGCAAACTGGGTCACATAAGAAACTCCATTAGCATGTAAGCATGCCCTTTTTAATAAACAAGACAATAATTTAGCAGCTATTGGTTTTTCTCTATATGCATTTTGAGGATCAGCTACGACTTCAATGGCATAAGGCTTTTTTAACAATTCATAAATCCGCTCCACAAAAGTAGCTGATAAAGACGGCAATCGTACAATAGCACAGTCACTTTTCACTGAAGCGCTAATAGCAGACAACAGAAAAGAAGTAAAATGAATTATATATCCCTTAGGGTCACGAACCATAGGCATACCTATAAATCGTACATGTGGTCCATCGGATTGCAACCATCCTTGTACCTCATCAATCTTTGCATTACCCAGACGAGAAATTACCGTAATGTCATCAAATGCAGAAAGATATCTCGTCCAAAAATCATATCCATATATAGTTTTGCACCAAACTCTACCATCTGGCGTACGATATAATCTTGCATCTACCGCAACTAAGACATTCATTTTAATTATAACTCCAATCAATATTCTATATAACCATATTTCATATTATATAATTTCCCGCATAACTTCCTGCCTAATGTATTTCGGTACTATATGTCAAATTGTGGCTCAACTCAGTTCAAGGCTGAAGGCTTTCAGCCACTGGGCATTCTACTCAATTGATGTGGGGCCTTCAGCTTTCAGCCTTGAGCCTTCAGCTTTTGGGCTGTTCGCCGCTGGGCTTTCTGCTCATGTGGAGCGGGAGCCCGGGAGCATTGAGCACTACGACACTTGCCGCTTTGTGGCTCAATCCGGCTCGAAGCTCAAGGCTCATTCGCCGCTGAGCTTTCTGCTCATGTGAGGTGGAGCATTTAGCTTTCAGCATTCAGCTTTGAGCTTTCAGGCGAATCGCCGCTAAGCATTCTGCTCATGTGAGGCGAGAACCCGGGAGCTTTGAGAGGTATGCTGCCATGCCGCATTGTGGCTCAAACCGGCTCGAGGCTGAAGGCTCAAAGCTCAAGGCTCTCCATAGCTATTTCCTCCACACCATCTTATTCACGATTTCCATATAGCTCTGAATAATCTTCACCACTTTGGTGGACACATTTTCTTCCAGATAATCAGGAACCGGGGTACCGTAGTCGCCGTTTCTGTTCATTTCCACTGCCGTGTCCACAGCCTGCAGGAGGGAGTGGTCATCGATTCCGGCCAGGATGAAGCATCCTTTTTCCATGGCTTCCGGCCGCTCTGTGGATGTACGGATGCAGACAGCGGGGAATGGGTGTCCCACAGATGTAAAGAAGCTGCTTTCTTCGGGGAGTGTGCCGGAGTCGGATACTACGGCAAAGGCGTTCATCTGCAGGCAGTTGTAGTCGTGAAATCCCATGGGTTCGTGCTGAATGACCCGTCTATCCAGTTTGAATCCTGTTTCTTCCAGCCGCTTGCGGCTTCTTGGATGGCAGGAGTAGAGCACCGGCATGTCATATTTTTCAGCCATCTTGTTTACTGCATTGAAAAGGGAGTAAAAGTTTTTGTCTGTATCAATATTCTCTTCTCTATGGGCGGATAAGAGGATGTAACGACCTTTGGTCAGTCCCAGGCGCTGATGGATGTCACTGGCTTCGATTTGAGCAAGGTTCGCATGAAGGACTTCTGCCATAGGGGATCCGGTGACATAGGTCCGTTCCCGGGGCAGGCCGCAGTCTGCCAGATACCTTCTGGCATGTTCGGAGTAGGCCAAGTTCACGTCGCTGATGATATCCACAATACGGCGATTCGTTTCCTCCGGAAGGCATTCATCTTTGCAGCGGTTGCCGGCTTCCATATGGAAAATGGGGATATGAAGCCTTTTGGCACCTATAACGGAAAGACAGCTGTTTGTGTCTCCCAGGACAAGAAGAGCATCCGGCTTCAGCTGAACCATGAGTTCATAGGAACGGGCAATGATGTTTCCCATGGTTTCTCCCAGGTCTTTCCCTACTGCGTTCATGTAGACTTCCGGATCCGCAAGGCCCAGGTCATGGAAGAATATGCCGTTCAGGTTGTAGTCGTAGTTCTGGCCGGTATGGGCGAGGATGGTGTCAAAGTAGGTACGGCATTTTTTAATCACGGCGGAGAGTCGGATGATTTCGGGGCGGGTGCCGACGATAATCAGAAGTTTGAGTTTTCCGTTGTTTTTAAAGGATATATGTTGAAGAGTCTGTTCCATGGGTGGAACCTCCTTATTATTATGTAATGAGCCTTCATTTTTCAGCTTCTGCTTTGAGACTTTTAGCAGCCCGGCGCTAAGCTTCCTTCCCATTTGCGAAAAAGCCCGGGAGCTATGAGAGCGATGCTCCATGCCGCAGTGAGCCACATCTGAGATTGAGGCGGAAGTCTCAATGCTCAAGGCTCTCTTTCTACACTTTCTCTGCAAAGGTGTCCGGATGCGCCGGATTAAAGATTTCATTACAGGTCATCACGGTCACCAGGTTTTCTGTTTCTGACAGGTTGATGATGTTATGTGTCCATCCGGGAATCATGTAGACTGCCTCTATCTTATCGCCGGAGACTTCGAATTCAATTTTTTCTCCGGTATAGATATTTCTTTCCTGAATGAGTCCATGTCCGGACACTACGATGAAGATTTCCCATTTGCTGTTATGCCAATGCTGTCCTTTAGTAATACCCGGACGACTTATGATGACAGAGACTTGTCC
>OHAT01002418.1_pt1 | contig 13969 bp, 14 predicted proteins | sample 1577141 | NCBI WGS metagenome assembly OHAT01 (sample SAMEA3541578, study PRJEB24748) | human gut metagenome | biome: human gut; feature: human-associated habitat; material: faeces | place: China | collected 2012
ATACATTTTGTTTGTATGCCTTGATAGCTGTCAATTCTTAACTTAATGACATTGGTGTATACCTGTTATTGCCCATCCGGAACGTTTTGAAGCATTCCAGACAAATACAGAACTTGCACCACGCATTATAGAGATGGGTGGCTATTTACAGATGAATAAAGGGTCAATACTTGGAGACTATGGTTCTATAGTCAAAGATACAGTATATGACTTGTTGGATAGAAGATTGATACATTTAGTAGGAAGTGATGCACATAACTTACGTAACAGATATCCTGCCATGTATGAATCATTTGAGAAGGTAAAGACTTATTTTGGTAGTTCTTATGCGAAGAGAATCTTCAATGAGAATCCAGAGAAATTATTAAACGGGGGAAAGGTATGAACAATAAGGTCAGAAACGGAATCATATTCCTAGTGATTGCGGCTTTATATTTTGGTTTCATTTATTATGATAACCATAAGCCTCAAAAAGGGGAATCACCTGTCATTAAAGTACCTACAGGTACTTTAAAGATTAAGGCAAATGCTGATGAGAAGAAGACAACAAAAGCACTATTAAAGGGTATTAAGGCCACTGATAAGGAAGACGGGGATATTACTAAGAAAGTGTTTGTACAGAATATGAGTTCTTTTGGAGAAGGTAATACAAGAATCGTTACTTTAGGTGTCTTTGATAAGGATGATAACTATACAACAGTAACGAGACAGATTCAGTATAAAGACTATATTGCACCACAGATCAACTTAAATAGTGCACTTGTATATTCATGGATTAGTTCTAAAGCACAGTTTGGTGATTATGTGAGTGCTTATAGCTGTGTAGATGGCGATATTAGTTCTCGTGTTAAGGTATTAAGAGAATATACAGAGAATGATGATCATTATGTTGCGTTTGCGGTAAGTGATAGTACAGGAACTGAAACAAAGCTTACATTAAAGGCGTACCAGACGAATAAGGAACAGACAGTGACAATTAATCTGGATACTTATTTAATGAGAGTTAAAGTAGGTACAAAGGTGAATGCAAAGAGTCATATCCAGTCTATTATGATGGATAAGATGGATTATTCTAGCTTAAAGAATCAGGTGACTATTAATACGGATTATGATCCTAATACACCTGGTATGTATGAATTTATTTATAGAGTGAAGACAGCCAATGACGACTATGGTTTAACTAAACTTGTTGTCATTGTGGAACAGTAAGGGGGATATATATGGAAAACAATAAACAGAATGAAGATCTCCTTACCGTTATAAGTTGTATTATCGATGATGTATTTCATAGATGGGTACTTATTCTTGCAGTGATGTTTATTTTTGGGAGTATGTTTGATGTTGTAAAGACTGTCAACTATGTACCTCAATATGGTTCTAATATGACTGCTACATTAGGTAGTGGGGGAGATACATTTAAGAACCTAGATAAGATTCAGAGTTATATAAGTACTTTGAACTACTTAATGAATAGTAAAAATGCACGTGCCTATGTAAAGAAGAAGATGGATATCTCCTCTACTACATATACAGCAACTATTAGTACACAGCAGGCAAATATTATTAACTTTAATGTGACTGCAGATACGAAGAAGGAAGCTTATTATGCGATTGGATATTTAACTGAATGGTATGCAGGAAGTACACAGCGTTATAATTTCCCATATGCAATCAATATATTAGATGAAAGCAACTTCTCTACTGCACCAGTAAACTACAACAGTCATAAAGGTAACTTTATGAAGGGTGCATTAGTAAGTGGTGCTGTACTCGTATTTATTCTCGCTTTATATTACTTCTTTAGAGATACAGTAAAGAGTGATAAAGAAGCTAAACAGAAGTTAAATGCAAGACTTTATGCAAGAATTCCTTTTGAAAAAAAGAAGAAAAGAAATCCTTTCAAGAAGAACAGAAAAGCTATTCTTATTACTTCACTTAAGACAAGTTTCTTCTATAGAGAATCTATTAATAAGTTAAGAAGTAAAGTAGAAGCATCAAGTCAGAAACATGGTTATACTTCTTTCATGATTACGAGTGCTCATGAAAATGAAGGTAAATCAAGTGTAGGTGCTAACTTAGCTTTAGCACTTGCTAAGAATGGTCATAAGACTATTTTAGTTGATATGGACTTTAGAAAACCTTCATTAAATAAGATTTTTGAATTAAAGACAAATACAAGCTTAAATAATGCGATTGAAGGAAAATCCCATTGGAAGTCTCAGGTTGTCACTTTAGATCATCCAGGTTTAGACTTATTACCTTGTCAGCAGGATTTAAATAATTCTGAAAAATTGACTGGCAGCAATCGTTTAAAAGCTATCGTAGAAGAATTGAATGAAGAATATGATTATGTTATTGTCGATGTCAGCCCTGCTTACTTATTAAATGAACCAATGACTATCAATGAAATGATGGATGCAACATTATTCATTGTAAGACAGGATTATGCTGAAAAAGACATGATTAATGAAACTATTTCACGTTTGACTTATGTTAAGAATAACGTAGTAGGTATTGTATTCAACAGTAGAGTTTATGAACCAAGTACAATGCGTGGTACTTATGGTTATAGATATGGATATAACAGATATAGAACTAAGGGGGGAGAATAATGGATCAAACAAGTTCAGATGTACAGAAAATAGATTTAATGAAGTATTTTGACCGTTTCTTCCGTGCTTTCCGCCGTTTATGGAAATATGTAGTATTATTCCTATTGATTGGAATACTCGCATTTGAAATGAAAGAAGTACTTTTCTTTAATACAACTTATACAAGTGAAGCCGTGTTTGTTCCTGCTACTAGCCAGGAAGATGTCTATTACTATGCAGATTCTAAAAATGGAGAATCTTCAAACTCATTGATTCCTACATTCAATTCATTACTTACTAGTGATGAGATGCAGAATGTTATTAAGGAAGTATTACATGTGCAGTCAGTACCTGCCACTATTACTACAACTCAGACTGAAGGAACAAACCTCGTTACTTTAAAAGTGACTGCAAGTAATCCTAAGGATGCTTATAATGTAGCTACTTGTGTTGTTAATAACTATGATAACGTAACAGCGAATGTCATGGATGATGTAACAATCACATTATTAGATAATCCTAATATGCCTAAGAGTCCTGATGCAAATCCAGACTATATTAAGGCAGCTATGAATGGTGGTATGCTAGGTCTTGCAGCAGGTATTCTATTCTTAATTATTGCTTCTATCTTTAGAAATACTATTCTAGATAAGAATGATGTTAGAAATATCCTTGGTATGGATTATATTGCGAAGATTCCTTTTGTAGAAGGCTATGATAGACGTAAAAAGACGGGGGCAAGTCTATTACTTAATTCTCCAGGTATGAAATCTGGATTCAGACATGCATTCCATAACATTAGAATTAAGATGGAACAGGCTCATAAAGCGAAAGATCAGTCAGTCTTTATGTTTACTAGTACTGTACCTAATGAAGGTAAAACATTAGTGTCAGTCAATAGTGCTATTTCATTGGGACAGAAGGGTTATAAAGTATGTCTTGTAGACTTAGACTTAAGAAACCCTTCAGTAGAAAAGACTATGAAGTATGCGAATATTAAACATACTTCATTAGATTTCTTAAATGATTCACTTATTTCATTAGAAGATTGTATTGTTCATATGGATGATATTGATGTTATATTTGGTAGTGATATTTCAATGGATGGTGCAACAGAATTATCAAGACCTAGACTTTCTATCTTAATTGAAGAACTTAGAAAGCATTATGATTATATTATTCTAGATGTACCACCTCTATTCATGATGCAGGATGCTTTGTTAGTTGCAAAACAGGCTGATAGTGCCATTGTAGTAGTGAAACAGGATCATGCTACTGCAGCTGATATCTTAGATTCTGTAGATGAATTACATGATACTTTACCAAATGTTCTAGGTGCTGTATTGAATGGTTATAAGAACACATTCTTTACAACTGAATCATCAAGTGGTTATGGCTATGGTTATGGATACGGCTATGGTTATGGCTATGGTTATGGGAAAAGATAGTATTTAGATTTAGAAGGGAAGAGGTTTTATGTCTATTAAGAAATTTGATACAACCCTTTGGCTTAGTTCTCCTACAATGCATGGGGATGAACTTAAATATATGTCAGAAGCATATGAGACCAACTGGATGTCTACACTTGGTGAAAATATCAATGTGGTAGAAGAAGAAATCAGTCGTATTGTAGGAGTAAAGTATGCAGTTGCACTCTCAGCAGGTACTGCATCTTTACATATGGCTGTAAAGTTAGCGGGTGTTAAGCCGGGGGATAAAGTATTCTGTTCTGATATGACTTTCTGTGCAACAGTGAATCCTGTTGTTTATGAAGGTGGTATTCCAGTTTTTATTGATACAGAATATGATACTTGGAATATGGATCCAAAAGCTTTAGAGAAAGCTTTTGAATTATATCCAGATGTAAAGGTTGTAGTGGCTGCTCATTTATATGGGACACCAGGAAAAATTGATGAAATTAAAGCAATCTGTGAAAAGCATCATGCTATATTAATTGAGGATGCAGCAGAATCTTTAGCGGCAACTTATAAAGGTGTAGAAACAGGTACTTTTGGAGATTATAATGCGATTTCTTTTAATGGTAATAAGATTATTACTGGTAGTTCAGGTGGAATGCTTTTAACTGATGATAAAGAAGCTGCAGAAAAGGTACGTAAATGGTCTACTCAGGCTAGAGAAAATGCTCCATGGTATCAGCATGAAGAAATTGGTTATAACTACCGTATGAGTAATGTGATTGCAGGGGTTGTAAGAGGACAGATTCCTTATTTAAAGGAACATATTGCACAAAAGAAAGCAATCTATGAACGTTATAAAGAAGGCTTTAAGGATTTGCCTGTAAAGATGAATCCATTTGATGAAGAAAACAGTGTACCTAACTTCTGGTTATCTTGTATGATCATTGATAAAGAAGCTATGTGCAAGCAGGTAAGAGATGATGAAAAAGCGCTTTATATTTCTGAAGAAGGTAAGAGTTGTCCTAGTGAAATACTAGATGCATTATCATCTTATAATGCTCAGGGACGTCCTATCTGGAAACCTATGCATATGCAGCCTATTTATAGAAATAATGGGTTTGTAACTCGTTATGGTAATGGTAGAGCACAAACAAATGCTTATATTGCAGGTGGTAAGATTGGAAAAGATGGGTTACCACTTGATATTGGTATGGATATCTTTGAAAGAGGGTTATGTTTACCTTCTGATAACAAGATGACTCCTGAACAACAGGATATTGTAATAGAAATTATTAAAGGATGTTTTCATCATGAATGAGTTTAAAACACCTCATTATGGGATTTATGCGAGATATATTAAAAGATTATTAGATTTTATTCTTTCTCTGATCGCATTAGTGATCTTATCACCAATTCTACTTGTATTTATTGTGATAGGAGCTATCAAGATGGGAGGGAACCCATTTTTTACACAGGAAAGACCTGGTAAAGATGGAAAAGTATTTAAACTCATCAAATTCCGTACTATGACTAATAAGAAGGATGCAGATGGAAATTTACTTCCAGATGATCAGAGATTGACTTCTTATGGTAAGTTTCTTAGAAGTACAAGTGTGGATGAATTATTAGAACTTATTAATATACTAAAGGGAGATATGAGCATTATTGGGCCTAGACCACTATTAGTAAAATATTTGCCTTTGTATAATGATTTTCAAAAACATAGACATGATGTTAGACCAGGACTTACAGGATATGCTCAGGTGAATGGTAGAAATAGTATTTCTTGGGAAGAACGCTTTAAGTTAGATGTTGATTATGTACAAAACATTACTTTTATGGGTGATGTAAAGATCATATTTGATACTGTATATAAAGTATTTAAGAGAGATGGTATTTCTTCGGGTACATCAGTCACAATGGAAGAATTCAAAGGATCATAAGAATATGAATAAACAAGTCATTATCATTGGAGCAAGTGGTCATGGTAAAGTGATTGCAGATATTGTATTGAAATCAGGAGATACAATCAAAGGCTATCTAGATGATTTTTATGAGAATGATTCATTTATTGGGTTTCCAGTGTTAGGTAAAAGTGATAACTATATGAAATATAATGATTGTTACTTTGTAGTAGCTATTGGGAATCCAATAATTAGAGAAAGAATTGTGAATCAATTAAAGAATGTTAAGTTCTATACCGCAATTCATCCTCAAGCTATTATTTCTTCTATTGGTGTTTATATTGGAGAAGGTACAGTTATTATGGCTAATGCGGTTATTAATTCCTGTGCAGATATAGGAAAACATTGTATTATTAATACTTCTTCAGTTGTGGAACATGACAATGTGATTGAAGATTATGTTCATGTATCAGTAGGAACCAAGCTGGCAGGTACTGTTCATGTAGGTAAGAGTACATGGGTTGGTGTTGGTGCTACAGTAAAAAACAATGTGTCTATCTGTGCTGATTGTATGATTGGTGCAGGTGCAGTGGTTGTTAAAGATATAAAAGAAAAAGGAACATATATAGGTGTTCCTGCAAGAATAAGGGATAAACAATGAAAATTTTGATTATATGTAACTTTACTTCTGGTTTATATAAATTCCGTGGAATGTTGATAGATCAGTTAGTAAAAAGAGGTCATGAATTACATGTTATCATACCTCAAACAGAAGATGAAAATGAAATAGAATTTGAAAAGAAGGTTCAAGATTTTCATTGTAACCTTATTAGAATTCCTATGGAAAGAAGAGGAATGAATCCTATTAAGGATTTATCACTTTTGAAACAATATCATCAGGTTATTAAAGAATTAAAACCTGATCATGTTATTACATATACAATTAAGCCTAATATATATGCTGGACTTGTATGTAAACATATGCATATTCCTTACTCAGCAAATATAACTGGTTTAGGTACAGCTTTCCAGAATGATGGGATGTTGAAGACATTAGTTACAACACTTTATAAACATGCTTTTAAGAAGTGTCATATTGTATTATTTGAGAATACTGCCAATAGAGATATCATGGTAGATCTAGGAATAGTAAAGAAAGAACAGACTTATGTGTTACATGGTGCAGGTGTTGATTTAGATCGATTTAAGTATGCACCATATCCCAAAAATGAGATATTTAGATTCTTATTTATTGGGCGTGTCATGAGAGAAAAGGGTATAGATGAACTGTTTTCTGTCATGAAACGATTAAATGATGAAGGATTCACTTGTCAATTAGATGTTGTAGGTGGCTATGAAGAAGATTATAGCGATACGATTAAGGAATATGAAGCAGAAGGATGGTTAAAATATCATGGGTATCAGAAAGATGTCACACCATTCATTCAGCAATGTGATTGTTTTGTCTTACCTTCATGGCATGAAGGTATGGCTAACACAAATCTTGAATGTGCTTCTACTGGTAGACCTTTAATTACAAGTCATATTCCAGGTTGTCAGGAAGCAGTGGATGATAAGATTACAGGATACTTAACAGAGGTTAAGAATCCTGATGATTTATATGAAAAGATGAAAGATATGTTACATCTCACTTCTAGTCAAAGAGAAGAAATGGGAAAACAGGGTAGAAGTAAGATGGAACGTGAGTTTGATAAGAAACAAGTAGTAAAAGAAACAATAGATGCATTAAAACTTTAAGAAGGGGGAAAATGAATGGTACTAAGAAACTATTGGATGTTACTTATATGGCCTTTAACAGTAGGTTTATTCTTAAATGTAGTAATACCTAAAACATTAGTAACGGTAGAAGGTAAGAGTGAATATAGATGGGGTAAGTTTAGTGCCTTTCTTTTAGTAGTCCCCTATATTGTATGGGCAGGGTTTAGAACAGATTCTTTTGGGGATACATATTTATATAGAATATTTTATTATTCTGCTCCTGATACTCTAGGGAAAATACCAGCGTATGCTGCAACACAAACAAAAGATACAGGTTATTATGTATTAAGTTCTCTTTTTAAGATTTTTATAAGCAATTCAAGCGTTGTCTTCTTTTTGGCTATTGCGGCTTTTCAAATGTTTTGTATTATGAAAATTTATAGAAAATATTCATCTGATTATTGGATGAGTATATTCTTGTTTATTATTTCTATTGATTATTTGTCTTATATGCATAATGGTATGAGACAGTTTATAGCAGTATGTGGTATTTTTGCATGTTTTGGTTGGATTATTAAAAAAGAGTATTTTAAAACAATTATAGTTATTTTATTACTTTCAACGATACACCAAACCGCATTAATAATGATACCGATTATCTTTATTGTTCAAGGTGATGCATTCAATAAGCGAACAATGGTTCTAATAATCTTAGCTATGATTGTAATTGTAGGTATTAATCAATTTACTTCTTTATTAGAAACTGCATTAAAAGAAACACAATATAGTGATACTCTAGGCACTGATGTATGGAAACAAGATAATGGAACTAATATTTTAAGAGTAATGGTATATTCAGTTCCAATGTTTCTTTCTATTTTAGGTAAGAAATATATTGATGCAGCGAATGATCCAGTAATTAATATATGTGTTAATTGTTCGATTGTAACATCTTTGTTATATATTATTTCAATGTTTACATCAGGGGTTTTTATTGGAAGATTACCAATTTATACTTCTTTAACATCATATATCTTGTTGCCATGGCTTATTAATCAAATGTTTGAAAAGAAATCAGCTTTCCTTGTGAAAATAATGATGTATGGATTTTATTTTTTATATTTCTACTATCAGATGCATTTTGCATGGGGGGTTTTATAATGAGCTATCCTATTAGAATTTTACAAGTTGTGACCATAATGAATCGTGGTGGGTTAGAAACTATGTTAATGAACTATTATCGTCATATAGATCATTCAAAAGTTCTGTTCGATTTTTTGACACATAGAGAATTTGACGGTGATTATGATAAAGAAATCAAAGATTTAGGTGGAAATGTATATCATCTATCTAATCTTAATCCATTAAGCACAAGTTATAAGAAATCACTTAATGATTTTTTTGAAAATCATCCAGAATATAAAATTATTCATTCTCACTTAGATTGTATGGCTGGTATTCCTTTAAAGTATGCAAAACTACATAATGTTCCTATTAGAATCGCACATGCACATAATAGTAATCAGACAAAGGATTTAAAATATCCATTGAAGTTATTTTATAAAAGAAACATTAAGAAGAATGCAAATTGTTTATTTGCGTGTGGTGATGAAGCTGGTAAATGGATGTTTAATACAGATAACTTTAAGGTTTTAAATAATGCGATTAATGCAAAGGATTATACATTTAATTTAAATACTAGAAATGATAAAAGAAAAGAGTTTGGTATTTCTGATGATTCCATACTTGTTGGCCATGTTGGTAGATTTTTTCTTCAAAAGAATCATGATTTTTTAATAGATATTTTTAATCAATTCCATAAAGAACAACCTAATAGTTATCTTATATTAGTAGGTGAAGGAGAATTAAAAGTTTCTATTCAAGATAAAGTAAGAACTTTAGGACTAGAGGATTTTGTAATCTTTACTGGTCTTAGAAGTGATGTAAATGACTTACTACAGGCTATGGATGTATTCTTATTTCCTTCATTATATGAAGGATTACCAGTTTCTATTATAGAAGCACAGGCTGCAGGATTACCTTGTTTAATTTCAGATAAAGTACCTATTGAATGTAAAAAAACAGACTTAGTTTATCAGTTAAACTTAGAAGAATCACTCAATGTATGGTCGGATAAAATATATGAATTAAGTCATATCACACGTAGAGATACTTATGAAGAAATTAAACAATCTGGTTTTGATATAGTAGAAAATGCAAAATGGTTAGAAAATTTTTATATTGGCTTGTATAAAAAAGCAAAAGGGGAGGAATAGAATATATGCCACTATTAACAGTATTTACTCCTGCTTATAATAGAGCACATACTATTGGGAGAACATATGAGTCTTTATTAAAACAGAGTAGTAAAGACTTTATATGGCTCATAGTGGATGATGGTTCTACTGATAATACACAGGAATTAGTTAAAGATTGGATGTCTAAAGATAATGGTTTTGAGATTAGATATATTCATAAAGAGAATGGTGGTATGCATACTGCACATAATGTGGCTTATGAACATATCGATACATTACTTAATGTATGTATAGATTCTGATGATTGTTTAGCTGAAGATGGTATTAATAAGATTCTTAATAAGTGGGAAGAAGTTAAAGATTTAGGTTATGCAGGTATTATTGGTTTAGATGCAGATCTAGAAGGTAATATTATTGGGAAAGGTTTTCCAGAAGGTTTAAAAGAAACTACTTTATGTGGATATTATGCGAATGGTGGTGCTGGTGATAAGAAGCTAGTTTATAGAACTGATATTATTAATAAGTATCCTCCTTATCCTGTATTTGAAGGAGAAAAGTATGTTGCATTAGCTTATAAGTATAGATTAATTGATCAGGAATATAAGCTAGCTGTATTAAATGAAGTATTATGTAATGTAGAATACCAACCTGATGGTTCTAGTGCTACTATGTGGAAACAATATGTTAAGAATCCTAAGGGTTTTGCGTTTTGGAGAAAGGTATGTATGACGTATCCTGAATCTAATAAGAGATTAGTAATTGATACAATACATTATTGTGCTGAATGTCAACTAGCGGAGGAGAAACATTATATTAGTAAATCACCTAGAAAAGGGTTAACTCTACTCAGTGTGCTACCAGGATATTTACTAAAGAAGGTATGTATTACAAAATCTAAGGATTCGTTTTGATTCTAGAAAGAGAGAAATCATATGAAAAAAGTTTTATTTCTAATTCATGATTTAGGACAAGGTGGAGCTGAAAAAGTCCTAGTTAATTTAGTAAATAATCTAGATAAAGAAAAATTCGATGTGACAGTTATGAGTCTTTTTGATGTCGGTGAAAATAAGCAAAATTTAGATTCTTCAGTTCATTACAAATATTGTTTTAAATATATGATAAGAGGTAATTCTTATCTTATGAAGTTATTATCTCCAAAGCAACTTCATAATTGGTTGATTAAAGATTACTATGATATTGAAATTGCTTTTTTAGAGGGACCATCTGCTAGAGTTATTAGTGGATGTAATAATAAAGATACAAAATTAGTTAGTTGGATACATTGTCAATTCAAGGAGTCTAAAGAAGCAGCCGCTTCTTTTAGAAATATTGAAGAAGCCACTGGTTGCTATAACAAATTTAATAAAATAATCTGTGTTTCAAATGATGTCAGAAATTCATTTAAAGATGCATTAAAATTAAGAATTCCAATAGAAGTTTTATACAACACTAACGATTCTGAGAGTATTATTAGAAAAGGGAAAGAAAGCGTTAGTGTTTGTAAAGATACTTTAAATATAATAGGTATAGGTAAATTAACTAATAATAAAGGATTTCACAGGGTGCTTCCTATTGTAAATAAACTTATACATGATGATAATTTGAAGGTTCATTATTATATATTAGGAAGTGGATCATTAGAAAATAAACTAAAAGAAATGATAGATTTATATAAATTAAATGACAGTGTAACGCTATTAGGGTACCAAATGAATCCATACAAATATTTATCAAAAATGGATTTATATGTTTGCTCAAGTTATTCTGAAGGTTTTTCTACGGCTGCTACCGAAGCATTAATTTTAGGTATACCAACTTGCACAGTTGATGTTCCAGGAATGAAAGAGATGTTAGGGGAAAATGAATATGGTCTTATTACAGAGAACGTAGATGAAGAATTATATAAAGGTATTAAAATTTTATTATGTGATTCTAATTTATTAGAACACTATAAAAAACAAGCTTTAATTAGAGGTAAGACTTTTAGCTTAAATAATACTACTAAAGCTGTGGAAGAAATGCTAATGAAATTATCTGAGGAGGTATTATGAACTATTTAAAAGAAATAATCTATCGTTTAAGAGGAGAGTATACAACTGAAAAATTAATATCTATGGGATTAAAAGTCGGTAAAAATTTCAATAGATTAAATTCAGTAATTCTTGATCCCTCTCATTGTTGGTTAATAGAAATAGGAGATAATGTTACGATGGCTCCTAGAGTTCATGTATTATGTCATGATGCTAGTACTAAGCAATTCTTGAATTATACTAAAATAGGTCGTGTTTCTATTGGTAATAATGTGTTTATTGGAGCTGAATCAGTTATTCTTCCTGGTGTAACTATTGGTAATAACGTTATTGTTGGTGCTAACAGTACAGTGACTCATGATATTTCTAATAACACAGTTGTGGCAGGTACACCTGCTATAACTATATGTACTTTAGAAGAGTATATAAACAAGGAAAAAGAAAGAATGAATTCAGCTCCTTGTTATGGTGAGGAATACACATTACGTAAAAATGTCTCAATGGAAAAACGAATGAAACAAAAAGAAGAGTTGAAAGGGAAAATAGGGTATATAGATTAATGAATGATTTAATATCTGTTGTTGTACCAGCATACAATATTGAAAAATATATAGAGCGTTGTATTAAGAGTATTCTTAGTCAAACATATTCAAATTTAGAAATTATAATTGTAGATGATGGTTCTACTGATAATACAGCATCTATCATCGATCAATATGCTTTAAAAGATACAAGAATAATTCCTATTCATAAAAAAAATGGTGGTGTTTCTTCTGCAAGAACAGAAGGAATTAATAGAGCATCCGGAGATTGGATAGGTTTTGTAGATGGTGACGATGTTATTGAAGAAAACATGTATGAAGTATTGATTAATAATGCTAAAAAGTATGATGCAGATATTTCTCATTGTGGCTATCAAATGATTTTTCCTGATGGTCATATTGATTATTACTACAATACAAAGTGTATCGAAGTTCAGGATAATACTAAAGCACTTGAAGAATTGTTAAGTGGAAGAAAGATTGAACCAGGATTATGGAACAAACTATTTAAAAAATCTTTATTTAACGATTCAATAGATTATGAATCTTTAAGTAAGATAAAAATTAACGAAGATTTATTATTAAACTATTTTCTGTTTAAAAATTCAAATTTAGCTGTTTATGAAGATTTTTGTCCATATCATTATGTTTTAAGAAAAGGTTCAGCTGCTGTTTCAAAAAATATACATCATTGTATAGATCCTTTATTTGTTATAACTTTAATTAAAGATGAATTATCGAATAATTTAGAACTATATCCTACAATATATTCTAGATATTTGTATCAATTAATAAATACTTCTACACAAAAAGAATTTAATTTAGAAAAGAAAAAAGCATTAAAATTACTTAGAAATGAAATAAAAAATGGAAATATTAATATATGTAAGTCGACTAAACTTAAATTAATGGTAATAGCAGTAGCATATACATTGCCTCTCTATAAAGTGGTTCGTAAAATATATGATATGGTTACTGGTGTTTCAAAAAAGTATGACCTTCACTAAAGGGAGAGATAGAAAATGGATCTGATAAGTGTAATCGTACCAGTTTATCAGGTAGAGAATTATTTAAATCAATGTATAGAGTCTATTATTGAACAGACTTATACAAATCTTGAAATAATTCTTATAGATGATGGTTCAAACGACAATTGTCCTCAAATATGTGATGATTGGTCTATAAAAGATAAAAGAATTAAAGTGATTCACAAAAAGAATGGTGGGTTATCTGATGCTAGAAATGTAGGATTAGATATTGCAAAAGGAAAATATATAGCTTTCATAGATAGTGACGATTGGGTGGATTCTCGGTATATTGAGTTGTTATATAATTCTTTGATTAACACTGTGGCTGATATTTCTGCGTGTAGTATTCAAAAGGTGTATGATACTGATTCAGTTGACCCATATAATTTAAATCCACAGTTACAATTAGCTACTCCAAAAGAAGCAATTAAAGATATTATATATGATAGAAGATTTAAAACTGTAGCTTGGAATAAATT
>OHAT01002433.1_pt1 | contig 13912 bp, 7 predicted proteins | sample 1577141 | NCBI WGS metagenome assembly OHAT01 (sample SAMEA3541578, study PRJEB24748) | human gut metagenome | biome: human gut; feature: human-associated habitat; material: faeces | place: China | collected 2012
TTATCCATCCTTATGGAGCTTCGGTAGTGATCGCTTTATTATTAGGACTGATCTCCGGCTGTTTTTTCCTTTACTTAAAAGCTTGTGGGGTGCGTGCCTCTATGTTGGCGGCTATTCTTCCCTCTTTTTTAATTTGGATCTATCCGCAGGAGTCAATCGCCTTGTTGACGATGCTCGCTTTCGTGCAGGTTCTTGCGTATTTGTATACTTCAATCAAGATTGATTGGCTTCGTTATCTCTTTGGCTTCTTGTTTTTGGGGGGCTCTTATTTTTTTGCGGCACCCGCTAATTTATTGTTGGCCTTATTGATCGCGGTTTATGAGTGTTGTGCTAAAGAGGATAAGGCTCGTTTTGGAGTAGCCATTATCGCTATCGCTTGGGGAGGTTTGCTACCGTTGATCGCCATGCGTACGGTTTATATTCTTCCGATGCGGGAAGCTTTTTTCAGCAAACATCTATGCCATCCCGAATATCCGATACCTAATTCTTTAGGATATATCATGCTTGCGTATCCTTTGATCGCTTTCATTCTTTATTATGTAAGGAGCCGGGTTTTCATCCGTAAGGAATCTTGGAAACGAATCGTTTCTTACGTTTTTCTTTTGATAGCGATGGTCGCCGGGATTCTCTATAAGAAAGATCCGATGGAGCAGGCCTATCGGTATGATTACTATGCACGGCTGGGAGAATGGCAGAAGATTGTCTCGCACGCTCGTGCGCATTCTGTGCGGGATATGGATGCCTTGATTTATCTGAATTTGGCTTTGTCGAAAACCGGACGTTTTACTTCCGATTTGATGCGTTTCCCCCAGATCGGTGAGGGTGGTTTTATTCCGCACGATCCGAAAAGCCGGATGGGGTTGATCGAGGCGAGTGAGGTCGCTTGGCAAGTCGGGCAAGTGAACGCCGCCCAACGTTTCGCCTTTGTGGGGGTATTAAGTTCACAACGTTGCGTGCAACCTCGTTTGATGAAGCGTTTGGTGGAGACTTATCTGGTAATCGGCGAATATCGTGCGGCGGAGAAATATATCAAGATACTGGAATCGAACCCGCATTACCGGGATTGGGCAACCGCTCAACGTCCATTATTGGACTCCGTGGCTTGTGCGTCGGAAGATTGGATAGCGGCAAAACGGGCGATGCTTCCGATTACCGATAATCCTTTGGACCTGACCTTGATCTTTCCGAACGCATTGGCTTTTTTGATCGATGATCATGCCGATAACCGTCCGGCTTTCGAATATGGGATGGGATATCTTTTGGTTTATAAGGATTTGATGACTTTTATGCATTATATGGAATTGATGAAAGAACGGGGTGAGGCATTCCCGGTGCTTTATCAAGAAGCTATTTGCTTGTTCTTCGCGGCCGTACAGAAAGATCCGGAGGCGTTCCGGAGCTTCCCGATCAGTCAGGAGGTGCAGAACCGCTTCCTGCAATTCATGAAAGTGGCACGCTCTATGCCGCCGGCAGCCTTGAAGCAACAGTTTGGTGATACCTATTATTATTACGCTCAATTTATCCCGACTCCTAAACGACAATAATACATGGATAATACAAAGAAAAGAAAGATCGTCCGAAATTTTGTGATCGGATATCTAGTGATACAAGTTCTCTCTATAGTCGTATATTTAGGCTTTTGGTCCTTGCATCCGGAAGGAATTACGAACGTCACGAACGAACGTATGTCCCCGCCTCCTATTTTTCCGGATTATAAAGGGACGACTATACCTTATAATATAGCTCCGTTGAATTTCCGGATAAATGTACCAGCGGATGAATGCTATGCGAAAATAGAAGGTAGTGAGTCGGAAGTATTTGAATATCATGGGACAAATACGATCCGTTTTAAGATGAAGGATTGGATTCGCTTGACACGTGCGAACCGTGGAAAAGCCTTTTTTGTTACGATCGCCACGAAGATAGGTGATGAGTGGACTAAATGGGCACCATTCTCTGTCTATATCAGTGATCAAGCGATCGACTCTCATTTAGTATACCGTTTGATAGAGCCGGGATACGAGAAATGGCATATTGTGGGTATTTATCAGCGGAATTTGGAGTCGTTTGACGAACAGCCGATTATCCGTAACGATATGACCGGCTATAATTGTATGAACTGCCATTCGTTCTGTATGGGAGATCCGGGGCAGATGATGTTCCATATGCGTGCGGCGAATGGGGGAACTTATATTGTCCAAGACAAGAAAATCAGTAAATTGAATACGAAAACGAATGGGACGATCAGTAATATGACGTATCCTTTCTGGCATCCTTCCGGGCGCTATATCACCACATCGGTAAATGATATCAAACAGTTTTTCCATTCCGTGAAAGAGAAAAAGATGGAAGTGTTCGACTTGGAGTCCGATGTGGTGGTGTATGACGTGAAAAACAAAGAAATCCTTTCGAAAGCCTCATTGATCACAAAAGATGCATTCGAGACTTTCCCCGCGTTCTCTCCGGATGGTAAATGGCTTTATTTCTGTACGGCCCCGGCCCAGAAGATGCCGGAGAATTATGATAAGGTACGTTATAATCTCTGCCGTGTGGCGTTCGATCCGGATCGTGGCGAGATCAGCTTCCCGATCGATACGTTGGTACATGCGGATAGCTTGAGCTATACATTTCCCCGTATCTCTCCCGATGGGCGTTTCCTGATGTACACGGAAACCGCTTATGGGCAGTTCCCTATTTGGCACCCGGATGCGGAGATCCGGATGATGGATTTGGAGAATCGGACAGCGATGGATATGTCCGCGTTGAATAGCCCGGATACGGATAGCTATCATTCTTGGAGTAGTAATAGTGATTGGGTCGTATTTAGTAGCCGCCGGGATAACGGTTTATATACTTTACCTTATATTTGTTATATAGGGAAAGACGGTAAGCCTTCGAAACCGTTCTTATTGCCTCAAGAAGATCCGGATAAGTATGACTATCAGTTGTATTCCTACAATATTCCGGAATTGACGAAAGGCGCCGTAGAGGTCAGCCCCTATGAGATCCAGCAAGTAGCCGAGAAAAATAAACCGGAGCAGGTTCGGTTTAAATGACCGGATCTATTTATATTCGCGTATAAATAAGAGATAAGATGACAAAAGATATTATAGCCGAATCTGTACAAAACGATTTACGGTATTTGCAATTGTTGGCACGGAGTTTCCCGACGATCGCGGATGCCAGTACGGAGATCATTAATCTGGAGGCGATCTTGAACCTACCGAAGGGTACGGAGCACTTCTTGAGTGATTTACATGGCGAGGATCAAGCCTTTAGCCATGTGCTGAGAAACGCTTCCGGTGCCGTAAAGCGCAAGGTGAACGAGATTTTCAGTAATACGCTCCGGGAATCCGAGAAGAAGGAGCTTTGTTCCTTGATTTATTATCCGGAGGATAAGCTGGAACTGATCAAGAGCCAAGAGCAAGATCTGGAAGATTGGTATCAAGTGACCTTGAATCAATTGGTACGTGTTTGCCGGAACGTGTCCTCCAAATACACCCGTTCGAAAGTACGTAAGGCTTTACCCAAGGAGTTCTCCTATATTATTCAGGAGTTATTGCACGAGTCTTCCGTAGAGCCGAATAAATCCGCTTATGTGGATCAGATTATTTGTACGATCATCTCCACGGGACGTGCGGACGATTTCATTATCGCTATGTGTAACTTGATCCAACGGTTGACAATCGACCTGTTACATATCATCGGCGATATTTACGATCGGGGTCCGGGCGCTCATCTGATCATGGATATCCTTTGCGATTACCATAATTTCGATGTTCAATGGGGTAATCATGATATCTTATGGATGGGAGCCGCTTCCGGTAATTTGGTAAGTATCGCCAACGTGATTCGTATGTGTTTACGCTTTGGTAATATGGCTACCTTAGAAGATGGATATGGCATCAATCTTTTGCCGTTGGCCACTTTTGCGATGGAGGCGTACGGGGATGATCCTTGTGCGTTATTCATGCCGAAAACAAAGTTCGCCGATAATGCAATGGATGAGAAGACCACCCGTTTGATCGCCCAGATGCACAAGGCGATCACCATCATCCAGTTCAAGCTGGAGGGTGAGATCATCCGCCGTCGTCCGGAGTTTGAGATGGATGACCGGATGTTGTTGCACCATATCGATCTGAAGCGGGGAGTGGTTCATATTGATGGAAAGGATTATACGCTTAAAGATACTAACTGGCCTACTTTAGACCCGAAAGATCCGTATCGTCTTTCTATTGAGGAGGAGGATTTGATCCGAAAGATCTTGCATTCTTTTGAGAGCAGCGAGAAGATGAAAAAGCATATGCGTTGTTTCTTCCGGCATGGGGGAATGTATCAGGTTTGTAATTCCAATTTACTGTTTCATGCCTCTATCCCGATGAATCCGGATGGGACGTTTAAGTCAGTACGTATCTTGGGGCAGGATTATAAGGGCCGTGCTTTGTTGGACCGTGTAGACCAACTGATCCGTACGGCTTATTTCAAGACCGGGGAGCAGGAAGAAGTGGAATATGCGCATGATTATATCTGGTATCTTTGGGGCGGCAAGGACTCTCCGTTATTCGATAAAAGCAAGATGGCTACTTTCGAGCGTGCCTTTATCGAAGAGGCCGAGACTCATAAGGAGGAAAAAGGCGCTTATTATACGTTACGAGAGCAAGAGGAAATTTGTGATAGGATATTGGATGAGTTTGGGGTGACCGGTATGCATCGGCATATCATCAACGGACATGTCCCTGTCCGTTCCAATCAAGGTGAGAATCCCATCAAGGCGAATGGCAAGATGTTGGTAATCGATGGTGGTTTCTCCCGTCCGTATCATTTGGAAACCGGTATCGCGGGCTATACATTAGTATATCACTCCCGTGGTTTCCAGCTTGTGCAACACGAACCCTTCGAATCCCGGGCGAAAGCGATCGAGGAAGGCTTGGATATCAAATCCACCACGATCGTGGTAGAATTAAGCTCCCATCGCCAGATGGTGAAAGATACGGATAAGGGTGCGGATCTTCAAAGCCAGATCAAGGACTTGGAGAAACTGCTTTACGCGTATCGGAATGGGTTGATAAAGGAGAAGGAGAGGATGGAGAGATAGATTTTAGCGTAGTCCGTCCAGAACTAAAGACAAGGATAAAGGGAGATTGACAAATTGACATTTTGTATTTTAAAGTCCCGGAGAATCGATTTTTCCGGGTTTATGGGCGTAAGGCTTCCGAAATTGAAAGAAAATAATGGCAATACCTTGTCTTGCAGATGTATATCGTTTTCCTGCCTTTTCTTCCAGCGAAAAAGAAAGCCTCTATTTCCTGTTTAACAGGTAAAAGGAGGCTTTTTTATTCGGAAGTGATTGGTTTTTCATTCGGAAGTGACGCGAATCACAGTCGGAAGTATGCTACAACACTACCGTAAGTACCTTATAATACTACTGTAAGTATCTTACAACAGGGTTGTAATCGAGGGAAAACTACTCTTTTTCTACCTTAAAACCACTAAAGAAACGATTTTCTCCTTATTTATGGTTGTAGATGAGCCTGTCGGGGAAAAGGATGTGTCACTATAAGTGGCTTATCGAAATGAAAACGTCACTCTTTAGGTTTATCCGTTGACATTTATTTTGATCTACCGAAAGACCTCCTGCTTGATTTTCCTTACTTTTTTACATAATCATAGTTTATTTTAAAAAATTAAGTTACATTTGCCATGGAAATTCTCAATTGTGTTTGTGAATTAAATGATCGTTAACCTAAAAATTAAGTAATTATGCAACGAAAGAAAATCTTTGATTCTTTCAAACACTGGAATGTAGCCATACTTTCCGTGTTAATGTCTTTTTGCATGACAGCCGCTTTTGCCCAGTCAGGCGCTGTTAAAGGAAAAGTTCTGGACGAACTAGGTGAGCCTATTATCGGGGCGAATATCGTGGAAAAAGGTACTACCAACGGTACCATCACTGATATTGACGGTAACTACACCCTTAGTGTGAATGACCTGAAAAAAGCAATTCTCCAAGTGTCTTTTATCGGTTACAACTCGGTAGAGGAAGCTGTGAAAGGGCGCTCGGCCGTAGATGTTAAGCTTGGTGCCTCTGTCGTGAATCTGGGAGAGGTTGTAGCTATCGGTTATGGTACGCAGACTCGTAGGGGGATTACCGGTTCCGTAGCGAACATTTCCGAGGAAAATTTTAATAAAGGTGTGAATCGTGACGCATCCGACTTGCTGCAAGGTAAGGTAGCGGGTCTGACTATTACGTCTGGTTCCGGTGATGTAACTCGTAGTTCCCAGATTCAATTACGTGGTACTTCTACCTTGCAGAACGACCAAGGCCCGATGATCGTGATCGATGGTGTTCCGGGTGGTGATATGTCTACTGTATCACCTTCGGATATTGAGTCAATCTCTGTATTGAAAGATGCTTCTTCTGCCGCTATTTACGGTTCTCGTGCCGCTGGTGGTGTAATCTTGATCACGACGAAGAGAGGTTCCGGTTCCAGAACCCAGATCAATTATGATGGTTATCTTACCGCCTCTACCATTGCGAACAAGCCCGACATGTTGAACGCTTCTGAGTGGCGTGCCGCTAATAAGGCGTTGGGTAAAGATATCTCTACTTATGATAAGTACAACTCGGACACGGATTGGTTCGATGAGATGACTCGTGTAGGTGTTTCTCAACAACACGCTCTTTCTTTGTCGGGTGGTTCCTCTAAGAGCAACTATCGTGCTTCTTATACTTTCTTGGATCGTAACGGTGTGGCTCGCGATAACTACATGACTCGCCATAGCTTCCGTTTCCAGTTCCAACAACGTGCTATCAACGACCGTTTACGTATTGGATTAACGGGTGCCGCAACGCTGACGGATATGCAAATGCCATTTTCTGATGACTATATCTTGGCTTACAATATGCTTCCGGTTTATCCGGTTTATAATGCGGACGGCTCTTATTTCACGGATGCCAACCACAATTATGATCAAGGTAACCCAGTTCAGAACCAAGATCAGAACTATAAGAAAGCTGCTAATAACTACTTCTATGGACAAGGTGATGTACAGTTCTCTATTTTGGATGGACTGACAACCAAGGTGAACCTGTATAAGAGCCGTTTCTCATCTGACTATAGCGAATGGCAAGATCCTCGGAACTCTCGTGGACAGGGTGATACGGGTAAGGCAATCCGTCGTAATAGACTATGGGATCGTAACTTGTTAGAGTGGACCGCTAATTATACGAAAGCTTTTGGCTCGGCAGAGGAGCATAAGGTAGATGCTATCGTTGGTTATTCTTGGGAAAATAACTTGTACGCTGACCAGAAATCGGAGGCTACGAATTTCGCCGTAGGATCGATGGGCGCTGATAATATCCAATCCGGAAACTTGCTGAAGATCGGTAATGTTACTTCCAGCCGGAATGAATATAAACTGATCTCTTTGTTCGCTCGTGCGCATTATAGCTTTAAAGAGCGGTATATGATTACGGCTACGGTTCGCCGAGATGGTTCTTCCAAATTCGGTGCTAACCATAAGTGGGGTACTTTCCCTTCAGTTTCCGCTGCTTGGGGTATCAGCCAAGAGTCTTTCATGAAAGATACGAAGTGGATCAATGATTTGAAATTACGTGCAGGTTACGGTATTACCGGTAACCAAGATGGTCTGAGACCTTATAAGTCATTGGATTTGTATTCAGCTTCTGGTACTTATTATAACAACGGATCTTGGCCGACAGCTTTCCGTCCTTCACAGAATGCGAACCCGAACTTGAAATGGGAGCAGACTGCTATGTTAAATATCGGTTTGGACTTCACCTTGTTCAATAGTCGTTTGAGCGGTACGATCGAATGGTACGACAAGCGTACGAAAGATATGCTTTACAACTACGAGGTTTCTACTCCTACTTACGTATACAATCAAATTCAAGCGAATGTAGGTGATATGAAGAATACAGGTGTTGAGATCTTATTGAACTTAGACGTGATCCGTAATAAGGACTTTACGTGGACAACCTCTCTCAATCTTGCTCATAACAAGAATGAGATCACAAAACTGTCTAATGAATTGTTCTCTACGGGACGTGTTTACGTGGGTGATCCTTGGATTCGCGGTGCTTCAGGTGTGACTTCACACGTAGTTGAGGAAGGTCGTCCGGTCGGACAGTTCTTCATGCTGAAATGTAATGGCCTTGATGAGAATGGTAAATTTATCATTGAGGATATAAATGGTGACGGACAGATCACGGATGATGACCGTACGTATGTTGGTGACGCTCAACCTGATTTGACATATGGTTGGAATAACACATTCAACTGGAAAAACTGGGACGCAAGTTTCTTCTTCCGTGGAACAATTGGCAATAAGGTGTTGAACAACCCATTGGCTGCTTACGGTAATAATACATATATCGATGGAACGAATGTAATGGATAACGATAATCTGTTGACATTAAGTGAAAACTCTCGTGTATGTTCTTATTATGTAGAAAACGCTTCATTCTTGCGATTGGATAACTTATCGATTGGTTATACATTCAATACGAAGAAAATCGATTGGTTGGATAAGGCTCGCTTATATGTAGCCGGTCAGAATCTATTCGTGATTACAGGTTATAAAGGATTGGATCCAGAAGTTGAGAATTTCCGTGGTGAGGCTAGCGATGACAACGCAGGTTTGTCTCCGGGTATTGAACCTCGTAACTACATGCCGAAGGCACGTTCATTTACATTTGGTGTTAACTTAACATTCTAATTAAAAAGATAAGCTTATTATGAAACGGAAAACTATATTATCATTTATAACTGGATTGTTTTTATTAGGAGGACTTTCTTCCTGTATGGACTTGGATGAAACAGTATATGACAAGTTGCCCGCTGATGATTTTGGCCAGTCAACGGCCGAGTTGAATGCTTTGATCGGTAACTCACATAATACGATGAAGAAGTTTTGGACAGAGTATATGCATTTGTCCGAATGCTCCGGTTCTATGGCTGTGACTCCGACTCGTCGAGGTGGTGACTGGTATGATGGTGGTCAATACCGGGAAATCTATATGCATACATGGACCTCTCAGACCTCAAGAGTTAAAAGCGCATGGAAAGCGGCCACAGAAGCGATTGGTACTTGTAACGAGGCTATCCGTAAATTGCAGAACTCAGAGATCCTTACCGAAGAGGAGAAGGCTCAAGACGTGGCAGACTTGCGTGGTGTCCGTGCTTTCTGGATCTATGTGATGATGGATTATTGGGGAAATATTCCTTTGCTGACGGAGTTCCACCCTACGGATAAAGTATTCCCGGGGAATTCTTCCCGTCAGGAAGTATTTGATTGGTTGATTCAGGAAGTAGAGGAAATCAAGGATATCTGTCCTCCGGCTACAACTGAGAATTATGGTTCATTTACGCAGGGTGCCGCTTATTCATTGTTGGCAAAACTGTATCTGAACGCTGAGGCTTGGGGGGTTACGTTCTCCGGCAACGCTTATCAGAAAGTTATCGATAACTGTGATAAGGTGATGGCTATGGGATATATCTTAGAGCCTAATTGGAAAGACAACTTCTCCGTGACAAATGAGAATTCAAAGGAGGCTATCTTGGCCGCTACGTTCTCTAGCAGTGATACGGGTAATGATGGAAACGTGAAGAATGAGTTGCACAATAATACGTTGCATTATAAAGATTATCTGTCTTTGGGTATTACCGCTAGTGGTACTTGGAATGGTATTTGCGCTCAACCTGAGTATGTACGTTTGTTCGATGAGGAAGACGCTCGCTTGGACGGTACGTTCTTGACTGGCTTGATGATAGACAAATCAACCGGTAAACCGATTATGACCGATCATAACAACGAATTGAACCATACGATCGATGTGAACATGATTCCGGGCATGGAATATGATGGAACCAATTGGAGTGCCGTGGAACAGCATGATGGAGCTCGTTGCTTCAAGTGGGAGTTCGCTTCGGATTTGACAAGTTCTATGGGAAATGATTTCCATATTTTCCGTTTGGCGGATATCTATTTAATGAAAGCTGAAGCTTTGTTACGCGGAGGGGGAAGTGTTAGTGAAGCTACCGCTTTGGTGAATACGATTCGTGAGAGAGGATATGGCAATAGCGACCATAATTATGCGACTGTAACTTTGAAGGAAGTACAATTGGAACGTCGTTTGGAATTAGCGTGGGAGGTTTATTCCCGTCAGGATGATATCCGTTTCGGATGTTTCACTACAGGAATGTGGCCGCAATCTAATTGTGAGCGTAAAGCTGATGACTACTTGAAGTTGTTACCTGTATCGCAGGATGCTTGGCAGGTGAATCCGAACTTAAAACAGAATCCGGGTTATGCGGCATTCTCAAAATAAAAGAATCGGATAACTAAGAATAATTTAGGCCATCTCTTACTGTAAGGGATGGCCTTTTTATTGATTTACCATTCACTGTATAACTCCGCTTTTTTGTATACCTTCGCGCCATGAACAAACAAGCACTGCTTTTTTATCCGTTGTTGGGGGTGGTTCTTTTGGTGCTCTTTGTGGGAGGGCTGGCGTATGGGGCCGTACCGATTCCTTTGGATCACGTGATGGATATTTTGCTGGGGAAGGGATCTGATAAGATCGCATGGCAGAATATCGTGTTGCAATCTCGTTTGCCTCAGGCTATAACCGCATTATTGGCGGGGGCTTCCTTGGCTACCAGCGGGTTGCTATTACAGACATTGTTCCGGAATCCGTTGGCGGGACCTTCCATATTGGGCATTAGTGATGGCGCTAATCTTGGAGTAGCCGCTATCATGCTCTATTTCGGTGGTACGTTGGGGCAGTTCACAGATTGGCCGATCAGCGGATATATGGCGGTAATCCTCGCGGCCTTTGTGGGGGCTTGCGTGATACTGGGACTGATTATCTATTTTTCGGCAAAAGTGAAGAATAATGTCATGCTTCTGATTATCGGAATCATGATTGGCTATCTAGCTTCTTCGGTTATTTCTATCTTGAATTATTATTCATCTACAGACCGGGTACATGCGTTCGTGATGTGGGGGCTTGGTAATTTTTCCGGTGTATCCTTGGAACAATTACCATTCTTTGGAACTTGTGCGTTAATCGGGCTGTTATTAGCGATCTTGCTGATCAAGCCTTTGAATGCCTTATTATTGGGAGAAATGTATGCCGCTAATTTAGGTATCCGGATCAAACGAACACGGATCGCGATTCTTTTGTGTACGGGAGTATTAACGGCTACAACTACTGCTTTTTGCGGCCCCATTTCCTTTGTCGGATTAGCAGTTCCACATATCGCCCGGTTGATGTTAGGCTCTTCCAATCATAAGATGTTGGTGCCAGTTACAATGCTGACAGGTTCCTGCGTTGCTCTTCTATGTAATATGCTGATGGTGGTACCGGGCAGTAATACGATCCTGCCATTGAATGCCGTTACCCCTATGCTTGGGGCGCCTGTTATTATTTACGTAATCGTGAACCGGAAGAATATTCAATATTTTAATTAGTGGTTATGGAAAGGATTCCAGTTATAAGGACAAGAAATCTGAGTATTGGATATGTTTTGAAAGGTGGACACCTAAAGTTGGTGCATGATGCCCTCGACTTGAATTTATATCCGGGCGAGGTGACTTGCCTTCTCGGGTTGAATGGTGCGGGAAAGTCTACCTTATTGCGTACGCTGTGCGGCTTCCAGCCCTCTCTGGGGGGCGAGATCGAATTGAAAGGAAAGCCGTTGGCCTCTTACTCGCAAGGTGATTTTTCCCGGATGGTAGGTGTTGTTCTCACGGAGAAGACAAATGCCGGTGGAATAACGGTTTACGAGTTGGTCTCTTTAGGAAGACATCCCTATACCGGCTTTTTCGGACAATTAAGGCAGGAAGATCGTAGGATTATCGAGGAATCGCTTGCTGCCGCCGGTATCGCTCATAAGGCTTATAATTATGTGTCGGAACTTAGTGATGGCGAGCGTCAGAAAGCCATGATCGCCAAAGCGCTGGCACAGCAATGCCCCATCATATTGTTGGATGAGCCGACGGCCTTTTTAGATGTGACAAGTCGGATAGAGACTATGGTCTTGTTACATACTTTAGCGGTAGAGCAACAAAAAGCGATTCTGCTATCGACGCATGATCTTGATTTGGCTATCCAGCTGGGAGACTGTCTATGGTTACAGGAGAAAAGTCGCCCAATGGCATGTGGAACGCCGGAGGACTTGATTATGGGAGGAGCTTTCGAGACTTTCTTTAGTAAGGAAGGAATCGTGTTTGATCCGAATACCGGGAAATTGAATACGGCAGCTCCAACAAAGCTTATTGGGGTTGAGGGGGATTTTATGACTTCTTATTGGGTTGGGAATGCCTTGATCCGGAATGGCTTTAAGCCCTCGTCGGTTAGCGAGGATTATATAAGTGTTTATTGTAATGCTCCGGATAGCCTGCGTATTCAGTTCCCTGCGGAAGAGGGCATGAGAATCGTAGGAAGTGTGGCGGAGATGATCTCAATCATAATTCATAAATCATAAGTTATATATGTCAAATGAGATTACATGGCGGCTGGAAAATGAGAATATAGGCCGTTTGTTGGTACATTACGCGATTCCCGCCGTTATCGGGACCATGGTTAATGCTCTTTATAATATCGTAGATCGTATATTTATCGGACAAGGAGTGGGTGCGCTAGCTATCTCCGGATTGACTTTGACTTTCCCGATACTACTCTTTATGCAGGCATTTGGAATGTTGATCGGCGCGGGAGCCGCTACAAGGGTCTCCATTCATCTAGGCCGTAAGGCGAATGATCTGGCAGATAACGTATTAGGAAACGCTTTCACTTTGACATTCATTATCGGAGCCTTGACGATTATCCCCAGTATGATTTTCTTGGATGATTTGTTAACGTGGTTCGGAGGAAGCGAGCAGACGATACCTTATGCGAAAGACTATTTATATATCGCTATCCCGGGTAATTTGCTGGCTACATTAAGCTTTAGCTTTAATGCCGTGATGCGTGCTTCCGGATATCCGAAAAAGGCGATGTTCACGATGATGATCGGTGCCGTATTGAACGTGATCCTAGACCCGATCTTTATCTTCTGGCTGGATATGGGGATACAGGGTGCCGCTATCGCTACGGTGATCTCCATGGCCGCCGGTGCCGCTTTCGTGATGAGTCATTTTATCAGCAAGGATAGTATTGTACGTTTCCATACGAAATATTTCCGGTTGAAAGGTTCCATTATTTGGAATATATTTACGATCGGCATGTCTCCATTTTCCATGCAGCTGGCGGGCAGTGTGGTTGTGGTGATCATGAACCATGCGTTGAAAGAGAATGGAGGCGATTTGGCGATTGGTGCCAGCGGTATTATTTCCAGTATCGCCATGCTGCTGGTTATGTTGATTATCGGTATCGCCCAAGGGATGCAACCGATTGTCGGGTTTAATCATGGCGCTGGGCATCATGACCGGGTATTGGCTACCTTGCGGTTGTCTATTATAGTATCGACCTTGATTACAGGGGTAGGATGTATCGTCAGTTTATTATTCCCGAGACTGATCGTTAGCGTATTCTCGACGGATGCCGAATTGGTGTCGATTACGGACAATGGATTACGTCTGACGATGCTGGTCTTTTTCGTTGTCGGTTCCCAGATTACGATCAGCCAGTTTTTTCAAAGTATCGGTGTCGCATGGAAAGCGATGTTTCTGAGTCTAAGTCGGCAGGTTTTATTCCTGATACCGGCTATCCTGCTATTTCCTCCGATCTGGGGATTGGATGGCGTTTGGCTAGCGCAACCTTTCTCCGATTTCATTGCGGCGGTAACCGCATGGGGCTTTTTATGGTATCATGTTAAAAACGTGAAAAATAAGGGTTAAAGATGAACTTATGTCGATGTTAATTGTATTTTTATTGTATGTATAA
>OHAT01002440.1_pt1 | contig 13885 bp, 13 predicted proteins | sample 1577141 | NCBI WGS metagenome assembly OHAT01 (sample SAMEA3541578, study PRJEB24748) | human gut metagenome | biome: human gut; feature: human-associated habitat; material: faeces | place: China | collected 2012
CGGCTCAAAATACAAGGATTTTTATTACTATGGCTGTAAGCACCGTGCGATGACGCGCGGTCATAAATGCGACTTCAAGAAACAGATCAATGAAGAACTGCTGGACAGCGCCGTTGCTGAGGTTATCGTAAAGCTGGTAAGCAATCCGAAGTTCGCCGCCATGATGCAGGAAAAAATCAGCATGAAGGTGGATACCTCTTCCATTGAGCAGGAGATCGCGGCGCATGAAAAGCAGCTTCGCCAGAGCTATTCCGTAAAGGTACGGCTGATGGATGAAATTGATTCTCTCGACCCGGACGATAAGCACTACATCAAACGCAAAGCAGACCTTGATGACCGGCTCTACAAGATGTATGATAAGATCGAGGATACAGAAAACCAGCTCGTTGCTGCCAGAGCCAAGAAGATGGCGATTGAGGCGGAAAAGCTGACAGGCGACAACATCTACAAGGTGCTGATTTACTTTGATAAGCTCTATTCCGTCATGGACGATCAGGAAAAGCGGCAGCTTATGGAATCGCTGCTATCCGAAGTCCAGATTTATGAGGAACGGCAGCCCAACGGTCAGTGGCTCAAGTCCATCAAGTTCAAGCTCCCAATCATTGCGGAAGATATGAGCTTGAGTTTGGACAACGATGCACATATTGAGACGGTATGTTTATTATCCAAACATAATGCCAAGCATCATATTGAGGTTGGTTTGAATCTGGACGAGTTGGATTTGACCAACGCGGAGAAGACGGCTACATAAATTAATTGGTGCGATTATGAAAAAAAGATTCTCATTAACCACAACACATATAATAATGATCGGCTTCCTGCTTACGATTTTAACAGGCACATTTTTCCTGTCATTACCGATAAGCTCGGCGCATGGTAATGCAGCTTCTTTTTGGGATGCCTTGTTTACTGCAACGACCGCTACCTGCGTTACAGGGTTAGTTGTTATACCCACTGTTTCGTCATGGAGTGTCTTTGGGCAAGTTGTAATTCTTTTGCTAATCCAGATTGGCGGACTCGGTGTCGTAACTATTATGTCTGGACTGATGATTTTATTACATAAGAAAATGGGGATAAATGATAGGTTATTATTACAGGATGCGTTCAATTTGAATTCCTTGTCAGGACTTGTCCGCTTTGTAAAAAAAGTTGTTATCGGAACACTTGTCATAGAAGGAATCGGTGCTCTTCTATATATGACAGTGTTTATCCCGGATTTCGGTTCAAAAGGAATATGGATTTCAATATTTACTTCGGTCTCGGCCTTCTGCAATGCCGGTATTGATATCATTGCCGAAAACAGTCTTTGTGACTATGCCCTTAATCCTATGGTCAATACTGTTACCTGTTTGTTAATCGTTATAGGTGGTATCGGCTATATCGTTTGGTGGGATATAATTCGGGTAATAAAAAACATTAGGCAAAATAAAAGGAAGATTTTTGGAAATCTGACTTTACACAGCAAAATTGCAATTATATCAACTCTTCTCTTGATTATAGTGGGCGCAATTTTTGTTTTTGTTTTGGAATATGATAATCCGCAAACCCTAAAGGATTACACATTACTTCAAAAAATAGAAGTATCATTCTTTCAATCTGTTACAACTAGAACTGCGGGGTTTGCAACGCTACCGCAAGAAAATCTTACGAATGCGACCGCTGTGGTTTGTCTGCTGCTAATGTTTATAGGCGGCTCTCCTGTCGGTACAGCCGGCGGAATTAAAACCGTTACCTTTGCAGTTATTATTGCGTCAGCGTGGGCATCGATTTGTAACAAAAAAGATACAGAACTGTTTGGAAGACGCCTGGCAAAGCAAGCTGTCGGTAAGGCAGTTGCCGTTACCTGTATGTCTTTCGCTATTATGTTTGTTTCAACTGTTTTGCTGTCTGCAACAATGGATGCCGATTTATTGGATATCGCTTATGAAGCGGCGAGTGCAACCGCCACTGTTGGGCTTACAAGAAATTTGACGACCACGCTCAACGATATCGGAAAACTTATCGTTATTATTACAATGTATCTCGGAAGAGTAGGGCCGATATCCCTCGCTGTCGCATTTAATCGTAAAAAAGAAAACCCAAATATTATCAGGAACCCAATCGAAGAAATCAGTGTAGGATAAACGGAGGATTTTGTGATGAGTATCAATAAGACATATGCAGTATTTGGCCTGGGCCGATATGGAAAAGCTGTTGCCGAGGAGCTTGTAAAAAATGGCGCTGAGGTGCTGGGAGTTGATATTGATCAGGATATTGTCGATAATGCCGTTGAAACGATTCCTGTTTGTAAGTGTGCTGATATTACAGAAGCAGAGGTGATAAAAAGGCTGGGTATTTTCAATATGGATATCGTAATAGTATCCATGGCAAATAATTTGGAAGCCAGTGTAATGGCAGTAACGCTATGCAAAGAAGCAGGTGTTGAAACCGTGATTGCGAAGTGTGCGAGTGAAATGCAAGAAAAGATACTAAAGCGTGTCGGTGCTGACAGAGTTGTATTTCCCGAAAGAGAGTCGGGCATAAGACTTGGCAGAAGCTTGATTACGTCAGGATTTTCAGAGATGATTGAGTTGTCGAAAGAAGTATCCATGATCGAAATGGATGTGAAAACAGAATGGATTGGAAAAACGCTTATTGAATTGAATCTCAGGAAAAAGTATGGTATCAATGTGGTAGCAGCCCGAAAAGGAAATATCTTTTTGACAACGATAGAGCCGACGCTTTCCTTGGAAAAGGGTATGCAGCTAATCGTGATTGCCGAAATCTCAAAAATTCAAAAGCTCAAGTGACTGAATCATAAGAAAAATGGCAACGGACGATCGGGTGCATGAAAAAGTCGGCTTAAAGCGGCTTCAGCTTACCTATGCTGAAGATGATAAAGGATATCCTTCGCTGTTTGGAGGCATTCACACTATTTCATTTGACTTGTCAGGTATATCGCCTACCCCGTTTAACACCAGCCGCGGACGGTAGGGGAACTTATTGATGTCGGCGCGGTCGGTCACGCCGGAGAGCACGAGGCAGGTGTCAAGGCCAGTCTCGATTCCCGCGATCATGTCGGTATCCATGCGATCGCCTATCATTACCGCGTCCTCTGAGTGTACGCCCAGTATCCTAAGGCCTGTCCGCATCATAAGAGGGTTGGGTTTGCCTATGAAATAGGCGTTCTGGCCGGTGGCCATTTCGATAGGGGCGATCATTGCCCGGCATGCGGGGATTATCCCGTTCTCAGAAGGGCCTGTAAGGTCGCTGTTGGTGCCGATGAGCTTTGCGCCCTTCATCACCAGGTGTACCGCCTTCAGGATGTTCTCGTAGTTGTAGGTATTACCCTCGCCGATTATAACGTAATCCGGGTCAACGTCGTTCATGGTGATGCCTTCGTCGTGCAGAGCCATTATGAGGCCTGCGCCGCCTATTACGTAGGCGCTGCTTTCCGGCGACTGGGAGCTTATGAAGCGTGCGGTCGCCAACGCACTTGTATAGAAATGGCTCTCGTCCACATCAAGCCCCATGCGCTTGAGCTTTTGCTGAAGCTCCTTGGGTGAGCGCTCGGAGGAGTTGGTGAGGAAGAGGAAGTTCTTGTTTTCCCTGTACAGCCAGTCAACGAACTCCTTTACGCCGGGCAGCAGCTTGTTGCCGTGGTAAATCACGCCGTCCATATCGCATATAAACCCCTTCTTGTTCCTTAATTTGTTCATATCATTCCTTCTTTCTTTTTTAATCTTTATAATAAGATGGTAACTCTGCAATGTAAAATTCAAAAGCAGGCATTTGTAAAAAATATATATAAAGATTTCTCGGCGTGCGGGGGGGTTTAAAGGCTATTGATTTTCGACATAAAAGGTGCTAATATAGAAATGATTTTTCGGCGGCAGGCCGGCGCCGCCGAAGTTATATGCATTTTCATCAATCAATAGCTTTCTTAAAAACAATTGCTTTAGGCGAAGAAATCGGAGGAATTATTTAGAATGACACTATTTGAAAATCTTTTAGGACATACCCTGATTGCCGCGGACAACGTCTGGGGTTTGATGGGCGTTATGTGTATAGGTGTTGCACTTTCAATACACCTTGAGCAGAAGTATCAGTGGGCCTCTAAGGTCTCCGGCGCCATAATCGCGCTGATAATGGCGATGGTTCTCGCAAACCTCGGCGTTATACCCACGAACTGCACGCTGTATGACGATATTGTATGGGGCATCGTCGTTCCTATGGCTATCCCCCTGCTGCTGCTGCAGTGCAACCTCAGCCGCGTATGGAAGGACACCGGCCGTATGCTGGTCGTGTTCCTTATCGGCGCACTCGGCACTGTCGTCGGCGCGTTCCTCGCCTATTATCTCCTGCGCGGACCCTTTGGCGATGCGCAGGGTCTTGCAAAGGTAGCCTCCATGATGACCGGCTCTTATATCGGCGGCGCCGTAAACTTTGCGGCAATGGCTTCTCAGTATGCTGCCGGTGACGATCTCACCGCTGCCGCTACTGTTGCGGATAACCTGCTGATGGCCGCGTATTTCTTCGTTCTGATCGCCTGCGCCGGCTCCAAGTTCTTCCGAAAGCACTTTTCACATCCTCACATAGCTGAGGTAGAGGCCGGTGCCTCCAAGGAAGTTTCGCAGACTCAGGCTGCCGCTTTCTGGAGCCGCAAGGACATCTCCCTCAAGGATATTGCGTATAACTTTGCTTATGCCATAGTCGTCGTTTGGGTATCCCGCATTATTTCCGGTATTTTCTCCGGCATCGGCGGCAATCCCTTCCTTGACTTCATAGGTCAGTTCTTCGGCAGCCAGTATGTATGGATAACCACCATATCCGTGATAGTTGCCACCTTCTGCACCAAGACAGTATCCAAGATGCACGGCTCACAGGAAATCGGTACTTACCTCATTTACCTCTTCCTGTTCGTCATAGGCGTTCCCGCCAACATCATGACCGTCCTTACCAAGTCCCCGCTGCTGCTCGTGCTGACCACGATCATGGTTCTCGTGAATATGCTCTTCTGCTTCGGCGCGGCAAAGATCTTCAAGGCTTCCCTTGAGGATTCCATCATCGCCTCCAATGCCAATATCGGCGGTCCGACGACCGCTGCCGGCATGGCGATATCCCAGGGCTGGACGAGGCTGGTTGGCCCCGCAATGCTGGTGGGCGTGCTCGGCTATGTTATCGGCAACTACGCCGGTACGCTGGTCGGCATTATCCTCGGCGCCGCATAAGTTTCTGACAAAGCCTGCTGTTTTGTAACGACAATATAACTCCGGCGCATCTCTTAAACAGATTTGCGCCGGTAATTTTACGGAAGGCAAAACTATGTATTTTGATGCACACTCTGATATCTGGTGTGATGTGACTACTCGCCGTCTCAATGGCGAGACGAGCGTATTTGATCGCTGCCATCTGGAGCGTCTCCGCAAGGGCGGCGTTGAAGGAAGTATTTTTGTTATTTGGGTAGACCCGCCGTATGACGTGGACTATGTAAAGCGTACCGAGCAGATCATGGCTGCCATAAAGGCAGAGACTGCCGAGTGCAGGTCTTTCCGCATTGTCCATAGCTATGACGAGATGATGAAGGCCAATGCCGACGGCAAGATATATATCTTTATCGGCATAGAGGGCATGGCGGCGATGGGCAAGGACCTTACCTGGATCGACCGCTATTACGAGTTCGGCTGCCGCCACGGTATATTGACCTGGAACGAGGCAAACGACCTCGGCGCGGGCGCGCTCTCCGGCAAGGATTACGGTCTTACAGACCTCGGCAGGGAGACCGTCCGGCGTATGCAGGAAAAGGGGATGCTGCTCGACGTTTCGCATCTTAATGATGCTGGCTTTTGGGATGTCGTCAAGATTACGAAAAAGCCCTTCATCGCATCCCATTCCAACAGCCGTGCGATGTGCGGCGTGCTCCGCAACCTTACGGACGATCAGCTTCGCGCCATACGCGATATAAACGGCGTTGTGGGCTTGAATGCGTTCAACATCTTCATAGATGACGACCCAAAGAACCAAACCGTCGAGCGCCTTGCCGAGCACGCGGCGCACATGATCGACGTCATGGGCATCGACCACGTCGGCTGCGGCTTCGACTTCTTCGAGTTCATTGATAACCCGGATACCATGGGCACGATGACCGATACGGGCAGCCCCTGCACCAAGGGGCTTGAAAACTGCTCCAAGATACCGAATCTCTTCGCCTGTTTCGAGAGAATGGGCATGAGCCAGGAGGATATGGAGAAGATCGCAAGGCTCAACTTCCAGCGCGTAGTAAAGGATACCATAGGCTAAATATACCATGTACAAAAAAACGGGCTTCCGGCGGCGAACCGGATGCCCGTTTTCGTATGGTGCTCACTGTATGGCGGGGAAGGAGACGGTAATGGAGGTACCCTTGCCCGGGGCGCTGGTGAGCTCTATCTTGCCGTGGTGGTACTGTACCGCGTGCTTTACTATGGAAAGGCCAAGCCCGGTACCGCCTGAAGACTTGGAATGGCTCTTATCCACCCTGAAGAAGCGCTCGAATATGCGGTTCTGATACTCGGGCGCGATGCCGATTCCGGTATCGGAAACGGTGACGGAGGAGAAGCCGCCCTCGCTTACCGTGCTTATCTTTACGCTGCCACCCTGCCTGTTGTACTTTATGGCGTTGTCGCAGAGATTGTATACTATTTCATATAGCAGCCTCTTTACGCCGTATACATTGGCGGGAGAACCTTCGACGGCGATGCTTATACCCTGGCCATCGGCAGACAGGAGCAGGTCGTCGGCTACCGCCGAAGCGACAGAGAGCAGGTCGATGTTTTCACGGGGCATATCGCCGCCTTCGTCAAGCTGGGAAAGGCGTATTATGTCGCCTATCAAGGTAACGAGACGCTGTGCTTCCAAACGTATATGTCCTACAAAACGGGACATATCCTCTGGTTTTACCATGCCGTTCTCTATCAGCTCCGCACTGCCTATTATGCCCTGTAAAGGGGTCTTCAGCTCATGGGAAACATTGGCGGTGAACTCGCGGCGGTTCTGCTCGGCAGTCTCTTTTTCCGTTATATCGAAGGCCAGTATGACTACGCCTGCCGTTTCGCCATCCGCTGCTATGCGGCTTATATCGAACTGATATATGAGACACTTGCGTGAAGCGTGTATCTCGCTATGGCCGTCCTTGAGCGCAGCCTGTATGGCTACACTCATGTCGTGACTGCGGTCCACAGAAAGGAAATCCTGACCGACGCAGGAGGGCTCCGCACCGAAAATCTCAATGGCGGCGGGATTTATGCTGAGTATGCAGCCGCGGTTATCCAGAAGTACAAGGCCCTCGTTCATACTGGCTGTTATCTGGGCGAACTGGTCGGTGCGCTTTTTAAGCTCCCGCATTTGCGCGGTTATCTGGTTGTGCTGCCTGTTTATGCGGTTGAGCAGAGGAGACAGTTCTTCATATGAATCGTTATCCAGCGGATGCTCAAGATCCAGGCTGTTCAGCGGCTCGACTATGCGCTTTGATAGGCGCTTTGCGAGCATGCCGGACAGCACCAGCGCTGCTATGAGCACTATCAGAATGGGCTGGAGGATTCCCAGCATCAGCACGCCTATGGTGGCCCGGCTCACGGATATGCGCAGTACGCTGCCGTCTGTGAGCCTTTGGGCGCAGTATATGGTCTTTTCAAGAAGGGTAGAGGAGTAGCGGATGCTTTCGCCGTAGCCATCCTTAAGCGCCTGCTTTATCTCAGTGCGGTCGGCGTGGTTTTCAAGGCTTTCAGCGTCCGTACGGGTGTCGTATATAACATTGCCTTGGGTATTTATCCATGTAATGCGGTATCGGTCGGGGGAGAGCCGTTTTAAAAAGTCATCGCCCTGCTGTTCCACTGATACTGCCGCAAGGCCGAGTTCGTCTTTTAGCTGCTTTTTCTGTATTATGCCGAAATACTCATACAGCGCGCCGGTTATTACAAACAGGCTGGCAAGCAATACCGCTCCTGCTACGAGGAGTATGGAGTGGAATATCTTTTTTGTCATTGTGATACCTCCAGCCGATAGCCTACGTTGCGTACCGTTTCTATCATATCGCCGTATTTGCCGAGTTTCTGCCGCAGAGTGCGTATGTGCATATCCACCGTCCTGCTTTCGCCAAGATAGTCGGTGCCCCATATTTCCTCCATCAGCTGATCACGGGTGAAGGCGATACCGGGGTGGGAGAGGAACAGGCGCAAAAGCTCGAATTCCTTGAAGGTGAGAGCAACGCGTTCGCCATCTGCGGTGACGGTATGCTGGTCAAGATTAACTATGAGGCCGCTGGCCTTGAGGAGATGTTCTACCTGCTTGGGCGCACAGCGGCGCAGTACGGCCTTTACGCAGGAGACCAGCTCCATTACGCCGAAAGGCTTTGCGATATAGTAATCCGCGCCCAGGTCGAGCCCCTGTATTTTATCGTACTCCGTGCCTTTGGCGGTAGCCATTACCACGGGTATGGAGTCAAGCTCAGGGGAGGATTTCATACGGCGAAGAAGCTCTATGCCGTCTATGCCGGGCAGCATAACATCCAACACTACCAGCTCGGGCCGTTGCTTTTGCAGCGCTTCCCAAAATGAGGTTCCGTCCTCAAAGCCCCGGGCCTCCAGGCCTGTGGATTGCAGGGCGTAGACCTCTATATCCCTGATGCTCGCGTCATCTTCAACGCACCAGATCATGCTATACCTCCTTGTGAACGCCTGTTACCGAGAATATCACCCATTCAGCAATATTTACCGCGTGGTCGCCTATGCGCTCGAAATACTTCGCAATCATGAGAAGGTCCATGGCGTACTCGCCGTCGGCAGGCTCTTCGGCTATCTTGGTTATGAGCCGCCGCTTTACCTGATCGAAGTAATCGTCAACTGTATCGTCATATGCCACGACCTTTTCTGCCAACATTATATCATGCTTTACGTATGCATCAACGCTCTCTGTCACCATTTTAATAGTCGCCTTGGCCATTTCCCTCATAAGGTCGTCATTTTCTGCGGGGCGGCCGTCAAGGAAAGAGATTATCTCCGCGATGTCCTCAGCCTGATCGCCTATGCGCTCCATATCGGTTATCATTTTCAGCGCTGCGGATATCTGTCTCAGATCCTTCGCCACGGGCTGCTGCTGAAGCAGCAGCTTCAGGCACATTGACTCTATTGTGCGTTCCTTCTGGTCTATCTCGGAATCCAGCGGGGCTACCTTGGTGGCCAGAGCTGCGCTGCGCTCGGTAAGCGCTTCCGATGCCAGCTTTATAACCTCCTCACACAGTGCGCCCATCTCTATAAGTTCTTTGTTAAGCAGCGCAAGCTGCTCGTCAAAACGGCTTCTCATCTCTAACCGAACCTCCCCGTAATATAATCTTCTGTCTTTTTGTTCCCGGGCTGTGAGAATATCTGCTCAGTGTTGCCGTATTCTATAAGCTCACCCAGAAGGAAGAAGGCGGTGTTGTCGGAAATCCTTACTGCCTGCTGCATGTTGTGGGTGACTATGACTATGGTGTATTTCTCCCTGAGCTGCATGGCAAGCTCCTCTATCTTGGAGGTGGAAATGGGGTCGAGGGCACTGGTGGGTTCGTCCATGAGCAGCACTTCCGGCTCCACGGCCAGGGCGCGGGCTATGCACAGCCTTTGCTGCTGGCCTCCCGAAAGGCCAAGGGCGTTCTTTTTCAGCCTGTCCTTTACCTCGTCCCAGATAGCGGCGCCCCGCAGGGAGCGCTCTACGATATCGTCCAGCCTGACCTTGTTCCTGACGCCGTGTGTGCGCGGGCCGTAGGCGATATTGTCGTATATGCTCATGGGAAAGGGGTTGGGCTTCTGGAAAACCATTCCTATCTGGCGGCGGAGCTCATTCACGTCTGTTGTCGGGTCGAATATGTCGGCGTCCCTGTATTTCACGCTGCCTGTTATCTTAACGTCGGGTATGAGGTCGTTCATGCGGTTCAGCGTCTTGAGAAAAGTTGATTTTCCACATCCGGAGGGCCCTATGAGGGCGGTTATGCTCTTTTCGGGTATATCTATATTTATGTCTTTAAGCGCCTGATGGCTGCCGTACCAGAGGCAGAGATCCTGTACGGTGATTATATTCATCATAGTTCCTTTTTCCTCCTGAAGTATCTTGCCACAAGGTCGGCAGAGAGATTTATTATAAGAGTCAACAGCATGAGTATGGCAGCTATGGCAAAGGCCACCTCGAATTCACCGCGCTCCTTTGCGTATACGTAAAGGGCGACAGTAAGCGTAGCACCGGAGCTGCCAAGGCCTGAGAAGAAGCCGTGGAGCGTATGGGCAAGACCTGCCGTAAACAGCAGCGCCGCCGATTCACCAAGTATGCGTCCTACGGCCAGTATGCAGCCGGTAATAACGCCGTCCGTACAACCGGGAAGCACTACTGTGCGTATCACGCGCCATTTGCCGGCGCCCAGCCCGAATGCGCCCTCGCGGTAGCTCTGAGGAACCGTCTTAAGGCTCTCCTGAGTGGTGCGCATCACGGTGGGCAGGTTCATTATCACCAAGGTAAGAGCGCCTGCCATAAGGGAGGTACCCATCTTGCAGAACCGGCAGAAGAACAGCATTCCTACCAGACCATATATTATTGAAGGTATTCCGGAGAGCGTCTCTGCGGCATACTCTATGGCGTTTACCACCCGTTTGTTTGAGGCATACTCGGTAAGGTATATCGCTGCGCCCACCCCCAGCGGCACCACGATAAGTATTGTAGCTATCACGATGTATAGTGTGTTCATCAGATCAGGCAGTATGCCTATGCTGTCTGCAAGATAGCTGGGGGATGTGGAGAGCAGTTCCCAAGTTATATTGGGCAGCCCCTTATACAGCACGTAGCCTATCAGAAACAGCACAAGCAGGCAGGTGAGCCCGGCGGAGAACCACATGAGGCACTTCATCAGGCCCATATAAGCGCGGCGTTTGACCGATACGTTTTTTTCTTCCATGGTCTAACCTTCCTTATCCCTTTTGAGAAAGAAATTGAGCGCGGCGTTTATCAGCATAATGAACAGAAAAAGCACCAGCGCTATGGAGAACAGGGCCTGCTGCTGCAAGCCGCTGGAGTAGGACATTTCGCTTGCAACGGCTGTGGTCAGGAACCTTACGCTCTGAAAGAGGGAAGGCATGTTGGGCACGTTGCCCGAAACCATCATTACAGCCATTGCTTCGCCTATGGCCCTGCCGACGCCCAGCACTACCGCGGCCGCTATGCCGCTTTTCGCGGCCGGTACGGATACCCGGAAATACGTTTCCACAGGTGTTGCGCCGAGGGCGAGGGAGGCGTCCTCGTATTCCTTGGGCACAGCCTCAAGCGCGGTTACCGAAACCTTTATTATAGATGGCAATATCATAATGGAAAGCACTATGATGGCGGCCAGCAGGCTTGAGCCATCAGGCACGTTGAAAAGCCTGCGTATGCCGGGTACGAGTATCAGCATACCTACAAGGCCGTAAACTACCGAAGGAATGCCTGATAGCATGCTCACCGCTGACTGCATAACGGCCCTGACCGAAGGCTTTGCCATTTTTGCAAGGTACACCGCCGTAAAGAATCCCACAGGCACTCCCAGCAATATGGCGCCGGCAGTACCGTAGATGCTGGTGAGTATGAAGGGCAGTATGCCAAAGGAGGGGGTAGCGGCTGTAGAAGCCCAAGTCTTGTTGAAGAGGAATGGAACAAGACCTATCCTGCGTATTGCCGGTATACCCGATATGACCAGGTATACCGTGATGAGCAGAACGCAGCCCACTGTTATAAGGCCGAGCACAAGGAATATGCTGTGCATCACCAATTCAAGCATTTTCCCGATCCTTTTGTTTTTCTTCATATTGCGTATCCTCTCTCAAGGCTTATAGGCAACTGTTGCCAGATGCCCTTTATCCGTCCGTTTATCTATCAATTTACCGGAACCGCACCCGCTGCAGAGATGATCTCTGCGGCCTCGGCGGAGGTAGCGTAGTCGAAGAACTTCTTTGCAGTTTCGGAGAGCTCAACGCCATCCTTGGTCACCAGTATGAAGGGACGCTGGATAACATAGCTGCCATCCTTTACAGTCTCCTCAGTAGGAGCGATGCCGCCTACGGTCAGCGCCTTTACGTTGTCCTTAAGGGAGGCGAGAGAGGCGTAGCCTATAGCGTCGGGGTTCTGGGAAACGGTGGTAATGACGTCGCCGGTAGAGGTCAGCTCCTGACGATACTTGCAGGCGTCATTTGTGCCGGTTATGGACTCGAAGCCGTCGCGGGTACCGCTGCCGGCCTCGCGGCCTATGAGCACGATCTCAGCATCGTTGCCGCCAACGTCCTTCCAGTTGGTGATCTCTCCCTTGTAGATAGATGCGATCTGCTCTACGGAGAGGTCGGATACGGGGTTGTTGGGATTTACGATCACGGCGATGCCATCAAGTGCGAGTACTGTTCCGGTGAGGCCTGAAGCCTTCTCGTCATCCTTCAGGTTGCGGCTGGAGAGGCCGATATCACAGGTGCCTTCAGATACAGCCTTGATGCCGGAGCCGGAGCCGGTAGGATTGTATGTATATGAGGTGCCGGGGTTGCTGTTGGTGAAGGATTCACCCAGGGAGCCTATGACTTTTTCCATGGAGGTGGAGCCGTCCAATGATACGTTGCCGTCTTCTGCGACAGCCTCAGGCGCCTTGGCGGAGCAGCCGGCGAAAAGCGCCAGTACACAGGCCGCTGCAATTACGATGCTTATGATCTTCTTCATTTTTCTTTGATTCCTTTCTTTTTTATGTCCTTGTCAACTGATGGTATCGTTTACGGTTATTATGTTAAATCTACCGTGTAAAATGAAAAAGAAAGGTTATGTAAAACCCATGTAAAATGGCACGGTGGGGGATAAACACGGTTATCCCGTCATTTTCCACTGAATTTTCAAGGTTTTGTTTACATTATGTTAATGTTATTTGCAAATCATCGTGATATAATTGCAAACGTGGAACGATACAAGCGGAGGTTTCTTCACAATGAAATGCAAAAGAATAATTTCTATAATTATGGCGGCGCTTTGCCTGCTCACTATGTCGGGCGCGTTCGCTTATAAGGTAGGCGAGGCGAGGGTAGCTATAGGCGCTAACCTTGATTCCGAGCAGATAGCGGCGGTATACAGTGATTTCGGCATTGAGCGCGGCGTAATACCCGAGATAACCGTCACCAACGAAAACGAGAGGCAGTACCTCGAAGGCCTGGTAGACGACAAAAAGATAGGCCATAAGGCCATCTCCTGCGTGTATATCACAATACTGGACGACGGCTCCGGACTGAATGTATCCACCAAGAACATTAACTGGTGTACCGAGCAGATGTATAAGAACGCCCTGACTACCGCCGGCATAACAGATGCAGATGTGAAGGTCACAGCGCCCTTTGAGGTGTCCGGCACAGCGGCTCTTACCGGTATATATAAGGCGTATGAGGATATAACCGGTAATTCGCTTTCCAGCCTTGCAAAGATGGTAGGTGCCGAGGAGCTTATCGTTACCGGCCAGCTTGCCGAGTACATAGGCAGCGACGAAGCTACCGCCCTCATAAACGAGCTCAAGGGCATACTGGATATCACCGAGACCATGTCCGATGCGGACGTGAAGAAGGAGATAAAGAAACTTGCGGACCAGTACAACGTGCAGGTGACAGATGAGCAGATAGAGCAGCTGCTGAAGCTGTGCCGTCAGCTTGAAAAGCTTGATATCAACCAGCTCAAGGAAAAGCTGGTATCAATCACTAATACCGTTGAAAAAGCCATGACTGCCAAGGATAAGGTGGCAAAGACCGTCACGACAATTACTGAAAAGGTAACGGGGTTCCTTGGAAGCGTCAGCAAGTTCTTCGCCGGGCTATTTAATAAGTAAGTAAGATATAAGAGCACAACAAAGGCGCGTGCC
>OHAT01002451.1_pt1 | contig 13827 bp, 9 predicted proteins | sample 1577141 | NCBI WGS metagenome assembly OHAT01 (sample SAMEA3541578, study PRJEB24748) | human gut metagenome | biome: human gut; feature: human-associated habitat; material: faeces | place: China | collected 2012
TTCGACCTCATCCGTATTCAAAGAGTAGAAAGAATGAATATGGAAAAACAAATTATAAAAAGAATCGAAGTCGCACGTCTGGTTGCCCTGCACAAACTGGGGGTTCTACCGGAGGATGAAGAACGGCGGCTGGCGGCGTGGGCGGCACAAAGCGAGGAAAACCGTCAACTTTACGAGAAACTGCTGCACGCAGAAACTTCCCGGAACAACGGGATGCCAACCACCGAGAAAGCGTGGCAGGACTTTACCCGAAGATACCGGGTACGCCCGAAAAGATACGCCACGTGGCGTCGGGTAAGTTACACGGCTGTCGCCTGCTGCGCAGCAGTATTACTCACGACGGGTATTCTGCATTTCTATTCGCGGGATAAAGCCGATGAAATCATGACGCCACGCCCGCTGAACTCGGTGCAACTCGTGCTCGAGAATGGAAACACCATCCCCCTCGACCGGGAAGAACATGCCGCTATCAAACAAACTGCAAGTATCCCTCTCGAGATGAATCAAAAAGAAATCGATTACACGACAGTCGAGCAAGAATCACTCCAAGAAATTCCCGTTTACCACAAAATCATTGTACCCAAATACGGGGAATACACCGTGAAACTCGCGGACAACACGGTCGTGAAACTGAACTCGGAAAGTACCTTGAAATACCCGGTAGCGTTCAACGGGGATACCCGAGAAGTGTGGTTAAGCGGGGAAGCCTATCTTGAAGTAACCCGCGATACATCCAAACAATTTATCGTTCACGCGGCAGGGACAGAGATTGCCGTGTTGGGCACGACATTCAACGTGAACGCATATGACTCGGAAAAAGAAATAGCCACAACCCTCGTCAACGGTAAGGTTGAAGTAAGCAACGAGGTTACCACTCAGGTCATCAGTCCGGGACAACAAGCCATCACCAGCCGGGATAACCCGCGAATAGAAGTGAAAGAAGTAGACACGCGAGTAGTCACGGCATGGGTACGGGATATGTTCTACTTCGACGAAGAACCCCTTGCCTCAATCATGGAAACTCTCGCCCGCTGGTACGAGTTCCGGGTGGTCTTTGAAAATGAAAATGCCAAACAACGTCGGTTCACCCTTGAAGTATCCCGCTATGCTGATATAGACAAGGTGCTCAACTTTATAGAGGAAACCCGGGTGGTCAAATGCAGGAAGGAGGGCAATACCATATACATCAAGTAGATAAAAGAAAACAGGTCATGCTACCAACACGACCTGCCACAAATTTAATGATATACACTCCCCCGTCAAAGCGAGTGTAATTATAAACCTATAAAACAAAAGTATGAAAAATGATTGTTTTATTCATGCCCCCGTGCATGAAAAATTAAAAAAATTGTTGCTAATTATGAAGCTAAACGCATTGTTAATGTTGTTGTTTTGCATGAATCTATCGGCGGGAGTCCTCGCGCAAGAGGCTCTCCTGACGGTAGAGGTCGAGAACGGGAGTATCCGTGACGTGATGCAAACGATTAAACAACAGAGTGAATACACGTTTGTTTACAACGTGGAAGAAGTCGGTCACCTCGGGAACCTATCCGTTCACATGAAGGACGCCGATATACGGTCTATTCTGGACGTATGCCTGAAAGGCAGCGGGTTGGAATACAGTATTCACGAGAACGTTATCGTGATCCGCAAGGCTATCATCCAAAAGCAAGAAGAGATACGAAAAATCAAAGGTATCGTCACGGATAAGAATAAAGAACCGCTACCGGGTGTGACGGTTATGATAAAAGGGACAACACTCGGGGTATCGACTAACGCCGAGGGACGGTTCGAGCTCGTGCAACCGAAAGACACGAGCAATATCGAGTTGCTCGTGTCCTTCATCGGGATGAAGACGCAAACGATTCGGTACAAGGGGGAAGAGTTGTTAAAGGTGGTACTGGAAGAAGACACGCAAGAGATGGAGGAAGTAGTGGTGACGGGTTACCAACGGGTGGACCGGAGAAAAAACACGAGTGCCGTCAAAACATTAAACGTTGACAATATCATGATTGCTTCCGCAACATCCATTGACCAAATGCTGGAAGGTCGGGTACCGGGAATGATTTTGATGACCAACTCGGGTGAAGTGGGTGTCGTTCCAAAAATTCGTATCCGTGGTACATCGACTTTGGTGGGTAATCGTGAACCATTATGGGTAGTGGACGGAATCATCGTGCAAGACCCCGTGCCAATCCAAGCAGAAGAATTGAATGACCCGGACTATATCAACCGCATCGGTAATGCCATCGCAGGACTAAACCCGCAGGACATCGAGCGTTTGGATATATTGAAAGACGCGGCTGCAACCGCTTTGTACGGGGCAAAAGCTGCCAATGGAGTCATCGTGGTTACAACTAAAAAAGGTCATATCGGGAAACCGGTTATCAACTATAACATGACAGCTACTTTCCGTCAGCGTCCGCGTTATTCCGACCGCAAAATAGACTTGATGAACTCCCGGGAAAGAATCCAAGTGTCTCGGGAACTTCACGAGCAACATTATAAATACGATTATAATGCTAACATGGTCGGATACGAGGGATTATTATCAGAACTCTATCAAGGAAAAATTACGGACAAACAGTTTGCCGAAAAAGTGGCACGCTTGGAAACGGTGAACACAGATTGGTTCGACCTGTTGACCGAAGACACGTTCTCGCACCAACACACGTTAAGCATGTCGGGCGGTTCGGAGAAAACCCGTTATTACTCGTCCATCGGGTTCACCCGTGACAATGACGTCATCAAGGGAAATTATAACCAACGTTACACGGCATCCCTGAATCTTGAAACTACATTCAGTCAATGGTTCACCGCTTCCGTTCAGTTACAAGGAAATATCAGCAAGAAAAAATATAATCAGGATGAAATTGCCCCAATGGATTACGCTTACAATTCCAGTCGTGCAATCCCCGCCTATGACGAAGAGGGAGAATACGCGTACTATGAAAAATATGAAAGCACAAGTAACTCATATTGGAATTACAATATATTGAACGAACTCGAAAACAGTTACTCCAAACAAAACGCCTCCGGAATCACGGTCAATACCAACCTGCAATTCCGTTTTACCGACTGGCTGAACGCACAAGCCATTCTCTCTTACACGAATTCCAACACGGAAATAGAAGGCTACTGGGGTGAACACACATGGCATGTCGCCACTATTCGTAGAGCTAATTACGGGGAAACTCCATGGAGCGAAGGTACACTTCCTTTCGGGGGCGAATTAAAGCACAACGAAACCCGGCAAAACTCTTACACGGCACGTTTGCAGGTGAATGCCAATAAATACTGGGGAGCAGACGAGCAACATAACATCAATGCCAGCGGCGGTTTCGAGATGAGTTCCACGCGTTATAACGGTTTCTCGTCTGTTCACAGGGGATATTATCCCGAACGGGGAAAAATGTTCGTGAACAACATCAACGCGGAAGATTACCCTGCCTATGCAGCTTGGGCTGCCAATAATACCCCCTCGATTAAAGATGACCTGTCCAACATTGTTTCGGGCTATTTGAGTATTTCTTACAGTTACCGGAATTATTTTACCATAAACGTGAACGGACGTACCGACGGGTCAAACCGATTCGGAGATAATAGTAATGACAAATTCCTTCCCATTTGGTCGGCATCCGGGAATTACAATCTCACGGAACACGATTTCTTCAAACGGGTGTGGCTCAACTACCTGAGTTTTAAAATGTCGTACGGGTACCAAGGGAATATGCTTTCGGATGTTTCACCGGTGCTATTGATGCAAAAAAATCCTTTCGATCCTTATTACAAGGAGATGACCGCATCGGTGAACCAAGTGCCTAACCCGAACCTCAAATGGGAAAAAACGCAATCGCTCAATCTCGGTCTTACGGTTGCCGCTCTAGACAACCGCATCCAAATCGAGGCGGAATATTACTACAAACGGACAAAAGATGCCTTCATGACCAAGAAAATCGCTACCATAAACGGATTGGATTCTTATAGCATCAACGGTGGCGACATTGAAAATAAAGGATACGGCATCGATGTTACCTTCAACCCTATCAAGAGCAAAACTTGGAACTGGTTGCTGTCGACCTCGTTCTCGAAAGATTTCAACAAAGTGAAAAGCGACCCGGATTCACAAACCTATGATTACCAAGATTTCCTCGACGGGACCGTGGTCGTGAAAAACAAAGCCGTAAATACTTTCTACTCGTACAAGTTTATCGGACTTAGCCCCGTTAACGGCGGACCGATGTTCGATGACTATGAAGACCGCCAATACGAACTGGACGGATTAAGCAAGTACGATACTTTCAAAAAAGTATTAACTGCTTCCGGACGCCGCGAACCGTATATGTCCGGAAGCCTAAGCACGACTTTACGCTACAAGAACTTGCGCATGAACGGGATGTTTGCCTACAGCTTGGGGTCAAAAGTCCGGCTATTTAGAACGTTCCGCTATAATAAAGACCTTACAATCGCACCGGAAAGCAATCTTCATCGTGAATTATTGAACCGTTGGAAAAATCCCGGCGATGAAAAACACACGAATATTCCGGCCATTATAGCTCAAAATAGTGGATATTATTTCGATTACAACGAACATTGGTCAGGTGTCAACTTCTACAATATTCAAACATTTGCCGACAACTTATGGGATATGTACGACTATTCGGATGCACGTGTCGTTAGCGGTAACTACTTGAAATGCTCCAATTTGAGTTTCACGTACGAGTTTGGTGAACGCATTCTGCCCAAATTAAGATTAAGCAGACTTGCCATTTCGTTATCAGGCACCAATTTATTCACGATTTGCTCCAAAAAGTTAAAAGGGCAAACCCCTACACAAGGATTCACGGAAGTGTCCTTGTCCGACCGCCCTACTTATTCGTTTAGTTTGAACGTTTCATTTTAAAACAACCTGCTATGAAAAATATATTTATAGTATTCCTCCTATTCACCCTAACGGCTTGTTCCAGCTTTCTTGAAGAGTATTCTCAAGATTTGGCAAAGGTTGAAACCGTCGACGATTTGAACGAGTTGCTATTGGGAGATGCCTATCTTCCCGTGGGATTTTACGAAGAATATAATTCTTCCGCCCTACAACCTTACAACCTATTCATCCATTTCATGTCGGACGAACTGCAACAAGGACCTATCAACGAGAACCGTTTGGAGGTTGCTGACCCGGAGGCATTGTTCGGTTATTTCACTTGGCAACGCCAAGTGGGTATGAATCCCAAGGGAACAAGTATCAGCTCAGAAGACAGATGTTGGAAAAAGAGCTACAAATACATCAACACGACCAACATGATACTGGACGAACTGGATGGTGTAACCGCACGCAATAAAAGTGAAGAACTCGACAAAATCAGAATCGAAGGCGAAGCGTATTTCCTACGCGCCTTGTATTATTTCACCCTTGCCAATCTCTACGCCGCTCCTTACGAACCATCCAAAGCGGCTTCAACCCCGGGTATCCCGTTAAAATTAACCTCTTATATTGAAGATAAGGATTATCACTTGGGGACGTTATCCGAGGTGTACGCTCAAATCATCGATGATTTGGAAAAAGCAGAAGCCTGCTTGAAACAAACGGAACGAGTATCCATTTATCATGCCGATTTAACGGCTACCTATTTGCTGATGAGCCGGGTTTATCTTTACATGCAGGACTACCCGAATACCCGGAAATACGCCCAACTTGTGCTTGACCGCAACGATGCCCTAACCGATTTGAACGGTTTTGCCGACGAAAATGGCAATTTCCTGAATGCCTCGTTGCCCGAAATTCTGTTTTCCATGGGAGGACACCAATTATCAACCGGCATCATGGGATACGAAGGTCGCCGGCACTACGACAACGAGCGCCCGTTCTACATCTCGGAGGAGTTGTGCAACGCTTTTAATGACAATGATTTGAGAAAGAAACACTACATCAAAAAAGAGGGAGATTATTTCATCTTCCAGAAAGTACGGTGGGATATGAAAGAACATGCGGCATCCAAATGTCCTATCTCAGATAACTACTTGTTCCGCACAACCGAGGCATATTTAAATCTGGCAGAAGCCGCCGCGTTGGACAATGACGAGGATACCGCACGCGAGAAACTCCAATTACTACACAGCAAACGATACAAAACTCCTCCTGCCCTTAACGCCACGGGAAACGCGCTTGTCGATTCCATACGACTGGAACGTCAACGCGAACTTTGTCTGGAAGGTCATCGCTGGTATGACTTACGCCGCTACACGGTATGCGACAAATATCGTTGGTCCAAAGAGTACACACACATCTATTATGATTTCAAAATGGACCCGGATACATACTCCCAAGTGATTTCCCAAGCTCGTTACTATCGACTGGAGAAAGACGACAAGGCTTACACGTTGGCTCTTCCGCGAGAAGTAATCGAATTCCAGAACACGCTGGGCAAAAACGAACGCCCGGACCGAGAACCATACGAAACTATTAACTATTAATGGAATACAAGATGGACAAAATATTTTACCTTATTATTTTTAGTTTGCTTTTAGGAGCATGCAGCAAGGAAGATTCACTAGAGCCGACTGGCGAACGCGATGATTATTTCTCCGTGTCGGAAAACGCGACAGACCCAGAATCAGTGATAAGACGCAAATTCTATGAAGACCACGGGGTTCACGTGCTTTTCAATGATACTCTTCGACACGAACAACGGGGCACTTACGCGGACGGCACGCCTTACTGGTACACGGAAACAATAGATTTAGGTTACTCTCTTAGAAGTGATGATGGAAAAGACTTCCAATTCGAGTATATAAATACACAAACGACAAAAGAGGAAGCCATCAAGTTTGTTGAAGATTACATACTTCCGCACTTGGGCAAATCGGTCCGGCCCTATTCATTCCTGTTAGTGGATAATCTCTCCGATTGGTACGGGAAAAAATGGAGAACTATTGATTATTACGAGGGTGAACGTTGTCTGGCTCTGAATATGAAACCGGTTCTTGACACGGAGGACGAACAAGCATATAGTGACTATTGCACGATAATCTTCCAATCCATCGTCACGAATAAAATGGGAAAATTAGACAAAGCTATTTTTGATGAATTCAACGCATTCAGCGATGAATACTATTGGTATGATTACGTTGATTTCTACGAGGATTTTTATGATTATTATGATGATTTTTATGACAATTATAAAGATGATTATGATGATGCAAAGGATGCTTACGAAGCAGGAGAAATAAATGAAGAAGAATACCTTCAAAACGAGGCTGTACAAGCTTACAATGAGTATTACGCGTACTGTAAACAAATTGCCAACGAGTGTGGATTCATTTCAGTCAGCACGAGAGGATGGTTTCCCAGTTACGCCTCAGACGATAGAGATACTTACGTTAAAGCTATTTTCAATACTCCGGAGGAAGAATTTATGGAGGAGTATAAAGACTATCCTATCGTTCGCACGAAATACAGCTTAATTAAAAAAATAATTAGTGACATGGGATTTGTTTTTTAAATAAATAAACAGCATATGAAAAAGATATTTGGATATATATTAGTCGTGATACTCTCGGTATGTATCGGATGTAACGACGATGACAATAATCGCCTGCCCGAGATAAAACCGGAAGCGGAAGGAACCGTTAAAGACAATGAAGGTAACGAATACGGGTGGGTTCGTTACGCAGGACTGGATTGGATGACCAGCAATTTCAAGGCGGGAGAACGCTATTACGAACAAAAAAGAGTTGACGATTGGGGAGACCTCGTGTATGTGGTCGATACCGATAGAGAACAGGCCGCCATGGATTGGGATAATTACGGCAACATGTACACTTACGAAGAAGCGTTGAAGAATGCAGAATTACTCCCCGAAGGCTGGCATCTACCTACCGATGACGATTGGAAAAAACTGGAACAAGCCATGGGTATGTCCGAATCGGAGGCTGAAGCAACCGGAATGCGCGGAAGCGTTGAAGGCGCATTGCTCCAACAAGACGCAACAGGTAGCGGGATGTTGCTACGATTGGGAGGCTTCGCTTTAGTGTACGGTCGTCCCGCGGATGTACGTCACCGACACTTGAGAGAACACGGTTATTTCTGGACTGCCACGGAAGCGGTATCCGAAAATGACATGACTCTTGCCCCAACCGTGTATTTCCGAAAAGTATCTTGTACCACCTCGCAAATCGAACGAAACGCTACAAAAAGCTATGACACGAATTACGAAGGCAATTTCTCGAAATACATGAGTGTACGTTACGTGCGTGATGCACAAGACTAAACCGCTACTAGAAATAAAATGAAATCAAACGTGAATAAACACGTTTGATTTCATAATGATATAAATTCAAAAACACTCGCAATGAAATTTTTATACATTTTTATCGGGGCACTTTTATTGAGTGCCGCCTGCACTTCTCATGAAGAGAAATATTCCATCCGGGGTAACTTTCCCGGGCTAAAGGACGGAATGACCGTCACGCTCAGAAATATTGAAGGAGAGGATGCCATACTGCTGGCAACAGACACTGTTCGCAACGGACGTTTCGAACTACACGGGCAAGTTGCTTCACCTACTTTTTGTGAATTAACAGTTTCAAACCGCCCGCTCGTGACCGAGAAACGTGATGTAAAAAATCAAAAGACTTGGGTTTTTCTTGACAACTCGTGTTTGACTCTTGATGTTCCCCATTTCGACAGTATAGGTTATGTAAGTACGCTTATGCCTTTCGCAAGCGAACGTGTCGGCGCAGTGACGGGTAGCGCACTGCAAAAGGAATTCAACAGTTACAGGGAAAAGTTACTACCGTTAGAGTTGGATGCCTTTCAAGCCGACGACACACTTTCCAAGTTAAACTTTTACCACAAGTACGAGTACCCGAAAGAGTTATATGACAAAATCTACGCTGAATTTTACCCGCAAAAAATAGAGAAAGAAAACATCGTGGATAACGCCCGCATGAATTTCATCCGTCAGCACCCGACGTCCCCCGTGTCACTCTATATCGCCGAAACAATGATAAAGCAAGAGTTCTCCCGCACCCGGGAAGAACTGGAAGAACTAACCCGCATGGCAGAGCAGGTCGAGGACTCGGTACGCAGCCCCCGTTTCCGGAAAAAAATGGAACTGGCAATGAAACGATACAAGGGAATACGCTACGCCGACTTGGAAATGGAAAACACGAAAGGCGAAAAGGAACAATTATCCAACCACGTGCGACCGGGGAGTTACACGCTAATCGACTTTTGGGCTTCGTGGTGCGGACCATGCCGGTCAGCTATCCCTTCCGTGAAAAAGCTGCACGAGCAATATAGTCGGGAGCAATTGAACGTGATTAGCATCTCGATGGATAGCAAAAAAGCAGACTGGGAAAAGGCTTTAAAAGAGGAGAATATGCCATGGACGCAATTGACTTATTCCGGTGAAAAAAGCTACAACGACACCAGCATACCCCGGCTCGTGCTTCTTGACCCGGCAGGAAGGGTCGTGTTCAGTAGTCACGATGCGGACGCCCTGCAATTAACCGTACGCCAATTACTGGAAAATAATCAATAATAAATTCGTATTGTAAAAATTACCTGTATGAAAAAAATCTATTTGTTTATCGCTATCTTGTTTGTGCAAATCACGGTGTTCGCGCAGGAAGGCGTGAACTTCCGTGATTTAACTTTCACTGAAGCCCTAGAGGCAGCGAAAAAAGAGAATAAACTCGTGTTCATGGACTGCTACACCGAGTGGTGCGGACCATGCAAGAACATGGCGAATAACGTGTTCCCGCGAAAAGAGGCGGGAGATTACTTCAATCCCCGTTTCGTGTGCGTGAAATATGACATGGAAAAAGGTGAAGGCGTGGAACTGGCTAAAAAATTCGACGTGCACGCCTACCCCACTTTCGTTATCATCCGTCCCGATGGCACGATACAACACAAATTGGTCGGGGGCGACAAGCTGGAAACTTTTATCGATAGAGTGGAAAAAGGCTTGAACGAGAAGACCTCACTACTGTACATGCAGCAAGAATACGAGAAAGGCAAGATGAGCAATGCCGAACTTTTGGCATATAAAAATGCCTTATCGGATGCTGCCAGCGACGAGAAAGCCGCTAAGGTGTACAAGGAGTTATTGCAACGCCTCACGGACAAGGAAAAGACCGAGAAAGCATACTGGTCGATTTACGAGGACGAAAGTTGCGTGATCGGTTCTCCCATGTTCGACTTCCTGCTGGCGAACCTCGATGCCATCCGAAAGAACACGGGCGAAGAAATCGTGGAGAAATTCTTGTTCTATCACCATGCTAAGATATTACAGGATTACATCGCCGGGTACGCCAAAGAAGACGCCGCCCCCGTGGAGAAAGTGAAAGCACAAATCAAGGGCTTCCGTATCAAGGGACAAGAAAGTCTGGAAAAAATGTTAGCCTTGGCAGAGCCCGTCAGCCAACGGGATATCAAAAAGGTTGCCGCCATCGTGAAAGCAAAAATACCACACGCGAATGCCGAAGAATTGAAAATGTACGCTTTCGGATTCCGTACCATCTTGTGGAAAACCCAAGAACCTTATCCCGCTAACTACGGGAAACTCGGCAAAAAACTCACGCGACAAGTTATTGCCCACATGGAAAAAAAGGCTGAAAACTTATCAAGCAACGACCTCACCACTTATGACATCATATTGTCGTGCTTTGGGGATAGATTGGAAAAAGAAGATTACGCTCGCCTTATCGCCCTAGGGGAAAAAGTACTTCCCGGGTTACCCGATGACGAGAACAAACGCCACTCGGAGTGGATATTCGACGGGTACAAAAAACGCTTGAACAAGGAAAAACAATCTGATAAAAAATAAGATGAACATGAAAAAAAGATACCTATCATTCCTATTACTGGCAAGCGCCATAAGCGCCTGTGACATGAAACCCATGGATCATTTCGTGCTTCGCGGTACCATTCCCGGGGCAATGGACAGCACGGAAATAGAATTGGTTATCCCCGGGGAAAACAAAGAACGTCTTAAAGGATTTATCGTCAACGAGCGATTCGAATTCCGGGGAAAACTGGAACAACCCACTCTCTGCGAACTACGCTTGAATAACCAAGACATCTGTGACCGGAAAAACATAAAAGAAGAAAACAAAATTATTTACGCGGATATCAATTTCTTCGTGGAGAACGGGAAATTGACATTCACCACGCCTCACGTGGACAGTCTGCCTCACTCTTTCTGGAAATACGATATTCGTAAAGAGAAAAACTACACGCTAACGGGTTCCCCGGCACAGGATATTTATTATGCCTACCAGCAACAAACTATCCCCGCCCGACATCTTCTCCGAACGTTTAGATTCCAAGAGAACAAACAACCGGAAGACGCCAAAAGAATAGTAGCGGCACAAGCAGAACTGGCTCGACAAAACCGGGAATTTATAGCGGGCCACTCGAACCTCGCCGTGAATCTGGTGTTAGTCGAGGAATTGAAAAAAGAACCTTTTACTTACGACCAAGGTTATCTTGATGAACTAGAACAACTCTTCGCTTCCTACCGGGATACTTGCCCGGGGCTTAAAAATTTCCGTCAGTACCTGAAAGAAGCGAGCGCATTCGCCCAAGGCAAACCGTTACAGGAAGGAAAAGTGATAACCCCGAAAGGCGACACGCTATCTCTCCTCGCCCAATTGAAGGCGGGACAATACACGTTGATTGACTTCTGGGCATCGTGGTGCGGACCGTGCCGGGCAAGTTTCCCTCACTTACGAGAGATGTACAAGCTGCACGGGGAAAAAGTCAATTTTATCAGCGTATCGCTGGACAAAGAGGAAAAAGAGTGGCAAAAGGCCATGGGAGAAGAAAAGTTGCCTTGGTCCCAGTTCCTCGCTACCCGTGCTTTGAGCAAAGAAGTCGGCAAATACTATAATCTCAAGTCTATACCGACCTTCTTGTTTATTGACCCCGACGGGAAAATCATTTTCTCGGGGCACAGCAGTGACGAACTGGAAGCGGAATTAGCAAAAACACACTAACTAACATCTCTATTTTCTTTATTAGATTGTAAACGAGGTTGTTTCGGCAGCCTCGTTTTATTATTATCCCCTCTCCGGGCAATAATTTTCTACAATTTCATCCATCATTATCAAAAATTAATAACTTTGTAGGACTCTTATGTGTTTACGTGTTTATGTATATTATTAATTAGATGATGATGGAACAAAAGAAAAATTCTTACAGCATGGGGATTATCATTATTGGAATCCTCTTCTTTATCTTCGGGTTCGTCACGTGGTTGAACGCTACCCTAATCCCTTATCTTAAAATCGCTTGCGAACTGCAACACGAGTGGCAAAGCTACCTCGTGACCTTCGCTTTCTACATTGCCTACTTTGTCATGGCACTACCCTCGTCATGGGTATTGCGCAAGACAGGCTACAAAAACGGCATGATGCTCGGGTTGCTCGTGATGGCAGTCGGGGCATTACTGTTTATACCCGCGGCAATGACTCGCACCTACGGTCTGTTCCTGCTGGGACTTTTTATCATGGGTACGGGATTGTCCGTGCTGCAAACCGCATCCAACCCCTACGTGATTGAATTGGGAGCCCCGGAAAGTGCCGCCCAACGGGTGAGCATCATGGGTATTTGCAACAAGGTGGCAGGAGCCATCAGCCCACTTATCCTCGGGTCTATCATGTTGAAAAACATCGATGCATTGGAAGCAAGTTTAAAGACTATGGATCCTATCCAAAAAGCGGCAGAACTCGACCTTCTGGCATCGAAATCCATCATACCCTACGTCGTGATTATGGTGTCGCTCGTCGTGCTGGCGCTGTTCGTGCGTTTCTCTCCGCTTCCCCAGATCGAAGACCCGGAAGAAGAAGAAGGCAGTATCCAACACGGGGGTAAATCAAGTATATTCAGCTTCCCGCACTTGTGGATCGGTATCGTCACCTTGTTCCTTTACGTGGGAGTCGAGGTTATCGCCATCGACACGGTCATCGGGTACGCTAAATCATTAAACATGAACATGGAAGCCGCCCGGGTATTCCCGACCTTCGGCATGATTGCCATGATCGTCGGTTACATTATCGGTATCATCGCCATCCCGAAATACATCACCCAAGAACGGGCTTTAGCCTACTGTGCCGTCCTCGGCGTGCTCCTCGGGATATGCACCGCCGTTCTTCCGGCTAACGTGTCTATCTGGTGTTTGACCTTGTTAAGCCTTGCTAACTCGCTGATGTGGCCGGCAATCTTCCCGCTCGCCATCTTCGGCTTGGGACGTCACACGAAAACCGGATCGGCTCTGCTTATCATGGCTATCGCTGGGGGAGCCTTGCTTCCGATGCTATACGGCTCACTCACCACCTGCATGGGCTTCCAAGGTGCTTACTGGATGGTATTACCGTGCTACCTGTTTATCCTCTACTTCGCCGTAGCGGGACACCGGGTTGGCATTAAACATTTATATAATAAATAGTTACAGGTTGCAAGTTGCATTTACCTCCGGCAAGTTGCAGGTTAATCATGAACTTGTAACCCACGGAAAGCGAATGCAACTTGTAACTTGCCAAAGGCAAAATAACAAATTTATGGAAAAAACGAAAGCACTCAAAAACAGAAAGTTATTCGGCATAGCCGCTATTCTATTCCTATGCGTCGGTATCGTCCACGTCGGCTACAAAGCCCTCCAGTTCGCGGATACCCCGGAATGGGGAGCTCCTTGGTATTTTGCCCTTTTCTCCCCGGGAATTATTTACCTTTTCCCCTTGATAGTATCTTTCGCCGCCTATCGCTTTTTCTCGAAGGCAGCCGATAAGGGAGAGGACAGTTTATAAAGTTCATAAGGGTTATAA
>OHAT01002455.1_pt1 | contig 13814 bp, 15 predicted proteins | sample 1577141 | NCBI WGS metagenome assembly OHAT01 (sample SAMEA3541578, study PRJEB24748) | human gut metagenome | biome: human gut; feature: human-associated habitat; material: faeces | place: China | collected 2012
TATGGTGAGAAATGTCTTGTGGCGCAATAGATTTTGGGCTGGTCAGTAGACATTAAACTAAGGAAAGGACACATCTTATGAAAGAAGAAAAGCTGGGAATACTATTGACCTCCTACATGTGCCATTGCCAGTTCGAAAAAGCACTCAACACGCATACACTCAAGGCATATAGGAGGGATATTAACCAATTTATACGTTTTTCCTCGTCGCAGGCAGATCCATTCTCCAAAGAAAATATTCAGGATTATATAGCATGGCTCCATACTGACTATGCAGTGAGAAGCGTGAAACGTAAAATGGCAAGCCTGAAAGCATTTTTTACCTACCTTACATTTGAAGGAGAACTTGCTGACGACCCTTTTTCACATATGCGGATCAGACTCCGTGAACCATCCCTACTCCCAAGGACTATCCCTTTAGCGACTATCGACCAGCTTTTAAGGCATGTTTACAGCCTTCAGTCGATCTACAACAAGAGAACCTATGCTTATCGTGCAGTTGTCCGAGATGTTGCAGTTCTAGAACTCTTGTTCGCGACAGGCATTCGGATATCTGAATTGTGTTCCCTGCAGCCCAATGATGTTGGGCTGCAAGAAGGTTCTATTAAAATATACGGAAAAGGTGCCAAAGAACGGCTGATCCAAATTGGGCACCAAAACGTTCTTCATGCGTTGCGCAACTACACGCACTACTGGAGTGCCGATATCCAAACCGTAAACCATTTCTTTCTAAATCGGCTCGGCAATCCTCTGTCTGATCAGTCTGTTCGCTGTATGATAAAGAAATACTGCAACCAGTCCGGTATTTCTCTTCATATCACACCACATATGTTTCGCCATTCATTTGCCACATTTTTGTTGGAAGAAGATGTTGATTTGCGTTATATTCAGCAGCTCCTTGGACATAGTTCCGTCACAACGACGCAGATTTACACACATGTAACGCTTAAAAAACAGCGCGACATCCTCACTTGCAGGCATCCACGTAACAGGCTGTCTGCTTCCGGTAGATAGTTTCTTTCGGGACGGCTCCTCACGGAGCCGTCCCGTGCGGGATTACTCGCACAGTATTTCCTTCAGCTTCTTCAATACAGCTTTCTTTCTCTTATGGGCAGCTTATTGCGAAATCCCATTTATCTTACTGTATTCCAGCTCGGATATCGGTTCTTGGGTTAAGAAAAACTGGCGGATTATGTTCTGGTCATCATCCGTCAGTTGCGCAACAGCCTGAATCAAGCGTTCAATCTCGGAGCGCATAATCAAATCTCCTTCAATATCAATGTTCGCATCGGGAAGTACGTTCTCTCCCTCTATCGCTTCTCCACCTTCCGTCATTGCTATGTATGAAATAATGGAGTATCCACTCTCCCGTTGCCTGCGGTTCTTGTATAGATTACTTTCCCGCTCTCTTTTCCACACCGGATATTCATCTTCGGAGCATTCGTAAAACAGGGCATCGCCTTCTTCAAATGTAGCATCTAGCTGAAGGAACCTGTTTTTGCGCTTTCGTCCCGTATCGGTTTTTAAGAACTGCGCAAATTGGTGGGCGTTCATTTCTATCCAGTTATCTTCCGCAGCCGGAAGACGTTCATCTTTCTTTACTAAGTAAATTCTTTTCATCTGTAATCTCCTTTGATTTTTTGATTTGGGTCAAAAAATCGGAGATTACGGATATTTTGCTTTATAGGCTAGCCACTGCCATTTAACAAAGTGACATGTCAATGCTCGTTACTGATGAGCCTATTAAAGGACATATTGGCTAAGCCCATTTTGAGCAATGTATGCCGTCGCCGTCAGGTTGCAATTCGCTTTTCTTTCTTCCATGCGTTCTCTCCATCACCTTGGAATAAAATCTCTCAAACCAAGTCTTTGAGATTACCCCTGAAAGCAGAAATAAGCCTGCATTACCAACTCACTGAATTGGGAATGCAGGCTCACTTTTTAGAATCTCTTCAATTTATGTGGTTTTGTCGAACCGTTGTCAAACAATCAGCGCAAGCACACGCAATAGTGTACCAAAATACAGATCAGCTCTGAAACGACCACTATGACATCAAAACCGCAATTTACGGCGACGACAATTATGACACCGCACATGATAATTGCGTCCATAATCAGGAATCTTAACGGAATGGTCTTCTTTACATCGTGAATCGTTAGCCCCACCATCAGAAGCGTCTCCCATTCTCTGCTGGTACTTTGCTTTTCCTAAAGGATTTCCCCCCGCGTTAGAAAGGCAGAACAGGCAACGAATACAACGCTTACCTTAAAATGCTAAATTTAGGTTTTCCTGTTGTTCATCTGTTATCGCAAAAACTCAGGCCGAAACGCCATTGAAATAACGCAGGCCGTAGTGAAAGGCGGCATATCCGATGAGGAAGGACATCGTTGCCACAAATCCTGCGTAAAAATACGAGGCAGACGGATATCCCAGCAGGAAGATAGACGGATAATAACTGACATATCCCATCGGGATGACCCATGAAAAAACAAATTGCATCACGCTTCCAAAAATGTCGATGGGGTACTTGGTATACTCCCGCAGCTCTGAGATGACTCCGATCGGCGTAAATGTTCCCTGGGTGATAAACAGAAATGAGGAAGAAAGAAGGGCAAGACCTCCGAGAATCGTCACCGCACACACCACGAAATACAGAGCCGCCAAAAGATGGATCATGTCTATTTCCAAGCACATTCTGGCACCGGCATACGCGATAAGTGCGATTCCAAAAAGTATCTGTTCGATGGCCTCAGACCGAAAGGACATTACCATGATATGGGCGATGAGATTGGCCGGGCGAATCCGCATAATGTCGAATTGTCCCTGAAACAAGTAGCTTTTCAGATCCCGGAAATTGCCGAACAGCAGGGAATACACTCCATAGACGAGGGCAGAAAAGCCGTAAAGCAGCAAAAGCTCGTCCATTTCCCACCCCTGTATGCTGGCAACCCGTCCGAGGATGATCTTAAAGAACGACAGATTGGCAATCTGGCCGATCATGTGCGGCACTACGCCAATCACAAAATCCGCTCTGTACTGTAAAATTCTCTTTATGTTAAACTTGATATATTGATAGATCATATTAGCCGCCATTCACTGTCGTTATTCTCCGGACAAGCAGATATAAAAGCCTTCCGAAAACAAGAAACATCAGACACCATGCCGCTTGAAATTTCATCCTGTCCAGAAAATATGTCATGGAAAATCGCTGTGTAGCAAATTGTACCGGAAAGTAGACAATGCCACTGAATGGGAAGTAATCCCGAAGGATCTTCGCTATCTGAGGCGGGAAACAATCCAGCGGCACGAAAGCACCCGATAAGTACTGAAGTGCTATTTGCCTCGCGAGGGATACACCCCAGCTGTTTTCCGTCCAGAAACACAGCACGCCAAGGCAAAAGTCAAAACTAATACACAAAAGAATACCCATAGCCAGGGAAGAAACGGTGAAAAAGGCATTCCCGGAGGGAGTCGCCCCAAAAGCAAGGGAAAGGAGAATGTAAAACGGCGCAATCACAAGCATTGAGGAAACGGTACGCCCCAGATTTTTGAAAATAAATTGTGCCTGAAAGTCGATCGGTCTGGATAATGTGTATGCGATTTCTCCGTTGCGGATATCCAGGGATAGAAAGTGGATACTTGGGTAGGAATAGATTGATGAGAAAGCGCTGCTGGCTAAAAGATACCCCTTCATCTGTGCCAATGTTCTTCCGTATAAGGTGTGATTCCCAGAATAAATTGCTCTCCACAAGAACACTAGAAGAACACACTCCATGATATAATAAAAAGCTATCTCGAGTACAATGCCCCTATACGCTAACTGGGCTTTTACATTTGCGCAGAATACCGATTTATATTTCGTGAATTTATTTCTAACGCTGCTTAAAACCTGTGCTACATAGTTCATTGACAACATTCTCCAGCTTGCATTCCTCTATGGTAAGGCTCTTGATTGATACAATTTCTTTTGCGACATTCATAATTCCAATTGCTGTATTTGGCTGAGATCGGGGATAGATCGCGCTTAATTCGCCGTCTTCATTTACCGTAAAACAGAATCCGCTTGCGTTGAGCTTGTTAAGCGTAGGCGCGTCAATGGGCTTTTCCAAATCAAACACAATTTTATCCGACTGACCGGTTAATTGTACAATTCCATCCCTGGCTCCGTCATAAAAGATCTGTCCACGGTTTAGCAAAATAATCCTGTCGCATATTTCTTCGATGTCCGACAGATTATGCGTTGTAAGGAATATCGTAATGCCGTACTCTTTACGTAGGTAGCGCAGCAACGCAAGAATTTGCTGCCTGACATGAATATCTACACCGATTGTTGGTTCGTCCAACAATAGAATTTTCGGTAAATGCAGCAAACTGGCCGCAAACTCGCATCTCATCCGCTGCCCAAGGCTGAGTTTTCTTGCCGGAAAGGTCAGCAATGGGGAGAAATCCAGGAAGTCATCTATCATCTTCATCCGGTATGTATAATCCGATTTGGAAACATGATATATGCTGCGAAGCATCTCGAAGGAATCTCCCACGGGAAGGTCCATCCATAGCTGCTGCTTCTGGCCAAACACAGCTCCGATTTCATAGCAGAGCGATTTGTCGCGGAAAGGGTCCTTGCCGTTGATCCTTATCTGACCGCTGTCAGGGCAAAGGATACCTGCCAGCAGCTTGATCGTCGTGGATTTCCCGGACCCATTCAGCCCTACATATCCGACACTCTCGCCGTCGGCGATGGAAAACGAAACATTTTGCAGAGCAGGTATGACCTTCTTCTCATAGGATAGGAATTTTCCTTTCTTTAAGCTCCGAATCGCATATGTTTTGCTGATTTCATCTACACAAATCACAGCTGCTCACCTTTCAATATCGGGCTGTTTGTTCAAATAGCGTGATATATTGTGCTGACAGTACGGCATGGGGGTGCTTGAATTTCCATAATAGTATGTTGACATTGCTGGACATACACTTGTACATTGCTTTTGGTAGAATTCACATTTTTTGCATTGGTTATCTACATCGCGATTTCGCATATAGGTAAACGGTTTGCTTGTGTCCCAAATTTCAAGCAGTGGCTTATCAAATATAGACTCAAATTCCATTCCCTCTTCACAAAGAAATTCTTCAATGAAAATGCATGGCAACAGTCTTCCGTCTGAACATATCGTAACAATGTTGGCTCCTGCTGCGCATCCTTTAAGCCCGATTTCCGCGAGAAATCCCATATCCCCATATGTTTCAGAGCCATCCGGTTGGATGGACAAGCCGTACATATATTGTGATTTCCCTGTCATTTCTGCGAATCTGTGAATACAGTTCTTCACGAACTGAACTTGCTGACACATAACAGAAGGTTCCCTTGAAAAAAGCAGCTCTGCATTATTCTTCGCGCGACCAACAGGTTGAATAATATTAAAAGATCCGGAATATATGCCCTCATCAAACATTATTTGCAAAAATTCATTTAGGGATTTGATATTTCTTGCATTTATTACCGTGTTGAAAGCAAATTCAATTCCGTTTTTCTTTAATAGTCTTGCACTACTCATGGCTTTCTCAAATGAGCCTCGTCCTCGAATTGAGTCGTGGAGTTCGGGAATCCCATCGAAGGATAAGCTTAGTCTGAAGCATTTTTTGCCGTATTTTTGAAACGTGTCAATGAATTCCTGATTAATAAGTGTTCCATTTGTGGTAGTCTGCAACGTAAATCCACGCTCTACTATCATTGTAATAATCGTGTAAATCTCAGGGTGGTAGAAAGGTTCTCCACCAGTCAGGCCTATTTCACACACTCCGGCCTCTTCAAGCTGATCGAGAACATATTCAACCTGCTGCAGTGACATTTCATTGCCAACGCCAAAAGCACCAAAACAATGCTTACACCTCAGGTTACACCTGTCTGTTACTGTAAGATATGCTTTTACTGGAGCTGTTAATGAATTGGAGACAGTTGGATTATGTTTAACTTTTAGTTCGGAATAAACCGCTGAATTAAAACCAATGGATTCTAAATTGTTTATATAGGATAATACCTCGTGGTCGTTAGCATATCTTTTCCTTGCTTCGTCCAATCCACTAACGCTTATTTCTTGTATAATTTTAATCCCTTCGTCATCAACAGCATAGAAGCAAAAATGTTCTGTATCATAGATTATTCCACCGAAGGCTTCCTGGCGAACAACAAAACGACCCAACATAGTTATCCCTTTCTTTATCGTGTCTATTATGGTTACAAAGAGTTCCCTTGTTAATATTGAATAAGATAGCTATATTACATACAATTATGCCAATGCCAGATGGTTTTATCTGCACAGGCACCTCCGGGAAACAACAAGCTAGTCAGAGAGATTCGCATAAAGATATTCAATCTACTGATGCGGAATCTCCGCATATCCGCTTTGCGCAGAGATCTGCGCAAAGCGGTAGGTACAAAACACTTCTCTCCGGAGAGGACAGAATGCACCTAGATCGCACAAAAAAATCAAAGCTATAACGGCCGCTGGCTTTTTGTGCTATTCAATATGCGCGAATACATGGAGTTAGCCACCATGAGCGGCTACGTGAATACGGCGAATCTGCAACCGCTTCGTGTTCTTACTCATACTCTCACCTCCTACAACAAAGTTATGGTTACAGACGCGATTGCCAACCGCGCCTATTTCCATCTCAAAGCGAAACTCGTTGTAAAATACCCCTCACTTAGTTTTTATGAATTACGCTTCTCGTTGCGAGAATAGCATGCCTTTATTTGAAATTCCATTATATTGGCATAAGTCGATAAAAAATCGTCACAAAATAAGAAAAAGCTGTGGACACCGGTCATGATGTCCACAGCTTTTTCTTAGAAAACAGTAATGTCGGTTGTTTGAGGATTTTGCGCTGCTGGGTTGGAAGAGTATACCTGCGCTTGCCGGATGCACTTTCATCAAAAAGTCCTATTCTAGGAACATCCGGGTCAAGTTTCCAATGAACGTTAATTGCGCTTGGCGCAATTTTTCGGCCGACATATTGTCCGCATTCAAAATCGTTATGAGATCGTTGATTAAGTCCTGCTGCTGAGAGGATAAGGCAGTTGAGTCATTAGGCTGAGGTTCATTTAAGCCTACCAAATCGTCCAGCGATAAGTGATATAGCTTGGCCAGGGAAATCAGAACATCGGTCGGAGGAATCTGAACCCCCTGTTCATAGCTCCCGATTGCAGCCTTGCTTTTATGGATTTGTTCTCCTAACTGCTTCTGTGTTAATCCGCGACTTTTTCGGAGGGCTTTTAATCGTTCCCCCAAATCCTGCATGGCTAAAACCCCTGTCCTTCAATTTCTGTTATATTACCACGAGAAAGTCTAATAATTATGGGCTTTACTTTTTGCAAAGCATAATTATAATGGTATATATAAATTGCCATTGCGTTAGTGGGAGCGACTATATTATTATGGATGAACAATTCACAATAAAACGACACAAAAAACAGACAAAATGGGTGAATGATATGTATCATTTGATTCTATGCGATGACGACGCTGATACCCTCGAAAGGATAAAGGAGCAGACCACGTACATCTTGTCCAATATGCAGATTAAGTTCAAAATATTTGCTTTTACTGCGTTTGAAGATATCAGTGAGTATATTATGAAACAATGTGATATTGCGATTCTGGACATTGACTTCTCCAAGCGACAGTATTGCGGGATCGATATTGCCAAAAAGCTTCGGGAAATCAAAAAGGACGCTGTAATTATTTTCGCTACAAACTTTATAGAATACGCACCGGAGGGCTATGAGGTTCGTGCCTTCCGATATGTTATGAAAAAGGATATTCGAGAAAAGCTCCCTGGCTATCTTAACGAGGCAGTTTCTTTACTAAAAAATGAAGGTGAAACCGTTAAATTACAGAATAATGGGGAAATCGTCAGCTATGCACTGAAGGATATTCTGTATATCGAGTCAAATCAACATACTGTTTATGTGCATCTGGTTCCGCCAAAGGGCCAAAAGGAAAAGTGCTACCAATTCTATGCATCAATTGGAAAACTTGAGAGAGAGCTAACGCCAAAAGGCTTCCTGCGCGTTCATAAAAGTTTTTTGGTAAATGTTATGCATATACAGAAGTATCAGTGTCAGAGCGTTCTCCTAGACAACGGAACCGTGCTGAATGCAAGTCCCGCCCGGTATTCGGGACAAAAGGAGCAGTATTTATTCTGGAAGGGAAAGATTCTGAATGATTGAGCTTATCAACGCAGTTTGGACTTTCCTGGAACTGCTCTGTTTGTTTATTGTTAGTGACAGTATGCTTAAACCAAGAGAAAATAAGCGGATTGTTGCGCTGGTTTTCTCGCTGGTTTTTGGGGGATGCTTTGGAATTTGCAACTTTTATACGGGCAGTCTACCATTGTCCTATTTAAGCATTCCTTTATGGACGCTATTGATTTGCGGCTGCTTTCACGTAAATGTCGCATATGTTATAATCAGCTTGGTCTGTTTCTTGGGCTTATCCTTCATCACGGACACAATTGCCAGTGGATGCGTTTGCTTCTTTGCGGGTATTCAAATTGCAGAGCTGCCGAACCATGCATTTTTGTACATATCTACAGCAACAGCAAGCAAGGCAATTGAAGCATTTGTTGCGTTCCTTTTCAACAAGATTTCCCGACAATTTCGAGGAACTCCCATCCATCTACGGTGGGTCTGCTTAGCAATGCTGTTCCCTGCAGTTAGTATTTTGATTTTGATGATACTCTTTGGCTCTGTATCCTTGGTAAAAGAAGCGCCATATGTAGCTTTGGAACTTGGTATAGCCATTGCGGCAGGCAATATTGGAATTGTGTATCTAATCTTTCAATTGGAGAAAAGTGTTCAGGCAAATCACCGCACAGCGCTCATGACACAGCAGATGGAACTTCAATCCGAAAGTATATCTGCCCTTGAACAAAATTATCGCAAGCAACGCAAAGCGACTCATGAATTCCTACACCATCTGGAAGTTTTAGACGGTCTGCTGGGGCAGATGCGAATTGATGATGCCGAAGCCTATATTCGGCAACTACAAGAACAGGAATCTGCAAGGATCTTTGCGATTAATTCCCACAATCCAATTATTGATGTCATCCTAAATCAAAAATTCCAGACTGCCCAGCAGGAATCGGTAGATATGCAGGTTAAAGTCAACGACCTCTCCAATATACCGCTGTCTACACAAGACTTGGCCATTCTTCTTTCCAATCTATTAGACAATGCAATAGAGGCATGTAAAGCAAACGATGGAGCAAAGCAAGTCTTTTTCACAATGCTGGACGGTAACCCCATCACTTTAAGCATTGCAAATACGTCCAAACCGGTCAAAATTGTGAATGGGCACATCCCATCCACGAAGAAAGAGCCTGCTCACGGCTATGGACTGTTAAATGTACGCGATATTCTCACGCAATTACATGCTGAGTATTCTATTCGGTATGAGGCCGGCTGGTTTCGCTTTACGGCTGAGATTCCCAAGGAATAGTTTAATGTGAATGCTGTCTCGTAAAGAGACAGCATTTTTACGTGTTCGTGACGACTTTTTGTCGGTTCGTGTCAAAATAAGTGAAATAACTGAGTCAGTATTCTAAAATATCTCTGGAAAGAGGGGATATGTGTTGCACAAAGCATTAGAACGTTTCGTACAAAAGTATGAGCTTGTCCCTGCGGAGGATATGCCAGTCCTTGTTTACTCATTAGAAAAGGTAATCCTGAATTATGCGTCCCTTATCCCCATGCTGCTATTTGGAATTCTTGTGGCAGATTTATGGACTGCAATCGGTTTCCTTGGAGCGTTCTACTATCTACGAAGTATAACGAACGGCCTGCATGTTTCAACGCCGTTAAAATGCTTTGTTTATTCCCTCATCTTAGAGGCCCTGTGGCTGAGGTGCATCCCCATTATACTGGGCAGCGCCAAGTGGCCGTTTTTGGTAATACCTTCCGCATTGTGTGTGATTTGGTACTTAGCACCATTTAATCATCCCAACTTGCAATTGTCCAAAGAAGAGGTTTTGGCTGTGAAGCAATGTGCGCGCAAGCGGCTTGCGTGTTTGTCGTGTATTATATTTGGATGCCATTATTTGAAGCTGACAGAATTATGTAACGGGCTAATACTTGGGCTTGCGCTGGACGCGGCATTGCTGTGTATGGCATATATCAAAAACTGGAGGAATCATTATGGTCAAAAAGAAGCATGTGACAGTTGACGCTGTTGTAAAAAGGGTTGCCAAGAATCTTGTCGACGGTGAACGAGGCGAATGGCCGCCTAGATGCAGCACTCTTCTCTATCAGCCGGTGCGGCCAGTGAAAACCACCGAACAGAAAAAGGGCTAAATCTACAAGTTAGGGTATCAACAGCTTATACTCGCAGAGGATCTATCTTGGACTCAAATAGATAGTTCTCTGCGAGTTTTTCCAAAGTAGAAGATATTCTATCAATGGGTATGTAAATTACTGCATTCTCCCTTGCTTTAATAAAGAAAACATAGAAAGGGTATGTTACTATGTTATTCTACGATTGGATTGGAATTGCCTTCTCTGCTGTATTGCTTGTTCTTGCAATCATCTCTTCATGTTTGGCGGGGAGCATGAGGGCAAACACAAACGATATTATTATAGACTATTATATCCGGATAAATAGAAAATACATCCGTTCAAGTATTTGGTTCCTTGCCGCATTTTATTGGCTTACACTTTGCTCTATTTTTTCGACAATTGTTGTGATCTATTTGTGTGCATACCCAACTGCTGGGCAAGATACCAAAAGGATTTTCTTATATTCGGTTATCTCTTTGTTTTGCACAATCGTCAATTTTGTGACAAACCCACGGGATATTTCTACAACTTATCGTAAATGCCATATTTTGTTTGATGAAGCAATTCTATGTGCGCGGGATGGACACGATAATGATCCTATGTGGTCAGCATGCGAGAGAAGATACTTCTGCTTGTATCGAGTAGATCATATAACGGAAGAAATGCTTGCAAATGTAATCAAGTAAATCACACAAATGCCTGCCAATGTTCAAGGTTGGACGACTAGCCAAAAGAACGAATTTTCCGTGAGTGGGCGCAGCTTAAAATCCACGAAGCTCCGTCCCTTTCGGAATCTGATAAATTGGCACACTATTTTAGAATGAGAAATTTCAGCAGTTTGGGCTTGCTTAATACAAGATTTAAACAATCGACTCATTATGCAAAATGGAGCAGAATTCTTTAAGAGTTCTGCCCCATTTTTTACAACGGAAATCTTTGATTCATGTGTCAGTCGAAGAATGTAAGACCCACAAGTCATCGGTTAGCAAACCGCAAGCCTATTATATCGTGCAGTTGGCCTCCGCAATATTGTTCAGCGAGTAAAATAGGCTTGCGGTGAGCATTCATTAATGCCATGCTATTCTTAACATACAGATGCCACTTTATATATCGAAAACCCAATTCTCAAATTAGATTTCCTCATTCAGGCGTTCAGACACTTGCGGGCGCCCCATACCCCAGAATGACGCTGCTTCCCAGAGAATACTGGTCCTGTCTACACATATCCCTGGAATTGCCCTCTACCGTATAGACTACGTTATTTTCTACCCGCTCCACAATCCCAACATGATCTGGCACACCGTCCTGAGTTGCCCAGTCGAAGAAAATGAGCATTCCCGGCATCGGTTCCGCAGAGCCGTCCAGCCAGAGGCCGCGCTGCTGGAACCATTGCATTCCGAAGACGCAGCCGGAGAATTTGGGGTAGGCTCCGCTGTCCAGGTAGCCGCATTGGTCGGCACACCAGGAGACGAAGCAGGCGCACCACTCCACATGATTGGTAAAGCCGTACCAGCTCCAATAGGGTTCGCCGCCCACATTGCCTATCTGGGTCAGTGCCACATCTACAATGGCATCCCCATCTTCCGGGATATAGAACACCTTGCCGATTGGGTAGTACCGCAGCACATGGGGGACATACTGCTTGTCCCCATAGCTGTTCCAGCCCATTTGTTCTGCCATTTTCATGGAGAACTCCACAGCGTTTGCACGGGAATACTCGCCGTATTTCTGCAAGGCCCAGGTGATGTAGCCGCTGCCAAAGTTATAGCCTTGGAGCGCCAGCTGAATATGTTCCAGATCAATGGGGCTTTCGGCTCCAGCCGTCTGCAAACAGTCCGCAAGATTCTGGATGCCCACTGCAATGGAATACTCTGGGTTGGTGATACCTCCGGGCGTTCTGGGGTACTGGGTATTGTACCAGCATTCGGAGGCTTGCATAGGGTCATTTCCTCTGCCGCCGGATTCCTGCATCATGACGGCCTGAATCAGCAGAACATAATCCGGAATACCATATTGCTTGGCGTATTTGCGGATGACCGGCTCATAGGCTTCCACCTCTGCACTGAGGGGCAGGGTTTCCATGGAATCATCCTGACTTCCAAAGATAGCAGCGCCGCAGCCAATCAGGACGACAATTACGATCACAAGAACAGCCGCAACACCGCCTGCGCCAATGGCGGCGTAAAGCGCCTTTACCGCTTCTGCCGCAGAGCGTGCCAGCTTGGCCGTCAGCTCTGCGGCCTTTTTTGCAGCCAGTGCAGCCCGGCGTCCAGCGGTGGCTGCGGCATGAACACTTTTTTGCGCAGCAGCGGTGGCGGCCTTTTGGGCTTTCTGGGCAGCATGTTTTGCGGTTGTGTCGGACACTTTCTTTGCGGCTCTCTCGGAGGTCTTGATCGGAACGGAAGAATTCCTAGTACGAATGGGCAGGTCGGATTTCTTCCTGATCGGGATTTCCTTTTTCGTGGGGGTATCACCCGGAGAAAAAGAAGTGTTATGGAAACCATTTGAGACTTGCGCAGATTCAGTTACGACGGTGCCAGATGCTTTTGAAGTACAGGGACTTGCTTGAGTGGCTTCTACCTGTTGGGAGAAGTGGGTACGCTCGAATCCCAGTTCCTCCTCCTTCTGCTGCTTTTTCCGACCAATAATGTCCTGCGCAGCAGCTTTTCGCGCCGCCTGTTGTGCGGGAGAGATGCCGGATTCGGCTGCGGAATTGTCCGTTACATGCTCCCGTGTGCGGATGGAGGCAGTATCTTGCGTAGCTCTGCCGCGTACTTCCCGACGATTTTGGAAAACCTCCCGTGCGACTTCCTGCCGACCGGCGTTTTCCGCGGACACTGTGGATTTCGGGGTGCTGTCACGGTGGCGAACAGAGCGAATTTCATGCTGCAATAATGACCCTGCATCCCGAACGGTATCCTCTGCCGTCCGGGAGACTTTTTCCTCTGCATAATTGCTGGGGGATTCCGATTGCTCTGACTGCCAGTGAACTGCTTGTTCCTGTTTGGCGCGGACAAAACCGCGCTGCATCTGCTGTTGAGCAGTGTTCAATACCGGCTGACTTTTATGTTTCGTCTTAATTTCCGGCATAGCTTGCCCTCCTGTCAGGACTGACCGGCGAACCGCCCTTCACCGGGGCGCGTTGTCATGAGCTGGTAGAGCTTCGTGTCCTTGGGAAAGCGGTTGATGAAAGGAACGAGGGCACTGCCGTATTTAATGAGGCCGGAACCAGCCTCCACATTGGTGATGTAGTTCATCTGCTCATTGGAGATATTCAAGAGCCTGCCCAGCTTCTCCCGGTCAGATGCCGCCTGATTCAGCATGACGATGAATTCGGAGTTAGACAGCATGGTGCTGGCCTGCACGGAATCCAGCAGATATTCCACGTTCTGGGTAATAGCAGTGGGGAAGGCGTTGCGCTTTCGGAACTGCCGCCATGCGGAATTGAAGAAGGCGGCGGAGAACTCATTTTCAAAAACCACAT
>OHAT01002456.1_pt1 | contig 13814 bp, 14 predicted proteins | sample 1577141 | NCBI WGS metagenome assembly OHAT01 (sample SAMEA3541578, study PRJEB24748) | human gut metagenome | biome: human gut; feature: human-associated habitat; material: faeces | place: China | collected 2012
AAATCTTCTATGACATTGCCAAACAATTAGTTGACGATTTTCTGAATATCCCTAAATAGAACGCTAAAACAAATGAAAGCATGAACATCAGCTCAAAACTGAAAATAATGGCAATCGCGACTCTATTAGTAGCCGGTTGCAGTCAGGCAGACGCTCGCCGTCCTCATCGTCATCACATCCATCATCCGGCGCGTGTTGTGGTCATCCCGGCTCCGGGAAATCGCCATGTTGTTACTAAACACGTAAGTAACCGATTCAGTCAGAAAGAACGGTTGGCGCGGCTCACTGTCAAGCAATATGCGAAAATAACATCGCTTAACAGGGAGGCGGCAGAGACAGAACTTGACGCTTTTGTCCTGGATAGAAATATTCCTATCCTGTCAATCGTTGAGGGTAAAAAGAAATTCTATATTATGCCCGGTGCAAGTTCATGATTGACGATGCTGAATTAATCAATGCAATCCGACATGATTCCGAATCCGGGTTCCGTATCCTTATGAAGGAAAAATGGGAGACTGTGTATTGGCATATCCGGCGTCTGGTGATACATCATTCCGACGCGCAGGATGCTACACAGGAAACATTCATTCGCATATTCCGGTCAATCGAAAATTTCAAGGGCGACAGTTCTCTTAACGTATGGATTTATCGTATTGCCACCAATGAAGCCCTCAGGCTGATTGGCAAACGGCGTGATAACATAATCTCCCTTGAAGACAACGATTCGTCGGAAGCGAGAACGATAGCGGATGAGGAATATTTCCATACCTCCGCAGTAGAAGCTGAAGATAAACATATCTCTGACAAGTGACACACTTTCATTGGAGTTCAAATCCAAATTCTCAATTTTCAAAATGATATTGCGATCTAATTTCCCTTTGGGTACAGTAGGTGTAAAATGTATATGTGTATTGATTTCGTCAAACCATCCGGATATATCGCCGATTACCCCATCGCTATTTGCTTTATTAAGAATAGCCCGGAAATTTCGTAGATAGAATGACTGTGTGGAATCTAAAATGCCTGTTTGTTTCAGCCATTCAGCGTAACGCAGAATAAAATTTTGGTCTATTTCCTTGAAATCGAAGACTGTCTTATAAACAAATGTGTGGATGCAGGAAAGCAGGCTGAGATAGTTCTTGGCGAGACTATTACGATTTTTGTTTTTAAGCACTTGAGACAAATTCAAGATATATTCAAACATATCATCCTTGTTCACTTCATTGCGCTGGATAAATATGAACTTGAAATGTTTCTTGAAGTTGCGACAAACAGAAACGAGATCTTGTTGAAACGGAAAATCAGTTCTGGATTTTTCGATGATATCTGTCGTTGATTCGGCTCCTAAAAGAGCCTCTCGGAAGTCCTTAACTACATCATCAATACTGAATGGAGAACCAGAGGTTTCATGCTTCTCAATAATGCAATAGAGCAGACGAATCTGGGAAATAATCCTTTCTCTCTCAATTTGCAAGATGCTTTCGTCAGTTCCTAGGATATCGGAATTGACGCACCGCTCAATTCGAGGTTCATGTAGCCCTTAGCTGGCAATCCGGTAGAAAACTATACCCGGCTTGTTGCTATTGCCCCGGCTTCGCGAACTTCAGGAACTCACAGCGATTGAAAACATGATATCCTATACAGACTTTGTAAAACGCATATCCGTTATTCCCGGATTTTGCGCCACAATTAACTGTATTGTGTTGGGGTCAGACAATCGCGGCTTTGATCTGGTCGACTATGTAGCGGATGTGGGAGTCGGTTACCCAGGGGCCTGCGGGGAGGCAGATGCCGACTTTGAAGAGGGATTCTGATACGCCGTTGGTGTAGGCAGGGTTGTTGCTGTAGACAGGCTGCTTGTGCATGGGTTTCCACAGCGGGCGCGACTCGATGTTGGCTGCGTCGAGAGCCATGCGGAGTGCTTCGACGTTGTCGTTGGGCTGGCAGTCGGTTATGGCTGTCTTTGTCGCATGCGTTACACCTGCCGCTCCGCCGACAGCGCCGGTGATCACCTGCTTATAGGCGTTTTTCTGGCCTTTGATCCGCAGGTCGGGGTCGAGGGTGGCGGTGCAGAGCCAGAAGTTTGAGTCGTAGTCCGTTCCGGAATTGGTGTGCATCGTTATGCCTTTCACGTCCTTCAAAAGCTCCTCGTAAAGCGCCTGAACATGGCGGTGATGGGCGATATGCTCGTCAACGATTGTCATCTGTCCACGGCCTATACCGGCACAGATGTTGCTCATGCGGTAGTTGTAGCCGATGGCCTCGTGCTGGTAGTAGGGATACGATTCGCGCGCCTGCGTGGCATACCATAGGATTTCGCGGGCCTTATCGGCATCGGGGCAGATGAGCGCGCCGCCGCCGGATGTGGTTATCATCTTGTTGCCGTTGAACGACAGCACACCATATTCGCCGAATGTGCCCAGCACGCGGCCTTTATAGCGCGAGCCAAAGCCCTCTGCGGCGTCCTCGATGACGGGAATCTCATAACGGTTTGCAATCTCCATGATGCGGTCGATCCGGTACGGCATACCGTAGAGAGCAACGGGAATGATAGCCTTTGGTTTCTTTCCGGTCTTGGCAATGCGGTCTTTGATTGCTTCTTCGAGTAGTTCAGGATCCATATTCCAGGTGCCTTTCTCAGAATCGATGAAAATCGGAGTCGCACCGAGATATGTTACCGGATGACTTGAGGCGCAGAATGTAAACGATTGCACCAGCACCTCGTCGCCCGGCCCGACACCGCAGGCAATCAGCGCAAGATGCACCGCCGCAGTACCTGCGGACAGCGCCACAACCTTCTTGTTCAACGGCTCCGCACCCTCACGTTTGTTGACAAACTCTTCAAGGTCCTTTTCAAACCCGTTGACATTCGGGCCCAGAGGCACAACCCAGTTCTGATCAAAAGCCTCCTTTATAAAATCCATCTCCCTGCCGCTCATGTGGGCGAGACAGAGCAATATTCTTTCCATACTTATAGTTCGTTTATTTGTTCAATATTCGTTTACAGGGATTTCCTACGACAGTTGTATTGTCGGGAATATCGTGTATCACTACTGATCCGGCACCTATTACGCACCACTTACCAATTTTCACCCCGGGAATGACCGTTGTCCCGGCCCCAATCCATGTACCTTCGCCTACATGAACATTGCCGCATAAGGTGGCATGTGGGGATATATGGGCAAAGTCTCCTATTACACATTCATGGTCTACAGAGGCTCCGGTATTGATGATGCAATGCTTCCCAATCTTGGTATCGGATTGAATGATTGCGCCTTGCATCACCACTGAGCCGTCTCCAATCTTGGCAGAAGGGGAAATAATCGACCGGGGATGAACGGCCTTTACGTATTGGAGTGGGTATTTCCGGGCAATGAGTCTTCTTACCTTGTTCGACCCGATACTGATAATCAACGGGCCTTCGACTTCGGCCTGGGTTGCTTTGAAAACCGGTCGTCCGTTTATCTCATCGCAGTGAGGGGCATCATCATAGAGACACCCTACTTGGTCACCATTAGCTTCAATTATGTCCTTGATAACCTTAGCGTGGCCGCTGGCGCCGAACAGATTAATTGTTGCCATTGAACGGTTCTATAGTGGCCGATGTCCCGGAAGAGATGTCGGCGCGTTTTAGCACTTTTTGAATTGTAGTCAGTATCACCTTGCAGTCGGTGATAAAGGAGATGTGGTCCACATACCAGACGTCGAGCTCGAATTTTTTCTGCCATGAGATAGCGTTGCGGCCATGGCACTGCGCCCAGCCGGTGATGCCGGGACGCACCTCGTGGCGACGGGCCTGTTCCTTTGAGTATAGTGGCAGATATTGAACTAACAGAGGTCGAGGACCGATGAGCGACATATCGCCTTTCAGGACGTTCCACAACTGGGGTAGCTCGTCGATGGAGGTCGAGCGGACGAATCGTCCTACCTTGGTGATGCGGTCTGCGTCGGGAAGAAGTTTGCCATCAGCATCTCGCTCGTCCGTCATGGTCTTGAACTTCACCACCTTGAAAATCTTTCCATCCTTGCCCGGCCTCTCCTGAAAGAAGAATGCCCCAGTGCCTTTGTTGGCAAAATGCAACCATATAGTTACTGCCGCCAAGGGCACTCCCAGCACAAGCAATGCCCCGCCTGAGGCAACAATATCGATGGCCCGTTTGAAAAAAGATTTATATAATCCCATTGAATACTATTCAAATAAGCGTTCGAGGATGAATTGTGGAAAGGGAATCCCATATTTTCTTTCGAAATACCGTTGATAGAACCGGATGAAGCCAATCCCTACGAATTTGCATCCGAATATCGCGTCATCCTTGCGTTCGACGGCGACCCACTCTCCCTGTTCATATTTTAGAATCTCATAGAACGTGAAGTCGTTTAGTTCAAGATTCTTTTGCCAGAATTCTTCTTCAGGAAGCGAATAGAGCCAGCCGTTATCCTTGATGAATCCCAGTGACGAGAGAATATCTTCAGTGACAGGGGCATCGGCAATCTGATTTCCAATTTTAGGTATGGACCAATCCAAAGAAATATGGTCGGTCTTTCCTTTTAGACGAAGTTCTACTCTTGTTTCTTCCGGGAATATGGCGACTATTTGAGCTATAGTCTTGCTTCCGTCTTGCAAAAGAACCTGAACTATATCGCCTGGTTTTAAATCTGATAATATCATTTGATATTGTTGAGTATTTCTCTATAGTATTCTTTCAGGCAGCGGCGGACGTAGGACTGCTCGTAGCGCGATGCGATAAGCGGACGGGCGTTGCGGGATAGCTTTTGTGCCATATCCTTGTCTGTCAGGAAAATTTCCATAGCCTGACGTAATGTTTCGGTCTGACGGGGAGGGATTATTATACCGTTGTCGCCGTCGATGATGATTTCTCGGCTGCCGTTGATGTCGGTCACGATTGACGGCAGGCCCATTGCTCCGGCTTCAATCACAACGTTGGGGAAGCCTTCGCGATAGCTCGGGAACACGAAAGCGTCGGAGGTCGCGAGCCATGGACGCACGTCTTTCTGGCTCCCGATGGCCATGATGGCCTTGTTGTTATCAATCGCTGCTACCGTTTCGGGTCTCAATGGGTCCAGATCCTCTTCATATGGGCCGACCAACAGGAGCCGTGTGTGAGGGTACTGGGCATTTAGCTGAGAGAATGCTCTTACAAGTTCGTTGATGCCTTTATCGCGGACAAGGCGCCCGACGAATATGAATGTGAAGATGCCGTGGCTGCGGAGCTTTTCGGCTTCAGACTGAACTTCCGGCAGAGCTGGATTATAGAGGTCGAGATCGATACCGCGTACGTTGCCATGACCGAGTACCTTGAGCGGCTTCTTTGTGATGCAATATTTTATAAGGTCGTTCTTGACTCCTTCACCCTCAGGCACGATGTGGGTGGCGCATGCGCATGTGATGCAATCGGTGAGGATGAGTATTTTCTGCGTGAGACCCGTAGCCGTAGGGAATACCAAGCCAGTGAAGGTGTGCAGGCGTATGGGGACGCGGCATATCCAGGCGGCGATCATCGACAGCAATCCGGCCTTGGGAGTCATGGAGTGGACCATCGCCGGCTTCTCTCTTCGAAAAACCCGGATAAGCCCGAAAAGACTTTTCAAGTCTTTAAGCGGTGAGATGTGCCTCTCCATCGGCACGGCATGCGTGCGCACTCCCTCACGGGCTGCTATCTCATCGAGCTGCTCGCCGGGCGAGCTTACTGCAACGACTTCATACCCCTCCTTCTCCCGCAACTCCCTCAGCAATCCCCGACAGAAAGTATTCAGCGATCCCGGAACGGTCGATGTGCGGATGATTTTGACTGATTTCATTATAAAATTGGTTTTTCAAGTGCCTCGCGCCATGGCATAAACAAACGCTCAATAGGTGTAGCTATCTTATTGACCATAAGCGAGCAAGCATAGCTAACTACGGTCAAAACAACAAATATAACCAGCGGATACCCAAAAGAATATATGAAATCATGGAAGAGGTAGTAGCAGAACCATGAGTGTATCATCCACATATTCATTGATTGGTCACCGAGTTTGACAAGAATCGTATTCAACCAATCTGGTAATTTGATTAGCAGCAGACATGTTATTATACCAAAGGCATAAAAGTAGTTATATTTGAATGTGCAACTAACTGATACTAAGGTAATCACCCCCCCCATCGCTAAAATACTGATATGCCGTAGGTTCGCTGTGCAAGCTTTTAGCCTCTCGAAAAAGTTGCTCCTTGCAGCCATAGCCCCGAGACAGAAGTTGAACAGTAAGTGTAGGACAAGCAACGGGTCGTAAATCCAGTAATTTGAATAGAGGAAAGTATTCCCGTTCCCGCTTATGCAGAAGCTTGTCCCGAGATGTATGACAAAGGTGACGCTCACCACAATCCAAGCTCTGAAACGTTTCATAAAGTCGAAAAGTGGTTTTGAGCAGGCCGACAATATTACATATGGCAGCAGAAACCACATCTCGCCGTTATACGTTGTCTCATAGCCGGTAACGTTGCTCAGAATCTTTAAGAATGAGCCCGGGTAAGATGCCGGGCGTATAAAGTGGCCGATTGTCACAAAGATTAGAAGGATAATCCAGTAATGAATCATCAACTTCGCAAGCCTTGACCACCGGTGCCGATCGCCTTTATCGTATACCCTGTAGAGACCGTAACCGCTAAGAATGAGGAAGAACGCCACAGGGTTCGCAGCACGACTTAGTATCAGCACAAGAGGCGTACCGCCTATGCTAATCAGATTATGGCATAGTTCCACATTGACACTCTGATTGAACAAATGAAGAAAGATCATCAGGAGTATGGACACTCCCTTCATCATCTGTGATTGCTGGCGTGTCATGATTGAATACGTAAACTAAAGCCATATACTCCGGCTGAAACTAATACGACGAGTAGACTTATAATCCCTGTGACAAGCAGGTAGATACACCCAGAGAATATTCTAGCAAATTGTGAAGTATCCATCAAGATAAGCACAAGCCAAATTATAGACCATAAAAGCCAGATCTTTCTAAATCGCGGAACGAATCCTAAAATAAGCGAACCAATAAGCGCGACTATAGCAAGCCTTAGTATAGCGATAGAACGCAAAACCTGCTTAGTGGCACCGATGATATAGACCCGGAATTTATTAAAGTTATTGGGGGTGACTAATATCTGCTCGGGGAATCTTTCTGATTCCCAAGTAGTCATAGCGATTCTCCATGTGTTGTTGTGATCAATCGTGCCGTACAAACAATATATATTGTCATGAGTGGCCATGATGCATGGGCGATATAAATGGTGACGCATTGTACCTTTTTGAATTATTGATTTCGGCTTAGACCAATTCAACCCATCACAGCTCTCTGAATACAATACTTTATCGCTTGAGTTTGATGATTCCACGAACACGAATCGATAAATCTTATCCTTAGAAACTGCGCCATGCCATATAGATGAGATATCAACACCGGGGCCGAAACTGCAGGCCGAGTGGGTCGTCCAATTGAATGCATCCTGACTTTCAGAATATAACAACTGCCCAGGTCTATCGTCGGCAGACGGTCGAATAGACCACCGCTTATATTTTCCGTCTTCAAATATTATACTTGGTGAGAGAGTTCCGTTCACAGTATCTAGCACCTGATAGCTGGACCACTCAATACCATTATCTGACTTCTTTCTCATCATCAATAAATCCGACCCAGAGGCAATTGTGCCATTAACGCGTCCCAAATACCATATCTCAATAGAATCAGTGGTGTTATTGTATACGATATGTGGATCCTTTAGTTCATCACATGCTGTCTCTTCGTTGAAGGCCACCGGGTTGAACAGTCCGGATGGTACCGTCCACGATTGCATATCGTTTGAAACGGCGAGACAAGGATTCTCTTCCTCTCCATTGGCATATGGATAAGGAGAATACGACATCCAGTAACGATAGCCATTCCATTTCTTGCCGAAATCATAGACAGACGGATGAGTAGGCTGATTGTCACCTGCCAGATATGTTTCGAGTGGTATATTTTCGGGATTTTCGCATTTACCGTATTGAAGTTTCCGATAAAAAGCGAAAATATCTATAAATAATACCACACAGACAATGACTAACAATATAATAGGTATGGTTTTAATAGGATTGAGAATGGATTTTTTCATAAGCACTTGAGGCCATTAGTAATTCGATAAATTTCACATTTTGCGCCATATATTTGCGCTCATTTTGAGGAAATTTTTAATATATTTATAGAGTACTAATGCTATTTATTTTATTTTTGATTAGAAGCAGATGTTTTTATTACGCTAAGGCCCCAATTCAGCACCTTTTTAATATTCGGGACATCCACTCCATATTCCATGGCCAACTTATAAATATTAAACAACCCAAGGCCAAAATCTTCGGTGAAATATCTACTTGAGAAATTTGGAATCCAAACATCCCCCAACTGCTTCATAGGTGATGTTATGCCTTTGAAGCCTTCTATAGATGATATCTTTTTTGTGAGAGATTTCGAATCAGTACTTTCATAATATTCTAATAGTGGAGTAAGATAATTCGGAGCGACTGGCAAAAAGGTCAACAGCGAGAAAAGCTCCTTATCCATCTGAATCAGCAAATTGGAGGCCTCATCGGTCCATTCTTCGTAGAAAAGTATATTATGATCAAATACATTAGATTGCTCTAATTTTGAAAACATTGTATACAGTCTAGCAGTATGGAGAATTGGATTGCTGTTCGTTATGCTCGCTTCCAAATAATTATTCAAGAGCATTGTTTCGCATTTGAAACATTTTTGAATTATCTGTCGAAATTGTTCTTTCTCTTCAGAAGTCGCATATTCAACGGCTATCTTCATTTGTGGACGGGAACTCTTAAGAACCGCAATCTGTCCGTATTCCTCTATCCTTGCAATGAATGGTACTCTTTGGAATCCCCATAATTTTATGTTTGATTCAAACAGATGTAATGCGTCAAAGAAGAAGCCTGATGAGCAAAAACATCCACCCACATATGAGCCTGGTTTTACAGATGGTTTGATTTTTTCTAACTCTTCACGATTTGCGTCGCCCGGAACGGTAAGAAGTATTATATCTGCATTAGGAATAACCAATGAAGGATTGTCGCTTATGGTCTGAATGGACGCCTCTATGGGGCCATCGGATGTTTTTACTATATAATTCTTATTCCACCGAAACGGTTTTCGTGTTAAAACAGAAACTTCATAATTTTGAGATGAGAGCCAAGCGCCAATCACATGCGTTTGTGCTCCTCCGCCACATAAACAAAAACGATATGTCGCAGTTCCAAACATACTCATAGAATGGATACCGCTACGGCTTTTAGATTCTAATTCATTTATCATGCAGCGACGAGTAATATATTGTATTGTTTAAGAGTCGGATATGTCTCTCGGATTCTTGGCCCGATTATGCAGCCTTAAGTATGGCACTCATTTGGAAGAATACAAGGCATTGTATTTATGGAATCTATTGACTGTGGAGGAAGCAATACTTTAAGTAGCAGCTGGCTTTCCTTCTTCAATCCAAATGAATCGAGAACCTATTTCACGCATAATATTATGGGCGAGATGTTTAATGACAGTATCTCATTGTTGATTACGGTTTTCATAATCCTTTGAGAATAGAGATTAGTTTGAGGTTGTCTTCGGTGGAACGGACTGCGAGTCTTATGAGGTTTCGGTCATCCATGTTTCGTTTTCTTCCACAGTTACTTATGAGTATGTTATGCGACAGGAGAATCTCTGTCAGTTCTGCGGATGTGAAACGGTCGGTCACCTCGCAAAGAAAATAGTTGGCTTGCGATGGCATCACGTGCAGGAATGGGATTTGTTGCAAATCGCCGTAGAGACGATTTCACTCATCAATAAACTTATTGCAGGCTTTGAGGTAGTCCTTTTCGTATTTAGCGTATATCTGCATATAGAATTCAGCAAACGAATTGATATTCCAAATTGCAATATCTTTTTTATCGACTCGATAGTTGCAATATCGGATGTAGCAAAAACTCCAAGTCGAAGTCCCGGGACGCCATAGCTCTTTGATATCGATTTCATTACCGAAAGATTGGGATATGCTTCGAGGATATCGTTATGAAGCAGGGAATTGTTTTCAAAGCCATCAGTAAAATCGACAAAGGATTCATCGACAAGAAGTCGAATTCCTCGCAAAGTTGCTGTTTGGCCAGCGCAAGAGAATAGATGTTATTGGTCTTATCGTATATTGGATTCTATACATATTCGATTTTAATTTTGTCATTGAATCGGTTCCCGACATATTCTTTCAATTCCTTGCCTTTATAGCCCACGACAATTACAAGTCGTGAAAGGTTTAATGGTATGAGTTGACCGATAACCCTGTCAATAAGTTTCTGCCCGTTAACTTCGACCATGCACTTTGTGTGGCCCTTAGTGAGTTCGCCGAGTCGGCGCCCCATTCCTGCCGCCAATATAATAGCTTGCATCTCTATAAATGTTACAATATTGTCTTTGAATTAAATCGGCTACAACTATGATTCTTCAGGTATTACCAGTTCTCTCATATAATGATGCCACTTGTCAGCCGCATTTGGAACTTCGCGCCAGTCACCATATGATAGTCTCAAATAATCATCATATTTGTTAGGTATGTATACTTTGCCAAGTTCAGGTAGCGTAATTTCGCGGAAAGGGAAATATACATTTTCAGGAAGTGGTCTAAAACAAGCTGTCTTGGCGGCCATGACATGCATATAGCCCGTGCGCTTATTGTTTTTGGCATATTTTTCAATCCATTTGTGCCAAGTGCGAGATGTGATAAAGGAAAATATGCGACCCCATGTCTGACGGAAGCGCCAGTTGATTCGTCCGGCTTTAGAAGTGAACATCAGATTTTTGTATGTCTTGGAGTTCTCCTCAACTTGCATGACCGATGTGGCGGTATACATCAAGAAGAATGCCCATATGCGGCGTAGTTTGTTAATAATGGGATGAACCGGCACATTGTCAATGGGAAAGATGTCGATAAACACTCCTGACAGGTCTGTTTTCTCACCAGTAAGAGGAACAAAGATCGTGGATGTGTCGATGATTTTGGCAAACCGGGCGTAGGAACCGCCTTCTGTCAGATAGGAAGAAACTTTATACTGCGGCGGCAGTTCGGAAGCGTATTTTGAGAGAAAGAGGTCGTAGTCACGGCGCGACATATGGAGGTCGAGATCGTCGTCCCACGGAATCCAGCCATTGTGGCGCATCGCTCCGATTACATTGCCATATGCGAAGCATACTCCGAGGCCGTGTCGCCGACACACCGCTTCAATGTCACGATACATCCTAATCAGATGTCGTTGCAACTTGCCCAGCTCTTCACTCGATAACTCCTTTGCCTTACCGGAATTAGCAATCTTTAGCAGAATATCTTTTGTTGCCAGCATATCATGGTTTTAAAGTTGAATTTGCCAAGGTTAGATATAAGTTCTGTAGTGACATTGCTGCCGTTTCAGAGTCATATCCAGCAGCTACGATTTCTTCATATCTGTCTATACGATTCATTGAAGCAGAATCTAAAATAGCGTCTGCCCAAACTTCCGCTCCAACTTCAAGCGGCAGATATTTGACCAAATTAGTGACACTACATTCGTTTGATACTTTGTCTCTGGTCGTGAAACATGGCAATCCGCTCACCTGAGCCTCTATTATAGAAAGTGGTAAGCCTTCGTAAAAGGATGGCAGAATGAATGCATCCATAGCTTGTTCGTAATCATATACATTCGGCACAACGCCGACCATCCTGACTTTGGATTCGACACCGAGTCTTTTTGCATAGGCTGTAATCTCATCGCGGAGGGCGCCGTCGCCTACAAGCAAGAGTGTGGCATCGGGAACTTTAACTAATATTTTCTTTAGTATGTCGACCGAGAATTTGTGGTTCTTCACCTCGCAGAAGCGAGCCACATGACCTACGACGAATGTATTCTCCCCAATCCTCAGTTCCTGACGGATGCTCTGGCGTATTGCCAAATTAACGCGGAATCGATTAGCGTTTATTACATTCCTGATTATCCGGACTTTGCCACTATGGCTAAACCGCTTCCCGTAAAGCCAATCGGCAGCCTTCTCGCCACACGATAGGTACACGTTTGCAGTTGATTTAAGTAATGGCATTAGTATATTTCTGATAATGCCTTTTATGCTTGTTTCAGATTTTGAACTGTGTGAGTGAGATATTCTTACAGGCACTCGGCGAAACTTCGCAATCGCAAGTGGGAAAAAACTCTTGGAAGATGTGTGGGAGTGAGCTATGTGATATTCAGGATGGTTTTTGAGAAACCTGTTGACACCACTGATGTAGCGAAACGGACTATGCATCGATAAAGATGGCACTCGGTAGATTCGGCCACCGAGCGAAAGAATCTCATCCTCGAAGTCACATTTGGTTGGAGCGGTAAGCAAGAAATCGAACTGTACGAGGCTGCGGTCGATACACCGGTAATAATTCATCAGAGCGTTCTCGGTACCACCACGGTTCATAGAGTGAAGGATGTGAAGAACCCGAATGGGTTGGTTTATTTCTGACGCCATGTCTTAATCTTAATAAGAGAGAAGATGCAAAGGCCCATAGGGATGGCCAGTAGAGTAGTGAGCTTCATCGGCGAATTACGGAGCCAATTCTTGTCCTTGGAGATTATGCAAGACGAGATGTAGTGGGCGGCATACTTGAATTTTGCAGAATATGGATAGCGTTTGAGGCGCATATGAAGTATGCGGTGCTTGGCATAGCTTCGAGGACTGTTGACATACTGGCGATATATGCCCTGCGACATACTGTCTGCACCGATCTGATACTCGACGGTGCAGAGATTGTCGTTGATGACCAAAAGTGGATATTTGTCCCACACCTGTGAAAGCATATAGGAAGGATTGAAGTTCTTTTCTCCCTCGAAACCAATCTGGGGAGCCACAAGACGCATAAGTTCGGTACGCATCACCTCCTTGCAGTCGCCATGATGGATATTTTTGACGAACAGGTCGGAACGATAGGTTTCGGTCATATCCTCTGGCAGGTAGCCTCCAATCGGGGTGTTCTTTCCGAAGTAGAAATCCAGTCCGAGGATACCACAGTACTCCTTGCTGGTTAGTGCGGAGAGTTTTGATTTAACAGAGCCATTGGGATAGTGTTTTCGCCATAAGCTGATAATTTTCTTAACAGCGTCATCCGGCATGAAGTCATCGGAATCAACGCAGACGCAGAGTTCCGTTTTAATAAGCGCATATGCAACATTATATGCGGTGTATAATCCACCGTTGGGTTTGCGGACATAAGTGAGCCTGAACTTCGGAAAATCTATGTAGAAGCTGTCGGGGTCGGTGCAGTCAAGCGGCCGGCCCATCCAATCGAATTTCTTGACATCGGCGCGACTTTTTTCCCCGAGGCTTTCCACCCATTGGCCGGTGCCGTCGGTGGAGCCATCGTCGATAATGAGCCAGTCAAAATCACAGCAAGTCTGGCGGCAGAGGCTTTGGAAAGTGCGCACCAAAGTGTGAGCACGGTTGTATGCTGGAGTAAAAATTGTCAGAGTTTTCATCACAAGAACCTATAATCGATTATTCTCACACATTTAAGTTTAAGAGTATGTTTACTTTTGGCTTATGTTAAGATTTAAATTAGGATTTTCGAGTATGTTTTAAATTTGAACGAAGGAGTTATGGGGTTCCATAACGACTGAATGAAAGCTTGAAACAGACCGAAAAGACCTTTAAATATTTCATAAAGTTTAGTAGATGACAAAAAATGAAATTATGCTGTTAAACATCTAAATTTCAGTCGG
>OHAT01002474.1_pt1 | contig 13746 bp, 19 predicted proteins | sample 1577141 | NCBI WGS metagenome assembly OHAT01 (sample SAMEA3541578, study PRJEB24748) | human gut metagenome | biome: human gut; feature: human-associated habitat; material: faeces | place: China | collected 2012
TTTGATGCGGAGCTGTTCGATGCGCTTGTCGACAAAATCATCGTGGACAGCAACGAGCGCCTGCGCTTCCGCCTGAAAAACGGCTTGGAGCTGGCAGAACAAATCGAAAGGACAAAGCGGTAATGGGAAATCGGAAGCTGCCGTTCGGCTATCAGATGCGCATGGGCGAGATTATCCGGAATGAGCCGGAAGCCAACGCTGTGCAGGACATCTTCCTGCAATACACGCTTGGCGCGTCGCTCAAAGAGATCGCAGAGCAGATGAACAAGATCGGCCCCACCTACGACGAGGGCAAGAGCTGGAACAAGAATATGGTTGCTCGCATCTTAGAGAATGCTAAGTACACCGGCGTTGACAGCTATCCGAAGCTGGTTGACATAAATTTATTTGAAGCAGCAGCCGAGAAACGGCAGACCAAGCAGCGGCTACCAGAACGGACACCGGCGCAGAAAGCGCTCAAGCGGGTCTGCGCCAAACCGCCCACACCGGAGATCGAACAGCAGGTCTCACATCTGCTCTGCAAGTTGGCAGAGCAGCCGGAACGCATCATTCAGCCAGAGAAAACACCCGTACCGGCACATACGAATACGCAAACCGAGCTGGATGACGTTCTGAACACCCAACCGCTCGACGAAGATGCTGCCAGAAGCCTGATCTGCAAGCTGGCACAAGAACAGTATGATGCCATTGGCAACGAGGAATACGAAACCGAACGCCTGCGGCGGCTGTTCACCGCATTTGAATGCACGGCAGAACTCAACGCGGCGCTGCTGCAAAGCGCCGTCTCCGCCGTCTTGGTGACGCGCCAGACGGTGCGGCTGCAGCTCAAGAACGGACAGATCATTGGAAAGGACGATTTGGTATGACAGACGAAAAGCCGCGCGTCATTATCATTCCACCCAAGCCAGAACTACAGCAAACGACCACGGTCACAACGCAGCTTCGCGTCGCGGCATATTGTCGTGTTTCGACCAAGGAAGAAGAACAGGCCAGCAGCTATGAAGCGCAATGCGAATACTACACCGACAAAATCATGTCTAACAAGGAATGGACAATGGCTGGCATTTTTGCCGATGAAGGTATTACCGGCACGTCCACGAAAAAGCGTACAGAATTCCTGCGGATGATCCGTCAATGCAAGCAGAAAAAGATCGACCTCATACTCACAAAATCCATTCAGCGGTTTGCACGCAATACGCTTGACTGTATCAACTATACGCGCATCCTCCGGCAGCTTGGCATCGGCGTCCTCTTTGAGAAAGAAAATATCAACTCCTTGCCGCCAGACAGCGAATTCATGATCACGATGTACGGCGCGATGGCGCAGTCCGAAAGTGAGTCCATTTCGGGCAACGTTAAATGGGGCAAGAAACGTGCGATGGAGGCCGGAAAGGTCTCCATCGCGTACAAGAATCTATATGCATATGAAAAGGGGGCGGATGGAAAGCCTGTACCGATTCCGGAGCAGGCCGAGATCGTGCAGGAGCTTTACACGCGATATTTGGCAGGCGCAAGCCTCCGGGAACTGAAGGACTGGTTGGAAAATGGAAACCATCCTACCGTGGCAGGCGGCACAGCGTGGTCAATCACCGCTGTCAAGGGCATTCTGACAAACGAAAAATACTGCGGCGATGTGCTGCTGCAAAAGACGTTCAGCACGGACGTTATCAGCAAGAAGATCGTCAAAAACACCGGGCAGCTTCCGAAATATCTGATTCAGAACCACCACGAAGGCATTGTGACGCGAGAGCAGTTCCAAGCGGTGCAGGCAGAACTGGCGCGGCGCAGCGCTTTGCGAAGCGATTCCAAGCAGGCGGCGACAGGCCGCTCCTGCTACACCAGCAAATACGCCTTATCCGACCGCCTTGTCTGCGGCGAGTGCGGCAAGCTCTATCGCCGGAAAACGCGGAATATCAAGGGAAATATCTATCATGAATGGCGCTGCATCAGTCGCTTGGACTACGGAAAACGATATTGCCACGATTCGCCAACTCTGCGGGAGATCCCGCTGCAAAATGCAATCCTGTCAGCCATCAACGAAGCCATGAGCGAGAAGCCCATTCTGCTCAACCACATCAAAAGTGCGATGTCGCTGGAGCTGCTGCCGGTGCAGGGGCAAACGATGAGTCTTGCTGACATTGATCGCCGCTTGGCGCAGCTTGATGCAGAGTTTCAAAGCCTTCTGGCAGAAGCCATTGACGCCGAGGACAAAGAAAGCTGCAACGCGAAATTTGCCGAGATCCTTTCTGAGCAGACAGAACTCAAAAAGCAGAAAGAAGAAATTCTGCAAAGCAGCACCGATGCTGACCGCACCTGTGTCCGCCTTGTGCAGGCAGAGCAGGCGTTAGAGAACGCCGCGCCCACGGTCACGGAATGGAACGAAAGCACCGTCCGTCAGCTCGTCGAGCGCGTGACGGTTCTGTCCGCGACTGAGGTGCTGGTTCATCTCAAAGGCGGGAGAGAAATACACGAAAGATTGGAATGATAGAGGGTATTGTAACTTTGCAACGTTGATTCATTTGGCTTTCGGGTGTATAATATAATAAAAAGCAGATATTTGAGGTGATGCAAATGGGAAATTCTGAACTCACTCATCCGGCGTCAGAAATCGTGGCATTTGAAAAAACAGACGATATTCTGCAAGACGTGCGTGGGATCATCAATTCGTCCCGCGATGCGACTTACCGTGCCATTGACACAGCACTGATCCGACGGAATTGGCTGATTGGGTATCGGATCTCTGAAGAAGAAATGAACGGAGAAAACCGGGCAGAATATGGCGCAAATGTAATTGCAAAGCTGGCAAAGGCATTGTCGAAGGAATACGGTAAAGGCTTTACAAAACAAATCTTTACAGCTTTTACTCGTTTTATAAAACCTATCCGCAGATTTTCCAGATGCCGTCTGGAAAATCTCGGTTGCACCTGACATGGTCACACTATGCGGTATTGCTTCAGGTTCCGGACAGCAAGGCTCGCGAGTGGTATGCAAAAGAGGCATCTGAGCAGACATGGAGTGTTCGGACATTGCAGCGGAGTGCTTCCTCGCAGTATTATTACCGCATGCTGCAAACGCAGCGTCCGGAGCTTGTGGAAACAGAAATGAAAAACAACACGTCTGCATATGCAGAGCGTAGGCTGGAATTCATTAAAAATCCTGTTGTTGCAGAATTTCTCGGATTGTCTGACAACACAGATTTTGCTGAAACAGATTTGGAAACCAGCATCATCTCCAATTTGCAGAAATTTTTGATGGAACTTGGAAAAGGCTATGCCTTCGTTGCACGACAACAGCATATTCGCACTGAGAAACAGGATTATTACATCGACCTGGTCTTTTGCAATTACATTCTCAAGTGTTTTGTTCTGCTTGACCTGAAGACCGAAAAAATCACGCATCAGGATGTTGGGCAAATGGATATGTATATCCGTATGTATGATGAGCTGAAACGCAGCGAAGGCGATAATCCGACGATTGGTATTGTACTCTGCTCGGGCACAGATAATTGTTTTGCAAATCGCTCCCAAGCAAAATAAGAACACTTCCGGAGAAAATGCAATTAACCAAATTCCAGTTTAACGAACAGGAGAACAAGAGATGATGATCACATGAGAATCGTGGAGTATTTCGTGGAGCATGGGAATTTTAACGTCTTTGAGATCAACGAGGCTCTGTTTGCCTTTGACCAGAGCTTGATAGGAGCATAAGGAGAACAACGATGAAGAGGATGGTATTTGAAAAAATTGATATAAACGGATGGAAGCGACGCGAGTATTTTGAACACTACTTTACAAATATACCTTGCACATACAGTATGACTGTTAAATTGGATATTACGCAAATAAAGAAGAAACGAATGAAGCTATACCCTGCGATGCTTTATTATCTTGCAACGATCGTAAACCATCATCCGGAGTTCAGAACGGCAATCAACCAAGCGGGTGAATTGGGAATATATGACGAGATGATACCCAGCTATACCGTATTTCACGAGGACACAGAGACATTTTCTAACCTTTGGACTGAATATGTGCCGAATATTGAAGACTTTTCAAGGACTTATGAAAACGATATTCAGCTGTATGGAAGTAACCACGGCATGATAGGAAAACCAGATGTTCCGGAAAATGTTTTTACGGTATCTATGATACCGTGGTCAACATTTGATGGTTTTAATTTGAACTTACAGAAAGGGTATAGTTATTTAATTCCCATTTTCACCTTGGGGAAATATTACGAGGAAGATGGGAGAATTGTGCTTCCTTTAGCGGTTCAAGTTCATCATGCGGTATGTGATGGATTTCATATCTGCCGATTTGTCAACGAACTGCAAGAATTGATAAATAGTTAGGTTGGGTTTGGAAAATGCCGGGACTTGGCGTACTCCATTAACATGATCTGCTGAGACGAGATTTGTCAAGGGTAGTTTCTGCTATCTGATATTTATCTTCTGAGTCTGCAAACAGCCGAAGAATTAACACAGATCATTACGACAACAAGTAGCGTAGGCGGCTCTGTTTTTACGGAAATCGCATACGGTAATGCCCATGGAAACTATGAGCGTGAGACCTTCTGCAAAGGGAACAGAAAGCCACACGCCCCTCAATTCCCAGAACCGGGGCAGTATGATTAGAAACAGAATCAAAAGAGCAAAAGAACGCAAAAAGGTGATGATGCCGGAAAGATGCCCTTTTCCATACGCCATGAAGCGGATCGCACTAAAAATATTAAGACCTGCGAAAATGAATCCCAAACCATACCACCGCATCCCGTCGATTGCCATACGGTAGACATCACTGCCGGATTCCGCAAAGAATCCGACACCCATCGGTGCAATAACATATGCTATGATGTACAGCACAGGTGGTGCAACAGCAAAGAAACGCCAAGCGTATCCTTCAAGAACCTTACAGACATCTTTTCTTCCATCACCGCAGGCATATCCCAGCGCAGGTGCGATTCCCATAGAAAACCCGAAATAAATACCCAGCACGAGAAATTGCAGATACATAATAATGGACACCGCTGCGATGCCGTCTTCTCCGGCAAAGGCCATTGCGGTGCGATTAAACGCAACGGTAGTAATGGCGATGGCTACTTGATCAACAAGTTCTGAGGTTCCGTTTATCATGCACCGCAACCCCAGATGTACATTGAATCCATACAGGGTGAATCGGAGCACCTTTCTTTTTCTGCAAAAATAGTAAGCGCCCATACAGCAAGAGAGCAGTATGCCCAGTACGGTGGCAATAGCGGCACCTTGCAGACCCATCCGGAAGTGCGAAATCAGGATATAATCGAGGACTATGTTACAGATTCCCCCGGCCAGTGCAGTTAGAAAGCTATAGGTGGGAGAGCCATCCGCTCGGATAAAGTAAGTAAGCAATTCCTTGATCATAACCGTTGGGGTAGCGATCAACCACCAAAAAGCATATATCCGGCAATCCTCCATAGTAGCCGATGTAGCACCCAACAATCGCAAAACATGATTCAGGTCAAGCGCTACTGCAATGGACACCAGAAAGCCGCCCAAAAGCGAAAACACGATGCTGACAGAAAAAGCAGCATTGGCTTCCTTATTTTTTCGCCCGCCTATGAATAGTGCTGCCACGGCACTCCCTCCGGCCGCAAACACAAGTGCAATGCCCGTTAGGATATTTACGATAGGGTACACAATATTGATTGCCGCCAAAGCATTTGTCCCAACATACGAAGACACAAAAACACCGTCAATAATCGTATACAGCGTGTTGAATAGCGAGGTTAAGTAGGTTGGTATAATAAACCGCAGAACCTTTCCAATCCGAACCTCGTTTGCCGAGGAAAACATCAATGTCTTTTCCATAATCATCCCTCCTGCTTTGTATTGTAAAGCTTCAAGTTGCTTGAATGTCAAGCGGGGAAATGATATAATTTGAAAAGGGAGGGGTGAAAAGTGAATTTTCAAATTGGAGAGATTTCTCGTTTTTTTCATCTTCCTGCATCAACACTGCGCTATTGGGAAGATCAAGGTGTTATTACGCCGCAGAAAAACAAGGATAACCAGTACAGAACCTATACTGTTTCAGACCTGATGACGATCTCGGATATTATTTTTTACAAGAGTTTGGGGATCCCGTTAAGGAACATCCGGGATATGGAAGGAAAGACCCCCGATCTCCAAAAACAGCTTTTTGAGCAGAAAATAAAAGCACTGGAGGATGAACAGGAACTGCTTTTACGTCGCATGGAAAAGCTCCATCGTCATATTGAAGCAGTTCAAACCTTGGAGGCATTGCGACAAACGGCTTATCAGGAAACAGACATTGATACTGCGTGTATTGTATCCTTTGAGCTGATTGAGCAGGAAAAATTGCTTCATTACATTGAGAATCCTTATCTTTATTCCCGTGTACAACGCGCATCTTCCCTGCGGCAAGAGCAACGGGGGCTTACAGTCCCATCGGAGTTTAGCAATACCATTGATGAATCGCAAATCATCTGGCGAAAACGCAGCAACAGGTATATCGCTTTTTTAATGCGGGAGGAGGTCACCGAGGGCTTTCCTAATGATTTACCGAAGCATTTGAAGCACATCCAACGCAGATACAAAACAGGAGATGTAATCAGCCGTTTTTTGCTCTGTGCGCAGGAAGACGGCAAGGCTTTTGATTTTTACAAAACCTTTGTGGAGATAATCTGATTGGCGATCCTGCTTATGGGATGCTTGCTGTTGGAGGAAGGAAAATCCTATGAACATATTTATTATTGAGGACGATAAGGTCCTCCGTACAGAACTGATGAAGCTGCTTTGCTCATATGGATATCAATGCGATTACAGTGAGGACTGGCAAGGCATTGTATAGATAGCATTGCAGGCATCCCCGGATCTGATCCTTCTGGACATCAATCTACCGCTCTTTGACGGTTTTCACATCTGCCGGGAGATTCGCAAGCAATCCGAAGTCCCGATTATTGTCGTTACCAGCCGCAGCACCGATATGGATAAACTGATGAGCATGAATCTTGGGGCGGATGATTTTATCACAAAGCCTTACGTGTGATCTATAGCGACTGCGCTTTTCTTTGCCTTGTCTGCTTATAGAAAGCAAGTATGATTTTGAGGGTTCAGGATAAAACCGAAGAATTTCAGATAATTAAATGGCGCTTATCTCTCGACGAAGGCTGACGAATCTGGTATAATTTCATACAAGAAAACCAAACGATAAGCAAGCTGCGTAACAGATACGGGAGGTAAAAATGAGCAGAGATACAGAAAAGCCTCTGAAAGAGCTTCAGAGTTTCCTGATGCAGTATGGGGATGAGGCGGCAGATGAAGACAGCATGGATCGTCTGGCAGAGCAATTTCTATCGGAGCAGGGCATCCGCCCGTTCGATAAAAACGCTGCGCCGGAAACAGCCGACGATTATCTGGATCTTGCGGAGCAGGCCACATCCAGAAAAGAAGTGCATCGAGTATCTTCACAAGGCGCTGGAATTGGAGCCGGACAATGTTGACGCGCAGCTCCAGCTGATCGTCCATACGATGGAACACAAGGTGGATGAGCAGCTTCCGGCATTGCAAAAGCTCATGGAAACTGCCGCAAAGCAGCTGGAGCCGGAGGGGTATTTCAAAGAGGACGTTGGCGCGTTCTGGGAGATTCTCGAAACCAGACCGTATATGCGCGCCTGTTATACCTATTTTGACGCCCTGATCTCCTGCGGTATGATGCACCGGGCGATCGACGGGGGGCAGCGCCTTCTGGAGCTGTGCGAGAACGATAACCTCGGCGTTCGTTACCAGCTGATGCATCTGTACGCCTACATGGAAGATGAGATGCACGCGCTGGCGCTGCATAAGCAGCTTGACTCGTATGAGGAAACACAGATGCTGCTCCCGCTGGCAGTTCTGTATTATAAGCTGAACCAATTTGACAAGGCGGAAGATTATATCAAACGGCTGTCTGCTGCAAACAAGGACGCAAAAAAGTTCCTGCGCGCTGCGGCGCAGGCCCGGCTGGAGGATTATTTCGATCAGCTGAATCCGTTTGGATATCAGCCGTTTACCATGGAAGAGCTTCTGGAGGAACTGATGAAGTCTTCGTATCTGTTTGACTCCGTTCCCTATTTCTTCACATGGGCAAGCAGCCGCCTTCGCACACAGACTGCCGCCAAAAAGAAATCCACCGGGAAAGCCGGGAGAAACAAGAAATCATGAGCGAAAAGCGCGGTCAATGACCGTGCTTTTTGCTGACTAAAATATACGCAACGATCAGCGTGCCGTGTTCAGCAGCGCTGTCGTTTTCATATTGACGCCCATTAGCTCCCGCTGTGTCTGTCGGTTGGCCTGACACATGGGCATGAGGAAGTTCACCGCTTTTCGGATCTGCTGAAGGTCGGAAGAAGTGAGCGCATTCTGATGCAGATGCTCTAAGACCTGCCCATAAGCATTCTTCAAGGACGCATCCACCGCAGGCTGAAAGAAATAGTTCGAGATCAGGCCGCCGATCAGGGCGGCTTCGGTATCCGTGTACTGCATCATGATTGCCCTCCTGCAAAGTTTTCACACAACAGGGGCAATCATACCACAAAATCTTGTATCCGACTATTCGCAAAACGACGAAATATACGATGCGCGCCCGCGCGGAAAGGAGATGCCATGAACGTCAGAAAATCTGCCGATTACAGCGCCATGTATCGCAAACTTACGGAAATTCTCGCCCGAAATCTTCCGCAGATGGACGAAATCCATGCCATCGGCAAGGTCATCAGCCGCCGCCCGGAGAAAGGCGCGGCAGTCGCAGCCGCAGAGTTTTTGCAGGCGAAATTCCCTGACCGCGCAGGCTTTTCCCCGCGCAACGTGCGCCGGATGCGCGATTTTTATAAGGTCTATGAAAATGATGAAGCGCTCCTCCGGCTGGCGATGAAAATCGGCTGGACGCTGAATGTGGTCATCATGGAAGCAGATCTGACACGAGAAGCACGCAGATGGTATCTGGAGCAGGCGCGAGAGCAGCAATGGTCAAAAACAGTACTACAGAAAGCAATCAAAAACAACGAACTCTCTATGCACGAGAGTTTTACAGTCGATGAAACAGAAACTACCTGCACGAAAAAAGAAATGAAAAAATTGACTACACGATACAGCTTCTGTATAAAGCAAATTGAGATTGCTTGGACTATGATTCGCAAACAAATATACATCCAGTACTCTCGTATGCGTCGACGATGGAAGCAGTTTGATTTGTTAAAGCTGACGTTTTTTCATTGGCTTTTCGATAAAAGTGTGATAAACTATAAAAAAGCACGAAGGATGTGAGAGCGTGATCGTTTTCCACGGCAGCAATCTGGAAGTTAAGAATCCTATGTTGATTCCAAGCAAGCGATTATTGGATTTCGGTGCTGGTTTTTACCTGACCAGCGACTTTGAGCAGGCCAAGAAATGGGCCATTCGAACAACCAACAATCGGGGAAACGGTTTTCCTACGGTTTCCGTTTATTCCTTTGACATGCCGCAGCTGGAGTCGCTGCATCTGCTGCGATTTCATCAGGCGGATAAAGACTGGCTTCGGTATATCGCTGCCAACAGAACCGGAACAATTCAAGCGGATGCATATGATGTGGTATTTGGCCCGGTCGCAAATGACCAGGCAATCCGAACCGTAAACAACTATCTGAAAGGCTATTTTTCGGAGGAAATTGCAATTCAGCTGTTGCTGCCTCAAAAGCTGAAAGATCAGTATGCGTTCCGAACGGAAAAGGCGTTGTCGATCCTGCACTTTATGGAGGCCCGAACGGTATGAAGCGTTTAGATCCAGAAACGATCGATTATTATAATAGCGAAATTGTTCCGATGATTGCCGAAAAATACGGTTACAGTCAGATGGATGCGCTTCGCGTGTTTGTAGCTTCCAAAACACATGAAATGCTTGAAAATGAGGACTGTGGTTTGACGGCCTTTGGTGCCGGAGCCGTGTTTGAAATCTGGGAAACAGAAAAGGTGACCGGAGATCCTCGCAACTCTGTCTATATCCGAGGTGAATGAGATGTCGGAAGAAATGAGCTTCTTCATGTATCTGCTGGAATTCTATGCTGCCTATAAAAACAAAAAGACGGCGGATGTTCTGAAAGAATGGGATACACGCGGCATTACACAGATAATATATGACAATTACTGGGGTTATCACACAGAGCGGATCGAGAACGCTTTTATGGATATTGATAGCCTTGCCGCAAACGGAACCCACGCATGGTAATTCTTCCTTTTATCTGGAACGCAATGTGCTATGTCAATTGATCCATAGTGTTCAACTCACACAAGTCATCCGAACACTTTGGCTCAACGGGCGAAAAGCCCAGTGATTTCAAGGTGTTCGGACTTTTTTACGGTCGCAATTTTTTAAAGTATTCCATGGCTCAATGGAAACGCTGCAGAGGCTCAAACAAGGTTTGAACCTCTGTTTTTCCATATTCAAGCGAAATTTCCGAGACAGCGCCCTCTTTCAGAGGGGCACGGCGGCAAGATTTCGGAAGAATCAGAGAAAAATCTTTCACAAAGTTATGGGCGCTGGATTGTTGGTTTTCACGAACCAAGTCCAGCGCCTTTTTTGCGCTCAAAAAGGGCGCTACAGATTGGAGGTACTGTATGGGTGAAGAACTCACACCGCAGAAGGAAAAATTTCTGCAAGAAGTAGAACAGAAGCTCCTGCGCAGGGATCTGGATGCAAGGCTGCTGGAAAACGGTCTGATCCACGTCAGATGGAACGAGAAGCCACTCTGTTCGGTTGACAGAGACGGTATCGTCCGCTTCCGACCAGCGGATATCACAGGACCGGAAGTAGACAAGCAGCTTCGGACGGTGATACAGACGGCTGGACAGGTCAAGGAGTATATGCGAATCTTTGAACGCGCACCTGCGCTGAAGGTCGTCGGTCTGGACGATACTTATAAAGTCTTTGCGGATTTCGGTGACGCGGTGCTGGCTGGACAGCTTGGGAAAAAGGGCGCTCGGTTTGTGACGTGGGAGTGGGACTTCGACCGACGGGGCGTTCATGCCGGGCATTACTTCATGGAAAACTATGAGGCAGCGAAAAAGGACTTCGCCGTCCGCGCCGGTCTGGTAGAAAGCCAGCGCCTTTTTTCAGACGAGCAGCTTGCTGTGATTAAAAATGCTTGCGAGTTTACGCTGGAGGATGACGCGACGCTCTCGTATGCAGAAGAAAAGCAGCTTCACAGCGTACAGGAGCAGATCGAGCTGCTTTTGCCGCAGCAGGAACGGAATCAACACCCCACAATGGAGCAGACAATGTAATATTTCGCAGAGAGCCGGGATTTTAGAAGTCCCGGCTTTTTTGCGTTCTTGGAGGTGAACGATCATTGTAGATAAATCAAAGCACTGGAATCTGCACATCAGCCGGTGTGCACCGGAGTGCCCGCGAGAGCCGCCGGAGCCGCTGGTGTGCAGCGACTATGAACGCTGTCAGCACTGCAATTACATGGCGCACGGTTTTCAGTGTAACCACGGAGACGGGCGGTGTGTGCTGACAGACATGGAAGAAATCAACGGAAGGAGGCAGATCCTTGTTCAAAGCATCGCTGGAAAATAACAATAGCCCGGAATTGGGAACTGTTACAGTCGAGTTTCCCATTCCGGAAGATCAGTACGAAGAAACGATCCGTGCGCTGGAAAAAATTAAGATTGGCACAACGCTGGATAAGGATTGTTGTGTTGCAGATCTTCGTTCGACAGACTGCCCAGCATTGCGCAGGATGATCAACCGGATGGCGAACGTAGACGAATTGGACTGGCTTGGAAAACAGTTGGAGAGCTTCGACCGATACGAGCTGCTGCAATTCAATGCAGCGGCAGAGCGCTTCAACCTATCCTCAGTGGGTGAAATGATCGATCTCTCCCGTAGCTCCAGAGAGATAACAGTTATCTCTGATTTCAACGATCTGGAAAATGTCGGCAAGCGGCATCATCTGACGCTTCTCACTACCGGTGTTCCGGAAGAACAAGGTGCTTTGGTTGGCACAGAAACGGCACAGCGGTTAATCGCGGGTCAGCCCGGTCATGTGACGCAGTATGGTGTTGTGTACGACAACGGCATGAAGCTGGAACAGGCTTATGACGGTAGGCATTTGCCGCAGAGCTGGTGGGCTGAAAACTGCCTGATAGAGCTAGAAATTGGCGCGCAGGGTGAAACAGACAAAAAGAAGTTTGAGTGGGTGCAGCTCCCGACAAGCCAAATCAAGCTGGAACGCGCAATGCTTCGTGCCGGTATTCCATCCTGCGGAGAGATGCAGATTCTGTTTTCGGGCAGCCGGTTTTCGGATGAAGTCGACTGCGCATTGGATTTTGAACAGGAATCCTTGTTTGAGCTGAACCGGTTGTGTCAGACGTGCGCAAATTTTCAGGATGCAGATTTCGAGAAACTCGGTGCTGTCTGCCAGATGGCGAAACCGGCGTGCGCAGCGAATATCCGCCAACTGGCTGAAAATCTGGATCAATGCGATTTTGCACCGGATGCCCATACACCAGAGGAACTCGGAAAGTACATGATCCGGCGGTCAGGACGTTACGAATACGATGAAAAGCTGAAAGACTTCTACAACTACGGCGATTATGGCGTAGAGAAGATGCTTCGGGAAGGCGGTGAATTTGTGGATCGCGGTTACGTTTCTTACCACGGCGCGCTGACGCTGGAGGAACTGATGCGGGACGATCCGGCGGAAAGCTATCAACAGGAGCAGGAAGCAAACATGGAGGGAATGGCATGGTGACGCTGTTTTTAAGGCAGGGTGAAACCGGGAAGCAGGTGCTGCTCTCCTTCCCTGCGACAACTCCGGCAGAAAAAGAAGAAGTGGTTTCCACGATGGAAGCTTTGAAGTCGATGTCCAAAACGGTCACGATTCAGGGCGCAGCAAGCGAGGTCATGAATTTAGGTTTATATCTGAGCGGCGTAGATCTCGCCGCAGAGGGCGAGCTTGAACGCATCAATCAGCTTGCCGAGCGGCTGGAGCATATGTCGGAGGTGGACTGTGACAAATTTGCGGGAATGCTGGATGCAAACAAAATTTCCGGCACAAAGGACATTCTGCAGCTGACGGAGCAGCTGGACGATTACGTTATTCTGCCCGGATGCAGCAGCGCGCAGTCCATCGGAAAGTATCTGATGGATTGCGGCGTCGCGCCGACGTTAAAGCAGCTGTGCAAAACCATTGACTACGAAACAGTCGGTCAGCTGTTTTTGGATGTGCACAGCGGCGCATCGTGCAGCCGCGGATTTGTTGTACGAAACGAGCACTTGCCGCAGGCAGTTCTGGATGATCTGCATATTCCAAAACAGACACATGAAATGACACTATAACGTAGGAGGGATTTTATGAAAAAAGCAATCGTAATTACGCTTGGCGTGATCATTGGTATGGCGGGTGTCCTTGCCATCTGCGCACATCTGGCGGACGCCGCGAGGCTGGCACTGTATGTGCCGGAGAACGACGATGACGAAGATATCTACTAATCCGTCCGCATTCCGTGTCCGGCCAGCGCAGCCGGAGGAAGCGGGCGCTTTCTTTGCCCAGACACCGGAGCAGGATGCACAGATGGGCGCAATCGGCCACGTCCGTATGGATTTCGGGAAACGCGGCACGGAGTTCTGGCACACCTGGCATCCGCGCGGACGTGAGGAATTGAACTCGCCGGAGTTCAGAGCAGAACTCCAACAGGTCGTTGACACGCTGCGGGAAACGGTTCTGAAAGACCTT
>OHAT01002500.1_pt1 | contig 13607 bp, 14 predicted proteins | sample 1577141 | NCBI WGS metagenome assembly OHAT01 (sample SAMEA3541578, study PRJEB24748) | human gut metagenome | biome: human gut; feature: human-associated habitat; material: faeces | place: China | collected 2012
AAGCCACATTCATACACGGATGCCAACGGGGAAACAAAGACCAGACAACATTTGTATTGGACGGAGAAGGGGAAAGAGTTCATTATTAATTTGTATAACCAAAAAGTGAAAAACGCAGGGATGGAACGTGTCAATTAAGAGCAAGGGGATTATTCAAATTGACAGTCAAGCCCCGGACTTGGCAGAATTAAATAGATGTTTGTCTCAACTCGAAGATGGCGAATATGCCTTCTATGTTTGTGACAAGAAAACAAACAAGGTACTGCCCCGACTGAAGTATTTATTTGGAGTGGTTCTGAAGACATTATCTGATGAACTTCCAGAACATCCACCAATAGATGCGTTATACAAGTACTTCGAAAAACGATTCACACCCATGAAACAGGTTTACCTGTTCGGAGATGAATTCGAGTATCAAGACTTGAAAAACTGTACTTCAACTGAAATGGACAAGGTTGTAACAGAAATTGTTCATTATGCCAAAACCAAATATGGCATTAATATTTTCTCACGTCAGGAATTAAAACAGCCGGATGCGTCCGTGCCTTACGTGGGTGCTTACGATGATCAATGGACAGATTATTCAAGAACAATTTAAAGACAAAGAACAATTATGTCACAAGAAGAAGTAAAAGACCAAGAGTTAGAATTATTATCCTTGTTTGAACAAGCAGAAGAAACGTTCGAGCAAGCAACAGCCAGAGCCGCGGAAGAAGGAAAGAGTTTCGTGAAAATTCCCCGTTTCAAGATGGATAAACTGGGGACATATGCTATTCGAGTATTACCGTTATGTCCAGATTCGAACCGGAAAGGATACGAGTTTCCGATCCGTCAGTTGCTGTTGAAAATTGATAACCCGAAAGATAACAAGAAGCCCATTTACGTGAACGTGTGTCAAGCAAAACAAGCGGGTATTTCCGTGGACTTGATTGACACGTACAAGACCGCAGCGATTGACGCCCTGAAAGCTAAAGGTGATGAAGAGGGTGCGACCAAGATTACCGAGAATAATTTTGGAGGAGGTTTGAAATGGGATTACAAGCACACCATGTTTATCGTGGATATGTCAGACAAGAAGAGAGAAATCCAAATGCTTGACCTATCACACTCCCAGTTTAAAGACTTGGATGACAGAAAACTGAAGTTGTGGGAGAAATTGTTGAAGAAAGAACCGAAACATCCCTGCCCTATTTCTTCTATTGCCAAGGCATTCCCGGTAGAGATCGAGAAGAAGAAAGACGGGGCGAAAACAGCATACTCTTTCAATATCGATAACGTGTCCGGGTACGAGGAATTGACCAATGATGATCTGAAAGCGTTGTTGGGGGCACCACGTATTGATTCTATTTTGTTCCGGTACACGAAGTATCATCTGGAAGCCACTATCGAGTTCCTGAAACAATACGATGCCCGTATGGAAATAAACGTGATGTCTACCAGCGAAGAGGTGAAAGAAGCGATAGAGAAAATCAAGGCAGAGCTTCCGGCAGATGATAATTCGTCTTTCTCGTTTGACCGGAAAGAAAAAGGAAACGGTGAGGCTGTCGAGGGCGAAGAAGCATCGTTGACGCTTGATGATTTGTTTAACCGCTATGAAGATTTGAAGGAAGAGGGAAAAGGTGACAAAACAGAAGAAGGTCAAGACTTGCGTTCCATGATCCGCCAGTATATCGAGGAACAAGGTTTATCCGCAAAGGTTCGAGTTTCCAGAACAAAAACGAACGTGGAAATTTTGGACGAGATCGAGAAGGTTCTGGAAGATCAAGGTGGGGAATCCGGAATTAAAACAGGTGGAGAAGGTTCCACCGTCGAGGGCAAGAATGACGATCAACCGGATGAACCGGAAGTTGACGGGAAAGCAGAAGAACAAAACGAACCGGGAACGACCACACGTTCTTCCGAGAGACGTCAAGGCCGAGAAGCGAGAAGACGATAGTTATCCAACATGGGGACCTCAACAAGGGGGTTCCCTATAATTTAAAAACATCTCGAATGAATATACAATTTGAACGCTCCAAAGAACAACATTCAATTGAATGGTATACCCCTCCAAGAATAATTCATGCTCTAGGCAAATTCGATCTAGATCCTTGTACATCAAGGATTGCACATAATTTTAATCACTCCGCGGAATATTTTTACACGAAAGAAGACGATGGGCTATCTCAAGAATGGTTTGGTAGAATATGGTTAAATCCTCCCTATGATCAGCCGCTCATATCGCATTTTGTCAAAAAAATGGCTCAACATGGTAACGGGATCGCCTTGCTGTATAACAGATGCGACAACAAGTTATTCCGTGATGTGGTGTTCCCCACTATGGACAGTATTTTTTTTATTAATGGAAGAATACGATTTTTTAGACCAGATGGAACAATTGGGGGTAGTCCCGGATGCGGCTCAATTTTAGTTGCATGGGGACAGCAAAACACTGAGTTTATAATGAAAAGCGACCTAGAAGGAACACTATTAAAACCATACGCTTTATAGATTCATAAATAAGTAAAAGATGGCAACATAGTTATGATAGACAAAAAGCCAGTGATCTTGATGATGAATGACTTGCATATCGGCAAAGAAACGATTCAAGATTTCAGACTTAATTTTGAAGAAGCAATACAAGTATGTAACAAATATGATATTAAACACCTGTGTATTGGTGGGGATATGTTTCAAAGTAGGGCTTCACAGACATTATCGATTTTATTAACTGTAAAAGAATTACTGAATGAATGTGCTAACAAGCATGAGATACAGGTTTCTATCATTGAAGGTAATCATGACAAGGTGGATCAGGAGAAGGACGAGGGGTATTGTCATTTGTTTGATACTATTCCGGGAGTACATGTGGCGAAAGATTATTTCACTTTAAGGAGCGAGAGTGATGATTGGAATTTCGTGTTACACATGCTGGGATATTACCCGGAAAACGGTTCGTTCTCTGACAAGTTGAAGGGGTTAATCAAGAGTAGTTTAGACCCTATTAAAAAAAATTACCTGTATATCCACGAGGGCATTAACGGGGCATTAGCTCAAGAAAGTGACAATGAACTTCCCAGCCATATTTTCAAGGATTTTGATAAGGTATTCGTGGGGCATTATCACAACCGTACCAAGATTGACGGTACCAATATCGAATATATCGGAAGTAGCAGGCAACACAATTTCGGGGAAGATGAAGAGAAAGGCTACACGATTATTTTCTCGGATAGTTCAACACAATTCATCAAAAACACGGTAAACGTCCGATACAAGAATATAGACATTCCTTTCGATAAGATGGGCGTGATGTTGCTAGACGAGATTGATGAATTGAAGCACCAAGGGTACAAGGTAAAAGTGAAGATACGCTGCAAGAGCGAACAAGTTACTTCGGTGAATAAACAAGAGATTCTAACGGCAGGGGCTTCTAAAGTGGAGATCGTGCAAGAGGAACTGGAAGAAACGAATGTTCAACAGAGCGTGTTTGTCAAATTCGATAAATCCGGAATAAAAACGGCTTACGAGGAGTTTTGTGAAAGCAAAAGCATAGATGATGTAGAAACGGGTATCAAGTACCTCTCCAAAATCTAGGCATGAGCGATGGAATAAATGTACTGTCATTATTTGACGGTATATCCTGTGGTATGATTGCTTTAGAGCGTGCAGGAATTAAAGTGAATAAATATTACGCTAGTGAGATTGACAAATTCGCCATTCAGGTAAGTAAGGATAATTACTCGGATATTATTCAACTTGGAGACGTGACAAAGTGGAAGGAATGGAATATTGACTGGGCAAGCATAGATTTGTTGATCGGGGGAAGTCCTTGTCAGGGTTTTTCTTTAGCGGGAAAGAAATTAAATTTTGAGGATTCACGAAGCAAGTTGTTTTTTGAATACGTGAATATCTTGAATTGTATACGGGATATAAACCCGGGAATTAAATTTTTACTTGAAAACGTGAAAATGAAACGAGAGTGGGAAGAGGTGATCTCCGGTTTTCTAGGTGTGTCTCCTATCATGATTAACTCCGCTTTAGTGTCGGCTCAGAATCGAAAACGTAACTATTGGGCGAATTGGAATTTTTGTCAGCCCAATGATAAAAACATCGTGCTAAAAGATATTTTGGAACACGAGGTAAATGACGGTTGGAGATTGCACGGAGGCGCATCCAGAGGAAGATATGACCAAGAAAAAAAAGTAAAACAACAAATTGAGGATAACGGGACAAGCAAAAGCAATTGCCTGACAACGGTTGAAAAAGACACGTTACTTCTTGTTCGAGGTAATACCCCGGTAGAATTTCGTGAAATACACGGTGCCGGTCAATCCATCGGGAAACGCATGGAAAAATCATATACCTTACTAGCACGAGATTGTAAAGGGCTCCCAAGGTACGAGTGCGCTATGACTGTCGTTGTTCTTGGAAATGAGCAAAACGATCATGTTTTTATTCGACAATTCACGCCAGTAGAGAGAGAAAGGCTACAAACCCTTCCTGATAATTACACGGCTATTTGTTCGAAAACACAACGTTTAAAACAAACCGGTAATTGCTGGACAGCAGATGTTATAGCTCATATTTTTAATCATTTAAAACCTTTGTTATGTGGAAATTAATGTCTGTACGCGCTAAAAACATAGGCTCGTTTAGAGCACTTGATTACGAGATACAACAGGGGATCACAACCCTCGTGTTCGGGGAAAATAAAGATAATGAATCACAAAAGTCGAACGGTTCGGGAAAATCGTTTTTGATCGAGTGTGTCGTTATCGGAATTACAGGCGCCCCGTTACGAAAAGTAAAAAACGATGAAGTGATCAATGATTACGCTGACGAAGCCGAGATTAACATGGAATTTTCTAATCCTTCCAGTGATGAACGTTTTTTCATTACCAGAAGATTGTTCAGGAAAGACCCCACGGTGATTGAACTGGAATCTCGTGTTAAACTAGGAACCGCCTCCCCTATCGTGTTGTCCGGCGTGGACGAGTATAATAAGTTTATACTTGAGAAACTGGGTATTTCACGGGAAGAATTGCTAAACACATTTTTATTGTCCAAGCATAAGTACGAGAATTTTCTTTCGGCTTCTGACAAAGACAAAAAAGAAATTATCAACAGGTTCTCGAATGGTGTTATAGTGGATAAAGCGATCGAACAAATTGAACAAGACCGCCAGCCCGTGAGAAAAGAACTGGAAAACGTGAAACTAGAACAGGCGAATAGCGAGGGAAGAATGTCTGCCTTGGAAGAGCAAATAAATACCGAGATAAAAAACAGGGAGTACAAAGAGCGCGGTAAAGCAGAAAGAATCACCAGCTTGAAGGAGGCGATCGCCCAAAAACGAAAAGAACTCAGGGAGAATCAAGAGAAATTACCGGATTTGGAGGAACGTTCGCGAGTATTGGACGATCGGTACAACCAAATGGTTAAGCTAGAGGATACTATCGGCTCGTTACCAGTGATTGAAGGATTGAATATACTGACAGAGATCTGTGAAGGTTTCGGGTACACGTTAAAAGATTGGAAGACAGAGATAGACACGCGTTTCAAGGAGATGGAAACATGCCAACATGAATTGCAGGAAGCATCGCGGAAGTTGCCACGAGTAGAGGCAGAGATTCAAAACGTGCAAGAAGAATTATCCAATAATCAAACGGCGTACACGATAATGAATTCGGAGGTAAGTCAGCAAAAAGGGGATATCCAATTCAAAAAACAAAAACTGGAAAAAGAACTTGATGACTTGATTCAAGAAGGTAAACGGGTGAAAGCAAGCAAAGAAAATTTGCAACAACAGGTAGCACAAGCGAAATTACAACTCATGGGGGCAATTGTTTGCCCGAATTGTTCACACCAGTTTATCGCAGCTTCCCCGGATACAGACGTGGAGAACCTAACAAATGGTGTTCATGAAAACGAGGAACAAGTGGAACTAATGGAAAACGAGCTGGCTAAAGCGAGAACGAAAGTAAAAGAGATTGAATCGGAGATCGGAGCCTCTTTCCAAAAATCATCCTACTTGGAGCAACAAGTACGTGAAGCCCAAAAGTCCGTTACGCTGGTCGAGGACAAATTGCAAACGTTGAGCCGTTCACTAAAACAACTGAAAGAGAGTATAGAGTATTTGTCTGACAGGCTTAAAAAAGAACAAAAAAAGATTGATGATACTTTGTCGGAAGCGATTAACGACATTTTTAGCCAAATTGACAAAGACACCAAGGTGGTAGAACAACAAATAGATTCTATCACCTGTAAAATTCCAGAGATCGAGGGGGCTATTAAAATGTTCTCGGAGTTACTGGAAGAAGTTCTGAAAACCCCTGTTGACCGGACTGCTGAATCGTTGAAAGAATCACTTCAAGAATACCGGAAGAAATTGTCAGAAATTGTGGCACATAAAGCCACGATTGAAAAAAGAATGGAAGAGTTTAACATTCAAGAATCAAGGTTTGTAGAGTTTAAAACCTACTTGGCAAACACGAAGATAAAGGCGTTGAGCGAGGTAATGAACGGTTTTTTAGAGACGATTGGTAGTGATTTGCGGGTGAGATTCTCGGAATGCACGGTTCTGAAAAGCGGGAAAGTGAGAGACAAGATTTCTATTTCCTTGTTGCGTGACGGGATTGAAGTGGGAAGTTTTGGCAAATTTTCCGAAGGCGAGAAAGCTAGAATTAATCTGGCAAGTGTTCTGGCTATGCATAAATTGATTAATCTAAATTGTGATGAAGGAAAAGGACTTGATTTGCTTGTTCTGGACGAGATTCTGGAGGCTGTTGATGAAAACGGGCTATCCAGTATGTTCTCCGCTCTGAACAGCATCGGGATTACTTCACTGGTCATTTCTCACGGGAACGTGGCCGAGAATTATCCCCATATTCTTTTAATAACCAAAGAAAACGGAGAATCAACAATTTATGACAAAAACTAAACCCCAAAGTAAGATTCCTGATGATTTGAAGAGAAACGAGGTATTAGCCTTAGACGTGGCAGAACACACGGGATATTACTCTACTCACGGGATGGGAACTTGGAATTTCGCGGAAAGTGCTAAAAATGACTACAAGCAACATTTAGCTTTCAGAGAAACGTTGATAGCGTTTATTAAAGAACATCATATTCGCGTAATCACGGTAGAAGATGTCACGGCAGGTACCCATTTCACTGCAATTCGGAAATTATCGGAGTTCCGGGGCGTGTTGTTCGAAGTGTGTGATGAACTCGGTTTACCGGAACCAGTACTGGTAAACCTATCAACTATCAAGAAGTACGCCACGGGAAACGGCAGGGCAAGTAAACAAGATATGATGCCATGATTCGTAAGTACAATCAAATTCCTCAAACTGATGACACGGCTGACGCTTGTCACTTATATTATTATTTCGTGAATAAATACAGGCTACAATGAGTTCAACAAGTACAAGTAGGAGAATAAGAAGGATGCAAAAGAGACAGACTGATAAGCACATGGCGGCATTCGCCTCATTAATAGAACTGTTCTACAAGTTCATGGAACAGGTACCACAGCCAACGGAAGAGGCGGTCCGGAGAAAATACAAGGATTTGAATCATCGCTGGAAGGCGTATTGTTATAAAAATGAGCTGACTAAAGAAGCACGCATATTGTTCGAACAAGAAATCTCGGCAATATGGGAGCGCAAGAAGAAAGAGGCATCGACGAAGGAAGCGTAACCAGAAGAACGGCGCTGTTCAACAAGTATATCTTGCCGAACCTTAACATGGTTTACAAGTTATGCATAAGATACTCGTTTGACAAGGGTTCCATACGGGATAATTACAACGAATGTTTGGCTAATTTCTACCGGTACATGGATACCTATGACGAGAATAAATCTATTCAAACGTGGATTCATATTATCGTGAAGCGATTCCTGATTAATCACGAGAGGGATAAGCGACGATTAAAGTCAACGGATGATGTGCCGGCGGAAGAGTTGGAAGACGAGCTGGAAGCAGACAACCAACAGAATTACAAGTGTATGACTCCCGAAAATTACAGGGAGATGTACAGTGATGACGTGTTATGGGCACTCGACCAACTCAAGCCAATTTATCGTGACGCGTTGGTACTGCAACAAGCCGGACATTGTTTAAAAGAGATTGTTGAAATATGTTACCAAAACGGTACGTTGGATTCAAAGAACATGGACACGATAAAAAGCCGCCTGTTCCTTGCCAGACAACAATTACAAACTTTATTGACACGAGATGGAAAGAGACGAGCTCCCGAAAAAAATGATAGTTCTTTACACTAAAATTCAAAAACACTTTGTTGATCCTGCCTTCGTTTTCCCAAACGGGGGCAGGAATTACCAGCACGTGAAGGGATGCACTGAAGCTCTAATACAAGCGAGAGGAGGTGTATTGACGAAAGAGATAATGGTGGATTATTGCGTGTTCCAAGTGTATTACTGGAGAAACGTGAAGGAATCGGGGATAAACTGGACCGCGGCACATTCGTTTGGAAATAATGCCATTAAACGTTTCACCGATAAGAAGCGGGGCTTCACGTATTACGAGAATTTGTGGCTAAAGAACAAGCATTTGTGCCGTGATGATTTATGGGTATGGTGTTTCGGTTTTGACAAGCACGTGTATGACCATATTATTTTCATGCCAGCGGAAGAGAGCACGAAACGCCGGTTGCATAACTCGGAATTCGGTTACGTGATATGCGGAAGATCCACGACGCTCTGGTCTCCCCTCTCCCCCGCTTGTAACGAATGCGTGAACGTGAACAGGTGTATGCAAAGAACTGCATCCCTGTATCCTGAATTATACAGGATAAGATTGGAGTCAAATAAAAAAGAGAATAAATTATGAGCAACGTAACTTCATTGAGCGAAAGTTTCCTGTTCGAGCTGTATTATGCCGCTTTCAAGTACAATAACGTGTGTTCCGTTTTAGCACAACACATGAAACCCGAATATCTCCCGGATAGAGAGTTTCAAGCGTTGAACAAGGGAATCGTGTCGTATTACCTGCAATACAAGACAGCCCCTACTTACGGCAACATGATCCAACGGTTTAGTGATAACGAGGATGTAAAGGATTTGATCACGGACATCGAAGAGTTGTCGAATATAAGCACGTTAGACGCTATACTGGATACGCTGGAAGAATATATCAAAAACGTGCGTCTCCAGCGAATTTACACGGATGTCGGGAAGCTATACAATCAAGGACAACACGAGAAAGCCCGTGACCTGTTCCAAGAGTACGGGCAATGGGTGGCAGAGTTTACCTTGAAGACGAACGATTTTGTGGACGTGATCGGCACGTTTGACGAGCGTTACCAAGAGAACGTGAAAGCGGCGAAAGAGTTGGCACGGGGGAACAAGAAGGAAGTGAGCAGGTTTTATATTGATGAACTGGACGAGTTAAATGCGGGAAGAAACTTGAGAACGCAGGTAAGTTGTTTTATGGCACCAACGGGAGTCGGTAAATCGCATATTGCAAGACATATCGGGCTGTACGCGGCTATTGACGACGGGTTGAACGTGCTACATTTCCAGCTTGAAGGTTCAAGGGAAGAAGTGGTGAACGCCTACTCCGGTGCATTGATTCAAAAAAATTCATTTTACTACGAACGCGGTAGAATATCGGAAACGGAAATGAAAGCGTTCTCGAAACAATTATCGTCATACGCCGGAACTATCCGGGTTAGAAGTTTTCCACGCTTCAACAATCACGTGTCAACCATTGATGTCAAGAACGGAATCGCGGAGTACAGGAAGGTTGTCGGCTGTAACCCGGACATCGTGATTATTGATAGTTTGGATTTGCTGGATGATTCGAGTGGAAGGAAATGGGACTCTAAAGACGAGCGACATAAACGCATCGCTACCACGAACGATTTGAAAGATATCGCCGGGGACGAGGACGTGTGGATCGTGACCACTTACCAAGCCACGATGGAGAACAGGGATTGGTTGAATGACGAGAAAAACGTGCTGACAGAATTTAATTGTTCCGAGGCAAAGGGTATTGCCAGACCGATGACGCACCTCGTTACTTTGAACCAATCTGATAACGAACGAGTTGAAAACATCATGAGACTTCACGTTGCCAAGTCAAGGTTCTTCAAAAAAGGTAAGACTATTAAGATCGCTACCCGGTATGACGATGAGGTGTTCTACGATAGAGCACGCACGATTAACCTGATGAAAACGGCATAAAAATAATGTCGAATATGCTTGGACGTGAACAAATAATTACTTAGTTTTGAATTATTCGAGCAAGGAAAAAGAACTACTCGTACAGGCTCTAAAAGCTGAATTACGAGGAAAACTTGACGGTGGGGAGAAGAATATTATCGCTGAAGTTTGTCCTTATTGCGGAAAGAAAAACAAATTTGGCGTGTATGTCGGTAAGGAAACAGACCAGAAAAAGGTATTTTCTTCTCATTGTTTTTCCTGCGGGGTATCAAACAGGGAACTTGAACCCCTACTGGAAAAACTCGGTCGGCAAGACCTGATATTAACTGACACCTCCCAGATTGAAGAAAAGCTAAATTCCAGTGGCTTTTTACAACTAGAACTGGAAAATGAAATTGATGATTCGTTGAGTGTTATTTCAATGCCTGACGGGTATAAAAGATGCTTTAAAAACCTTTATTTAAAAGAACGTGGGTTCATAGCAGACGATTACGATTATTTTCCTTGTGGTACCACACGAGGTTTTAATTTTAAGTTTGACGATTACGTGATATTTCCCATTATTGACGAAGGCGATCAAGTCGGGTATGTCGCCCGCCATACATGGTCAAAGAAAGATATTGAAGCACACAACAAATTGGCCAAGAGAAAAGGGAAATACCAGATCATGAGATACCGTAATTCACTGGAAAATGATTTCGTGAAGTTGCTTTATAATCACGACTCGCTCATTGAGGGGGAAACTGATACGGCCATTATCGTTGAGGGTGTATTTGATGTTATCGCTTTAACACGAAAGTTGGAATTGTACGATAATAAAGAGATCGTAGCAGTTGCAACTTTTGGAAAGAAAATTTCAAACATCCAAATATATAAGTTACAAACAAAAGGTGTTCGGAACGTGGTGTTGGCTTATGATGGCGATGCCGTGGAACAAATCAAGGAGACAGCGGGGGTGCTCTCGTCTTATTTTAACGTGCTGATCGCTGATCTGGCAGGAAACGGTAAAGATTTCGACGAGATGGATTTCCGGGAGGTCTATGACACGTTCGCTTATCATTTAAAGACTCCACGAGAATACCGGCTAAATAAACTACAAGTGTAATGAAAGTAAAGAAAAAACATGCCCCTACCCTTCACGGTTGGTGGAAGTTATTAACGCAAAGGTGGTGGAATCCTTTGTTCTGGGGTTCTGTAATCGTTTTGTTCATTGCTGAAGTATTCAATGGAGTATGGAATGGAGTTGTTGCGTTTAGAGATGATCTAAAAGATTTTTTCACAAGATACAGGATTTGATGGAGGAATTGAAGGCATGGTTGTCGATGAATAAAATAATATATAGTGAGATCGATGACGAGGTTCTTTATCTTGACGGTTTTGGAAAGATTTTCTTGGCAGATTTAAGCGGGGTAAAATCCATATTCAAGGAGAAAAACGGGGAGGTTCATTTTAACCTCCTCGAAAATCCCGAAGTCTTGATGGAAGAAGAGATTTATCACGTGGCATTCAAGTTCGGCGATAACTGGTATTACAATGACTTACGGGAGGAATTCAACATGAAGATTCTCAAGTATGTCGGGAATAGGGTTGCCTCCAAAAGAGAGGAGAAGTTTATAAATTTGGGTATCCACTCTCCTTACGAGTTGTTGAACGGCTCATTCTCTATCGCGAGTTGGGCGCAGAAGGCAAAACATATGGGACAAACAGCGATCGGTGTGTGTGACAAGAACACGATGGCTTCTTTGTTGAACTTGCAAAAAACGTGTAAAGATACCGGTATGAAGCACGTGTTCGGGTACACGCTAGATTGTAGAGTGAGCGAAACGGAGATCGTGTCATTGAAAATCTATTGCCTGTCTCAAGAGGGGTTGAAAAACTTGCTTCGAGTGCAAAAAAAGATTATGGTGGATAACGAGGATAACACGATATCTGTTACTGATCTGGTAAAGCGAGGAAAAGGGAACGCTTTGGTATTTGGAACTTTAACGGCAAAGTTCATAACAAGTCACCAGAGTACGTTCCAACTACTTAAAAGTGCGTTTGATTTGGCATTTTACCAGTTTGACGCCACGGAGTACAAGGCTGATAGGTTTGACGTGGAAGAACTGGAGGCTCTTAAGTGTTATATGAATGATATTTATGACACGGGGGATTTGCCACCGGTGCTGATTTGTGATAATTATTACTTGGATCAGGAAGACGCTAAGAATAAGGTAATTCTGAACAAGATAGCCAAGGGAGCGGCACACAAACAGAGTGTTGACCAGTATTATAAAGACGTGGACGAGCACTATGACACGGTTTCCCGGATATTTTCCGATAAATGGGACGTGGATGAGCTATTCGGGGAAATGTGTTATAATACTCTTGTAATCGCGAATCTTGCAGAAGCATATTTTGAAACAGGAAAGATGTTTATGCCGGAATATATATTGACTGACGAGGAGAAAGCGAAGTATAAAACCAAGCACAATATGTTCCTCCAGCTGATTGAAGAGGGGTTACAACGGTTGATACAGGAAGAGGGTCAAGCTAAATACAGGGAACGAATTGAAGAGGAAACGTACATTATAGAATCAACGAATAACGTGGATTACTTTCTGGTTCAATATGATATGGTGAGGGAAGCACGAAGGAGAGGGATTGCCGTGGGCATTGGTCGTGGTTCCGCTGGAGGATGCTTGATTTCTTATTTGATCGGTTTGACGTCAATTGATCCGTTGAAGTATGATTTGCTGTTTTCAAGGTTTCTTGTGCCGGAAAGATGCGGGTTGGAATGGGATGAGGTGACGATTATCGGGCAAGACGTGAAAGTATTGAAAGGAGAAAAATATGTAGAGATTGAGGGTGACGGGAAGAAGATAAACGTTTTTAAAGACGCAGAATTGAGGGTGAAACGTGGTGAAGATGTTTTGAGTGTTTACGCTGACGAGATAAAGGTTAATGATGATATCATTTTTGATAATAAAGATTCATTATGGACATTGCAAGAAATCAAGAATGTATAGTAATCACGAGCACGAGCGTATTAATGAAAATATCGTTATTTATCACGCTGATTGTTTGAAAATGATGCCATTGTTGGCTTCTGATAATACTAAAGTGGACTTGATATTGACAGATCTTCCGTATGGAACCACTAATTGCAAGTGGGATTCTATTATTGACTTAAACTCCATGTGGAAATGTATTGATGATCTAATTTCGCCGTCTACCCCTGTATTGTTGTTCGCCCAACAGCCATTCACAACCGTGTTGGGGGCATCAAATATGAAAAATTTAAGATATAATTGGGTTTGGGAGAAGACGCAAGGAACAGGTTTTTTAAATGCCAAGAAAATGCCTTTAAAATGCCACGAGGACATATTGGTGTTTTATAAAAATTTACCGGTATATAATCCAATCAAGACGGAGGGACATCGTAGAAAAGTTAGTCTAGCAAAG
>OHAT01002502.1_pt1 | contig 13600 bp, 16 predicted proteins | sample 1577141 | NCBI WGS metagenome assembly OHAT01 (sample SAMEA3541578, study PRJEB24748) | human gut metagenome | biome: human gut; feature: human-associated habitat; material: faeces | place: China | collected 2012
CAACTCTTCTTTCAACTTATCAACTTCCTGACCTCCTTTACCAATGATAATACCCGGACGAGCGGTGTTGATCGTGATAGTGATGAGTTTCAAAGTTCTCTCGATAACAATTTTAGCGATTCCTGCTTTAGCGAGACGGGCGTTCAGATACTTTCTGATCTTGTAATCTTCCACCAATTTATCGCCATAGTTTTTACCGCCAAACCAGTTAGAATCCCATCCTTTGATGATTCCTAATCTATTGCTTATTGGATTAACTTTCTGTCCCATGCTAACTATTCTTTTGTAATGTTTTCTACAGCTGTCTTGCTTCCCAGCACGATCGTCACGTGATTTGAACGTTTACGAATCCGGTGTGCTCTTCCTTGCGGGGCCGGTCTAAGTCTTTTCAACATACCTGCACCGTCAACGAAAATCTCTTTCACGAACAGGGCTGCTTCGTCAACACGCTTCCCTTCGTTCTTCTGTTCCCAGTTTGCAATCGCTGAAAGCAACAGCTTTTCAACCTTACGAGCAGCTTCTTTAGGACAAAACTTAAGCATATCCAAAGCTTTCTGTACATCTACCCCGCGAACCAAGTCTGCCACCAATCTCATTTTTTGAGGAGATGTAGGACAATCGCGAAGAATTGCAAAAGCCTTCTCTTTTTTGGCTTCTTTATTCTGATTTGCTCTTAATCTTTTTCTTGCACCCATTTTAATACATCTTCTTTAGTTCAACCTTACCATGCATTACCTTTTCTTCTTATCAGCATGGCCTCTGAATGTACGCGTCGGAGCGAATTCACCCAATTTGTGACCTACCATATTTTCAGTCACGAATACCGGGATAAATTTATTACCGTTGTGTACAGCGATAGTGTGCCCTACGAAGTCAGGAGAAATCATGGAATGACGAGCCCAGGTTTTAACAACCGATTTCTTATTGGACTCATTCATCACCAATACTTTTTTCTCTAGCTTGAAATCTATAAAAGGGCCTTTTTTTAACGAACGACTCATAACATCAATAATTAATCAGTTATTTTTTCCTTCTTTCTATGATATACTTGCTAGAGTGCTTCTTCGGAGCTCTAGTCTTGTATCCTTTAGCCAACAAGCCTTTTCTTGAGCGAGGATGTCCTCCTGAAGCGCGGCCTTCACCACCACCCATCGGGTGATCAACCGGGTTCATCACGACACCTCTCACGCGAGGTCTGCGACCTAACCAGCGCGTACGACCGGCTTTACCTGAACGTTCCAAAGCGTGGTCGGAGTTAGACACCGTACCTACTGTGGCGCGACAAGCTGCCAACACCATACGAACCTCACCGGAAGGTAATTTGATAGAAACGTATTTGCCGTCTCTTGCCACTAACTGAGCGTATGAACCGGCACTACGAGCCATCACGGCTCCCTGTTGCGGTCTCAACTCGATGTTATGAATGATTGTACCTAGTGGGATTTCAGATAAGAACAAAGAATTACCTACTTCCGGAGCAACACCTGCACCACTCATCACGGTTTGATCAACTTGCAACCCGTCCGGTGCCACGATGTAACGTTTTTCTCCGTCTGCATACACCAATAGAGCAATTCTCGCCGTACGATTGGGATCGTACTCGATCGTTGCAACACGAGCCGGAACATTATCCTTGTCGCGTTTGAAATCTATTATTCTGTATCTTTGTTTATGACCACCACCTATATATCTCATTGTCATTTTACCGGAATGGTTACGTCCACCGGTTCTTTTCTTCGGTCCTAACAATGATTTCTCAGGTCTATCTGTAGTCAACTGATCAAAGGTAATCGCTACCTTATGTCTCTGACCAGGAGTTACAGGGTTTAATTTTCTTACAGCCATCTTAATTAAATATTGCTAAAAAAATCAATACTATCACCTTCTGCTAAGGTCACAATTGCTTTCTTGAATGAAGCGGTTCTTCCGGAGATAACACCTGCTTTCGTGTAACGAGATTTAGCATCTCCTTGGTACACCATCGTGTTCACAGATTTCACGGTCACGCTATACATCGCTTCAACTGCTCTCTTAATCTCTAATTTATTCGCTGCTTTGTTTACAACAAACGCTACTCTGTTCTGCTTGTCAGTCAATGCTGTCATTTTCTCTGACAAAATGGGCTTAAATATCACTTGCATGTCTTACTCTTCATTAAGATTGAACATTTCATTCAGGCCCTGCACCGAACTTTCAACGAACACGAGATTCTTAGCTCTCATGATATTGTAAGTTGCAAGATCGCTAACTCTCATCACATCCAAATATTGCAAGTTACGAGCGGATAACAGAACGTTATCGTTCATCTCGTTCGTCACCAACAGGATGTTCCGATCACCTAATTTCAGGTTATTCAACAGCTGTACCATCTGTTTTGTCTTCGGTGCCTCGAAGTTGAGATCCTCAACAATAGTAACTGCATTTTCAGCAACTTTCACAGATAACGCTGATTTACGGGCCAATCTTTTCAGCTTCTTGTTCAATTTGAAGCTATAATCTCTTGGTACGGGTCCAAACACTCTACCACCACCTCTGAACAGAGGGTTCTTGATACCACCAGCACGGGCACCACCGGTACCTTTTTGCTTTTTCAGCTTGCGGGTACTACCGGAAATCTCGTTTCTTTGTTTTGACTTGTGGGTTCCTTGGCGGTTGTTCGCTAAAAACTGCTTTACATCAAGATAGATAGCGTGTTCGTTAGGCTGAATCCCGAAGATAGCGTCATTTAACTCTATCTTCCTGCCTGTCTCTTGTCCGGCAATGTTTAATACACTTAACTCCATTACTTCTCGATAATTACGTATGAACCTTTAGCTCCGGGAATAGAACCCTTCACCAATAACAAATTATTCTCGGGTATCACCTTCAACACTTCCAGATTCTGAACCGTTATTCTATCACCACCTGTTTGTCCACCCATGCGCATTCCTTTGAAAACGCGTGACGGTGTAGAACAAGCACCGATAGATCCCGGCTTTCTCTGACGGTTGTGCTGACCGTGAGTAGCCTCTCCAACTCCAGCAAAACCGTGGCGTTTCACAACACCTTGGAATCCTTTTCCCTTGCTGGTTCCTACAACATCAACGTATTCTGTTCCCTCGAACAGTTTCACGTCAATTACATCTCCTAACTTGTACTCGACATCATACCCTGAAAACTCAACGAGCTTTCTTTTCGGAGTTGTGCCTGCCTTCTTAAAATGTCCACTTAGCGGCTTCGTTGTGTGTTTTTCTTTTTTGTCATCAAAACCCAACTGAAGTGCTGTGTAACCGTCTTTCTCTACAGTTTTTACCTGAGTTACAACACATGGACCGGCCTCAATCACAGTGCATGGAACACTTTTTCCCTCGGCACTGAATACGGAAGTCATTCCGACTTTTTTTCCAATTAAACCTGGCATCTCTTTTTTTCTCTTTTTAAAAATAGGTTTTCAATCTCTCTAATAACGACATAGGTTTTCGCCGTTATCATACTTTAATCTCTACTTCAACACCGCTCGGTAACTCTAGTTTCATCAAAGCGTCGATCGTACCTGCAGTAGAACTGTAGATGTCGATCAATCTTTTGAACGTGCATACCAAGAATTGTTCACGGCTCTTTTTGTTCACGAACGTAGAGCGGTTTACAGTAAAAATACCCTTGTGAGTCGGAAGCGGAATCGGTCCGCTTACCACTGCGCCGGTAGCCTTTACTGTCTTTACAATCTTCTCTGCAGACTTGTCAACCAAGTTGTGATCGTAAGATTTCAACTTAATTCTGATTTTTTGGCTCATGTTTTTAATTATGATTTATGATTTAAGATTTACGACTCTCGATCACTCTTGAATCGTAAATCACTAATCCAAAATTCTTACAATAATTCTACTCTACCGTTATTCTTCTCTACGACTTCCTTGGCAATGCCCTTCGGTACCTCAGCGTAATGCGAGAACTCCATGGATGAACTTGCACGACCGGAAGACAAAGTTCTCAAAACGGTCACGTAACCGAATTGCTCTGCAAGCGGCACTTTGGCCTCGATCACGCGAGCTCCGGCTCTTGACTCCATTCCTTCAACTTGTCCGCGACGACGGTTCAAGTCACCGATAATATCTCCCATGTACTCCTCCGGGGTTACCACCTCGAGTTTCATGATCGGCTCCAACAACACCGGTTTCGCTTTCTGTGCTGCTTCCTTGTAACCGATCTTAGCGGCCATTTCGAAAGACAAAGCATCAGAGTCAACCGGGTGGAACGAACCGTCAAGCAAAGTAATTTTCAAGCTCACCAACTCGTATCCGGCCAAAACACCGTTTACCATGGCATCCTTGAATCCTTTCTCTACAGACGGGATAAACTCCTTCGGGATATTACCACCTTTCACCTCGTTCACGAAAGTCAAACCTTCTTTTCCTTCTTCTGCCGGTTCCATTCTGAAGATGATATCAGCGAATTTACCGCGACCTCCGGTTTGCTTCTTGAACACGTGACGGTGTTCAACCGTTCCGTTAATAGCCTCTTTGTAAGCAACCTGAGGAGCACCTTGGTTACATTCAACCTTAAACTCGCGTCTCAAACGGTCAAGGATAATATCCAAGTGAAGCTCACCCATACCACTAATCACGGTTTGCCCTGAATCCTCGTCAGTCTTCACGCGGAAAGTCGGGTCTTCTTCAGCCAATTTAGCTAAAGCCATACCTAACTTATCCGTATCTTTCTGCGTAAGCGGCTCAACAGCAATACCGATCACCGGTTCCGGGAATGTCATACTTTCAAGTACGATTTGATTTTCCTCGGTACACAAAGTATCTCCGGTACGAATATCTTTAAATCCAACGCAAGCACAAATATCACCAGCCTCGATCACATCCTTAGGCTGTTGTTTATTGGAGTGCATCTGGAACAAACGAGAAATACGCTCTTTCTTCTCTGTACGCGGGTTGTAAACGTATGAACCGGCCTCGATTTTACCGGAGTAAACACGTGTATAGCACAAACGTCCCACGAACGGATCAGTCGCGATCTTGAATGCCAACGCGGAAAGCGGAGCATCAGGATCAATCTCGAAAGTCACGGATTCTTCTGTTCCCGGTCTTTTACCTGCAGCAGCCGGAATATCCAGCGGATGCGGCAAATAAGCGATAACAGCATCCAACAAATTCTGAACACCTTTGTTCTTGAATGAAGAACCGCACATCACCGGACAGAAATCCATAGCGATAACGGCTTTACGAACCACGGCTTTCAATTCTTCAACCGTGATAGAATCAGGATCCTCGAAGAAACGTTCCATCAAAGCCTCATCCTGAACAGCGGCAGCCTCAACCAACTTCTCTCTCCATTCTTGAGCTTCCGCTAATAAATTAGCCGGAACTTCTTTAATTGTTGCCTCCTTCGATCCATTCTCCCACACGTAAGCCTTCATCTCGATCAAATCGATTATTCCCTCGAAATTCTCTTCTGCACCGATAGGCAACACTAATGGAATCGGGTTAGCTTTCAATTTCTCGCGAATCTCACGTACTGCCTTGAAGAAGTCAGCACCTGAACGGTCCATTTTGTTCACGAAAGCGATTCTCGGAACCCCGTACTTGTTTGCCTGACGCCAAACGGTCTCCGATTGTGCTTCCACTCCACCCACGGCACAGAACAATGCAACAGCACCGTCCAACACACGCAATGAACGCTCTACCTCAACGGTAAAGTCAACGTGTCCCGGGGTATCAATAATATTGATTTTATATTGCTGGTCCTGATAATTCCAGAAACAAGTGGTAGCGGCAGAAGTAATGGTGATACCCCTCTCCTGCTCCTGCACCATCCAGTCCATGGTAGCCGTACCATCGTGAGTTTCACCAATCTTGTGGTTCACCCCCGTGAAATACAGGATACGCTCAGTCGTTGTGGTTTTTCCGGCATCAATGTGAGCCATGATACCGATGTTTCTTGTAAAATGTAAATCTCTTTTTGCCATCTTCTTTCTATCCCTTCAATTAAAATCTGAAATGTGCAAAAGCTCTGTTGGCTTCAGCCATACGATGAATATCCTCTTTCTTCTTGAAAGCCGCTCCTTCTTCCTTGTATGCAGCCATGATTTCAGCAGCTAGTTTTTCTGCCATGTTTCTACCGCTTCTTTTGCGAGAGAACAGAATCATATTTTTCACGGAGAGAGCTCTTTTTCTCATCGGGTTGATTTCCGTCGGCACTTGGAACGTAGCACCACCTACACGACGACTCTTCACCTCAACTTGCGGAGTGATATTCTCCAAAGCTTGTTTCCAGATTTCCAACGCAGGCTTTTCTTCTTTTTTACCTATTTTTTCTTCCACGATATCAATAGCATCGTAGAAAATTCTAAACGCGATAGACTTCTTTCCATCTACCATCAAATCATTAACGAACCGAGTTACTAATACATCGTTAAACTTCGGGTCCGGTAACAGGATTCTCTTTTTTGGTTTACTCTTTCTCATCTCTTCTAGTTTACGAATTTGTTCGTTCGCTGCCCTTTCCGGTCTTCAACGGTCTCACGACCATTTACTCAACTTTTCGGGAACAACCCATAAACAACTCCTGTTAATTCTTACTTTTTCTTACCTTTAGCGGGAGCGGCCGGAGCAGCACCTTTTTTCGGTCTCTTGGCACCATACTTGGAACGACTCTGTAAACGACCGTTAACACCGGCAGCATCCAATGTACCGCGAACCAAGTGATAACGAACTCCCGGAAGGTCTTTCACACGACCACCTCTAATCAAAACGATAGAGTGCTCTTGCAAGTTGTGTCCTTCTCCCGGAATGTAAGCATTTACCTCTTTTCCGTTGGTTAATCTAACTCTGGCAACCTTTCTCATCGCTGAGTTCGGTTTCTTCGGGGTTGTCGTGTACACACGAACACAAACCCCGCGTCTTTGCGGACAACCATCCAAAGCCGGAGCCTTGCTTTTGTCCTGGATTTTTGTTCTTCCTTTTCTTACTAACTGTTGAATAGTTGGCATACAAGTACTTTTAAATTAGTTACTTTTATTCAATTTGGCTCGCGAATGTACGAACTTTATATTTCACCACCAAACAATTCTATCTTTTTTTTCAAAAAAAGGGCAAGACAGTGAGAAGGTTAGCCGTACTTATAAACAAATAAACTCACATTTTCCTTTCCCCTTCTCATCAAACTCTTTTCAAAAACCTTCCCGAACGAGTTTGAAAGGAGTTTGAAAGGAGTTTAAAAGGAATTTGTTCCCTGTCTTCACCGGGATTACACCCCGTCTTCACGGGATATTCATCGGATTTCCCCAACCTCGTGTATCGTGTTAACACCTGAAACATATTCACCGGCACCCGTCGATAAATCTATCCACGAGACCGGTGAATATTAAATTACACGATTACTCCCCGTTCCCCGTTTTCGGGTTTTCCCGGGAAGTATCCAGTATATTGAAACAAGCCAACACGCTTTTCCGGTAATAGTCCCCCAGCGGGAACCATCTCTCCCCAACCCGCAAGGAGTTGCCCGCCCACGTGTCGACATAACGCAGGTTCAGGATAAAACCACGGTGTACACGAACAAGATAGGCGTCCGGCAATTGCCGCTCCACGCTACCCAAACGGCACGCCACGGCAATCCGGGATTTATCTTTAAAATGAAAATAACAATAATTACCCGATGCCTCTATCCAAACGATTTCGGCATAAAAATATTTCTTGTAATACTCGTCCTGACGAATAAGCAAGCCATCTGCCACCAGCGGTGACACTCTCAAAGGTGCAGTTACACCCGATAAATCTGTTTTCATTGACAATTAAATTTATGCCTCATGAAAAAATCACCGACGGGCGTAGACAATAAATAAAAAGAGGGGAGCCATTTTTCTCGACTCCCCCCCTAGCATGCACCATTTATAAAAATACGATTATTTCCTCTTGCTCTTTTTCAACAATTTCGCCACCGTGTCACGAAGGGCATCCCCGCGGAGGCCTTTCGCCACGATACGGTTCTCCGCGTCAACGAGGAATGTTGCCGGGAGTTCGTGTACCATGTAAAGACGGGCGATCGGGGAGGCGAAGCCTTGCAAGTCCGAGCCGTTCGTCCACACCATGCCGTCCAGACCGATGGCGTTGCGCCACTCACCACGGTTCTCGTCAAGCGAGATGCTGACGATTTCCAGACCCAGCGGGCGGTATTGCAGGTAAAGCTTCACGAGGTCAGTGTTGTCCTGACGGCAGAGAGGGTTCGTTGAAACCCAGAAGTACACCAGCTTCAACTTGGCGGGAAGGTCATGCAACGAGAAGGTGTTCCCGTCGGGCTTCTCCGTGGTGAAATTAGGAGCCACCTCACCAACGGCTAGTTTCTCGTACTGCTCGAGGGCAGCGGCGATTCGCTTGCCGGGAACGGTGACTCGGGCAGCTTCCCCGAGAAGGTCATACTTCGAGCGCAAGCCCTCTTCCGTTTCACCGCTGATACCAAGGGCGATCACGTGCGCCGTGGCGTACTCGTCGGGGTTCGCCTTGATTAACTCGATAGTGGCGTTCACCGATGCCTCGTAGGCCTTGTTCACATGGTCTTGCAAGGCTTGGACGTTCGCCCCGGGCTGTTGTGCCTCTGCCGCCACCTTGGCTTGTTCCGCCAAAAAAGCTTGACTGATACGGGTGAAACGGGTCAATAATTCCTGTTGTTTGCCGCCTTGTATCATCGCGCCCCTGCCACTCACGTTCACCATGAAATTGGCGTTCTCCAGAATCAACGGTATCATGCCGTTCCCGTCAGAAGGAGCGAGGTAAGCCGCCACGGGAGCGTTCACCTTGCCAGTGAAGACAAAAACGCCGTTTTTAACCGTCACGGAACCCAGCGTATCGGGCTTTTCCCGTTCGTTAGCGATTAACAGAAGAGTCCCGTCTGTCATCCCGCTCACTTTGCCACTGATTTGGTAACCCTGCTGGGCTTTACAAGCGAACGTCGAGAGTATCGCCAAACCAATCAATAATGAAATTTTTCTCATAATCTAAACGTTATAATATTACACTTTATATTACCTTTATTTTCCCAGCAACTCCGCTATCCTTTTTTCCAAGGCTTTTCCCCGGAGATCCTTGGCGATGATGCGGTTGTTCTCGTCGAGAAGAATGGTGTGAGGGATGCCCCGAACGAGATAACGAGAAGAGATTTCTTGTTTTTGGTCCATGATGTTAGACCAAGTCATCTTCTCGTCCTGCATGGCTTTCACCCAGTCTTGGGGTTTCGAGTCGAGCGACACGCCGATGATTTCCAACCCGGCATCACGATATTTCTTGTAAATCTTGCACACGTTCGACATCTCTTGACGACAGGGGGCACACCACGATGCCCAAAAGTCCACGAGTTTCACTTTCGCCTTGATACCATGCAGGGAAACGGCTTGCCCCTCTGCCGTGGTTCCCGAGAAATCGGGTGCAATGGAACCCGGTTCCACTTGCTTGAACACGTCCAACTGCCGGACGATCATCTGCCCGTAAGGACTGTTTTTGGCAGGCTCTCCCAGCATATCGTGAAGAGCTTTTAAAGAGGTGTAATTCATCTGTCCCATCCCGGCGGCAATCACGTACGCGGACACGAACGAGTCTTTGTATGTCTTGAAAAGCTCCAACTGTTGGGCTTCCGCTTCCGCCGCCACTTTCTCGAATTGCTGTTGTAACGCCTGCAATTTCATCTGGTTTTGTTGGGCATAAGCGGCACGGGCCTCCTGTTCCATCTTCATCTTCTCTCGAAGAATCCGCTGGTTGATGGCATCGAACTTGCCCCATATCTGCTGGGATTCGCCACCCCCTTGCCCCTCTATCCCGGCTTCCCCGGCGACCAGCGTGTATCCCGTGTTTTCCAGCATGAGCGTGGCTATCGGTTGCTGCTGTTCCCCGGCGAGGATATACGCGGGGATAATCCCCTCCACGGTTCCCGCGAACTCGAATTCCCCGTTCACCATTACCGCCTCACCCAGTTTGACCAAGCCGCCCGGACCACTCGCCGCCAACACGAGATTCCCACCGAGGGTACCACCCAAGTGCCCCGTGATTTTAAAACTCTCTTGCGCCCGAATATTCCCGAGCAGAGATAACATGATTATAAATAAATTTAAAAGTTTCATCATATTTACATTTACAATTTATTGATACTCTTCGGTTCGAATTGCTTTATATCAAAAGATATTTCCAAGGGCTGCACTTCTCCCTTGATAAATCGAACTTCCCAACGCGGAACAACTTCCACGGCACGACGCACCAGCATCACCCACGGGTCGGTGGGGTCAGTAATGACCCGAGCCTCGTGTTCATTATAGACATCAAGACGAATCTCCCGTATCGAATCCGCCACGCCATTCCGGTTGGGATAGACCATGAAAGTAACGTGCAGGACACGATCCTTTAACTCAGGGTAATTATCCCAGTCGTGCGAACGAACGGTTCGAATGAATTGATTGTAAGCGGCGGTGTCCCCGGGTTGAATGTAATTATCATAAACGTTTTTCCAAACCACTTCACCGTTTTTCACCTCGAAAACAATTTCCCGACAAGAAATCCAGGCCCACGGGTACTCCTCGCCCACCGGATCGCCCTCGTCCACCTTGAACGAACCCGAGTACCACGATGCCACCACCGGTTTGCGGTGATTGCCGTGCACAAGTGTCGATAAAGGAATTCGCTTCCCCGTGCGACCATGACGAATTTCAGTCAACCATAAACGCCCGTCCGCTATCTTCCACCGGGCAACGTACCCCCGGGGATTTCTCGTCGTGAACGCTCCTTTCAACCGGGGACGCAAGCGGGTCATCACGTCCGGATCCTGTTGCAGGGGATTGACAATCAAAACGTAATTCCTACCATCTATCTCTATCGAATCCAATTGTTTCAATTTACCGGGCAACCAGTATTTATAAGGTGCCGATCTATCCCGTCCCCACTTCACCCGAAGTTGCACGGGTTGAATTTTCCCATCAAGCGTGAGTACATTCCAATCATCCATCAGGGCAAGACACCTCTTGATTTCCTGCACGTACGGATGATTCTCGTCGTATTCTTTTTCCTTTATTTCAAAATCCCCCCACATGCAGATGGTGTCCTGATTCGGTTGGGGATAACGATACCACGACAACACCTTCACTTGCCCCGTCGTCCCATCAGGTTTAGGAATGATTTGAACATTCAAGCTCGAATCGCCTTCCCAGGTCATACCCTTACCGTTAAAAAGTACGTCCAGCGTATAATCGCTTTCATCATTTCCACTTTTCTTCAAACTATTGTATATCTCTTTTTCCTTCGTCACCACGCCATCGCACAACGAATAGATAGTTTCATGCTCGTGATACTGGGCAAATCCCATGTGCTCGTAATACACTTGCTCTCCCCTTACCACGCGTATCTCCCCGCTAAACCAGCGGGCAGCAATTCGTCCGTTCTCCAAATAAGCGTCAAAAATACCATCCAGATTCACCCGCTTCCCATTAAACAAATGAATTGCTTCAAGATACAAGGTCTCGTTTTCTAACCGCCATGTCCCGATATACCCTCGCCAAAGAGCCGTACACATGACTTTCGGGTCAAGCCGCTCACTCACCTTTCTCGAAAGAGTTGTATCCGCTTTGAGAGGACAACTTAACATCCAAAGCGTATCTCGCCCGATAATGATTTTCTCCCCGATCTGTCCCGTTGCCTGTACCAAAGTACTAAGGCTACAAAGAACGAGGATCACCACGATAAATATCTTGTTTTTCATAGTTTATATTAGTAGTTACTGTATCATTTCTTTTTCACGGATTCTTCCTCCGTAAATTAAAATATACTCAAAAAACAGAACAAAGCCCCCGGATTATAATTATCTGGTTCCGAGATGGAATTTTCTCTAGCCCAATTTTCGTAAACTTTATTATAATCAGCCAAAACTTGAGATTCACCGCCCGGGTCTATATGCCCTGATAAATTTACTAAACGACTCACCAAACTCATATATGTATAAGTTTTTATGCTAGTAACTACATTCCCCGTTATCATAGTTTGAATCACATCACAAAGAACCATCACCTCAAATTCCATGTGAGCTTCATTTTTATCTGTCATTTTTATTCCAGCTAGTTCACACTGAACCACATGCCAAAATTCATGGAGAATTATCCTATCCAAAAAAATATCAGACTCTGTTTTAAACAACACAGTTTGTGACGAAGCATCATAAACAGCATCACGCCCTGGAAATTCCTTTTCAAAATCAGGAAAAACAGCAAACTTAAGTCGAACCGGATTAGTCTTTTTTTGCGCCAATTGGTTCCCCAATTTTCTCAATATAGAATTTTTAGTAAATAATCCCTCATCCGCCATCCATACTAGATACTTATATTCATTGTACGACAGATTCCATGCTGATTTTCCTCCAAATATAGGAATTTTACTTCTATAATTTCCATCTTCATCTTTACCTTTACTCGGTAGGTTCAGAATAGATGCAAAACTAAAAGGCACGTCTTCATACATCAGTACCTCTTCCTCCATTTGCAATGATTCATCTTCTAATAACATTTCTCGCGAACACCCGCATAAAACCCAAGCAAAACATATAATCATTATAATTCTATTCATAATATCTTATTTTAAGATAACAAATCAATATTTTATCATTGCTCTGTAGGGCGATCCAATCATCTCGTCACTTCACTTTCTCCTTGAAAAAGTCCCCATTTACACACTTCAAGACATCTTAGCACGCCATATTTGCACGGAATACGCTTATTCTTCATCATATCTATATAAAAATCCCTTAACTCTTCACCACGAACTCCAGCCTTTATCATATTTTCCAGCTTTTTTGCTTCCGAATGAATCACATGTGAAAATTTAAATCGACCAACATCTATTTTAGAACGCATAATTCCATCACATATTGCCTGCAACTCCCCCTCTCGAAACAACGACAATCGATCTTGTTGAATCGCAAAATAAAGGGAAAGTATTTTTCCGCTACTATCAGCCAAAACACTAGCCGTAAAATAGGATTCATAATCATGCTCTACTTCCACTTCCTTCAATCGTTGTTTCAATGTCTCGGGTATTAATTTATCAAAACCAAAATCCCGCCTATCATAAGGATCTTTCGTTTCAAGCGAACATGTACCATTACCAACCCAACGATTGATACTATCCGTTAATCGCAATGAATCTCTATCCAGATAATCATGCGCTACAAATTCTTGTTTCACGACTTCAAATTCTTGCTCGAAATTCAGAGCTAACACGAATACTAAATCACCCTCTTGAACCACCTTAAAATTCTTAAACGGTTTTTCTTGGGCATTCAGTTGAATCCCCATCAACACGAGTACAAAAATTAATATTACATTTTTCATATTTTTTACTAAATTAATTGTTATTCAATTATTTCTTTTTCACAGATTCCGCTGCTTTTAATTTATACACAAATACCTGTTGTACAATATTTACAACACAACATACTCATTCTTGTTTACCTCTCACGATTTCTCCCGACTTTTTATCTTTCACTATGTCATTTCTCGTTTCTTCCCGATTTTGAGAAAACGATACGCTGAAAAATAGTATAAACACGAATAATAATTCAAGACATCTCATAATCAAAATTCTTAACACAC